>Ga0208565_1000102_pt1 | contig 70991 bp, 56 predicted proteins | sample Sb_taG_7_FD_187706 | JGI IMG/M metagenome (GOLD analysis project Ga0208565, IMG submission 187706) | Peat soil microbial communities from Weissenstadt, Germany - Sb_50d_2_FS metaG (SPAdes) (version 2) | ecosystem: Environmental > Terrestrial > Soil > Wetlands > Peat | place: Germany... | reverse complement strand
GTTATCTGATCATGGGAAGGTCTCCAGGTCGTGGAGCCGGGTGCGGTAGTGATACCAGCGGGCGCGGGCCTGGTGCCGGCGTCGCCACCGGGACCAGCGCAGTCCGTGGGCGATGCTGTGCAGGGCCTGGTGGAACAAGATGTACAGCCGCTTGATCTCGGGGACGGTGAACGGGATCAGGCCGGGATCCTCGGGCGGCAGCTCGCCGGATCTGGTCGGCAGCGGCGGGGCGGGACTGGTGTCCCGCAGGTCAGCCGTGGTGACCGCGCAGATCGCCAGGGCGGCCATGACCGGGGTCAGGTGCCGCATGACCGGGCCGTGCAGGCGGACCTGGGCGTGGTCGTGACCGAACTGATCCTTCCCGAACTCGTGATCTTCCCCGGCGGTCCACCGGCGGCCGCAGACCGCGGCCAGGACCGGCAGGCAGACCGGACGGCCCTCGGGCACGAAGCACCAGAAGTAGTCGAGGCGGGCGGGGGTCGTGCAGGTTGCGGCGGATCAGCAGGTGCCGCCGACGGTCCCGGGCAGCGATCCAGGCCCAGGCGTACCGGCGGTCGCCCTTGGACCCGCCCCCGCACGAGGTGATCGTCCAGGCCCGCACGGGGACCTTCGCCAGCACCTCGTCCGCGCGCATCCTCGCGCCGGAGGGCAGGGTCACGCGGAATGAGCAGGCCACCCCGAGCACGTAACCGACGCCGCGCTCCTCGCACAGGTCCCGCAGCCCCGGGTCCTGGCCGTACACCTCGTCAGCAGCTACCCAGGGCACCTCGATCCCGGCGTCCAGCATCTTCCGCCAGCATCTGCGCGCCGAGCTGCGGCTTGGTCGCCGGCTCCAGGTGATCCGGGATGCCCATCACCTCGCGGGCCGCGGGGTCGGCCAGCTGCTCCCCGGGAACCCACAGCCGCGAACCGGCCAGGGCGTGCCCGCGCACAAAGGAATAGGTCGCGTTCACGAAGTTGATCGCGTTGGTCACCCGGCCTGCACAGCCGACATACTGCGGCTTCACGCCCGCACACTCGGATCAGGCGAAGTGGCAGCCGCCCAGGCCGATGACCTTCGTCGGCCGTGACGAAGCGGCCGCCCGTGACGAGCCACCGCGCAGTCTGACCCACCGCGCTGCAGCGTCATATGCTGCGCGTCCTCACCGATACGCGCCTGATCCGACGTGCTCCCCGTCCATGCCAGCGTGGAGGAGGCCGTCGGCGGCGCTGACCGCTCCTGCGCCGTGACCTGATCCCGGCCGGCGCGAGCCTCTGCCAGCGATCAGCTGGAGTTGCCGGGGACCAGCCAGCTGCCCGTTCCCTGCCGTAGAAGGAACGGTCGCCGTACAGTCAGCTCGCGGAGCCTTGGCGCATCGGATCCCGCCAGCGCAGGCACTGCGCCCGGATACGGCGGAAAGTACCGGAACTCGCCCCTGCTCGGATTGCCGGCGGTCCCGGCCTCGCGGCGGTCAGGCAAGCAATGCAGCCTGGCCCCTGCTCCGGGCAGGGACGCTGAACGTGTCCGGGCAGGGACGCCGATCGCACCGCCGGGCTGCCCCCCGGCGGCACGCTGCGCCCTGTCGAGGACACGCCGGCGCTGCTCACCCGCTCCGGGTTCAGCGGACCCCGGCGCCCTGCACGCCTGCCGGGCCCTGTTCGGCTGGTGATCTCAGTCGGAACGTGACACGTCGGCGGGCCTGGTAGCCGGCCGGCGCCGGGGCGGCTGCAGTAGCTCCATGGCGTCGGCGGAGCCGGTCGCGAATTCGCGGGCAAGTTCCGACAGCAGCCGGTTGCGGGAGCGGGCAGCCCTGCGCAGCACCTCGAACGCGTCGCCGGTGCTGACCTGCAGCCGCTCGGCCAGGATGCCCTTGGCCTGCTCGATGACGATCCGGCTGTCCAGCGCCAGCTGCAGTTGCCCCGCGACGATCTCGCCGCAGCGGATGATCCGCTGGTGCAAGATGCCGATCGTGGCCGCATCCGCCAGCGCCTGCGCCATGCGAAGCTCAGCCCCGCCCAGCCCGCCGGTCCCGGCGTGGAACAGGTTGAGCGAGCCGATGACCTGGCTGCGCAGCCGCAGCGGCAGCGCATTCGCGGACCGGAACCCGCCCCTGATCGCCTGCGGGGCGAACTGCGGCCAGCGTAGCAGGTCGGTGGCATGCGGCCGGCCGTAAGACTCTCGCCGGCCACGACCTCGGCGGCTCGGCGGACAACCTCCGCAGGGTTCCGGATGCCGAATGCGCCTCGTGTCGTGGGCAGCACATCGTCTACGGCGGAGGCACCACGCGTTATAGCACAACCATGGGGGGCAGTTATGCGGGCCGAATCACCCATAAGAGACCGATCGCTGCGACTTCTACTTCGCCCGATCGGATCGTGGGCGAGCTTGTCCGGCTACCTGAGGGTGGCCTGCGGGAGGGTTGCGATGTGGGCTGCGGTCCAGCCGCTCAGCGCTCTCGGCCAGCCGTTCGCGGCCGCGCGCGATGGCCTCCATGGCCCGTGTCCCCACGCTCTCGGTTGAGGCCGTCACCCGGTGGGCGAGCTGGTCTAATTGCGTCTCCCGCTCGTTCGCCTTGCGCTCCCGGTCGCTGGCCCTGCGCTCCCGCTCGCCGGCCAATGCCTCCCGCTCGTCGGCCTGCCGTTCCCGCTCGCTAGCCGATGTCTCCCGCTCGTCGGCCTGAAACTCACGCTCTCGTCGGCGTTGCGCTCACCCTGGTCACCAGAGACCTCACCACGCCCCGGCGGCCGCCGGCTCTTGCGCTCCATGCTGACAAGCATGCCCTCATCCCGAACAGACGCGGAGGTCGCGGGCTCGGCGCCCTCCACGGAGCCGCTCACCGCGACTCGAATCAGGTACAGCGCAGGAGAGAACGGCAACGCCAACGACTAGCAGCAGGTCCTGGCGTCGCGTGTTCCAGCTCGCCACCGACCTGGCTGCGCGAGCCGCCGGTCACGCCGCAAGGAGCTCTTTCGTTTCCTCGGGCTCTGTGATGTGCCACTCGCGGTGGGTCTGGCGGAGTGACTGGTTGGGCACGAGCTGCTTGCCGGCGAAGCACCTCAACTGGCGGCCGCCGAGGAGTCGCCAGCCGTCCAGAACGAGACCTCTTTGTGCGTACGCGCCTTTGTCCTTCTTACGAGGGGTGACCGGACTTCTGGCGTGGAGGGCACCCACCGGGTGCTGCCGGGTACGGGGGAGCTTTCCCGCGTTTCGGTGTCAGGTTCCTCTCGGACACACAGACCGGTGAACTTCCGCACCGCCTGCCTAGCCGGGCGACACTGAGCCAAGCCACGGGCTTCCCCGATAAGGAAGAGGTCCGAGGTCAAGTCCTCGCAGGCCCGCGGTTCAGAGCAGCGGCGACCATGCGGGCAACTTCGCCTGCACGCTGGCCGGGCCGTCGCTGTGGTCGTTTGCCTCCAAGAACGCCTCGGGCCAGTACAGCTAGTCGGATCCCGTTTCGGTCCGTGGCACGGTCATGACCGTCTCGCCCAGGCACGTGAAGTACCGCCCGGACCGCGTGGCCATCGCGCAAGGCCTGGTGACCACGCCGCCCGCGCTCTTCTTCACCGGAGGCCATGCCATCGTGCATACGCCGTGGCCTGCGTGGACCCGTCGCACGGCATTCCCCAGGCTGCCGCGCCATGCAAGTCGCTCAGCGCCTATGAGCGGTCAGCGATCGCTGGCTTCGCCGTCATGTGCTACCAGCGGGCGGGCGGCACGTTCGCGCTGCTTCCCCTCCAGCCGCCGGGCGTGGTCACCGCGTGCGCAAGGATCCGGTGCGAGTTCCGGGCAGTCCCCTGCGCCCAGTCCGGCGCGCCGAAGTAGTCAGCACGAGCGCGCCACCCGGTCGCCGAGCTCGGCGGCCGTCTTGCCTGCCCGCCGGCAGGCCGGCGATCGGGAATTCAGGGCGACCGGGTTATGGTGGCCGGGCTCAGGTCGTCCAGGCTCGCGCAGCCGGCCAGTCTCATCGTGAGCTCGAAGTCGTTGCGCAAGGCGCGGAGCACGTGCCTGACCCCGTCCTCGCCGGCCAGGCCGAGCCCGTAGGCGTACGGCCGGCCGATCAGGACCGCCCTGGCGCCCAGCGCCAGCGCCTTGATGATGTCGGCGCCGCCGCGAACGCCGCTGTCGAACAGCACCGTCGCCCGCGGCCCGAGAGCCGCGGCGATCGGTGGCAGCGCGTCGAGCGCGCCGATGCCGCCGTCGACCTGGCGGCCGCCGTGGTTGGAGACCACGATCCCGTCCATCCCCGCGGCCACGGCTCGCTGGGCGTCGGCGACCGACTGAATTCCTTTCAGCACGATGGGCCCGTCCCAGCGCTCGCGCAAGAACGGCAGGTCCTCCCAGGTCAGCGACGGGTCACCGAACATCTGCGCCGAGCGCAGGATCGCCGCGGCCGCGTTGTCGGCCACCGGCTCCGGCAGCCCGGCGACGAAGGCCGGGTCGGTGAGGTAGTTCTGCGCGCCGATGCCGCGCAGGACCGGCAAGAAGGCGTGGTCCAGGTCGTGCGGCCGCCAGCCGAGCATCCGGGCGTCGAGCGTCAGCACGAGCACGCTGAAGCCGGCCGCCTTCGCCCGGCTGAGAAGGCTCGCGGCGACCTCCCTGTCCTTCGGCCAGTAGAGCTGAAACCAGCGCTGCCCGTCGCCGCTCGCCTGCGCCACGTCCTCCAGCGCGACTGACGAGTTCGTCGACAAGATCATCGGGACGCCGAGCGACCCGGCCGCTCTCGCCACCGCTAGCTCACCGTCCGGGTGCGCGAGCCTGAGCGCGCCGACGGGGGCGAGCAGCATCGGCGCCGCGAGCTGCGTGCCGAGCACCGTCGAGGCGAACGCCGGGCTGCTGACGTCGGTGAGCATCCGCGGAACGATGCGCCACCGGCGGAACGCCGCCTCGTTCTCTCTCATGGTGTCGCCCGTGCCCGCGCCGCCCGCGATGTAGCCGAACACCTGGGGCGCCAGCCGCGCCCTGGCCAGCCCCTCGAGCGAGGACAGATCGGCGGGCAGCGCGCCGCTGACCCCGGTGAGGTAGATCTCGTCCTGGTAAGACTCCAGCGGCTGGTTCATGGCGGCCCATCGGGTCAAAGCGGTCCGGAACCGGCTGGCCGACCTCGGTCCCGGGCACGTCGCATCCGGTCTCCCCTCATCGTCACCGATGCCACAGCCCAGCGCCGACTTCGCCCGTGCGGCCTATCCCCGCGCCTGCGGGCAGGCAGGCCAGTACGCCGCGCTGGGACGCGCTCTACCCTCGAAGGCATGAAGGGACAATCAGCGTCCGGCGGACTACGCGAGCTCCATCGGCGACGCGCGGCAGCGAATCGGTGCGGCCGAGGCCGTCAGCGTTTCCGCTGAGCCAAAACGCCCTCACCGCAGCCGGCTGAAACAGCGACAGCCTTGAGCGGGTTCGACCACGATCCGTGACCGACCACACGATCCGTCATCGCGGCAGGAAAGGCATCGGCGTACCTTCCAGGGCGGAGGACCGGACGGCCGACTGCCCGGCGGAGCCAGACGGGGAGCAAACAGGCCAGACACGGAGCGACGCCAAGCATCCTCAGGCGGTCATCGACCTGGTTAATCGCACATCAGGTCATGCCCGGCATGTTCGGACGACGGCCAGGTCGTGCTTTGCAATCAGACGATCGTGTCAGGTCGCCCGCTCCGGCGGGGCGCTGAGCCGACGGATTTCAAGACCGGCCACCTGACGCTCTTGACCTGCACGGACGCTCCCGGCCGTAAGGCAGTTCGGCTGGCATTCGGCAGGAGGCGGGGAGCCTCTGGTTGCCTGCGTGCTGCCGACTCGGCACGCCCGAGTACTACCTCAGTTCTTGCAATGCGGAACGCAGCTGATCCAGCTACGGGATTGCAAGGCACCGGCAGCGGCACGTTCGCCCGAGCTGCTGCTCGCGATCCGACCAGCTGCCTGTGCGAGCGTGCCGTCGGCGTGGTTCGGGCGGATCAGCAGGGGCCTGTTACGTTTCTTGCCGACGTGTTTGACCGGTTACGGTGCGCCACGCGATCTGCCAGGATAGGGAGCCGATGCCCTATTGGCCTGGCAGGTGTGATGTCGGAGGTTTGATGAGCGCTGCACCGCCTGGTGATGACGGCAGTGTCCTGGCCTCCGGTGAGGGGATCGCGGTCGGGGCACGGATCGCGGGGTACCTGGTGCTGGACCGGATCGGCCGGGGCGGGATGGCGGTCGTCTTCCGGGCGCAAGACGAGCGGCTCGGCCGCGTTGTGGCGCTGAAGGTACTCGCGCCCGTGCTTGCGGAAGACGAGGCGTTCCGGCAGCGGTTCATCCGGGAGTCCAGGGTCGCTGCCACGGTGGATGACCCGCACATTATTCCGGTATTCGAGGCCGGAGAGGCAGATGGCGTTCTCTATATCGCCATGCGCTATGTCCCGGGCGGCGACGTCCGGTCGCTGGTTCGCCGCGAGGGCCCACTGCGCGCGTCGCGGACGGCGTCGATCGTGTCACCGGTGGCATCGGCGCTGGACGCGGCACACGCCGCTGGCCTCGTGCACCGCGATGTCAAGCCGGCGAACATGCTCATCGACATCCGGTCGGGCAGGCCTGATCACGTCTACTTGTCGGATTTCGGGCTGAGCAAGGGAGCGCTGTCGTCGGTTGGGCTGACCGGCTCAGGGCTGTTTCTCGGCACGCCAGACTACGTATCCCCAGAGCAGATCGCTGGCCGGGAGGTGGATGGTCGTGCCGACCAGTACGCGCTGGCGTGCGCCGCGTTCGAGATGCTGAGCGGGCAGCCGCCTTTCTCTCGGGACCATGGCATGGCGGTGATCTACGCGCACGCGTCCGAGCCGCCTCCTGCCCTGACGGCGCGGCGGCCAGGGTTGCCGACCGCGGTCGACGCGGTGCTCGCCAGGGCGCTGGCTAAGGATCCGGCGGACAGGTACGTCAGCTGCCGCGAGTTCGGCGAGTCCTTGCGCGAAGCGCTGGAGCTCGGGCCCTATGACGTTGAGTCAGCCAGCCGCGATGCGGAGCGGCCCGCCACCGTGGTGGTGTCGCAGGTGCCCGCCGGCCAGGCCGCAGGCGCTGGGGCCGGCACTATTGGCGCGGAGCTTGCCCTCGGCATTCGGAAGGACGAGTCGCTGACCGCGAGAGCGGTCTCTGGCGATGAGACGCTGACTGCCGCGGCGCGCGGCGCGGCTGACTCGGCCCAGCCAGAAGACGTGATGGGCCTAGCAGCGTCGCCCGCTGAGGTGTCCATTCTCCAGGAGTCTGCCGATGAAGACAGCCGGGTATCCCGGCCGCCGACAGCGCCCGGAGATTCCTCTGGGCCTGCCTTGAGCCCGGCGAAGACGCGGCGGACAAGGAGCCTCGTTATTGGCGCCGTCAGCGTTGTTCTGGTGGCCGGCGTCGCCGCTGCGGTTGCTTTTCTCCTAAACCCCTCTGCCAGAGGGCCACAGGAACGCTCAGGTCACCGGGCGAATGCTCTCGCGCTCATGACCCCTGTTCCAGGGGGACGTCTCGAGGCCGTCATAGCCGGGCCCGGACGCAGCGCCTGGGCGATCGGCGACGCCCCAGGCCGCAGCGGACTCAGTCAGCCCCTGGCTGAGCGTTGGGACGGCAGGGCCTGGTCACGTGTGCCCGTCCCCAGTATCAGCGGCAACGTCTCTCTGGTCGGCGCAGCCGCAGCACCGGGTGGGACTGTGTGGGCTGTTGGCGGCTTCTGCCCGTCAGCCTGCGGCAACGCATTGCAGGGCTACAGAACGCTGGTGCTGCACTGGGACGGCACCACATGGTCGAGGATCCCCAGCCCAAGCCCGGGTGGAGGTGCCGAGCTCTCCGGCGTTGCCGGAGAGCAGAACGGGACCGCCTTGGCTGTTGGCTGCTCTCCCTGCGCAAACGCAGCCGCCCCTTTGATACTGCGCTGGAACGGCACATCGTGGTCACGAATCCCCAGCCCGGGCGGCAGCATCAGTCCCGGCGGGGTGGCCGCCGGGCCAGGTGGCATGGCATGGGTCGTTGGCGATGGCAGCCATGTCCTGCGCTGGAATGGTGCGACCTGGACACAAGTGTCAACTCCTTCGTTCTCCCTCAGCAGCGTAAGCATCGGGTCGGGCGGGACCGCATGGGCTGCGGGCTCCACCTGCTGCCAAGGACGTTGGGAAACCGTGGTCCTTCGCTGGGACGGGGCCAAATGGTCACGTGTGCGCAGCCCGAGCCCGGGCAATAGCGCCGTGCTCTGGAGCGTAAGCACGGGGCCCGGCGGGACTGCGTGGGCGGTCGGTTACTATTGTAATGAAACGGGCTGTCAATATGGTTATAGTGGATTTTATGGCTATACGCTGATCCTACGGTGGGATGGTTCAGCATGGACCCGCGTGCCAAGCCCGAGCCCGGGACTTAAAGACGATCTTAACGCGGTCGCCGTCGGCCAGGACGGTACCACCTGGGCGGCAGGACAGACTTGCATCAGCCAATGCAACACATCGTCGGCGCAGTACCAGACGCTGATCCTGCGCTGGAACGGCACATCTTGGGCGCCCGGATGATTTGGCCTTCCGGTCATCGATACCGTAAGACCGCCGATCTTCGATGACTGCCAAATCTGAGCGCTCGCGGAATCGCGGGGTCAGCCGGACCCGACCGAAGTTCGCCTGCGCCGTTCAGATCTGGCAGAGATCGTGCCATCTCAGGGGCCGACGCACGCTGGTACCGAGCCATCGGTCCGGGCCGTCTCAGCTTGGCGATCGTCCGGACCGTCAGTGGTACCACGGACAGATGAGTCTGTGCCGTGCTGACGGCGATCGCCAGCGCCCGTCGATGCGAGTGCCATGCACTTCGTCATCTCTCGCCCTGCGGGAGCGGATCTCAAGAACCCTCACCCAAGCGCGGTGACCAGCGCACTTCGGCTTAGCAGGGACCAGAATAGGCACGCATCTGGCAAGCGGTACACCAATGCGGCACACCCGGCGCCGCGCGTCGTGTACCGCGCCAGCAACGCGAGCCACTCATCTGCACCCGGCAGGATGGACAGCCACTAGAGCAGCCGTTCCTCGCCATGTCTTAGCGCGGGCCGACTACCGCGGGGTTGCCTAGGCTGAACGAAGGTACGGCGGGATGCCAGCACTGCGTCTGCCAAGGCCATCGTGTCGAGTATGGACCGGCCCTGGATGGCGAGCAGTCCGGGCCGGGCGGGTGTCGATACCGAATCGGCAGTTGGTGGCTTCGGCGAGTGGTTGCAGTGCTCTGGCGCGGTACTCCGTCGTAGCGGACAGTACGACGGGGACGTCGGACCAGGCGTGATCACCCGGATGCCCTCGACAGCTTGCGGCCGGAATGAGGCGCACGGTAGCAAGCGCGTAGACCAGACCCGCGACTCCGATTTCGAGGGAGTCGAGCGCGGCTGTTTCGTCGTCCGATAGGAAGTCGCCTAGCGCTGTCCGTTCGGTGGAAGGTCAGGGCGTAGCGCCCGTCCGGGTTGTCAGGGTCGTAGCCGTCTTCGACGGCATGAGCCAGACGATCAAAGTCCTCGGCTGCGGCGGCCAGGTTGCCGAGAACCTCAGCGATGCGGCGCTCCTCTTGCCCCAACTGCCGAGCTTCGCGGACGGGCACGTCTTTGATCAGCCAGGTTCCGCGGATGAGACTGCCAATTCCTTCTTCGTCGATGTCCTCTGGTTTGGGCATCCAGAAGGTGGCCTCGCTGGGGATCGTGATGCTTCCTGACAGCGGCGAGGTTGGGAACATGCTGGCCCCTTGGGAGTGAGTAGTGGCCGCTGATATCACAGCATGCCCGTCAGGTACTCGGGCGCTCGTTATGGCGATCATCGGACCATTCCGGCCGAGACTGCCAGCCTGCGGGTCCCCGGTTCTGACCGTCGGCGGCCAGCTTGGCGGGCGTCGCGCCGGCTCAGATGGACCGCGTCCCGCCTGGTTTGATGGGCGGAGTGTTCGGTGCGGCTCCCCAGCATCGGCACCCGGAGCCGGTACGCTACGACCCGTGGTCGTAGCGTACCCTCTAGCGCTGGCGGCATATATGTGCCAGTATCGGTCATCGCACATCTGTTCGAATCAGCCGGAGTTTTTCAGCTTAGGCCGCAAGGAGCGAGGACGTGTCAGAACTGACGTGTCTTGAGATCTGTGCAGGTGCTGGCGGCCAGTCACGCGGTCTGGAGCTTGCCGGTTTCGGTCATGCCGTAGCGCTGGAGATCGACTCGGATGCGGCTGAGACGCTGCGCCAGAACCGGCCGGACTGGAACATCGTTGAGGACGACGTCCGTAACCTGGACGGTGCGCAGTACCACGGCGTTGATCTCCTGGCGGGCGGGGTCCCGTGCCCGCCATTCTCCGTGGCGGGCGGTCAGCTCGGTGCTGCCGACGAGCGGGACCTGTTTCCCGAGGCACTTCGGCTCGTGCGCGAAGCCGGCCCGGCGGCCGTCATGCTGGAGAACGTCAAAGGGCTTGCTGAGCGCAAGTTCTCCGATTATCGCCAGGCCGTGATCGATGAGCTTGAACGCCTCGGCTACGAGATCTACTGGCAGGTCCTTAACGCTTGTGAGTATGGAGTGCCGCAGCTGCGGCCGCGGTTCGTGCTTGTTGCGATCAAGCGCCGGTATGCGGCGCATTTCACCTGGCCGACGCCAGAGAGCACCCCGCCGACAGTGGGTCATGTTCTGTACCCGCTGATGGCTGCCAACGGCTGGCCTGGCGCCAAGGCGTGGGCCATGGGGGCTGACAGCATCGCGCCGACGATCGTGGGGGGCTCGCACAAGCACGGAGGCCCTGATCTCGGGCCGACCAGGGCCAGGGCGGAATGGCGGCGGCTCGGCGTGGAAGGCCGCAGTATCGCCGAGGACGCGCCTCCGGCTGATGCCCCCGCTGACGGCTACCTTCCGCGTCTGACCTGCGAGATGGTGGCCCGCATTCAGGGTTTCGACGCCGACTGGGTATTCACAGGCCGCAAGACTGCGAAGTACCGCCAGATCGGCAACGCCTTCCCGCCCCCAGTCGCGCAGGCAATCGGCGGCCAGATCAAAGCAGCGCTCGACGGCGCGCGATCCCAGCCACTCCGCCTATTCCGGGCCAGCTGACAGCTGCGCCTTCCGCGCTTTTCGCTGGGCTTCCTCGGCTCGGATTGCCTGCCAGATGTTCTCGGGCCATGCCGCGGACCTCGTCAGCCGGTAATAAGTCCACACCCGCGAGCCTTCGTCATAGCGCTTCTCATGCTGGTAGTCCCAGCCGAGGAATCTCAGGTCACGCAGTCGGCGCTGCCAGTCCTCCTGGAAACTCTTGGCGCTGGCGACGATGCCGCCGGTACAAGAAGCCATAGAGGAGCCTTTGCGCCGTCGACCCGACCAGCGCAGCGATCTGTTCGCTATCTGGCTCCGGCAGTGAGTCAGCCACGATCCGGACGGTAGCCGGCAAACGGCTACCAGCCCAGACCAACGCGTGCTATTACCACGAAGCCAGATGCTCGCCGAGCAAGTTGTAATTGAGCAACCGGCCTTGACCGGTGATCTCCGCCCAAGCGGCCTGCTGCCCGCTGTTGTCCGATGCATGAACGGCTGCGTGCAGCTCGTCGTAGGCGATGTGATACACCGCGTCAACCTCGCCAGTGCCGCGGGCGATCGCGGCGAGGCGGCTTGGGAGCGGTTCAGCCGTGACGGCGACCAAGTGGGGCTGCCGGCCACGGCGATGACGCACCATCTGATTATTTTCGTGCCGGATGTTCTGCACGCGGTCGGAGCGGATAGTCCACTTGCATGAGACAGCGGCGTGCAGCAACGGCAGGCCGTTGACCGTGGGCACATCTTCGAGGCCGATCACGACGTCGGGCCTGATGAGGTAGTCCTGGCCTATGGTAACTGACAGTGTCGGATTGCCGATTACCAGCTGGTTCAGGTGCAGCAGGTGGACGTACTGGCTGTAGTCGGTCACGAAAGCGCCACGCCGGGCCGTCCAATGGCGCGAGCTATCCCGAGCGGCCAGCTCCCGTGCCAAGTCAACTCGCACAGCTTCCTCAAGCAACGCGCCAGGACCCGGCGGGGGCGGCGAAAGCTCCCCACCAGCATGGGCGGACAGCGACTCCAGCATGACCGCACCGAGCTGCAAGCTCTCACGGTTATCGATGTCGGCGTTGTTAGGGACCTGCTCCCAGCCGAGCTTGTTCTTCCCGCCGCTGTGCTTCCAGCCCAAGAGGCTGAGAGCGAAGATTGGCGCCGACACGAATCAAGACATTAGCCGAAGATCGACTCCGTGGCGACGGAGCCGTCAGGTCGGCCGTCTTGCCGGTCAGGCTGCGCCTGGATCTCTCGGCAGTGATCCTGGGCCGTCATCAGGCCGACTCCGGCACTAGGGATCTGGTCGGCCTCGATGGACTCAGAGTGGCGCAGATCTTCCAGTTTCTAGTGTATTTCCGTCATTCAAATCGAGCACCGTGACACTGTGCTGCATCGAGAGCTGGCCGATCCCTGACCTGTCCGCGAATGGCGAATCCTGCGCACTCAAGCGGAGCAGAATAGCACTGTTCTAGTGCATGTCCGTAAAATACGTATTAGACGGCCACCGGAGGGAAGAATCCCTAGAAACTCTCCGAGCAGTTCGGACGCCTGGACAACCTGTTCTTTGGCGTGGTACGGGCGGGCGTCCTTTTGTGTAGCCCCTGCTCCCCGAGTTTCGTGCTGCTGTCCTGGCTATTGACACAATGTTCGTGGCGTCTTTAGTGTGGCGTTGCCGACTGGCCGACCGCCATCGGCAGGGGGTGGGCTGTGCGGCTGCGTGGGATTGCACAGACGGTGCTCCGGCTGGCTGCCGCTGTTTCCCTGGCAGTTTTCCTTGCCCTGTCGGGGAATGCGGTCGCCGGGGCCGCGAGTTTAAATGTCACCGGCGTCGTCGCTGATCAGAATGGGCAGCCGCTTCCGAATGTTGCTGTGAGCGCGACCAGTCCTGGCGGGTCGACGATCGAATTCGGGCCTGTTCTCACCGGGGCCGATGGGTCCTACGGACTCGCCGTCGGTCCCGGAACATACGACTTCCATTTCATACCGCCGGCCGGAAGCGGGCTGAACCCGGTGGTGGACAGCAACGTCACGGTCTCCGCAGACCAGGTGCTGGATGTCCAGCTGACCGCCCTGACTTATACGTTGTCGGGGACGGTCACCGACGGCCAGGGTAATCCGGTGACTGGCGTCGCGATGGACGCCAGTTCCGCCAGCACCGTCATGTACGGCCAGACCGACGCCGCCGGCAGCTACAGCATGTCCGGTGTCCCGGGGGTCTACTCCTATCTGGAGTTCTACCCGCTGGAAACCGTGCCCGTGCCGCCGGGCTGGCCCTCGTCCTTCACTTTGCGGGAGAACCCCGGTGCCAGCTACGACCTGACCGGCGGTGACCTCGTTCAGAACTTCCAGCTCGACACGGTGCCCCTGACGGTGGTGGTGAACGACGCCAGCGGCAGCGCCGTGCCCAATGCCCAGGTCACTGGCTCGTCCAGCGGGGGGACCACGTCGGTGACCGCCGGCGGCCCGGCCGATGCCAGCATCATCGGCGAGGGCGATCAGGCGACGACCGGCGCGGACGGCACGGCCACCATGCAGGTGTTCAAAGGCGTGCGGTACGCCGCCGGCCGCGTGTGCGCGAGCATCGGCCTGACCAGCGTCTGCAACACCCAGCCGCTGACCGTCACCACCCCCACCACCATCGTTTTCCAGCCGCAGCCGGCTATCCCAGCTGCACCCGTGGGGTTGTCGGCCGCTACCCCGACCCGCACTGCACCAGCGCTGTCGTGGAATGCCGTGGCCGCCGCCGCTAGCTACCGCGTGTACCGGAATGGCGTTCAGGTCGGGACAACCTCCACCTCCCAGTTCACCGACGCTGGCTTGAGTGCCGACGGCAGCTACACCTACACCGTTACGGCGGTGAACAGCAGCGCCCTGGAGGGACCCAGCTCCGCGCCGGTCGTGGTCGTCCATGACACCACCCCGCCGGCGGTGTCGGCTGTGGCAGTGAGCCCGGCGGTGATCACCGAGGGCGGCGGCACAACACTGAGCGCGGACGTCAGCGACGCCCTGAGCGGCATCAGCGCCGCGGAGTATTTCGTGGGCGCGGACCCGGGGCCCGGAAACGGGACGGCTATGACCGTCGCCAGCGGCTCCGCGACCGCGACACTGGGCAGCAGCCTGCCCGCGGGCACTTACACGGTGAGCGTGCGGGCGCAAGACCAGGCCGGGAACTGGAGCAGCCCGGCCAGCGCCCAGCTGACCGTCAAGCCACCGGCGCCGTCAGGCCTGTCGGCAGCGTCACCGACCGCGGTGCCGGTGCTGAACTGGACCGCCGTCGCTGGCGCCAGCTCCTACAACGTGTACCGGGACGGCGCCATCATCGGCTCGGCCCCGTCTCCTTCCTACACCGACAGCAGCGCCGTGCCCGGACCGCACACCTACCAGATCACCGCCGTCGCGGCGGGTGTCGAAAGTGATCTAAGCAACCGTGTGAACGTGCTCGTCGGCACGGCCGCGGCGATCACGAGCGCGGCGTCGGCCAGTACCGGGATGCGGGTGCCGCTCGACTTCACCGTCACCACCACAGGAGCCCCGACCCCATCGCTGACCGAGAGCGGCGCGCTGCCACCGGGAGTCACCTTCACCGAAGACGGTGACGGCACCGCCGACATCGCCGGCATCGCCGCGGCCGGCAGCGCCGGCTCCTACCCGGTCACCATCACCGCCACCAACGGCATCGGCAGCCCGGCCACGCAGTCGTTCACGCTGACGGTGACCACCGCCGCCTCCGCCCCCGCGATCACCAGCGACCCCGCCGACACCGAAACCCTCGGCGCGCCGTTCACCTTCACCGTGACCACCACCGGCTACCCCGCCCCCGATCTGACCAAGACTGGCCCCCTGCCACCCGGGGTCACCTTCACCGACAACGGGGATGGCACCGCCACCATCGCTGGCACCCCCGACAGATCCGCCGTCGGCACCTACCCGCTCACGCTCACCGCGAAGAACCCGGCCGGGACCGCGACCCAGGCGTTCACCCTCACCATCACCAAAGCCCCCGTCATCAAGAAGATCACCAACCCCACCGCTCACACCGGGACCGCGTTCACCAAGACCATCACCGCCGTCGGCAGTCCCACCCCGGCGCTGACCGAGACCGGGGCCCTGCCCGCCGGGCTAGCCTTCACCGACAACGGGAACGGAACCGCCACCCTGGCCGGCACCCCCGCCGCCACCGCCGGCGGCGCGTACCCGATAACCATCACCGCCACCAACTCACTCGGCACCACCAGCGCGACCTTCACCCTCAAAATCGACCAGCCACCCGCCATCACCAGCCCGGACAACGCCACCGCCAGCACCGGCAGCCCGTTCACCTTCCCGATCGCCACCACCGGCTACCCGGCACCTCGGCTCGCCAAGCTCGGCGCCCTGCCCAAGGGCCTGACCTTCAAAGCCGGCACCGGAACCATCAGCGGCATCCCCGCCTCAGGCACCGCCGGCACCTACCAGATCACCATCACCGCCACAAACAGCTCCGGTACCACCACGCAGACCTTCACCCTCCGCGTGACCTAGCGACATCGGACGGCAACGCCCAACGATGAAGCCGCAGGCGGACATTTGTGCTGTAACGCCGCCGCCCCTGACCACATCACCCATCTCACCTGCGGAAACGCTGACCCCAGGCAGATGCCATGCCTGGGCTCACCGCAGGAACAGAGGAAAACTATGACCGCAGAGGGAGGGTGTTCCCGCCCAGTGCGGCACACCCGGCCCCGATCAGCGCCACCAGGACGGAGCCGGCCACGGCAGGCGCGCCCAGTGCGGCCAGCGGTGCCTGCACCCCTGGCGCCTGCGGTCGGCGCAGGTCGCCTGCGGCTCGGCCGTCCGTAACGGCCGCGGCAACCGGCGGCCGGGGCCAGGTCACTCTCAGGGAACAGGCCGGTCTTGATCCGGAATCCGGCGGGCGCCGTGGGCGCGGGAGACTGGCCTGGCAGTGTCTGAGCGGGGCCGGATCAGCGCCGAGGTCATGAGCCAGTACGAGGCTGCGCACTAGCTGGCCGCTCGCTACTCGCTCGCGGGCGGGGCCGCCGCGCCGCAGACCCGCCCGGCCTGAACAGCCTTGCGCACTTGCCCTGTGGAGGCATCCTGCGGCAGGCTAGCCGGGCGCGATGGAGGTGACCAGTCGGCTCAAGCACGGGCGGGCATCGCACCAGGCAGACGATTCTGCGCGAGTGGGAGGCTGAGGGCAGGCCGCCGTGCCCGGTCTGCGGAAAGCTGATCGACCCGGGCGGCAGATTCCGGGTGAGCCAGCTGTGGGAGGCTGTGGTCCACCCGTACTGCCTGTACGCGCGGGTCGGCAGGCCATCACCAGATGAGCTGGGACGTAACGCGTGCCCGTTCTACCCCAGATGCCCGGTCCCGTTCCCCGGAGAGCGCGCCGACTACTGCGTCTGTCCCGTGGTAGCCGCCCGCAACCTCATCTTCCTGGCCGCCCGGTTCGGGGAGCCGACCGCGAAGGTGCCCTCAGCTGGCAGCGCGGCGGCGGCGAACGCGGCCCGGCGGGCCGGCCTGGGCCAGGAGTACGAAGGCGTCCCGCTCCGCGAGGACCCGGCATTCGATCAGTTCAGGAAGCACGGCGTCCTGGCCCCCGGCGTCGATGAGTCGATCTGGGATGAGCTATCGACCTGGTGGGCGCCACCGGAGTACGTGCTCGTTGATGTTGAGCGCACCATCCGGGAGGGCCGCGTCGTCGCCGCCGCGCAGTCAGAAAGCCACGGCCAAAGGGATTGAGCGGACCGCAGATTTCCGTGACGCATCAGGTACACGTCGCGGAAGCGTGGCGTCACGACACGCAGAACCGCGGAGATACATGTGAACTAACCTATTCCTGTGACTACGCCCGGTGACTGAAATCTTGATCCGCCAACTTTGGGCAGTTACGCCAGATCGCCGATACTCTGGACGCCAGCCAGATTTGCCGACCACGCGGAATGGTTGCGCACGATTATCCAGTTCTGGGTGTCGTGCTCATCGTCCTGAGGCTATCTGCATCGCCCGCCTGGGCGGACGCTTCGGCTAATGTCGGCTCGTTCTGCTCAGGAAAGTAATCATCTGAGCTGAAAGGGTAAGCTGCGAGCCGGGGATCATATTTCCGCGCGGTGCCGTTCCAGTGCTGGATCAGGGGGATCGCTGGTCGCGTCGGATCGTCGGCGCGCTACGCGCCGAGGTCACGGCCATGCTAGGTGGAACCACCGCGCGGCGGCGGGCTGAGCACCCGCTTCGGCGCGAAAGCCTTACTGGCGGAGTGCGCGGCCTGCGAGTTCGGAGGTTAGGCGCATGGCGTGTGCTTGCACAGGGACTGTTGGCGTTGATGTTCGGTGTAGTTTAGTGCGCAAAGCGACGGTGTTCCCTGCGTACAGGCGGCGGTCGGGTGTGACGAAGACTGATCAGGTGTTCATCAGCCATACCTCTGATATGGCGAGTTTTCCAGCGGGCCGGTCGTATGTGCAGGCGGTGCTGGACGCGGTGGGCCGGGTCGGAATGTCAGCGGTCGATATGCGGTACTTTGCGGCGCGGGACCAAAAGCCGGCCGATTACTGCCGGCAGCGGGTACGCGACTGCGAGATCTACGTCGCAGTGATCGGATTCCGGTACGGCACGTTGGTGCCGGGCGAGGACATCTCTTATACAGAGCTGGAGTTCGAGGAGGCTGGCGTCGCAGGCATGCCGCGGCTGGTGTTCTTACTGGAGGAAGCTGCCAGCCCGCCTGCGGACTTGGGTAACCCCGATCGCCGCCGGGCGGAAGGGTTTCGCCGGCAGCTGCTGGGTGCCGGGCTGATGGTGCGCTTTTTCGCCTCGGACGCCAGCCTTGAACTGGAGGTGTTCCACGCGCTAACGGAGGTGGCTGCTGGTGGGCCGGCGGCAGTGCCGCGGCAGCTGCCCGCCGCTGTGCCGTATTTCGTCGGCCGCCTGGCTGAGCTGGCTGTACTCAGCCGACTTGCGCCTGGTGGCGATGGCCTTGGCACGGCAGGTACGGCTGTGATCGCGGTGATTGGCGGCACGGCCGGTGTTGGCAAGACTGCGCTCGCGGTATACGCCGCCCACCAGCTCGCCTGCTTCTTTCCAGACGGGCAGCTATTCGTGCGCCTGCACGGCCACACCCCCGGTCAGCGGCCGGTCGATCCGGTCGGGGCACTGGCCTCGATGCTTCTGGCGGTCGGCGTGGCGCCGCAGCAGATCCCAGAGGGAGCGGAAGAGCGGGCGGGGTTGTGGCGAGAGCGGATGGCGGGCCGCAGAGCATTGGTGCTGCTCGATGACGCGGCCGGTAGCGAGCAGGTCCGGCCGCTTCTGCCCGCTACAGCCGGCACCATGGTGCTTGTCACCAGCCGGCACAGGCTCAGCGGCCTGCCCGAGGCGCTGCCGGTCACCCTGGACAGCCTGGATCCCGCTGATGCCGCCTGGCTGTTCGCCCGCTTGGCTGACCGCCCGGGCCTGTCGCATTCCGATCAGGATGTGGCCGAGGTGGTCGCCCTGTGCGGGCACCTGCCGCTCGCCATCAGCATGGTGGCGGGGCAGCTCAAGCACCACCCCGCGTGGACGGTCGCCGACCTTGCGCGCGAACTCAAGTCAGATGCCGACCGCCTGACCGCCATGCGCGCGGAGAACACCTCGGTCACGGCCTCGTTCGAGCTGTCCTACCGGAACCTGTCGACGGCCCAGAAGCGGCTGTTCCGACGGCTCGGCCTGCACCCAGGCACCGACATCGACGCTTACGCCGCTGCGGCGCTGAACAACACCGACCCGGGTACCACCCGCAGGCTCCTGGACGACCTGTTCGGTTATCACCTGATCGATGAACCTTCCCGCGGCCGCTACCGCTTCCACGACCTGATCCGGCAGCACGCAAGTAGCCTGGCTGGCAAAGACCGGGCCGCGCAGCGCGATGCGGCAGTGAGCCGGCTCCTCGATTACTACCTCCATACTGCCCGCGCCGCCGACCGGTACCTGGCCCGGCGCGCCCCGACCGGAGCGCGGAACGTTCTTGTGGCCCTGCCTCAATGGGCGCCCGACCTGCCGACCCGGGAGGACGCATCCTCCTGGATGGAGGCCGAACGCATCAACCTGGACGCCGCCACCGGCTACGCGGCGGCCCACAACCTGCGCGGCCATGCGATCGCCATCCCGGCCGCGATGCATGGTTTCCTGCGCACCCGGGGCCACTGGGACCAGGCCCTGTCCCTGCACCACACGGCGCTCATCGCAGCACGTCAGGCTGGCGACCTGCCCGCGGAGGCCGACGGGCTCAACGACCTCGGTGCCGCGCAGTACGCCACCGGGGATTTCCCGGCAGCCTTCGCCAGCCTCACCTGTGCGCTGACGCTATACCGCCAGCTCGGCAACCGGATCGGAGAAGCCAACGCGCTCGGCGACCTGGGCGTAGCACAGTTCGCCGCCGGGGACTATCCGGCCGCCATCACAAGCCTGACCGAGGCGCTTGAGCTGCATCGGAGCCTTGGCGACCGCAGCGGGGAAGCCAGAGCCCTCAGCTTCCTTGGCGTCATGAATAAGTTGTCCGGTGATCTTGGGGCGGCCATCGCGGCGCAAGAGCGGGCACTCGAACTGTGCCGGAGCCTCGGCGACCGGATCGGAGAAGCCGACGCACTCGGCGAGCTAGGCGAAGCGCAGCGCATGGCCGCGGACTTTCCTGCGGCCATCGCCAGCCTCACCCGTGCGCTGGAACTGTCCCGCGATCTCGGTGACAGGGTCGGAGAGGCCAACACTCTCAATTTCCTGGGTCTGACCCTGGAGGCAACTGGCGACTACCCGGCCGCCGCTGCAGCCCTCACCAGGTCACTGGAACTGTGCCGCGAAGAGCATCACTTGCTCGGGGAAGCCAACGCCCTCAACTACCTGGGCATTGTGCAGCAGAAGTCTGGGGACTATCCGGCGGCCATCGCTAGCCTCACGCGGGCACTGCAATTGTACGGCGAGCACGGCCAGCGGCACGGCGAAGCCAACGCCCTCCACATCCTGGGCATCGTGCGAGGCTTGACCGGTGACCACCCGGCGGCCACCGCCTGTTACGAACAGGCGCTGGAGCGGTACCGGGAGGTTGGTGACCGGACCGGAGAAGCGGAGCTCCTTAACAATATGGGGGACCTGGCGCTTACCTTCGAGGCGCCTGCTCAGGCGCACACGCACTATGAGCTTGCGCTCACGGTCGCCGTCGGCATCACCTCAGCGCATGAGGAAGCACGCGCCCTGGAAGGCATCGGCCAATGCCAGCTTCGCCAAGGCCATCCCGACGCAGCTGCTCCGCCATTGCGCCAGGCGCTGGCAATCTACCAGCGACTCGGATCTGCCAACGCTCAGCGCGTCGAGAAGGTATTGCATGACCACCATCTGTGACCGGCGGGCCGCTCAGGATACCAGCGAGCACCCCGCCGCTATGAGCACAGGAATCCGCGGCCAAGACGTCGGGTATGGCAGCGGACCAGGCAGGTCGACATTCCGCGAACCTCTACCCGCGAGCCATCGAGCCGCATCCTGTGGTGTAGCGCAGCCAATCCGCCGGTGCGCACGCCCCTAGCTTTCTCCCGCTGGTCTTTCCAGACGTTGATGGTCATCTGGCCAAGGGGGCCCTGGTCGCGCAGGGTCGTCCGCACTCGGCCTGCGTTGGGCGAACCGATCCGGACGTAGATCGCCAGTGCCTCGCGTAGTGACGCGGCTGCCCTGTCCGGCTGGCGCTCCTGGAGTTGACATCGGCCGATGCCTTCCAGGGCGCATGCACATCGGCGAGTGCTGTCGACCCGTCAGGAGGCCTGGCCTGCCGGTCGCTGGGGCTGCATACCAATAGCATTTTGGGCGCCCCAGCGACCCGAGCAGGCTTGTTCTAATAGCTGTTGTTCCAGATGGTAGTGAATCGGTTGCCGTCGCCGGAAAGAGCCGAGAGCGTGGCAAGCTGGTAGCTGACCGTCGCATCAAACATGTTGACGGCGTAGTCCGGCAGATACGTGGCGATCGTGCCAGGTGTGCCGTTAGCCGTTTCGGTTGCGTGAGTGAGCCGCCATCTGCCGAAGTCGGCGAGCGGTACGACGCCGAGCGCGATGCTGGGCCGCTCGGCTATCCACTCAACGCTTGTGTCCAGGCAGGTAGCGGCATCGCAGCTGGCGGTGGTGGAGAAGCTGTTCGCGGGGTGCGTGGAGTCGGTCACCGACAATGTGTACGACGTGCCACTGCGAGACACGGTCGCGGTGATCCGGTCGTCGGGTTGGAGAGAGGACCCGACGATGGTGATTGGCTGGTCGGGGGCCATCTCATACCACGTGAAGTAGAGGGCCGTGTCCTCAAAACACCAGTCAAGCGTGCCGTCCTGCTCGACCGTCTGGTCGCTGACGCCATCGATGCCGACCCACTCCACGGTAAGCCTGTCCTCCTTGGTGCACGTGACCTCGGGTGTCTTCCACTGCCCGCTGACCTCGGTGAAGGTGCCCGCGGTCGAGGACACGTCCGCATAACCGGACCAGTTGTAGCTCGATATCGCTGGCGTGCCCTTAACACTGGCAGGCTCCGGGACAGGACGCACGAGCTCGATGGGCTGATGACCGTGACGCAGGTAGCGGGCCAGGGCAGTGCGCGCCTCAGCCAGGAAACGTGCCGAGGGGCGGTGGGGAGTTGGTTGAATCACCCGCCCGGAGGCGGCAGCGGGCGTGATCGGTGAGTCGGCAGCAAGTGCGAGAACACCGGCCACTACCACAGTCGAGCCGCAGACGAGTAAGCAGCGCAGCAGGCGCATATGAAACCCCTATAAGTTATGAAACGAGGTTGGGCTGCAGAAGACGCTACCGGTGGCTCGGTGCGTTCACAAGACGCCAGCTGATATCCGAAGGGCGATCTGAATGGGAATCGGCCCGTTCACGACGAAGGACGCAGTTGCGGACCCGGCAGGGCGATAACGATAACCATAGGGTGCGCAACCAGGCAGCAACCCTTCACTGGATCGTCACTGCGCCGCCGCTATCGTTGTTTATGCCAACAAAGCCATAGTCGGGCTGCGTCGCACTAAGGGGACAGGACTGAGTGCCCGCACCATCCCCAGCCGGTCCTGACCCGCTTTGACGGGACATCCACCATCAGGGGTTCGCCCCTGAGGAAAGGATGCCTGCATCTGCACGACCGGAAAGCCATTACCTGGCATACTGGCCGACCCAGGCTGCTGCCTGGCCCTCGCCGTCTGCCGGTGCGTGGGTCCATAGAGACGTCAGTGCAAGCAACCTGTTGGTCAGCCATTGCCACTTAAGCGCCGTCGTTGACCTGCTCAACAGCCAGCCCGCCTAACACGCCACCCTGCCAGTGGTCCCCTTGCAGCGCCGCGGTCGGGTGTAGACAATGAATCGCGAAATTACCTGTCGGCAGGCGGTGCGCGCGGCACGGCCGAGCGCCATCATATGCTCGGACTGATGCGAAACAGGCTGCTAATCCCGGGAAGGCGACACCGGCCTGCCGCCTCCTGGATACTCCCACTACGAGATCACGGAGTCTGGGCCAGACACCGAATAAACTGATAGGCGCGCCCAGGTGATCAGCACCAAGGAACCACAAGCCGCGCCGAACGGCGGCTCGGCGTTCGCCCGACCCTTGCCCGTGACCCAGAGTGATGCTGTCGGCCGACGTTCCTGCATCCATACAACGGCGTCAAGACCCCTCCACTGTCCCAAGAAAGCCGCTCAAGATCATCACTGCCGGAACAATCCCGACGGGTCAGTCGCAGTCGCAGTCGGTGACGGTTACCGCATTATGTGGCGACCATTTTCCCGAACTGGCCGAAACTGCCTAGCCTGGCCGTCGGTGTCAGCTGGCGCCCTCCTGTGTGCGTCAGGCCGCAATGTGGCACGCTGCCCGTTGTAGTCGGGGATACTGCTGGCATGGGCGGGGTCCGGAAGGACCGCACTAATCCGCGGGGCAACATGCTCACCCACGCGTTCGGTGAGCTCGGTCTTGCGACCTACCTGGTTTTAGAAGAGCGGCGTGAGGTGTACCTGCTCCCTATCGAATGGCCCTAAGCCTCGTTAGGGTCGTCAGCGCGACCGCTGACGGCAACGCCGCCAAGCGTCCGCCGCCGCAATCGAGCCTTGGACCACGATCGTGTCCCCGACGCATTCAGCCGGGCTTCGGCGGGCGGCCGTGGGGCACGGCGAAGATCCACTGCTGGGACATATGGCCATGCCTGGCTTCGAACCATGGGTTCCACGCGCGTTGCGTGCTTTCGTTGGCTGTCAGGTAGCGGCGGCTGTGTACCGATTGCAGCAGGTGTCCTGTGCCGTCTGGAGCAGCTTCGAGTTGCCATCGCTGCGACGTGGCGCCGCCGGGCTCGGAGAGCACTGGGTGAGGGTCGCCGGCGTTCTCCTGGGTGGCATCGACTGCCATCCCGTTTGCGGCTGAGATGATCGATACTTCGCCGGCCACGCCGGTCGGGCGCAAGTACCAGAGCTGGTTCGGCAGGGCGTGCGGCGAGAATACGATCAGCAACTGGCCAGGGCCGGATGCCCTCTGATCCGCGTCGAAGGCGTACCCGCACGCCCTGGAGATGACGAGATACGGGCCGGCCTCCTTGCGGCGCCTGGCGAACTTGACGTGGATGTCTTCGGCGCCGACGACCAGGAGCGGCAGGTGCAGCTCGACTTTCCAGCGGACCATGGGGCGAATGGTAACTAGAATCCCGTTCTTGGGCGAGCAGCATGCGCAAGGCGTTCCGCTCGTGACCCAGGACTCGCACTCGACACCCTGCCGGACGTCGAAGTGATCAGGATCTGACGACAACGCTGACGACAACGGCGGCAGTGACCGGCAGCCGACCACTTTCGTCAGCAGCCTCCTAAGCTGGCCTATCGCCAATCCACCTTGGCAGTTGCATGGACTGAAAAGCGGAAGGTCGGCAGTTCGATCCTGCCCCTGACCACCTAACCCCTCTCACCTGCGGAAACGCTGATCCCAGGCAGATGCCATGCCCGGGCTCACCGCAGGAACAGAGGAAAACTATGACCGCAGAGGAAAGGCGCTCCCGGCAGCCGAACCCACTCGCAGCGGGAGCGTTCCAAGGGGCAATCAGCTCGTTCCATCTCAATCTGGCAGACGACGGCAAGTCGGGCAAAACGGCGCGCATGTACACCGAGGCAGTCCGGTGGTTCGCCGCCGCTCACCTTCTCCGCGAGACCAGCCGCACCGGCTTGGACGAGGTTGACGGGCCGGATATCCAGCGCTGGATGGTCTGGCTGCTGGGGCGCTACAGCGACTCCTACGCCAGCAACCAGTACCGGGCCCTGCAGCAGTTCTTCCGGTGGTGGCCGGACGAGGAAGATCTCCCCGACCCGATGGCCGGGCTCCGCCGCCCAAGGTGACCGAGAAGCTCGTTCCCGTCTTCAGCAGCGGAGAACTGGCGAAATTGGAGCGGGCCTGCCAGGGCCGGACGTTCGCGCAGCGCCGCGACTACGCGATCATCTGCGTGTTCCGCGCGACCGGCGTCCGGCTCTCGGAACTGGCCGGGATCCGCTACGACCCGGACAACCCGGTGCGCAGTGACCTTGACCTATGGCAGCGGGAGATCACCGTGACGGCAAGGGCGGCCAGACGCGGAAAGGCCGCATGCCCGCAGTCCGTCACGGGGAAGTGCGCGAGTGCCTGCTGCCGGGTCCGGGTCCGGCGGCGCGTCAGAGCACCATCGCGGCGTAGCCGTTCATGGCGCCGTTGCCGGCGCCGATCCACAGGAAGGCGACGAGATCGCCGTCGCGGACACGGCCGGCGCGGCGGTCCTCGTCCAGCAGGATCAGGGTGCTGGCGGCCGAGGTGTTCCCGTAGTGGTCGACTCCGATCGGGACGCGGCCGGGTGGTAGGCCCAGCATCTGCGCGGCCTCGCGGACCACGACGCCGTTGGCCTGGTGCAGGTACCAGCGGGCGACCGAGCCCACATCGAAGTCCGTGCCGGTCGCTGGCTTGATCATGGCGGGCCAGTCTTCCTGAAGCATCTGGAAGTTGCGGGCCATGAGGGGGGAGAAGACCTCGGCGACCTTGACGCCGTCCATCAGGAAGACGTGGTCAGACAGGTTCGCCGCGCAGGTGTGGTGCAGGCAGCCGCCGGCCGGGTAGGTAACTAGCTCGACATCGGGGTTCGTCTCGTAGCGGACGGACAGCAGTCCTCTGGGGCGGTCGCCGGGGTCCTGGGGGGCGGAGCGGAGGACCGCGGCGCCCGCTCCGTCGGCGAACATGAGCGGGGCCAGCCATCCCATGCCGCTCGGGTGCCGGTAGTAGGCGTCGTGTACTTCGGGACCGAAATAGCCTGACGGGCAGTTGCTGGCCACGACCAGGGCGGTGGCAGGAACCATCGAGATCAGCGAAGCGGCAGCCGTGCGGAAGCCGGCCGCGAGCCCGGCGCAGCCGAGGTTGTGGTGAACCAGGTCAGCATCGCGGCGCAGCCCGAGCCCGGTCACCAGGAACCGGAAGTGGTCCTGGCAGGAGATCACGTCGGGAGTGGATGTGACGTGCACGAAGATGTCCACGTCCGCACCGCCGGTCCCGGCATCGGCCAGGGCCGAGCGTGCCGCCGCCAGGGCCAGATCGCCGTCGTAGATGCCACCCTCGGCCCGGCTGCGCTTGCGCCGCCCCCCGAACTCATAGTCCAGGCGCCGCTCGTGGATACCCAGGTGCCGCACCACCCACTCCGGCTCCAGAAGCCTGCCGCCCGGCCGGGCCGGACGCAGGTACCGCAGAATCTCCTCATTCGAGACCCGGTGATCAGGCAGGTATGACCCAGCGCCGGCCACCGAAACCGAGACCCTCGACGCCGGCGCGGGGAAAGAGAAACCGTTCATCGCACAGGCCCCCTTCCAGACCAGGCCGCCACCAGCAACCGCGATCCGCTCGCCGGCTCAGCCATTTCCATCACAAGACGGTCGCGGCCCGCAGATACAGAGCCGAAGGTCCCCCAAAGCCCGATCAACCGTCCCCCTTGGCCGTCCCGGACTCAGGCAGGGGTCTTACCTGGTGCCTGGAGCGGCGCGCCTCAGAGCCTTTTTGTTGCTCGCTGCGGGTTCGGCCGACTTATCAGTGAGGGTCCGAGCGGCCATATCTGCCAGTTCTGGGCGGTGACCGCGTATCTGGCCGGATCTGTGGCACCAACATCTCGAGGCAGGGACGTGTTGCCAGGCCTGGCATCTCCTTGATCATCTTTTTGATGATTACGGGACATCGTCTCCCGCGACACCGCCGCCCGTATATCTCGGCGAATTGCGCCGAGATCTCCTCCGGTCGCCAGGCGCTTGGCATAGAGCGACAGCACCATCTCAGCCACGCCGGTCAGCCGGCGTGGCAAGCCCTGTTGGGTCGTGCCGTTGAAGGCGATGACGAGTGTGATCCCGGGTCGGGCTCCGTGTACGGCCGCCTGTTCCTGGAACCGCAGGCCCGGCATCCCGCCATCGTGATCCGCTCCGGGCCTTCCTGCAGCGAGCCGCCGGTCGCTCGAAAGAGCGCCGAGCGGACCTGCGCGTTGAGGTCCCCGGCGGCGGGTGGCTTCCTGATGCCGCTGATGGGCTGCCTCAGCCAGTCCGTTGCGGGCGGATGGTGCCGCGCACGGAGCCGAAGTTGATGGTCATGGGCCGCGCGCGGATGCGCAGGCCAGGCGCCAGGATCTTCTGTTCTTCGGCAGCGGGCTCGATGGTCCACGGGCTGTCGCTCACGTTCCGCAGCGTGACTTCACCGGGCAGCTTGGGATGGTGTTCCACCTGGCCCCGAGGTGTCCGGAAATCGAGATCACCGGACAGGTGGCCGCTGGTCAGGACGGCACCGGCGGACAGGGCGATAGTGTGCCCGGGCAGGTCAAGCAGCAGTGGCGGCGGCGGCGCGGACTGGCAGTTCCAGCAGCGGGACTGCGGTTCGTCCGGATCCCAGAGCACCTGCGCCCCGCAGGAGCAGGCCGACACGCAGTCAGCCAGCCGCACCATGGCCCGCTGCCACTCCCGTTCGGTGACCCGCCCGCCGGGCGAGGCGTCTGTCAGGCCGGTGCTAAATGCCCGGATGAACAGGTCCCTGAGGAAGCGCGGGTAAATCGGCCACCAGGCCAGGACGGGATCTCCCGCTTCTGGTGCGTTGGATGTGTCCGCGGGGTCGAACACGAACAGCGGATCCGCGCCGAGGTGCTGGCTGGCATCCGGTTCCCGTGCCCGGCTCCCTTCGAGCGGGTGACCGTGCACCAGCAGGTAATACAACAGCACCGCGAGGCAGTGCAGGTCGCCCGCCGCAGACGGCTCGGCTTCCCCGCGGATTACCTCAGGGGCCATGAAACACGAGGGAATCCAGCAGAGCTTTTCCTCGCCATCGGGCCCGATGCTGTCGTCGAACTGGATGACGACGTCGCCCTGGCCAGGGTCAGCCAGCGGGATCCCGAGATTGATGTCACGGAAATGCAGCCCGGCGGCGTGCAGCGCGGCGAAGGCGTCAGCGAGCTCGCGGCCGATCGAGGCCAGCACGCGAAACGATGGCTGCTCCGCAGTGCCAAGCAACTGGGCGAGTGATACGAACCGTTCGGGGACCAGTTGCGTCAGGTAGCCGAACCCGCCTACCCGGTCGCACTCCACGATGTCGATCGGCCAGTTAAGGGCCGGATGCGGGCTGGCATCCGACGCCAGCGCGTCGATCACCCAGCGGCGCTGGCGGCCGACGGAAAGATCCTGCCGGTACCACATGACCGCCACCTGGGCGCCGCCGTCCGTCACCCCCCGGTAGACCACAGCCTCTCCGCGACAGTCCACCTGCGCCTCGATGGTGACCGTCGTCCCGGAGCGGGCCATCCGCACCACATCGCCGGTTTCCGGAAAGCCGGCGGTCGCCCTCCCGGTACGTGTCATGTCCTAGTCCGGGTCAGTCCCGGCGGTCCGGCGAGCCACCGCGGCGCGCAACTGCGACGCGGCCGCGACCTGATCGGCGAACCACTCCGGTGTCCATGCAGGCGGGGCCGCTGAGACGTCGCACCCGCCGAACACAGCTTCTATCCGACCGATCACAGCTTCCACGTAACTCCTCCACGGGGTAGGAGTCCATCCATCCGCCAGCCACGCGGTCACCTCCGACACCGATCCTGACGCCGGACACAATCACCGTCAATCCGCTGGCCACCACGAATCAACGACCGGCAGGGTCCCGCCGAAGACTGCCCGCAGACAACCGGCTCAGAATGCTTCAGCACGCCCCCGGCACCGGCCTCCAGGCGGGGCCGCGACCGCGACGACCCCGCGAGGTCATGGCCCTTGCCCGGCTCCTTGCCGGTCAACTCATCAACCGCCAGCCCACAGCATCACCAGGTGGGTATCGGCCAGACAGAACGGCTGTTCGCGTGCGGCACCGACGGCCATATCGGACGACCGGGGCCTCGCGCCAGATCGGCGGCTCGGTGAGCGTCTTCTTCGTCCGCCCGGTCACGCTTGGTGAGTGTGGATGGCGCTGCATGGCGAGCTGCAGCCGCGGCCCGGGACTGATTACGCTGGCTGATGGTCGCTGAGGAGGGGACATGCAGTGTTGGCGTACTTGAGCGTCAGCTTGCCCATTGTGTAGGTCCACGAGCAGGTGCAGCGGCCGGGTACGTGATCGGTGGTGACCAGGCCACGGGGAACCCCGGAGCGGCCCGGGACATCGGGGCGCTCCCGGAACGGCTGCCCATGCGGCACCAGGTCATCGGCAGTCGTCGTGACTGGCTGCAGCATCCCGTCATGCAGCGCCAGGTACTCCATGAACAACGATGCTACCGGGCTTGTCCGTGGTGCCTGGCGTGGCCGAACGCGCCGGCCGACCGAGGAGGCGATGCGGGGAGTTCCGCCGCGGCCGGGGGTTTCTGTCACCGGGACCGGGCCGCAGCGCAGCCGGGTGGTGGCGAAGGCGCGTGAGCTGGTGGCGCTGGCACGGCAGTGCGGGTACCGGCCGCAGGAGCTGGCCGAGATTATCGAGCTGGTGTCGGCAGAGCTGGCATGAACGCGGCCCCGCCCCGCCTGCTGCCCGATGCCGGCGCACCAGCCGAAGCTCTGATCAATGAGGCGCGCAGGCACCAGCATCGCCGCTACCTCCTGATCGGCCTGGCGGCCGTCGCGATGCTGGCTGGCGCGGCGGGTGTTACGGTCAGCCAGATCCGGTCAGGCAGTCAGCCGCCCGGCCTCGCCGTCTCCGGCTTTTCGTTCGCGGGCGCGCCTGCCAGCTACTCCAGTGCTCCCGTGTACTACGCCTATGCCGTCTCCGGGGACACCTACGACTACTTCTCGCAGGGCACTGGCACTCTGTACAGCGGTTCAGTGCCCGGCCGCTACCTCAAGATCCGTGACACCGGCACCGGGAAGCTGCTGGCCAGGATCAGCCCGCCGAAGCCTTATAACGATTTCGCGCTGTTTACCGGCGACGCGAGCGGGCGCACGTTCGTCGTCGCCGCGATGCGTTACTGGGATCGCGGCGGAAGTTACTCAGCCAAGCTGGCGGAGCGTACCCTGCGGACGCCGATGACGTTCCTGCTGCTGCATATCGCGCCAGGGCACCAGGTACGGCGCTACCGGCTGACCCTGCCCGAAGCACTGACACCCGGGCAGCTGCCGAGCATCGCGCTGTCGCCGGACGGGACGAAGCTGGCCGTGGTATTCGGCGGCGACGGGCGAACCAGGGCAGTCGAGGTGATCACGCTGGCCACCGGCAGCGTGCGGCGGTGGGTGCTGCCGCACGCTTCATGGACGCCGTCAATAGATGGGAATGGCGCCTGGACAGCGAACGACCGGACGCTGGTCTTCCAGCAGTGGTTCATCCCGCGCCGCCCGGCCTGGGGGCCCGCCTCCGTGGCCGCCAATCTGGCCTCTCGAAGACTCCGCGACACGCATGTGTTCCTGCTCGACACCGCCGCGCCCGGCGCTAGCCTCGCCTCCAGCAGGCTCCTGGTGCTGCGTCCTCCGGCGGGTGAGTCTCCGGCGGTTGAGTCTGCCCTCGCCTGGCCCTCATCACACCCGATGGCACCAAGCTGATCGGCGCGGTCGGCAAGGAAGCGGCCGGGCAATTGCGCAACGGCTCGTGGACGGGAGAACTCGCCGTGTACTCCGCACAGACCGGCGCGTTGCTCCGCACCGTGGCCCCGTGGGTGTGGCGCTGGCACTATCCCCCAGGCGGAGACGGCTACCCCGAACAGTTCGTCGCCTGGTCCAACCGGTCCGGCAGCCGATTGATCGTCCTGCAGCCCCGCGATGACCTCCATGTCCTGGGCCTGGTGGCCGGAAATACGTTCACGCCGGCAGGAGGCAACCTCCTGCCGCAGGCTTCGGGATACCAGGAATTGCAACGCGTCCTGCGCACATTCGTCCAGATGACCTGGTAGCACCAGCATCTCCGGCCTGCCGAGTCTGCCTCGCCGCCTCTTGCGCTGACGCCAATTCCGTGCGAGTAAGCGCCTGGTCCTGGCTGGGTCCGATCCGCTCGGCGTGCAAGATCCGCGGATCAAAGTTCAGGTCAGGCATCGTTCCGTGCCGACGGACGTTTCCGACCTCCGCGCCTTCATGGCTGTCCTGGGGCCACGAGACGTCGGCATCTAAGTCTCGGCTGGCGGATTCACGCGAGCGGCCGAAGGCGAGGCCAGGAGCCGCGAGAACCGGAAAACGACGATCCTCGATCTCGAGCACCTGGTACGCCTCTGGGTCGCGCATTATGGCTCAATCGACGAAGCCAAGAAAAGTCATGCTCCCGCTCCGTCCGGTCTACTACCTTTCTCCGCCCCCGTGAGGGGCCTTGGTGGATAGCACGACGGCATTCCCGGCCGGCCCTCAAACTGGAGGTGGGAGCCAGCACTACCGGCTGCGCTGATGTCGGCGACAGAACATCCCGATCTGGGCCCGATCGTCACTATGCCAGCTGACCGCATGGGCATACAGAACGAGCCGTACTCGCAAGGACTCCGGACGATGATGATCACTGAAGGTGACGCTGGCGTCGCGGGGCGGGTGTCGGCCGGGCTCTGGTAAGAGCGATCCGGTCACCTGGGCGGTGCTGGCAGGCGGCGTCGCCTGCGTCGGCTACGGTCTGGTCATGCCAGCCGCGAGCCATCCCGCGCCCGAGGACGCGGTCACCGCCCGGCTGGTGCTGCTCAGCGGGCTCGCCCGGGACGCCGCGCTGCCGGATCTGCTCAGCGAGCTGGAGCCGTTGCATCCGCGTAACAACACGTTCCCCGGCGAGGTGTTCCTCCGCGTGGCCGCGGACGCGCTCGCCTGGTGCGGGGCGAGCCCGGCCGGCCCGGTGGCCCTGGAAGGGATGCGGGAGCGGTTCTTGCCCGAATCCGCCGGGCGGGGCCGGGACAGGCGCAAGCTCCAGTTCGCGGTGCTGGCGGCCGCGGCGCTGCACGGGGGAGTCGAGCCTGACCTGCTCGATGAGGTCGCCTGGTGGCAGGCCGACGACTTCTGGCAGTACGCGCTGCTCGCGGCGGTCGCCTATATCCGCGCCGCCGCCGACCGGGCGGGCGTACCGGTGCGCCAGGCATGCCAGGAACTGACCGAGCGCCCGGGCCAGCCGTCCGGCTGACCATACGGCTCCGGCCTCGGCTACGCACTCCGACCGCCGAGTATTTGCGGTTCTTCGCCTTCAGGCCTCAGGGTTGCCTTGACCGCGGATCAGCCAGATCTGCGTGCCGTGATCAGTTGTGCCGAGCCGCATGAGCCTGTGCGCGATCGGACCCTCCCCGCGGGCGTTATCATCGTGGCCTGTCCTCCCGGTTAGTGATCGCGTCGCGACCTGTGGTCATGCCGTTAGTAAGTTCATCGCAAGTTCGGTGCGCCCGCGGCGTCAGGTGAGTCTGCTGCGGAGGCAGGCAATCGAAGATGACCGACCCGGCTACCCGACTATTCGACGGGTCGCTGCGACCGTCCGTTCATAGTCATCAGGGTCGCAGCCCATGCTAGGGCCGTTGAGATCCACCGCATGTAGCCGCCCGGAAGACGGTTTGCCGCGAGCAGGCGATGCTGGTAGCTTCCGCCCGTCCCCCTCGGGTAATCCGGCAGTCTTGGGTGGCGTGCGGCATTCGCCATCTGGGGTGGGTGTCGTGCCCGCCGGCACCTGGCGGAGCGCGGTCCGGAGGGTGCTTACGAGCGCTAGGCGGTCGGGCCATGGGAGATGCGGCAGGCGCCGTCGCGGCATTGCTCCCCGGCGTGCGCATCGACCCGGTCGAGTGGCTCCGCCAGACGCAGCGCTCTGAGGTGCTGCGGGTGCGCGCTGTCAGGCCCGGGCGGTCCGAGCCGGAGATGCTGATCGTGAAGTTGTTCCCGGACGCCAGCGAAGGGTGGGTCCGTGAGAGCGCAGCGCTGGCGGCCGCGCCGGCCGGGGCACCGGTGCCTCGTCTGGTCGCGGCCGGCGCGTCTCCGCCGGTCGTGGTTATGACCGATGCTGGGACCGGGCGCAGCGTCGCCGATGTGCTGCTGGGCGGCGACGCGGCGGAGGCGGGGGCGGCGGTCGAGCGGCTCGCGGCGGCTCTTGCGATGCTGCATGTGAGCACCCAGGGAGTGCGGGACGCTTTCGGCGCAGAACTGGCGGCCCGCTCCGGCGGCACGGTTCCGGCATCGGCGATGCCGGGGTTCGTGACGGGCGCCGTCACGGCGCTTGCTGCCTTCTGCGACCAGCTCGGGGTGAGGGTGCCAGGCGATGCGCTGGCGGCGCTGGCGGGTCTGCCGGACCGGCTAGGCGCGACCGGGCCGGCGGCATTGACGCTGGCGGATGCGTGCCCGGATAACAATGTGCGCGTGGGCGACGGGTACGTCCTGATCGACTTCGAGGAAGCCGAGTGGCGGCATGTCGCGTGGGATGTCGCGTACCTGACGGTGCCGTGGCCCTCCTGCTGGTGCTCGTTCCGACTGCCGGCTCACGTGACGCGGCAGGCCCTGGCCCGGTACCGGGCGGCGATCGCCGGGAGCGTGCCCTATGTGGCCACGCCCGCTTTCGATCATGACGTTGCGCTCGCGACGACCGGCTGGGCCTTCGTATCGGTGTCCTGGTTTCTCGGGAAGGCTCTCGCCGGGGACCGGCCGCTGGACGACACGGTCGCGGGCCTGCCGACGCGTCGGGCGGTGATCCTGCACCGGCTCGACGATGCGCAGAACGCCACGGCCCTGCCAGCGCTCGCCGAGTTTGCCGCACGGTTGCGAGCGGAGCTGGTGCGGCGCTGGGGCGAGGTGGCTCTAGAGCGCGCGCCGGCGTTCCGTCCCGCCTCCGGTGCCCGCCGCCAGTCTCATCCGGCCCAGCGACCGTGAGTCGCCAGGACCAGGATCGATCCCGGCGATTTCCTGTACCGCCGCCGCGGACCTGCCAAGGGCGCTGCTCGGCCAGGCCCTCGCGAGCCTTCCCCAGCGGTGCAAGTCCGAGGCCACCGCAGAGGTTGATGACACGAACGAGCATCCGGCTCGCTTCTGCTTCATCTTGGAGGAGACCGCCGCACGGTGGCTCTGTCGAAATGACCAGGCCGGTTGGGCAGAGCTGACCCGGCGTCGGCAGAACATCCGCTACAGATCAACCCATACGGATGGCCACCAACTTTGGCACCGTCAACGACCATGCCGCGCATAACCGCGGTTATTGCACACACCGATGACGGCAAGACCGGCGCGATGCTCGCGTGCATCACGAGCCATACGCGGAACGTCAACTGGCCTGGCGGGTTGTCACGGTCGGTCGCTTTAGTGAGTGATCGTTGTCGGCGCTTGCCGGTAGCGTTCGACGCTTTGGTCAGCACAGATTGGCTCCGGTCGGCGCCCTCTGGAAGGGCCCGCGGGAGCTGTATCGCCTCTAGGTGGTGGCCGTCGGCCACGAGCAGCGACTGGGCGGTCAGCCTGGCTCGTTTCCCGATGATGGACAAGCACTGCCTTAGCTGGCTGGTGTCCAGAGGATGACGCTGTTGCCGGATGTGGTGGCCAGGGTCTGCCCGTGCGGGCCGAATGCGACTGACCCGGCCTTGATGGGGATGGTGGCGATCTTGAGGCCGGTCGCGGTGGCCCACAGGGAGGTGTTGGCGCCCGTGGTTGCGATGATGGTGCCGTCTGGGCTGAACGCGATCGAGGTGGTATCCGCTTGCGGGGCAGCACTGGGGAGAACAGCCACTTGGCGTTGGGTGGCCACGGTCCAGAGCACGGCGCCGTTGAATCCGCCGGTGGCGAGCAAGCTTCCATCTGGGCTGAAGGTCCCCGAGATGATAGGCCCGCTGCCGGAGGTGCCGAGAGTCGCGGTTGGGTGCTGGGTGGCTACATCCCACAGCACGGTGCCGTTGTCGCCCCCGGTGGCCAGTATCTTGCCGTCCGGGCTGAAGGCGACCGAGGTGACGGCGCCGATGCTGGTGCTGAGCAGGGCTAGCTGGCTGCCGGTGGTCACGTCCCACAGGTAGGCGCCATTCCCGCCAAGGTCCGCGGCGGCGAGCATCGTGCCGTCCGGGCTGAACGCCAGGGAGGAAACTGCTCCGTTGCCGACGTTGTCGTTGAAGGTGGCGATCGTGGCCATGGTGGCCACGTCGCGGAGCTCGATCACGCCCCTGCCGAACCCTAGAGCGAGCGTCTTGCCGTCCGGGCTGAACGCTAGCGAGTGGACATCGTCTCCCGTCGGGCTGGCCTGGGTGATCGTTGCGATCAACTGTCCGGTGGCCATATTCCACAGGTAGGAGCTCCCGTCGAAAGTGCCGGTCGCCAGCATGTCGCCGGCCGGGCTCACCGCGATGCTTTGAATGTCTCCGCTCGTGGGATCGGTCAGCGTTCTCAGCTGTTTCCAGTGCCGAGGAAGCGATGGTGTAGGTGTGGGAGTGGGCGATCTCGTGGAGGGTACGGGGTTAGCCGTGGGAATCATGTGCTTCGCCTGGATGATGCTGATGATTGTATCAAGCAGGGTCTTGTTGTACGGCTCACTAATGTGGAAGCAGGGGGAAAGCAGTGCGTCAAGGAACGACACCTGTTCTGTGATACTGGACTTTATAACTGGGCAAGTGAGAGTCGGCGTGGATCCGCCCGCAAGTTGTGAGCTGGCGCTCACCACCCCGTCGCCAACATAGTTAAGGGATTCCTCAATTCGGAGCGGCCATACCGGTTGCCAGACACCCTGGACGCTTGCGGCCAGGGGATACCACGGGAGGCCGGCGGGCCGGGATGGCAGCTCATTCTGGGGTCCCGGCTTCAGCCGCATCGCGGCCACACCCGGGTCATTACGCTCATTGACCAAATGACAGAGGAAGCCTTCGGCGATCGCAATCGGACCGTTAGGCTTGAAATGTCTCTTCAGGGATGGATAGGGGGATGGTTGAGACGTCAGGGAACAGAGGTATCCGATCGCGGCAGTGGCCACGTTTAGTGACGGATCGGGTCCCTGGCCGGCCGCGCTGCTGGCCAGCCATGATCCCTGGTAAGGGGTGCCGAGGGTGAAGACGGCGGCTATGTCGGTGGGATTGCCGTTTTGGTCCTTCGGATCGCGAGAGCTTGCGTACTGGGTGATAAGGCCTCCCATGGAGTGGGCGACAATGATGACCCGGTGGTCGGCGTTGCGGGCAACACAGCTGATTGCCTGGGCAAGGCGCTCGCCCAGGCTGGGCGATGGCGGATCAGTTACCCACCTGACATGCCCCGCCTTGCCTGAGGCGGACGACCAGTCGAAGGTGTAACCGGCCACCTCGCCGGTGCCTAGCGAGTTCACCACATAAGCCAGAGGCGACTCACGGGTCCCAGTGACCGTGCCTCCGTCCGGAGGCTGGGTGGCGGCCCACGTTCTGGAGCTGGAGTTGATGCCGTGAACGAACAGGATGGGTGTTTTGCCCGGGGTGACCGGTGCCGGGCCGACTCCCTGACACGATGAGCCGGCACCACCATCAGCGCGGCCGGTGGTCAGGGCGAGGGCCGCGAGGGGGACCGCCAGGGCAACAGCCCAGCTTACGGAGCGCCGGTGAACAGCACCCGCCATCGCCCCTCCTCCTGAACCAGGTACACCACCTCAGTAACCGGCGCCCGGCCCGGTACGGTGACCAGCGCGAGCAGGCTCCCGTCGGTGCCGTGTTGCTGCCAGGTTCCTGGCAGCACGCGTATCTTCGTCCCGGCCGGGGCCAGAGCAGCGGCATTGACCTGCGTGGAGTAGATCGCCGCCAGGGAATCCCGCACCGTGGCCGGGCTCCTCGACACCAGGTTTGCGACAGCTCTGATAGCCACAGCCGGCGCACCATGGGCTACTGCCGCCGTCCGTGCATGTGAGCTCGCCGGGCCGAACAGGGCCGGCGGCCAGTGCTCCCGCCACCCAGTCGCGGCCAACCCCCCAAGCACCACCACGACCGCCGCCAAAGCGGCCAGCATCCTGCGGTGACGCCGTGGCCGCGGGGCCAAAGGCGACGCAGTTGGAGGACCCACTGGCGGTCCGGCGGACGATAGGGCCGTAGCCATGCCTGATTCGCCCGCCACCGCAGCCACCGGAGTCGCGCAGTGGTCGCAACACCTGGCGTCATCGGGCAGAGCGCTCCCACATCGGCGGCAATCCATGTCCCTCCCCGAACTGCCCGAACCCCTCCGGTTTCCGCCCGAGCCATTGCTCCGAAATGCAGAATTACCGGCCCACGGGCGATCTTTACACCAGGTAAGGCGGGCGTCAAGGGGTGCCAGCTAGGCTCACCATCGGCCCAAGGACGTGAGCCGCTGCGGCAGCACTTAGGCATTAAGGCCCGAGAACCCTCATGGACGCGAATCCGCGACCGGGAGTTCCAAGCCTCTGCAGGCGACGAGTGGCGCCGCATCCATACCACGACAACCACGATGCGCCAGCAGGGTAAAGCTCAGGTAGCAGGCCGGTTCCGCCCAGCCTTCATCTGGTTAGAACCTTCAGCGGTTGCCATCACAGGGCGAGAGACTGATACGCAAGCCTCGCCATGGGGGGGATTACATAATGTCCTTATCTGTACTCGGTCGCCGGCCTCTCTGTGGCCAAATGGGCCACCCAGAACGAGCCGACCGGGTGCTGCTATGGGCCAGAGCGCTGATCACGGAGAGCGGCCCGCTGGTGGCCGTTTCCTGCTGCCGGGGAGGCTGGTCTGCGATGCGGTGCTTGCGGGGGGGGTGGCACTCTCAGGATGGCCAAAGGCTGGGTGCCATGGGAAGGGCGGCAGGTCATGGGAGCTTCAGGCGGGGACCGGCACGAGTACACCGCGGCCAGCGCGAAACTGTATGGCTCGATCGGGATCGAGGGAACGACGTACGAGATCGGCTTCGATGCCGTCCGCGAGCTGCTGGGTGACATCAGGGATAAGACGTTCCTTGATTTCGGCTGTGGCGCGGGGCGCAGCACCGCCTTTCTGATGGCGCTGGGGGCAGGGCCGGGCACGTCTACGGGGTGGACCATGACCGGGACATGCTCGACGCGGCGCAGTCCCGTGGGATCGCCGGGGCGACGTTCCTGCCCGGCGGTGATGCGATCCTGCTGCCGACGCGTCGGTTGACGGGGCGGTCAGCTTGAACGTCTTCGTCGAGATCCGCACGCCGGGCCAGATGGAGCACGTCTGCGCGGGGGTGGCCAGGGTCCTGCGCCCTGGCAGCCCATTCATCGTGGAATCGTCGAGCCTGATGGCGTTTCGGGCATTCCTTCCGCAGCTACCGCTACCCGCAGGCCGAGGGCCTGCGCAGCGGCTCCCGCACCCCGTGCATCGTCACCGCCAGCGAGGGCCGCATCGTCATCGAGGACACCTACTGGACCGAAGATGACTACCTGCGCGCCCTGGCGCACGCGGGCTTGGCCGTGGCTGCTGTCGGCTACCCCAGGCCGCGCGACCCGTCGGCCTGGTCCACCGACGAGGCCACGGTTCCGCCGTCCATCGTCATCCAGGCATTCAAAGCCGCTAGCACCAGCGGACGCGCGGCACGGGGGGTGTGCCCCCCGCACCGCGCGCCCCCGGTAGTCGCCCCACCTCCTGCGCGCCAGGCAAAATCCATGCCCGGACCTGCCCACGGGCTACACACCGATCGGGCTTGGCATCACGGCGGTCATCGCGACGGCTCATCCACCGCGCCATGGCAGGCCCCGGGCGGGTCGGCCGACGAACGACCGCGGCCGGGCCGGTGACCGCATCCCGCGAGCGTTCATCGAGCAATACGAGCAGCCACCTCACGGTGACCCGAAACCACGCCACTCAGCCACGGGTACGTGACCGTGCTCGACGAGCGCCCAACGTCATTGCGGCCCTGCCGACTCGGCGCTTGGGGACTGTCAGGTGCAAGTGTCACGCGCGGCGCCGCGGCGGTGTCGTGCTGCTCGGGGCCGGGAACCTGTGGCTCATCCTGTGGGCTTCCTTCGTGGCGGTACCGCACGGCCCTGAATAGCGTCATTACTGTCCCTGCCGGATGGTGGCGGGGAGGGCGGCTGGACCGCCAGGGCGCGGTTGCGAGGTAGATGTGCTGGTCGTCGCGCTGTTCGCCATGACCGCGGTCGCGGCGAGCGCACCGATCGTCGCTGCCGTGCTGGTCAGCGTGGCCAGCAGGCGCGAGGACTCGGAGTGGACGCTGGGCGCGCCTGCCCCAGTCCCTGGTTCAGGCAGCCGCAAGGCGCATCGTGGACTTCCACTCCGAGGGCGACTGGCACTTGAGTTCTCTAAGTTCTCTTCAAAGCAGACTGGTTAGGAAGGGGAATGGCACGTCATCGTCACCCAGGCTTGACGGAGGCTTCTTGGGTCGATCTGCGTGGCGGGCAGCTGAGCCGACTTAACGGCGAGCTGGCGTCTCAGTCCTCTGGGCGGATGCGGAGGGAATCATGCGGTCGGTTATTCCCTTCGACATCGAAGCCGGGCCCAAGAAAATAGATGAGATTCTCTCCGAATACGACTGGATGATCGGCGGAAGTCCCGCAGGAGCGCACGAGCGTCGAGAGTTCTGGTTGAAGGAAATATCGAAAGTTCCTCCTCACGCAATTCTGGATAAGCAGGAGGCTGCTTTCCATGAACAACTCGCTGCCGAGATAGAATTGCTCACCGAACATCTTCCGGATAGCGAAGAAATCATCAATAAGCAGCGCAGCGCCATTCAAGCTCAAGAATCGGCAATAGCCGCAGAGCGCAGACTTATGGTCGGCCTGACAGAGAAGCAATCTGGTAACGGACGTACACCCAGATCAAGGCCTGGCGATACCCTTGTCAGCCTTGCTGCTGGCGAAGCGAGAGAAATTCTCCTGCACGTATCACCTCACGATCGGTCAATAGCGAATATCACGTTTCAGTATCCAGTCTTCGACAGGCGGACTCAGACCTTCGGCACGGTCCACTATGAGCTTGATAAAGACAACGTCGCGGTCCATCACGTTGTAATTCGACTAAAGAATTCGCAGTCAGAGAAGCTCAAGGTAGCCACACAGCGGCTGGTTGCAGACCTTAACCTCGGCACGGTCGAGAGTCGACGCTCGATCCGGCTCTTGAACGCTCTTAGAGCGCTCAACATCAGTTTCCTACGACTGTGGTACCGATCTGCGCACCATTCTCGTCGCCGAATCAGGTTTGCGCGCATCAAGGTACTGGAGCCTGGCCAGTCCACTGAAGCTTTTAGCGGTCGGGTAACTGCCGAGCGATCATTGGCATCTGTTATTCGTGAGCGTCGCAGCGATATTGTAGTCGCCGGAGTCTTTCTGACGCTCGGGATAACGACATCGATTCTGTCTTCTCCTATGGTGTATAACTTCGACTACCTAACGCACGCGGAGAAGTGGACAGATGGCTGGCTGGCATGGGGGGCGGGGAATCTGAGTCGGATCGGAAGCGCCTTTTTTGTAGGCGTATTTGTCCCACTTATTCAGATTCTTCTGCACTGGCAATCGGTCCGCCGCAAGCCGAGCGTGTCCTGGAACATCGACGTTGCCGATCTGTAGCTCCGGCCGTTCTGACGCAAGGACCTTCTATTGATAGCTCGGCACCATCAGCCAGAGCTATCGGTGGCCGCATTAGCGGGAGCGCTCCTACAGGATGGGTGTCTGGCAGATCCCGTGCGAGCGTTCTTCAATTCGCCACGAGGTTCTTGCATTCACTGTCGCACTTTGGAAGAGTAGGCCGGCCGCGACCTCAGTCTGCTCGCTGGAGCTATTCCTGAAACCTCGGCGAGGCGTGATCGTGCGGATGACAAAGCTCACGCGTTGTGGCACCGGGCGTGCACAACAAGCCCCAGAGCTACGCCTACTCTGGGCTCGCATAGGCCGTGCGGTCAACCTTATGCGATTGAGGACCATCATCGCGCGCGGCTGAGCCCAGGACGTGTCGATGACAGCCGAATTTGGCGAGGCGCCGTGTGCATTTGCCCGGCGGCGGGACGCGGCTTCCGCCTGCTGGGCTAGAGAGCTGGTGTCAGCACTTTGTCGCGGTCGACGGAGATGAGCGGGATGTCGTAGCGGTCGGCGAGTTCACGGGCCTTGGCGTAGTCGGTGGAGTACGCCACGACCAGGGACCTGACTCGTGAGGTCAGCAGCGGGTAGCCGGCGTCGGCTGCTGCCAGTGAGCGGTATTTGATGGCCTGGTGGATGCCGACGCAGACGTCGCGTTCGCCGTCGACTTCGACCTCGATGACGGTCCGGTCGGGCAGGTGGTTCTCGAACATCACGTCGACCCGGTCCCCGGTGGCGAACTGGTACTCCACGTGCGGGATGGCTGCGGCGCTCAGCCCGAAGTCGAGGGGGTGGCCGGCCACGTAAAGCTTCAGGAGCTTATGCGCGGTCGTAGCCGCCGGTGAACCAGCCGAGGCTGATCGGCACGTTCCAGCCGTTGTAGCGGTGGATGACCCGCGCGCTCTTCCCGTCGATCAGGAACTTCCCCGGGTCGCCGTCCGGTGAGGCAGGGTCGACCACCAGCCCGGCGGTCTGGGCCTGCCCGGCGAAGATGAGGCGCAGGACCAGGTCTCTTGCCTCCGCCAGGTTCACGGCGCCCTCCCAGGCCGGATCATAACCGATCTGGCACGGGAACGGACATGAACCGGCGGCCTGCCAGTCATCGCGGGCACGGGAGGTCTGCAGGGGAACGGCTCGCTCTCGGCGCAGGCCATTGCCGAGGCACGCAATGCAGCTGTCGTCTGGCCCCCGAGCCTGCCCGCGCAGCTCGCCCGCCCGTACCCAAGCTAGCCTGAGCCAGTGCGTCCGGCAGCCGGCAGTGCGGTCATCGATATCTGCGGCGTGCTCGCGTTCGTGGCCATCGGCCGCCATGCCCACCACGACGGCGACACCGTTGCCGGGATCTGGCACACCGCCTGGCCGTTCCTGACCGGCCTGCTGCTGGGCCTGCTCGCCGCCCGGGCCTGGCGGCGGCCGGCCGCCCTGGTGCCGAGCGGCATCGGCGCCTGGCTCGGCGCCGCCGCCCTCGGCATGGTGATCCGTGTGCTGGCCGGCCAGGGAACAGCGGCCGCTTTCATCGCCGTGACACTCACGGTCCTAGCCTTGTTCCTGCTCGGCTGGCGAACCATCGCCCGCGCCGTCAGCGCCGCAGCGCGCCAGGCACACTGACTCCGCCTGCACCCAGCGCCCCGAATGATCACATGACATCCATGATGGAACTATGATCCTGACAGCGAACCGGAATTGTTGAATGCTTTTGAACATATCTTGGCCAGGGTGGCTCAGTTGGAATTGGCGTCAAATGGACCGCTGTCATCGGATAAGGTGCAGTTGCAATCGCAAATTCGCGAGCTAAATGAGGTGATAAATTCTGCCCGGCAGATCGTACTTCGCAAACGCACCCGTTTCGCGCCTCGAATGAGCACTGGACCCACTATGCGCCCTGTCGTGGCAGGGACTGAAACAGAAGCGCCAGAAAAGCCGTCGTAAAGAAGTGTTTTAAAGGTAAAGGGGCTCAAGGCCCTCCGGGCCCTGCAGCAGTTCTTCCGATGGTGGGCTGGACGAGGAAGAACGTCCCGACCCGATGGCAGGGCTCCGCCCTCCCAAGGTGACCGAGAAACTCGTTCCGGTCTTCAGCAGCGGAGAACTGACGAAACTGGAGCGGGCCTGCCAGGGCCGGACGTTCGCGCAGCGCCGCGACTACGCGATCATCTGCGTGTTCCGCGCGCCCCCAAGCAACCGCAAGCGACGATGGTCGCAGCCGGTCTCGCCAGCCATCTAGTGGGAGATCGTCACTCGCGCCTACGGCAAGCACTTAACCGGAGAGCGACGGCTACGCAGTGTCATCAAGACAAGGGCGCTCGGCCGTTCCGATTATAGCTCCCAGGAAGGAGAACGAAGCTCGCGGCGATGGGGTTGAACATCTTCTCGTCGATCCCGTGATTGTGGATGCTCCAAATCCGGTAATTGGGATCCAAGCGGAAGACGACGCACTCGGTTCGCTGGTGCGCTTGCAGCAACGCCGGGTCTGCTGTCAGCACGGCGGCACCGTCCTGGGGCGTGAGCCCGTCAGTTGCTCTCGGGCCTGGGCTGTTCGATGAGGAGCCCGCCGTATTGTTCGCGCAGCGTGGACTTCTGGAACTTGCCGGCGGCCGTTCGCGGGATCTGGTCGGTGAAGACGAACTCGTCGGGCAGCCAGAATTTCGCGAACTTCGGCTCAAGGAAAGCGCGCAGCTCCTCGGCGGTGACCGAGGCGCCGTCCCTGACGACCACGACGGCGACCGGGCGCTCATCCCACTTCGGGTGCTTGGCCGCGATCACGGCTGCCTCCGCGACGGCGGGGTGGCCCATCAGTGCGTTCTCGAGGTCCACACTGGAAATCCACTCGCCGCCGGACTTGACCAGGTCCTTCGTCCGGTCGGTGATCTTCACATACCCTTCATGGTCGATCGTGGCCACGTCGCCGGTGCGGAACCACCCATCATCGGACCATTTGCTGGTGAGTTCGGGCGCCTGGTAGTAGCCCGAGGCTACCCACGGGCCGCGTACCTCCAGCTCGCCCATGGCCTCGCCATCCCACGGCACTGGGCCCATCTGTCCCATGATCCGCGTCTCGACGAACGGAACAGGCAGTCCCTGCTTCGCGCGGTAGGCATACCGCTGGTCCTCGGACAGCTCTTCGAGGGAGCGCTTGAGCCAGCTGACGGTGCCGAGCGGGGTCATCTCTGTCATCCCCCAGGCGTGAACAACCCGCAGGCCATGCCGGTCGAATCCGCGGATCATGCTTTCCGGCGCCGCCGACCCCCCGACCACCATACGGATCGCGCCGAGCTTCCAGCGGTCCGGCTCGGTCTCCAGCGCATGCAGAATGCCCAGCCAGATCGTCGGCACACCGGCGCTGAGTGTGACGCCCTCCTGAACGTACAGGTCGAGCAGGCTCTCGGGGTCCAGGTGCGGGCCCGGAAGCACTTGCTTGCACCCGACCATGGTGGCGGTGAACGGCAGGCCCCATCCGTTGACATGGAACATCGGCACGACCGGGCACAGCACCTCCCGCTGGCCGATCGCCAGGCCGTCGGTCATGGCTGAGGCCAGCGAGTGCAGCACGATCGCACGGTGCGAGTACACCACGCCCTTGGGACGGCCCGTCGTGCCCGAGGTGTAGCACATGCAGGCCGCCTCGCGCTCGTCCAGCCGCGGCCCGGCGAACTCCTCCGACTCCGGGGCAATGAGCTCCTCATAGTCGATCATGCCCTCGGGAGCCTGCGTGCCGTTCGTCCACACGACGACATGCTTCAGGCTCACCTGTCCGCGCAGGCGCTCCAGCACCGGCAGCAGCACATCATCGACAAGCAGCACCGAGTCGCCGGCGTGGTTCATCACGTAGGCGAGCTCGGCAGCCGACAGGCGCGGGTTCAGCGTGTGGAGCACGCCGCCCATCAGCGGCACGCCGAAGTATGCCTCCAGATGGCGGACGTGGTTCCAGCCAAGGGTCGCCACGCGATCACCGCGGCCCACGCCGCGCCGTGCCAGCGCGCCGGCGAGCTGGTGGGCGCGGCGCCGCACCTCGCCATAGCTGGAGCGGGCGAGCGACCGATCCGGCCTGCGGCTCACCACCTCAACCCCGGGGAAGTAGAGTGCCGCCCGGTCCAGCAGCAACGGCACCGTAAGCGGGTAATCCATCATCAAGCCATCCACCGGACCTCCTCCGCCCAGACGCCACCAGACGCCACTTTGCTTCGTCACCCAGCTGCGCCCAAGCGTTGCCCGCAGACGGTGGACGGTACGCAGACTTCACAGCCGACGACACCCACCAACCCATCATCGGCGGGCTCCGCGAGCCGGCACAGAGGCGAACGTCCCCACTGACACAGGCACGCCCGGCAGCCACGCTATGTAATCAGTAGGAGGCCAGGAACCTGGTCAGGTTGTCCAGGTCCATGGCCAGCCGGCCACCCGGCCGCAGGACACGGACGATCCCGTCCAGGACGGCGCGATTAACTGTGTCGTCGAAGTACCCGAACGCGGTGGACCAGCTGATAACCCGGTCGAAGCGGCTTGCCCACGGTATCTGGCGCATGTCCCCGGCCACACAGTCGACGCTGACCCCGGCGGCGGCCGCGCCGGCGCGGGCCCGGTCCAGGAAGACGGCCCAGGAGTCAAGGCTAGTGACCGCGCAGCCGCGAGCAGCCAGGCGGTTCGCCAGCTCCCCGTGCCCGCAGGCCAGATCCAGCACGCTCATGCCCGGTCGCAGATCCAGCAACCGCCGGGCCAGCTCCGCGACAGCCTCACCCGCCAGTCCAGCGCCAGGGACCACAGGCCCGTGCACGGCAAACTCGCTGATGTCCCCAGGCGCGGCAAAGAAGTACAGATAATCCTCGTCGTACATCGCTGCGGCGTCGAACAGGTCACCCACGCCAGCGAACATGCATCGAGACGTAATGACGCTTTGTAGCGGAGGCAACGATCATCGGTGGCCTTTGATGCAATTCGCCGACGGCGAGGACGGACCCGGCCGGGGCTGAATGCGACCGAGAAGACGCCGCCGGAGCCGGGGTCGGTCAGGACGCTCCTGACCCGCCCGGTGCGGTTGTTCCCGGGCACTGTTACAGGCCCGTGGGGGTTCACTGCGGAAGTTCGGCGGCCCGAAGGTCCCGTTTCTGAAGGGTCGTAAGTCCATAGTTCGCCCGGACCAATGGCTCTACCGACAGTAGCGAAAAATACCGATAGTCCCTTCGTGCACGTTTTTGTCAAAACTGAGCCGCGATGCCCGCGCTGGGCGGCTGACGAGTCGTTTGCCTGATGAGACGGACGGTTGCAAAAGGGGCAGATCCGGCCTAGGGCGGCACCTACGTGATCAGGCAGCAATGGAGGTTGCCATGGGATACGAGACTCCGGTCAACATTGATCCGAGTTCAGACGCTAAAAGAAGTCCGGAGAGCCGGCTCTGGACCCTTCACGGTGACGGTCGGCACCTGGGGCCCACAGAGGTAGTGGCCCCGGAGGAACGCCTAGCCTGGAGCCGGACGATCGGCATCGGCATGCAGCATGTCATCGCCATGTTCGGCGCGACATTCCTGGTGCCGGTGCTGACCGGCTTCCCGCCCACCACAACCATATTCTTCTCCGGCGTGGGGACCCTGGTCTTCATCCTGGCGACCACGGGCCGCGGGCAGCGGCTCGGTCTGCCCAGCTACACCGGGAGCAGTTTCGCGTTCATCTCGCCGGTCATCGCCGCCGAGGCACACGGGAAGATCCCCGTGGCGCTGGGCGGCATTCTCGCGGCCGGCGCGGTGCTGTTCATCGTCGGCCTGCTGGTGGACCGGTTCGGGTCGGGATGGATCAACGTGGTGATGCCGCCGCTGGTCACTGGCGCCGTCGTCGCGCTCATCGGCCTCAACCTCGCGCCCACGGCGGCATCGGAATTCGAGAAGCAGCCCTGGACCGCGCTCATCACGCTGACCGCGATCGTCTTGATCACAGTGCTGGTGCGCGGCTTCTTCGGCCGGATCTCGATCCTTATCGGCGTCGTCATCGGCTACATGGTGGCGTGGCCGCAGCACCAGCTTGCCCTGAAGGCGAACTGGGACGCGGCCAAGTGGGTCGGCACCCCGCCGTTCAATACACCGGTGTTCACGCTGCGCGCGGTCGGCCTGATCGTGCCGGTGGTCGTGGTCTTGCTTGCCGAGAACACCGGCCACATCAAGGCGGTAGCCTCGATGACCGGGCGCAACCTCGACCGGTCGCTTGGCCGGGGCTTCATGGGCGATGGCGCGGCCACGATGCTCGCCGGCCTGGGCGGCGGATCGGGCACCACGACCTACGCCGAGAACATCGGCGTGATGGCGGCCACCAAGGTGTACTCGACAGCCGCCTACATCGTCGCCGGCCTGACGGCCATCGCCCTGGGCATGATCCCGAAGTTCGGCGCGATTATCGTCAGCATCCCGACCGGCGTCCTCGGCGGGGCGACCACCATCCTGTACGGCCTGATCGCCGTCCTCGGCGGCCGGATCTGGGTCGAGGCCAGGGTCGACTTCAAGAACCCGGTGAACCTCTTCCCCGCGGCGATCGGCCTCATCGTCGGGGCGGCCAACTACACCTGGTCGCACGGGAACCTGTCGTTCAACGGGATCGCGCTCGGCGCGTTCGCGACGATCATCGTCTACCAGGTGATGAACATCCTCTCCCAGTACGGCGTGATGAAGGGCGTGCAGCCCGAGTCGCTGACGCCGGCCGACGCCCCAGGCACGACCGCAGCGACGGCGGGTTCGCCGCAGCCCAGTGGCGACGGCCACGGCGGAGAGGCCGAAGGGCCAGGTGCTGGCCCGCGGGCTGAACCCAGTACACCCTCGTGAGCTTGTGTTCCCAGAGCCATCCGGAGGAGGGCAAGTCGCCGTGAAACCAGGCCCGTTCGACTACTCGGCGCCGACGACGCTCGGCGATACGCTGACGCTGCTCGCCGACCTGGGACCGGACGGCAAGGTGCTTGCGGGCGGCCAGAGCCTGATCCCCATCCTGAACATGCGGCTGGCCAGGTTCCCGCATCTCGTCGACATCAACCGGGTGACCGAACTCGACACGCTTGAGCCGGTGGCCGGCGATGGCGGCGGGGTGCGGGTGGGGGCGCTCGCACGGCACGCGCGCGTCGAGCGCTCCGCCGTGACCGTCCAGGCCTGCCCGGTGCTCGCTCAGGCGCTGCGCTTCGTCGCGCATCCGGCGGTGAAGAACCGCGGGACCGTGTGCGGCGCCCTCGCGCATGCCGATCCGGCTAGTGAGTTGCCGGCGATGCTGGCCTTGCTCGGCGGGTGGGTCGAGGTGGCGCACGCCGGGCAGGCAACTCGGCACGTGCCAGCCGGCAGCTTCTTCCTCGGGCCGCTCGAGTCGGCGCTGGGCCCGGGAGACCTGGTGGTTTCCGCGCGATTCCCTGGCGTCGCCGGCCGGTCGGGAACCGCATTCCTTGAGGTGGCCAGGCGCCGGGGCGACTACGCGTTGTGCGGGGTCGGCGCGGCCGTGACTCTGGACGACGATCTGCGCATCGTGTCGGCTCGCGCGGCGTATGTCAGCGTGTCCCCGACGCCGCTCGTTCTCGACCTCACCGACGCGGCCGCCGGCCGCCCGGCCGCTACCGCGGACTACGCGGCGGCCGGCCGGCTCGCCCGGTCGGCTGTATCACCAGAGGCCGACATCCACGCCGGCGAGGAGTACCGGCGCGAGCTTGCCATGGTGCTCACCGAGCGGGCTCTGGAGTCCGCGGCCCGGCGCGCCGGCGCGCCGGGCAGGGGAGGTGTCACGTCATGACCGCCGAGCAACTGCATGAGATCACCCTGGAGGTCAACGGGGTTCCGCACCGGGCCGTGGTACCGCCCCGGCGGCTGCTCTCCGACGCCCTGCGGCACGACCTGGGCTTGCGCGGCACCCACGTCGGCTGCGAGCACGGCGTATGCGGCACCTGCACGGTACTGCTCGACGGCGAGCCGGTCCGCTCGTGCCTGATGCTCGCCGTCCAGGCGGCCGGCCGCCACATCACCACAGTCGAAGGGCTGTCCGGGCCGACCGGGGAGCTGTCCGCTGTCCAGCAGGCCTTCATCGAATGTCACGCCCTGCAGTGCGGGTTCTGCACGCCGGGCTTCCTGACCACGATCACCGCGTTCCTCGAGGACCACCCCGAACCCGACGACGCCGAGATCGCCGAGGCCATCGGCGGCAACCTGTGCCGATGCACCGGCTATCAGAACATCAAGGCGGCCGTCCGCCGCGCGGCCGAGATCCGCCGCGATCAGGCAGCGGAGGTGACCCGATGACCACGCTCGAGGAAGCCGCATCGGCTGGAACGAGGCTGCGAGGCGAACAGCGCCAGGTCGGCGCGCGGGTCCTTCGGCTCGAGGACCGCAGGCTCGTCACCGGGCAGGGACTGTTCACCGACGATATCGATGCGGGCGCGTACGGCGCCGCCTTCGTGCGCAGCCCGTACGCCCATGCCCGGGTGGTCTCGATCGATGTGACGGCGGCCCTGGACGTGCCTGGTCTGGTCGCCATCTATACGCACGAGGACCTGCCAGAGCGCATCGGCACCATCCTGCCCCTGCTGATCCCGCACCCGTCGCTGTTCGCGCCGCGAACCGGCTACCCGCTGGCCAGGGACGTGGTGCACCACGTCGGCGAGGCGGTGGTGATGATAGTGGCCGCTGATCGCTACGCCGCCGAGGACGCCGCCGAGCTTGTATCCGTTGAGTACGAGCCGCTGCCCGCCGTGGTCGGGGCGGAGAACGCGGCCGCTGCGGTGCACGCGGCGCACGAGGACGTCCCGGACAATGTCGCCGCGCGAATGGTGCAGGAGGCCGGTGATGCCGCCGCGGCGATCGAGGTGGCGCCGCACAAGCTGGACCTTCGCTGGGACATCACCCGAAGCTGCTCGAGCCCGCTCGAAGGCCGGGCGGTCTATGCCCGGTGGGATGCCGCGGACGGCAGCATGCGGGTGTACTCCTCGACCCAGCTGCCGACCAGCGTGCGAGCCGCGCTCGCGACCCGGCTCGACCTGCCGCTCAGCAAGGTCGAGGTCATCGCGCCCGATGTCGGCGGTGGTTTCGGCACGAAGCTGAACCACCCGAAGCCGGAGGAGATCCTGGTGGCCTGGGCCGCGCGGCTGCTCGGTCACCCGGTGAAATGGACCGAGGACCGCCGGGAGCACTTCATCTCCTCGTCGCACGAGCGCGAGCAGGTCCATTTCGTGCGGGTCGGATTCGATGACGATGGTCGGATCCTGGGCCTGTCCGTGCGGTTCCTGCACGACACGGGCGCCTACACCCCGTACGGGATCATCGTGCCGATCATCACGGCGACCCAACTGCCCGGGCCGTACAAGCTGCCCGACTACCGCGTCGAGTTCACGGTCCTGTATACGAACACGGTCATCGTCACCCCGTACCGGGGGGCCGGGCGCCCGCAGGGTGTCTGGTGCATGGAACGGACCATGGACCGGATCGCCCAGTACCTGGGCAAGGACCGGGCCAAGGTCCGGCAGGTCAACCTGGTGCGGCCGCAGGACATGCCGTGGGACACCGGACTGATCTTCCAGGACGGCCGTCCGGCCGTCTACGATTCCGGCGACTTCCCCGCATCGCTCCGGCTGATCAAGAAGCTCATCGGCTGGGACGGCTTCCGGGCGATGAAGGCGCAGGCGGCGAAGGAGGGCCGGAAGCTGGGCATCGGCATCGGCTGTTATGTCGAGGGCACCGGGCTCGGACCCTACGAGGGCGGTTACGTCCAGGTGGAGCCGAGCGGCCGGGTGCTGGTCGCGACTGGTCTGTCAACTCAGGGCCAGGGACACGAGACGATACTCGCGCAGATCGCGGCGGACGAACTGGGCGTGCCGATCGACCGGGTGACCGTGACGACCGGCGATTCCCGGCGCCTGGGGTACGCGGTGGGAACGTTCGCCTCCCGCACGGCCGTCACCGCGGGCAACGCCGTCGCACTGGCCGCGGGCAAGGTCAGGGCCAAGGCGCTGGCGATCGCGGGGAAGGCACTCGGGCTCGATCCGTCCGAACTCGATATCTGCGGCGGGGTCGTGGTGTGCGCCGACCGCCCGGACGTGGCCATGGACCTGCGCGTCGTCGCGACCCTGTCGAATCCGCTCAGGTACGCGTTCGACGAGCAGGCGCAGGCCGCGACGCAGTTCACGATGCCCTCCTCGGCTGACGCCCCGCCGCTGGAGGCGGGTGAGGAACCCGGCCTGGAGGCCTACGGCTTCTACTCACCGGTCGGCAGCGTGTGGGCCAACGGCATGCACGCGGTCATCGTGGAGACCGATCCGCGAACGGCGGAAGTGAAGGTGCTCAAGTACGCGGTTATGCATGACTGCGGCAACATGATCAACCCCATGGTGGTCGAAGGCCAGATCCACGGGGGCGTCGCACAGGGTGTCGCGGGAGCGCTCTACGAGCGGATGGCCTACGACGAGGACGGCCAGTTGCAGAACGCGTCCTTCATGGACTTCCTGATGCCGTTCGTGACCGAGGTGCCCGAGCACATCGACATGGGTCACCTGCAGACGCCGTCACCGCTCAACCCGCTCGGGGTCAAGGGAGTCGGCGAGGCCGGCGTCATCCCGGCCGCCGCAGCGATCATCGCCGCCGTCGAGGATGCCGAGGGAATCGACATCTCCCGCGTGCCCATCTCGCCTGATGACATCTTCCGCCTACGCAGGGAGGCCAGCCGATGAAGCTCTCCGGAAATGCTCTCTTGCACGCGCCCGCCGAACAGATCTTCAACTCGATGCAGGACCCGAGCTTCCTCGTTCGCACCATTCCCGGCTGCCAGCAACTCGAGGTGGTCGGCCCGGATGAGTATCAGATGACGATCAACGCCGGGGTGGCGTCGATCAAGGGCACCTATCTCGGCAACGTGCGGATGCTCGACCCGGTGCCGCCGCAGGCCTACACACTCAGGGCGTCGGCGCAGAGCGCGGTCGGCACGATCGACGCCGATGCCCGGATCAGCCTTGAGGACCGCGGCGAGGGGAACACCGAGCTTCGCTATGACGCGGACGCGCGCATCGGCGGCACTATCGCGGGGGTCGGCCAGCGCGTTCTGACCGGGGTTGCCAGGAAGATGGCCGGAGAGTTCTTCGCAGCGGTCGACCGGGAGCTCACCAGCGGGGCCGCCGGGCTGGCCATGCCCGCCGCCGAAGCCGCACCTGTCACCGGGCCCCCGGCCGCCGCGCCCCCGGTAGCCGCACCCGTCGCCGAATCCCTGGCCGGGGCGCCAGCGGCGGCAGCCGCGCCCAGGCTGGGCGAGGTGTTCCGCCGCCCTGCCCCGCCGCCAGCCGCGCCCGCCGCAGCCTGGTGGCCGGCCCTGGCCGGCGCTGCCATCGGCGCCGCGATCGCGCTGATCGGAGTCGCGCTCGGCGCGCGCGCCGCCCGGCCGGGCTGAGGCAAACCCGGCCGCCTCAGCACCGGCCGGGTCAGTGACGGACACCGCAGGGACGAAGAACCGGAGGATAACAATGTTGCTTGAGCCACCGACCAAGGTTTCGCAGCGAGAGATCACGCTGGACGTGCGGGAGATCGAGCCGCTGCTGCAAGCTCCCTCGATGGGCATGCAGCGCTGGCCTGGCGCCATGATCGCGCTCAGGGACGGCCGGACGATGTACATCCGCGAGGCCGCGCTCGAGGAGGCGCCGGAGATGATGCGCTACATGAGGCGCGTCATGGACCAGGACCATGACTTCTACGACGTGGTCGGCGCCCGCGTCAACGCGGAGATAGCCGGGTGGTACCGCAGCCGGCTAAAGGACCCGTATACGCTGGTCGGGCTCATCGACGGCGAATGGGTGGGATTCGCGAACGGCCGGCTGATGAACGATGACATCAACATCAGCCTGCACACGATGGCGCTCGCGAGAGGCCACCGGATCGGCGCGATCATGTACTACGCGAAGGCGTACTACGCGTTCGAGATCCTCGGCAACGACGAGTTCTGGGCCACCTACGAGAGCTACAACGGCTGGCATCGCTGGGCCGTCGGCATGGCGCAGCCGAACTACCCGTGGCCGGACTACCAGCACGAGCTTGGTGGCGCGCGCGTCTACTACATCACCAAGAAGTACTGGGAGGCGGTCGTCAAGGGTTACGTCCGCCAGATGGCGGGTGCGGACCTGGAGTTCGACGTGCCTGCGCATGTCGTCGAGGCCAACCGGCTGCTGAAGATACCGGAGACAGTGGCCGTCTGACCGGTGCCGCCACGCGCGGCCGGCAAACCGCACGCAGCCATGCCAGCAAAGGAGGCGCAAGCCAGATGCCACAGCCCATCGAGGTCCGCAAGGTCGCGCTTGACAAGGTTAGCGACGCGTCCGGACTTGACGACCTGATCAGCCAGGGTGTCTTCGAAGCCGACGACGTGCTCGCGGTCGTCGGCAAGACCGAGGGAAACGGCGGGGTCAACGACTACACGCGCATCCTCGCAGACCGGGCGTTCCGTGAGGTGCTTGCCGCCAGGGGAACGCGAAGCTGGGACGAGATCATGCAGGTCCCGCTCGCCTGGTCGGGCGGCACAGACGGCGTGCTCAGCCCGCACGCCACCATTTTCGCCAAGCTTCCCGTCAGCCGGGCACCGGCCACCGAGGAGCCACGCGTGTCCGTGGGCGTCGCGATGAGCGACCGCATCCTGCCCGAAGACATCGGGCGGGTCGCGATGATCGAGAAGGTCGCGGCGGGGGTGCGCAGGGCGATGGCGGCCGCAGGCATCACCGACCCAGCCGACGTGCATTACGTCCAGACGAAGACGCCGCTGCTCACCATGGACACCATCAACGACGCCAAGCGGCGCGGGCAGTCGGTGTGGACCGAGGACACGCTGAAGTCGATGGACCTGTCCAACGGCACCACCGCACTCGGAATCGCCGTCGCCCTTGGTGAGATCGGACTGCCGTCAGACGAGGCGGTGCTGCACGACCTGTCGCTGTACTCCTCGGTGGCGTCCTGCTCATCCGGCGTGGAACTCGACCGGGCGCAGATCGTCCTCGTGGGCAACGTGCGCGGGATCGGCGGCCGGTACCGGATCGGCCACGCGATCATGAAGGACGCGCTCGACATGGACGGCATCTGGAGCGCGATCCGCGGGGCCGGCCTCGAAGACATGCCGGCCGACTGTCCGCACCCGCGGCACCTCAAGGGACGGCTGGTCAACGTCTTCCTCAAGTGCGAGGCGGACCCGTCAGGCCGCGTCCGCGGAAAGCGGAACATCATGCTGGACGACTCCGATGTGCACTGGCACCGCCAGATCAAGGCCTGCGTCGGCGGGGTCGCGGCTGCGGTGACCGGCGATCCCGCCGTTTTCGTGTCTGTCGCGGCAAGTCACCAGGGTCCCGCCGGCGGCGGCCCGGTCGCGGCCATCGCCGATCTCGGGTAGACCTTCTCCTTACCATTTACTGCTACGGCTTCCGTCGCCCCAGGTCAGGCGACTGACCAGGCAGAACGCGAGCCCGCGCAAGCGCCCGCAAGCACCAGATGGGCTCTCGCGAGCGCTGTTTGCCACTCGACCTGCCACTCAAGATGATCTTGAAAGACCGGCCGCTGCGAACCGCCCAGCCCGACGACATCTCGCGCTGGGCGGGCAGTGATAGTTACAGAGCGTGAGCATATGCGTGCCACGGCTTTACGGGCTCTTCGCCTGCCGAATATTTGCTGCGTGCTGCAGGTGGATTCGCCGGGCGGGTGCGACTCAGAACTGGCAGTTCGTGGCGTCCGGTCAAGCTAGATAGTTCACGTTGCGCGGCGAAGGCGAAGCGGGATGCCCGGAAGCTCGGCGTCGCCGATACCTAGTCGCCAGTGCGCCCGAGCCGCCCGGAATGACCATTCGGCATCGGACTAATGATTTCCAAGACCGATGCAACTGGCGCGCCGAACGAGCCATCGGCGCCCGGACAGCCGCACGTACCTTTCAGTCCGTCAGTCGCGCGCATAAATCAGCTGCGCGCGAGAATGGGATTTCAGAGGGCGTTCTTGGCGCGGACCGCCGACAGGAACGAGGCGTAGCTCCAGGACAAGTTGCTGACGCTCTTCTCGTAACCGGTGGTGGCGTCGAACTGCTCGCTGAGTTCAAGATGATCGCTGTGAAAGACGACCGCCTGCAGCATCTGGTCGGCGGCGCTCTGCAGCGCCGCCGCGGCCGCGGCCGGCGTGGTGGACGCGCCGACTCCGATCTGGCTGAAGAAGCTGGCCGAGAGATTGTCGAGGGGGACCGTTCCGGCGGTGGTGATCTGCTTCGCGAGCCGGTAGCAGAGCTGGGCGAAGTTGGCAGTGGACACCGCCCAGGGGTGATCATCAGCCGGCGGATCGCTGTCGCCGTCGTAGGTGTCGCCCGGGTAGCGCCCGAGCATGGGGCCGATCCCGCGTTGCTGATGATCGGCCCCGTTGATCTGGTAGAAGTACGTCGAGGCCGGGTCGGACCACTGACTGCGCAACAGCGCGGCGGTCGCAAGGAGCTTGGTGTCGTCGACTGCGGCGGCGCCGTAGATTGCCGCCATGACGATGTCGATGTTGGGGTCGTATGGGGCCTTGCCGGTCGGGACAGGGAGCAGCGACTGGTAGTACTGACCGTTCCAGTGGCTTTGGAGGGCGTTCTGGAGCCACGGTATGGCGGAGGCCAGCCAACCCGGGGCGGGGATCCCGAGGTTGTTGGCCGCGATCGCCTGAAAACACTTCAGCTGCACCGAGCGCGCAAAGAACGAGGCGCCGTACTCCTCCTCCCAGAGGTTGTACGTCTCACCTTGATAAGCATCGTTGTTCTGCAGGAAGTCCAGGTTCGCCGCGATCACGGCGTTCGCCACGGCCTGCGTCGGCGCGTCGAGCTGGGCAAACAGCCGCAGGATCGCCAATGTCTGCAGAGCAGGCCCGTCGGTCTGGTCGGTCCAGCCGCTCCGCGGAGTGCCATCTATGAAGAACGAGGCACGATCGAAGTGACCGAAGCCGCTGGCCGTGTTCTGGCAGATCTGCGCGAACTGCACATAGTCGATCAGCGGCTGGCTGTCGGGGAGCGGGCCGGCCGCCAGCTCGATCGCGACAATCGCGGCGTCGCGGGTCCAGTTGTAGACGTAGTCCTGTGACACATGCGTGGCGCTGTTCTCCCACGACGGCGACGCGAGCACGCACCCGGGTTGCGACATGACACCGGCGTTCTCCGGGTCCTTGAAGACAAAACCGTCCGACGCGACGTTACGGATCATCAGCCAGAACATGTACTGCGCGACCGTCGTCAGGTTCGATTGTGCCAGCGCGGGCGCCACAAGGCTGTACTGCAATGCGCCCATATCGAAGGCTCCCGTTCGTTGCCATGAGCCTAACGCGGGCGCTGGCAGCCTCCCATACCGTTTAACGGCCGAATCTGGTGGAAGGCGGCGACCCCATCCCGCCAAGGCCACTCCCGACCACGCTCGAAGGCATACTCAGCCCGAAACGGGCAGCCGGAACACCGCGTCAGCGGAGTTGCGAGGAACCTGTCGCAAGATTACTATCGCAATATGTCTCGTGATACATCTCAACCTGGCCAGGGGGCCGTCGCGGCGGTGACCGAGAGCCGTGAGCTGACCGACCCTCGGACGATCCGGGCCATCACGCACCCCATTCGCCTCGCCCTGCTCGACGCTTTGGCGCTGGAAGGCCCGCTCACCGCCACCCGGGCCGGGGAGCTCATTGGCGAGCCTCCCAATAGCTGCTCTTTTCATCTCCGCCAGCTCGCGAAGTACGGCTTCGTGGAGGAGGCTGGCAGCGGGCCCGGCCGCAATAGGCCGTGGCGACTGAGCAACTTCGGCATGCATTTCGGCGACCTGCAAGACGACCCGGAGGCCAAGCTCGCGGCCAGTGGACTCAGCCGGATGCTGCGGGAGCTGTACTTTTCCCGGCTGCAAGCGTTCTACGACTCCCGCAGCGACTACCCGGAGGAATGGCAGGCGGTCACCAGGGGAAGGGAATTCATCCTCTATGTGACGCCCGACGAGCTGCGAGCGGTGAATGCAGAGATCACGGCGATTGCCGACCGCTATCGGGACAGGTTGAAAGAGCCGGCGCTGCGCCCTGCCGATTCACTGCCGCTCGAGATGCTGCTGTTCAGCTATCCCGTGCGCCTTCCAGGTCAGTAGCGGCTCAATGCGCGGGATCCTGCGCCACCGCAACGCCTGCATATACCTGACCGGCCAGGTCTTCTCGCTCTTCGGCGACTCGTGCCTGTGGCTCGCCATGGGCATCTGGGTCAAGACCCTCACGCACAGCAACGCTGCCGCGGGGCTTACCTTCTTCTTCTTCACCGCGCCGAGCCTCTTCGCGCCAGCCGCGAGCCTGGTTGTCGACCGGCTGCGCCGTCGTCCGCTGCTGATCGCCGTCAATGCTCTTACCGGCGGGGTCGTGCTGCTTCTCCTGGCCGTCCACGGCGCGGGACAGGTATGGCTGATATATGTCGTGATGGCCCTCTACGGGCTGTCGCATTCGGTGCTCAACTCGGCCCAGTCGGCACTGCTGACTGTCATGGTCCCCGCCGAACTGCTTCCCGACGCCAACGGCGGACTGCGTACGGCGCAAGAGACCTTGCGCCTGGTCGCCCCCCTGGCCGGCGCCGGGCTGTTCGTCGCGGTGGGCGGCCATGTCATCGCGATCATCGACGCCGCCACGTTCGCCCTGCCGGTGATCGCGCTGCTGGCGCTGCGGGTTGCCGAGCCTGCCCCCCATCCGCTAGCGCAGCGCTGGCGAAACGAGATCACCGCGGGCATCCAGCATGTGATGCGGACCGCCGAGCTTCGCCATATGATCATCGCCTGTGCGAGTGCGTTCGCGGTCCTCGGCTTCGACGAGACCGTCGTGTATGCGATAGCCGGCGACGGCTTGCACAAGCCAGCGGCCTTTGTCGGCATCCTCATCGCGATCCAGGGTGCCGGTGCGGTAATCGGGGGCCCGACCGCGGCGCCGCTCGTGCGGCGGATCGGCGAAGCACGTCTGGTCGGCATCTCACTGGTGCTCCTCGCCGTCGCTGCCGTCCTGGAGATTCCCCCGGACCTCCCGTCCGTGATCGCTGGAGTCATCGTCTTTGGCGTCGCGATCCCCTGGCTGTTCGTTGGCTTCGTCAGCCTGGTCCAACGACTCACCCCTGCCCAGCTCCAGGGACGCGCCTACTCCGCCGCCACCACCCTGGTCACCACGCCGCAGACGATATCCATCGCCGCCGGAGCCGCGCTCATCAGCGTGACCGGATACCGGCCCCTGCTCGCGGCCATGGCCACTGTCGTCGCCCTTGCCGCCGGATACCTTCTCACCCGCGCCGAACTGCGGCACCGGCTCAGCCCGGAAGGGGGCACGGGGCAAAGGCCATCGACAAGCGGATCAGAGGGACGAGCGAGGCGGGCAGGCCGAGCCGGCACGACGGTCGGGTAACAAGCTCAAGGTCCGGTATGGGTGTGTGCTGCCCAGAGGGTGGGGGTGGCTGGGTATTGGTCCCGGAGTCGCCGGGTGGCATGGTGCAGCGCGTCCGCGACGAGGCTGGTGTCGGGTGGGGTGGTGCCGTGGTGGGTGAGGTGCGTGTAGAAGTCGCAGGCGAGTTCGCCGGCGATCGTGTCGTTGATGGGCCAGAGAGTGCCGATGACGTGCTGGTAGCCGGCGAGGTAGAAGGCGCCGGTGAGGTGGACTGCTTCGTTGGTGAGGGCTGGGCTGGTGATCGTGGTGTCGCAGGCGGACAGGTAGGCCATGCTGCCGGTGAGATGGAGGGCGCTGATGTCGGCGACGGTCATCGGTGAGCTCTCGTGGTCGTGCAGGATGAGCTGGCTTGCGGCGGGGTCGGTCCAGTCGGCGTAGCCGTGGCAGGCGAAGTGGGCGACCGGGTAGCTGGGCAGAGCGGCCAGGACAGCGTCACGGGTTGGGTGGGGCAGCACCTGCGCGCCGGGGATGAGGTGGGCGAGGCGGGCGGCTTCGGTAGCGACACCGGGCAGCGGCGGGGCGCCGGGGACGGCGATGATCAGCGTCTTGTCCGCGGCTAGTCCGAGCTGTTGTGCCCGGGCATGGCTGAGAGCGCGCACGGTCGTGGTGTAAGAGGAGGTGACCCGATCCAGGACGGTGTCTGGTTGAGGCGGCGTGGCTGCCGGGTCTGGTTGAGGTGGCGTGGCTGCCGGTTGGTGGTGACCGGCGGCATGCAGCGGCAGGTAGGCGAGGATGCCGACGGGGCACCACCAGACGCGAGGCCATGGCTGGCCATCGGCTGGAGAGCAGGTGTGGCCGAGAGCGGTCATGACCGGTTCGGTGACGGTGTCCCACAGCCAGGCGAGGACGTCGAGGGTATCGCGCTGGACCGCGGTACGCGTGCCGCTGTCACCAGCGGCCCAGCGTGCGTTCAGCAGGCGGCCGATCTGGCGAATGGCGTCGGTCTGGGTAAGGCTCGGTAGGGGGATGAGCCGGACCGGAGTGGCGGGGTCTGCGGTGACGATGAGCGCGTCGCAGCGTGACCGGCTTGTGTAGGTGAACACTACTGGGCCGTCCTGGGCTTGGGCAGCGAGCTGGCCGACTGACCGCGGCTGGAGGAAATCCTGGAAGCCGTCGGTGGTGCGGATCCGGACGATGAGGTGGTCCCAGGCCGCGTGGGCGTCTTGTCGTGCGTTGGCCGGGCCGCGTTCCTGGGCACTGCCCGGCGGCGCGGCGTCGGGGTGGTCGAGGGCGTCGATGCGATCGCGGAGCTGGTCGAACTCATCGGCCAGGCTGGGCTGGCAGTCGCGCAGCCGGGTCACGTCGCTGTCGCGGGCGTCGAGGGTGCCGGCGGCGAGGATTCCGCGGGTCTGTTCAAGTAGTTCCACTGCCCGGCCGGGTTGTCCGGCGGTGACGGCGGCGGCGGCTGCCTCGCCGGCCAGGTTCGCGAGCCGGCTCAGGCCGTGTTCGCGGTCGGCCTGGACCAGGACGCGTGGGGCGAGCTGCGGAAGCAGCGCGACCGCTGCCTCAAGTGCGGCGAGGGCGTCCTGCGGCGATCCGCCGGCCTGGCACGGGAACTGGGCTACTTCTCGATAGGCGCCGATCCGCACTGCCGCCGGTGCGTTGGTGTCTGCCGCCGCTTCGGCGAAGCACCGCCTCGACTCGACCAGCGTGACGGTCTCCTTGGTCCGCTCGGCCAGCCTCCGCAGGGCGACCCCGAGGTTCGACAGGCGCCCGGCGCGGCCGGGGTGGCCAGCCGGTGTGGCGGACACGGCGTCCCGGCCAGCTTGCACCGCCGCCGCCAACGCGGCGGCGTCTCCGGTCCGTTCGGCCAGCGATTGCATGGCGGCACCGAGGTTGGACAGGACAGCGGCACGTTCGGGGTGGCCAGCGGGTATGGCATTGGCGGCGTCCTGGCCAGCTCGCACCGCCTCGGCCAGCACGCTGGTGTCCCCGGTGCGCTCGAACAGTGTCCGCAGCGCGTTCCCTAGGTTGGTCAGGTACCTGGCACGATCGGGATCGCCGACGGGGATGGCGGCTACCGCCTCCCGGCTAGCCTGCACCGCCTCGGCCAGCTTGGCGGCTTCCCCGGTGCGCTCGGACAGCCTGTGCAGGGCACCCCCGAGGTTGCCTCGGTATCTGGCCTGGTGCGGGTGATCGGCGGGAGTGGCTGCCACGGCGTCCCGGCCAGCTCGCACGGCCTCGGCGAGCACACTGGTATCCCCGGTCCGCTCGTACAGCCGCTGCAACGTCAGCCCGAGGTTGGACAGGCGCCTGCCGCGGTCTGGGTGGTCAGCGGGGGTGGCAGCGACGGCGTCGCGGCCGGCCTGCACAGCCTCGGCCAGCGCCGACCTGTTCCCAGTACGCTCGGACAGCTCCCGCAGGATCCCGCCGAGGCTGGACAGGTAGCTAGCGCGTTCTGGGTGGCCGTCGGGAGTGGCGGCCACGGCGTCCCGGTCGGCTTGCACCGCTTCGGCAAGCACGGTCACTTCCCCGGTGCGCCCCGATAGTCCCCGCAGGGCGGCCCCAAGGTTGGCAAGGACAGCGCCGCGGCCGGAGTGGTCGGCCGGGGTGGCGGCAACAGCCGCCCGGCCGACCTGCACCGCCTCTTCTCGGGTGACTGCGTCCCCGGTCCGCTCGGCCAGCTGCGCCAGCGCGCCACCGAGGTTGGACAGGCGCCTGGCGCGTTCTGGATGGCGGATCGGGGTAGCGGCGACGGCGTCCCGGCTGCACTGCACCGCCTCTGCCAGCATGGCAACATCGCCGGTACGCTCGGACATCGCTTGCAGGGCGGCCCCGAGGCCGGTTAGTACTGCGGCGCGGTCGGAGCGGCCGGCCGGGGTGGCGGCCAAAGCGTCCCGACCGGCCTGCACCGCCTCCGCTAGCGCAGCAGTGTCCCCCGTGCGCTTGTACAGCTCCTGCAGGGCCCCGCCGAGGTTGTTCAGGCAGCGGACGAGCTCGGGGTGGTCGGCTGGCATTGACGCCACGGCATCCCGGTTCGAACGCACCGCCTCTGCCAGCGTGGTGGTATCCCCAGAGCGCTCCGATAGCTTCCACAGAGCATTGCCGAGGTTGCCCAGGCGCGCCGCGCGGTAGGGGTCGCCGGCCCGGGTGCCATCCATAGCGTCCCGGCCGACCTTCACCGCTTCGGTCAGCACACTGGCGTCTCCGGTCCGGTTGTACAGCGTCTGCAGGGAATTGCCGAGGTTTGACAAATACACTGCGCGGTCGGCGTGGCCGACTGGGGTAGCGGCCACGGCGTCCCGGCCGGCCTGCACCGCCTCCGCCAGTGCGGCGGCGTCCCCGGTGAGTCCTGACAGCTCATGCAAGGCGTTCCCGAGGTTGGACAGCGCGATAGCGCGGTTACGGTGACCAGCGGGAATGGCTTCAGCGGCAGAACGAAAAAGCGCAACCGACTGCGTGAGCAGAAAGGGTTGTCCTGTTTGCCGGTAGGTGTAGAAAAGCCTGGTCGCTTGGGCGGTCGCGCGGGCGGCTTGCGCCGCCTCCCGTCTACGCATTCCCGCCCACCGCTTGCGTTACTTGGACCGAGGTTGTCCTGATTGTAGTCCGCTTCGTGTTTTTCTGACAGGTTTGGCCGTCGCCACAGTGCGCATGTCTGCTGTGGGACGGCTGGGACGGATTTGATCGGCTTGATCGACGCGAACTTCTCTGATCTGAGGGAGTACTTAATTGGGTGATATCTCCAATCTGCCCCTTCGGGTACTAGTCGTGCACGCTGAAGGGGATGGCCAGACGGCTGCTGGCAAGGCAGTCCGGTCGCTGATACAGAGTCTCCGCGGGGACGGCATCGACGTGCTCCTCGCCTCGACTGCGAGCGCCGGGGTAGACCTCGTGAGCGCCGAGCCCGACCTCCATGCGGCACTGATCGACTGGGGGCTTGAGCGGGATGGCGATGCCGGCGCCTCCGCCGTCATCGACCGGATCCGAGCTACTAGCGATGACCTGCCGGTGTTCCTGATGGCGGACCGAGGATCCATTCAGGCGGTAGCAACCCCTGTCCTCCGCAAGGTCGACGACTTCCTGTATCCGCTGGGCGACACCGCGGACTGGCAGGCTGGCCGCGTCCGGGACGCGGCGGTGAAGTACCGGCAGGATCTGCTGCCCCCGATGTTCGGTGCGCTGGTCGATTTCGCCACGACCCACGAGTACTCCTGGCACACTCCAGGGCACGAGGGCGGGGCGGCGTTCTGGAAGTCGGCCATCGGCCGGATGTTCTGGGAGTTCTTCGGTGAGCAGACCTTCCGGTCGGACCTCTCGATCTCGGTCGGCGCGCTCGGCTCGCTGCTCGATCACTCGGGACCGATCGGCGATGCGGAGCAGCAGGCGGCCCGCATTTTCGGTGCGGATGCGACGTACTTCGTCACCAACGGGACGTCCACATCGAATCGCGTCATCTATCAGGCCTCGGTAATCGAGGATGACGTCGTCGTCTGCGACCGCAACGCGCACAAGTCGGTCGAGCAGGCGAACACGATAACTCACAGCACTCCGGTGTACCTGCTGCCGACGAGGAACCGGTACGGGATCATCGGCCCCGTCCCCCCGGCGGAACTTACCGAGGAGGCTGTCCGCCGCAGGATTGCCGAGTCGCCGCTTGCCCCGGACGACTCGACACCGGTCCTCGCCACCGTCACTAACTCGACATACGACGGCCTGCTTTACCACGTGCCCACAGTTGACGAAACCCTCGGCAGCCACGTCGACCGAATTCACTACGACGAGGCATGGTTCGGCTATGCGGCGTTCAACCCGATCTACCGCGAGCGCCATGCGATGCATCGTGGGCCCCGCCTGCCTGACGGCCCGACGACCTTCGCCACGCAGTCGACGCACAAGCTGCTAGCGGCCTTCTCACAGGCGTCCTACGTGCACATCCGGAACGGGCGCCATCCCACCGACCATCAGCGATTCAACGAGGCGTTCATGATGCATGCCTCCACGTCACCGCTGTACGCGATCATCGCTTCCAACGACGTCGCCGCGAAGATGATGGAAGGCAAGAGCGGCCGCAGCCTGACCCAGGAGTCGATCGATGAGGCGGTCGCATTCCGGCAGACCGTCGCTCGAATCGGGCGCGACCTCGACAATGACTGGTTCTTCTCCTGCTGGCAGCCGGACGACGTCGTTGATCCCGAGTCTGGCCGGTCGGTGCCGTTCGTCGACGCCTCGCCGCAGGTTCTCGGGACGAGGCCCGAGGCGTGGCTGCTGCGGCCCGGCGAGCGTTGGCACGGCTTCGACGGGCTCCCCGAAGGCTACGCCATGCTCGACCCAATCAAGGTCACGCTGCTGACACCCGGGATGGGCGACGACGGCCAGTTGCAACCGATGGGCATCCCGGCAGCCGTCGTGTCGGCGTACCTGGACGAGCATGCGTCCATCGTGGTGGAGAAGACGCAGGACTACTCGATCCTGTTCCTGTTCTCCATGGGCGTCACGAAGGGCAAGTGGGGGCAGCTTGTCACCACCCTCTTTGACTTCAAGCGGGACTACGACGCCAATATCCCGCTCAAGCAGGCTCTGCCGTCGACCTTCGCCCTCGATCCGGCGCACTACGTCGGAATGGGCCTGAAGGATCTCGCCCAGGCGCTTCACGAGATGCTGATCAAGACCAATCAGATGGGCCTGATGGCTGAGGCCTTCGCGGTCCTGCCGGCGCCGGCCATGCGGAACTGCGATGCCTACGCGCACGTGGTGCGGGGCACGGTTGAGCCCGTGCGGCTCGATGACATCGACGGGCGGACCGTCGCCGTCGGCGTGGTGCCGTACCCGCCGGGCATCCCGCTCCTGATGCCCGGTGAGAACGTCGGCGCGGGAGAGGGTCCGTTTGTCCCTTACCTGAAGGCGCTGCAGGAGTTCGATCGATCGTTCCCCGAGTTTGAGCACAACCTGCACGGAGTCGAGCACGTCGACGGCCATTACGTGGTCCTCTGCGTGCACGCCGACACTCGCCAGACCGCGTGATGCGGTCGAACGTAGCGGGTCGCGTCGGTGGTGATGTGTGCGTTCGCGCGGCCGGCGATGATGGCTTACGGCAGGTAAGTGAGGCCAGCGATCTGAGCCGTCATCAGACGGCTGGTAACGGAGCGCGACCGGGTGGACGGCTTTCCGCAGCGGCAGTTACAGAAAGCTACAGAAACTTGCGCTCAAGCTTGGCGAAGAACGCCGCTGAAAGACTTTCGAACTCTTCCGCTGTGAGCCTTATGAGGTCGCCGATATGGAGCTTCACGACTGACTGATCAGGAGTCAGCTTGATGACATTGCTGTCACGCGGAATTCCGTTGTTGTTCATCAGGCAGTCGCATAGCATCTCGACTTCGTTGAGCGGGTTGCCGTCCTTGCCGGTGACCATTCGCAGTCGATGGACGAAGTAGCGGTCCAGGACGATGTCAGGTTGTTGAAGAAAAGCGTTTCGAAGGCCTCAAGGGCGGCGTTGACTTTTTCGTCCTTGGTCGCGTCGGCAACCGCCTTAACGAGGTTCTTGTCGGCCGCAAGCTGCTGATCGACCGTGGCCTTGCAGTGGTCGAGTTCTTCCTGAGTGTAGTTCTTACGGCCGAGCCTGGCGTAGCATCCTTTCATCGTCGGCTGGTTGAGATTTGCAGCTGCGAACGCGGCCGCCGTGCGAGGGGCGAGCCAGGGGCGAGCCCGCGGGCCGCCGCAACACATTTCGCGGTCGACAGCCTCGACTGTACTGCCATCGGCATGAGCCAAGGCAGGCAGTTATCGGTCCGGAGAATCACGCTCACCTGGCGGTCGTCGTTGCGTCTCCCTCCAGTGGCAGCCGGGTCGGCGACCACGGTCCGTCCGCCCGGTTTCGTTCGTCATCTCTATGACAGAACCCGGCGAGCGGGTGTGACAGGGCAACGATCGCCGCAGGTCAGAGGGGAGGTGGCTGTTCCGTTGCGTGGCTAGGACCGGCGGAGCGGCACCTGCGGCCGACACGGCATCAAGATGACCACGACGTGCGCGGTGGTAACCCGCGCCGCCAAGCTGGATGACGACCCGCTCAGCTCGCTGCGAGCTCCAGTTCGCGGTTCTTCGACCACGGCGCGGTCGCGGGATTTGGCGAGTGCAGGCCTCCGTTCCGGCGGTACCTGCAGTAAGCGTATGGTTCAGCCACAATAGGTAGATTTACTTCAATAATATCGGCAACAAACGGTATCTAACGATCGTTATTAATAGCGCCGTTGGTCACCTGCGGCGCGGTGATCTACACAGTTTGCGCAAGGTTATTGGCAACTGATAGTTAATGCCGATACTATGACTCCAGTCGGGCCGAGTCACCGGCCCGTAGGCGAAGTTATGAGGTGAAAGATGAGGTTCGGCTATCGCATAGGGGCGGTGGGACTGGCGGTCATCACGGCGCTCGGGCTCGCCACTGCCGCTTCTCCGGCATTCGCATCTGGCTCAAGTAGCGTGATCTACAGCAGCCTTGTGGACCCGTGGCCAGGCAATCTCCCTAGCGTCGGGGCGGAGGCTTATTACTTCAATGAACTCGGCAATGAGGTTACGTTTTCGGGTACTAATCGCCAGGTGAACACCGTGATCGTGGGGCTGAGCAGCTGGGGATGCGTGACAGGCCATTGGTACAGCGGTGATTGTGTAACGCCAGCGGGCGCTACTTTCAAGGAGCCGATCACGTTTAACATATACGGCCCGAGCACCAATGGCCTGACCCCCGGCGCCCTGATCGCATCAGCCACCCAGACTTTCTCGATCCCGTACCGGCCCTCGGCCAACCCTTACAGATGCACTGGCGGTGAGTGGCATGACTCGCGGCTGAATAGCTGCTTCAACGGGTTCGCTACGACCATCACGTTCCATTTCGACAACGTGACCTTGCCCAATGAGATCGTGTACGGCATCGCCTACAACACGAGCACGAATGGCTACCACCCGTACGGCTACGCCACGGCGTGCTACACGAGCTCGGGCGGCTGTGGCTACGACTCGCTCAATATCGCGTTGTCGCAGGACCCAACCAACGTCACGGTCGGTGGCGATCCCAACCCGGGCACCATCTGGCAGTACTCCAACTACGGTAACGAGTACTGCGACAACGGGTTGGCGGGGACCGGGGTGTTCCGGCTCGACTCGCCGACGAACGCTTGCTGGGGTGTCAACACTCCCAACAGCCCGCCCTACTACGTGCCCGAGGTGCAGTTCACGGCTAGTGCACTGGGCAACTAACCCAGCGCGACACCAGAGCGCCGGGGGCGATGACGATATCGCCCCCGGCGCTTTGCGCGCAGCGCGCTTGGCCGGCGGCTCTGGTCACGCTCGTGCCGGGCTATCCGGCAAGCCCCCGATGCTGCGAATGGCTCGTCGGGTTGCGCAAAAGAAAGTCGTCGCGGCTTCGGTGCCCGGGGCGCCGTGAGCTAACCGTTCTCGGCACTGCGCCTGGGGTCACCCAGCGCAGGCATCAGGCTAGGGACCCGACCAGGATGCTGCCATGGCCAAGTCGTCGGCTTCGGCCGCCTCGACGTCGTCCCTGGAGATGCCGAGCAGATACAAGATCGCATCCAGGTGCGGCACACTGACCGATGTATCGGCGACGCTCCTGACGGCGGGTTTGGCATTGAAGGCGATTCCCAGGCCAGCTGCGGCGATCATGTCGAGGTCGTTAGCGCCGTCGCCGACAGCCACCGTCTGGCTGAGCGGTACGCCGGCCTGCGCCGCGAACAGCCGCAGCATTCGCTCCTTACCCGGCCGGTCGATCAGCTCCCCGGTGATCCGCCCGGTCAACCTGCCGTCGGCGATCTCCAGCGTATTCGCCGCAGCGTAGTCGAGGCCGAGCTCAGCGGTCAGCCAGTCAGTGACCTGGGTGAAGCCGCCGCTGACTACGCCGCATCGGTAGCCGAGCCGCTTGAGCGTCCGGATCAGCGTCCGTGCGCCCGGTGCGAGCTGAAGGTTCTCGAGCAGCTCGGCCATGACCGATGCCTCCAGCCCAGCTAGCAGCGCAACCCGCTGCCGCAGCGACTCGGCGTAGTCGATCTCTCCTCGCATTGCGGCGGCGGTCAGGGCCGACACCTCGGCCGCGCAGCCTGCCCTGGCGGCCAGCAGGTCGATGGCCTCGTCCTGCAGCAAAGTGGAGTCCACGTCCATCACGACAAGGCGCATTGCCCTGCGGTGCAGGCCGCCGCGCTGCACTGCGATATCGGCGCCGAGTCCGGCCGACTCGCGGGCTAGAGCTGCTCGAAGCGCCTCAGGTTCGGCACCTGAGACCTCGAACTCGATGCAGGTGACCGGCCGGTGCGCGAGGCGCCCGATCCGGTCGATATTCGCGCCGCTGGCCGCGATCCGGCCGGCGATCGCGGCGATCACGGTGGGCAGCAGCGGGCTGCCGAGCACAGTCACGTGCAGCCGTCCCCGCTGCCGCGGCACTTGCTCGGCCGAGCCCATGGTGATCTCGGCGTCCAGGCCGAGATCGGCGGCGAGCGAGGTGATCTGCCGGTGGATGGCTGTCAGGTCAGGAGGCTCAGGACAGGCCAGAAGCACACCCAGGACGAGATGGCCCCGGATGACCACCTGCTCGACGTCGAGCACTGTCAGCTGATGAGCCGACAGCTCGGAGAACAGCCGGGAGGTAACACCCGGCCTGTCACGGCCAGTCAGGGTCACCAGCAGGGTCATTCGCGGTCGTGGCATAGCGCTGACAACGCTATCGAGTCACGACCGCCAGGTCGCGGACCGGGGCTGCTTCAGCGTCACTCAGCCGAGACAGCCGGGCGGGCGAGGATGCCCTTCGACCCTGCTGGTTCCCCGTGGACCTACGGCTGCGGCGGGACCACGATGGCACGCTTGAGGATCTTCCCGGTGTCGCCATGCGGCAGTTCGGCTGTTATCCACACATAACGCGGGTACTTGTAGGCGGCCAGCTGACCCTTCACGTGATCACGCAATTCCTCCGGACTGGCGGACGCGCCCGGCTTGAGCGTGACGACCGCGGCGACCTCCTCGCCGAGTATGTCGTCGGTGACACCGATGACGGCCGCCTCGGCGACCGCCGGGTGCTCGTACAGGACCTCTTCGACCTCGCGCGGATAGACGTTGAGCCCGCCACGGATGATCATGTCCTTCTTGCGATCGACGATTGAGAAGTAGCCTTCGTCGTCGACGCGCCCCAGATCACCGGTGCGGAACCAACCGCCTGCCATCACCTCTGCGGTTTCCTCCGGGCGCCGCCAGTAACCCTTCATGACATTGCGCCCGCGGATCGCGATCTCGCCGACGACGTCGGAGGGCAGCGGCTCTCCGTCGTCGGTCTGGACGCGCATGTCGACGCCGGAAATTGGCTGGCCGATGGTGCCCGGCTTGCGGGGCCGGTCGGGGTGGTTGAACGACGCCACCGGCGAGGTCTCTGACAGGCCGTAGCCTTCGAGGATCATGCAGTCGAACGCCTTCTCGAAGGCGCGCATCAGCTCGACCGGCATGGATGCGCCGCCGGAGACGCACAAGCGAAGGCTGGCCACATCCCCCGCGTTGCCGCCCGCGTTGTGCAGGATCGCGGCATACATCGTCGGGACGCCGGGCAGAACCGTCACCTGGTCGCGCTTGATGATCTCCAAGGCGCGGCCTGGATCGAATCGGGTCAGCAATGTCAGGCACGCGCCTGAGGCGATGGCGCATCCCATCCCGACAACCTGGCCGAAGGAATGGAACAACGGCAGCGCGCCGAAAATGACGTCATCGGGCCGCAGGTACAGCAGCGTCCCGCTGGTGACCTCGACATTGTGCAGCAGGTTGTCATGGGTTAGCTCGGCGCCCTTCGGCGGTCCGGTAGTCCCAGAGGTGTACAGGATGACTGCGGTGTCGGACGGCGCCCGGTCCGCAACGGCAGGTGCGGGCGCGCAGCCGTCGAGCGTCGCGGCGAGTTCCGCAGCGTCGATGATCACAATGTCTGTTCCCGCGCGCCGCGCGCCCTCGGTTGCCTCGCCGGCGATGCCGTGCCAGGCAAGGGCGAGCGCGGTCTGCGAGTCGCTCAGGTAGTAGTCCACCTCACGGGCCTTGAGCAGCGGATTCATCGGGACGACGATCGCGCCCGTCCGGAGTATCCCGTAGTAGAGCACGGCGAATTCGGGCACGTTGGGGAGCATCAAGCCGACCCGATCGCCCGGTCCGATGCCGCGTCCGAGCAGCCAGGAAGCGGCCCGGGCACTCATCTCGTCGAGGTCGCGGTAGGACAGCACCTGCTCGTCCATCCGGACCGCGTACTGCTCTGGATCCCTGGCGGTGGCCTGAACGAGTGTCATGGCCAGATTCGTCATCTGGCACCTCCCGCTGTCATGGTTGCGCCAACGGACGGATGCGTCGCTGCTGACCGACTTTTCCCGTGCACTACCTGTTGAGTTAATAGTCCCCTCTATCACCTTGAACTGGCCTGCGCGATGCGGTCAACGGGCCGAAGGTCCTGTGGTCACGCGTAAACGTCCGTTGTCCTGGCCGTCGAGCCGTGGAACCTCCGCTGCCGGTACGCTTAGCGGCACATTTGAAGGATACGAGGAACTAGGCAAGAACCGACGGCACAGGACGCGCGGCACCTAAACCGGGATGGTCAGCAGCGTGTTGCCCTGCACGATGTCGACTTCGAAGCTCGACAATTCCTGCTTGGGGATCGACGTGCCGCCGATGATGACCAGGTGGGCAGGGTGGCCGGGAACGCCGTACCCGGCACTTGGCACGAACCATCCGGTGACGACCCGCCGCTCACCTGTCTTGGACACGGCGACCAGGTCGCACTCGAGCGGTCCACGCACCCCCGCCAGGTCAAGCGTTACCTGAGTGCCCCATACCTTGGCCACCAGTCCGATCGTCCCTGCGACGCCGGTACTGGCATCTGCGGCAGAATGCAGCTGACCTGTCAAGGCCAGCGGCGCGGCCTGATGCGGCACGACCGCGATTCCGGCGATCGTGCCTCCGGCCAGCAGTACTACGGCTGCCGCCGCAGCCAGTGCGGCTTGCAGGCGGAAGCGATGCCGCCGCGCGCCAGCGCGCTGGCGGAACAAGTCAACGACCACCGTCTCGTCGAGCACATCCTGGCCCACCTCGACGGGCTCAATGCCCGATAGCAACCCCGCCATCGGGGAGAACTCGGCTACCTCAGCGGCGCACGACTCGCAATCGGCCAGGTGTGCCTCGAATGCCTGCCGGTCTTCCTGCTCAAGCAGGCCCAGCGCGTAAGCACCTACGTCGGTGTGCTGGATGGTCATACCGACACCCCCTGCTCAGCCAGGACCAGTCGCAGCGCCCGGATCGCGTAGTAGACCCGTGACTTGACCGTCCCGACCGGTATCCCAAGTACTTCGGCCGCTTCATTTACAGTACGGTCGCTCAGGATGGTCTCGTTCAGCACTTGCCGATGAGCGGGCGAAAGCGCCCGTAATGCGTCTGCTACGAGTACGCTGCGCAAGAGATCCTCTGTCCCGTCGGTGACGGACGCCTTGTCCAGCATGGCCTCCCCAGTCTCCGTCGGCCGCGCGCTCCGTTTGCGCTGCTCGTCGATCACGATACGCCGGGCCACCGTGGCCAGCCAGGGCATGATTGAGCGCTCGTCCGGATCGAGCCGGTTGCCCTGACGCCAGGCGCGCAGCATCGTCTCCTGAACGATGTCCTCGGCCTGGTGTCGATCTCCGGCGGTCAGCCGCAGCACGAACGACAGGAGCGGGGTCCGGTATCGGCGGTACAGCTCGGCTAGGAGGACGTCGTCGGCGTCGTAGCCCAAGCCAGGGTCGCCCTTAGCGGGTCGACGCCGCTCGGATTTGCGGCCGGGCAGTACGGGGAACGCCATCCGGACTCCCGTCGACGGATGCTTCATGGCTCAATCGCTCGGATCGTACACCGGTCCACCTGAACCGGCGGGCGTAGGGATCCGTACCCCTGCTTGACATTCCCGGGCCCGGGAACTCATTACCAGCGGCGCCCTCAATGGCCGCCACCGAGACAGGAGATTCCCGATCATGAAATACACCGCATCCCCGAGATGGCGCGTTCTGGCCCAGACCTTCGCGATCCTGGGCACCACCGGCACGGCAGGCGTCGTCGCCCTGGCCATGGGTCTCACCGGGGCAACGGCAAGTTCCAGCGCGCCTCATGGCTCGAGCTCGCGGCCATTCTCGTTCGCGCTGAAGCCGTCACCCAACATTGCTGCCTGCCTGCCTCGGGCCGGCGGACGGGTGACCATCACGCCCGGATCACTCAACGACACCATGCGAGTCTGGGTGCACGGCATGCCGCCGCGGACCGGCTTCGACCTGTTCGTGATCCAGCAACCGACCAAGCCGTTCGGCGTCGCTTGGTATCAGACCGACGTCAACGTCGACCGGTACGGCAATGGCAGCGCCACGGTGCGCGGCGTCTTCGATGTCGAGACATTCTCGGTGTCGCTGGGCGGCACGACAACATTCAGTCCCACCCACCAGTACCACCTGGGCCTGTGGTTCAACAACCCGGGCACCCCGTTCAAGCTGGGCTGCGAGCCTGGAGCGACGTCGCCGATCGTGACGCCCTTCAACGGTGAGCAGCACGCGGGCATCCAGGTGCTCAACACCGCGCAGTTCCCGGTCAATGCCGGGCCGCTGTCGCACGTGCATCGGTAATGGCTGACGCACGACGGCCTGCGATGGTCGCAGGCGGCAGGACCTGACCAGTCGCAGGCGCAGGTGCCGCCGGAACGCTTGAGGCGTTCCGGCGGCCCATTCACACGGTGGGAGCCGGTGCAGCAGGCCGGGAAGTACATCGACGGGCTGATGA
>Ga0208565_1000101_pt1 | contig 71278 bp, 70 predicted proteins | sample Sb_taG_7_FD_187706 | JGI IMG/M metagenome (GOLD analysis project Ga0208565, IMG submission 187706) | Peat soil microbial communities from Weissenstadt, Germany - Sb_50d_2_FS metaG (SPAdes) (version 2) | ecosystem: Environmental > Terrestrial > Soil > Wetlands > Peat | place: Germany... | reverse complement strand
CGCCACCTCCGCAGCGCCGGAGGCGCCGAGCGGGTCCGGGGGGCCGAGCGGGTCCGGGGGGCCGAGCGGGTCCGGGGGGCCGAGCGGGTCCGGTTCCCCCCGAAGGGGGGCCGAGGGGGTCTTGGGGGGAAAGGTTTCCCCCCAGGATCGGGGGGTTCCGGGGGGGCGCCCCCCCGGGCCAGCACAGCACCCTCGCATCGTCCCGGTGATCGCCGACTCGTCGCGGCTGACGTTCCTGGCTGACGGCTGCGCGGATGGCGTCATCGCCGATGACCGGGCGCTGTCGGTGCACCTGGCCGCCGAGGCGATGATCGCCGAGATCGCCCGCGTGCTGCGGCCGGGCGGACGGATGCTCGCCTGCGTCGACTCCCTGGTGCTCGGCATGGCCGTGCTGGCCGACCAGCATCACTGGGCCCACCTGGTCGACCTGCCGCACGCCGAGGTGGTGCTCGTGCCGTGGCCGGACGGCACGATCACCAGGTGCTTCGGCCCGGACCAGGCCCGCGAGCTGTTCACCGGGGCCGGGCTGCGGGTCAACTGGATCCGCTCGCGGACCGTGTTCTCCGAGTCGGTGGTGACGCACTGGCTGCGACGCGATCCTGGCGGCCTGCCCAAGCTCGTGCGGGCCGAACTAGCGGCCAGGTCCGACGAGTCGCTCGGCGCGCAACTGGTGATATCGGCCAGCAAGCCCCGCGCCCCCAGGGGGTCTGGGGGGGCGGGCAGCCCCCCCAGGAGCGGGGGGGTCTTGGGGGGTCGTCCCCCCGGCTAGCACAGCTAACGCCGACGCTTGGCCCACTTGGCCTGGCAGGCGACACAGCGGGCCGCCTCGGGCCTGGCTTCCAGCCTGCCTTCCGGGATCTCGTTCCCGCAGTCGATGCACTGACCGTAGCTGTTGTCGTCGATACGGGCGAGCGCGGCGAGTACCTCATCGCGCTGGCTGCGGGCGGAGTGGAGAATCGCCTCGGTACGGTCGGACTCGGAGAGCATGGACCCCGCGTCGGCCGAGTCCTGCGGATAGCCCGCGCCTGCCACCGGCCCGGGGCGCTCGCCCTGCAGGATGGCTATCGTCCGGTCCGCCTCGTCGCGCATCTCCTCTAGGCGCTTGCGGGCGACAGTAGTCTCCACTGGTGTCCTCGCCTCCCGTCCGCGTGCGATAGGCAGCCCAGGCTCGCATTGACGCCGAGCCACGGCTGCGGGCCGCGGACTCAGAACAACTCGCCGGGCGGCCTCTCCCTGCCAGCGGAAGCCTCGGACGCCTCATCGGAGCCCTCGAGGGGCTTGATGAGATCCGGTCCGTTGTTCCGCACGAAGTTGACGGCCACCGATACGGGATGCGACGTCAGGCCGCCCGCCATCGCGGGCAGCATCGTCGCCTGAAGCTGGCTAGGTTCGGTATTGTCCGGGTCGAGCCAGTCTGCCCAGTGCTCACGGGTGATCACCATGGGCATGCGATCGTGGATCTGGCCGACATCGTCGGTTGCCTGGGTCGTGATAATCGCGGCCGTCCACAGCCAGGCGCGCTCATGATCGGGTGGCACCGCCCCGTCCCGCCAGAGTTCGTAGATTCCGGCGAAGGCCAGTGACCCCCCATCCGTTCGGTAAATAAAATATGGCTGCTTACGCTTCTTTCCGTCTTCCTCAATGCCCTGCCACTCGTAGTAGCCGTCCGCCGGGATGATGCACCGGCGCTTGGCGAAAGCGCGCCTGAAGGACGGCTTGACCGCCACGGTCTCGGCGCGGGCGTTGATGAGCCTGCCGCCGCCCGAGGCGTCCTTGGCCCAGGAGGGCACCAGGCCCCAGCGCACCACCCGCAGCTCACGGGCCTGCGGCTGGTCATCGCGGGCAGGCCGGTCGAGGACCGCGTAGATCCTCTTGGTCGGCGCCACGTTGTAGTCGGGATCAGGCTCCGGGTCGGGTGAGGCAGCCACGCGGTCGCGCTCGACGCCGAACTCCTCGAGGAGTTCAAGGCGCTTGCGCGCCGACACAAAACGACCGCACATGCAATCTTCCTAAACTGGATGCAGTCTGGACACGTCCCGTTAAGCCTGGATTGGCAGTTCATAACCAGAATCGGGGGCGGCCAAACACACGTCGCGCCCTGCGGGCGCCCGGACGATACGCTCAACCGTATGCACCCGGATAACAACCAGGGCCGGACCTGGCCTTCCCCTGCCGCCGACGGGCCGGTCAGCGCCCGCGTCCGGCTGCCGGCCTCCAAGTCCATCACCAACCGGGCCCTGCTCCTGGCCGCGCTGAGTGACGGCCCAGCCTTGATCGCGAACCCGCTGCGGGCCAGGGACACCATGCTGGCGGCCGCCGCACTGCGCGCGCTGGGCACCGGGGTTACTGAGTCCCAAACGGCCTGGCGTGTCACGCCCGGGCAACCAGCACCGGGTTCCGCGGTGAGCGTGGACGTGGGCAACGCGGGCACGGTCATGCGGTTCCTGCCCGGGCTGGCCGCGCTGACCTCGGCCGTAGTCGCCTTCGACGGGGACGCGCGCGCCAGGCAGCGCCCGGTCGGCCCGATTCTCGCGGCGCTGCGGCAACTCGGCGCGCACATCGAGGACGGCGGCCGCGCCGCGGTCCCGTTCACCGTCCACGGCCGCGGCGCGGTCCGCGGCGGCACCGTGGTGCTGGATGCATCGGGGTCTTCGCAGCTGGTCTCGGGCCTGCTGCTGTCGGCGCCCCGGTTCGACGAGGGCATCGAGATACGGCACGAGGGCCCGCCAGTGCCGTCGGCGCCGCACATCGCCATGACGGTCCGGATGCTCCGCGCGGCCGGCGCCGACGTGGCGGAACTGCGGTCCGGCGTGAGTGAGCGGCCGGAGGCCTGGCGGGTGCGGCCGGGCCGACTCGCCCTGGGCGCCGTCACGGTGGAGCCCGACCTGTCCAACGCCGGCCCGTTCCTGGCCGCGGCGCTGGTGACCGGGGGCACCGTCACCATCGGTGACTGGCCGCAGGACAGCCTGCAGGCGGCCGGGGCGATCCTGGACGCGCTGACGCGGATGGGCGCACGGTGCGAGATCGGCGCGGACGGGCTGACGATCACCGGAACCGGCCGGATCAGTGGCATCACCGCCGACTTGCGCGACGTCAACGAGCTCGCGCCGGTGCTCACCGCGGCGGCGGCGGTGGCCGAATCGCCCTCGGTCTTCACCGGGCTTGCGCACACCCGCACACACGAGACCGACCGGCTGGCCGCCCTGGCCAAGGAGATCAACGCGCTCGGCGGCGACATCACCGAACTGCCCGACGGACTGCAGATCAGGCCGCGCCCGCTGCGGGCCGCCGACGGGCCGTTCGGCAGCTACGACGACCACCGGATGGTGATGGCGGCGGCCGTGCTCGGCCTGGTCGTGCCCGGTATCCAGGTGGCCGGCGCGGACACCGTGGCCAAGACCTTCCCGGACTTCATGGACGTCTGGGAAGTGCTAGTCCGGGGGGACGACCCTCCGGAACCCCCCGTTACTCCTCCCGGGGGGACCCATCCCCCCGGACCCCCCTTGGGAGAGACCCATCCCCCCGGACCCCCCTTGTGAGCCGGCAGTCCGGCTACGCGCGGCTCGACGAGGACGACATCCGGGTCCGCCCCGGCCGGGGGTCCCGGCCGCGCACCCGGCAGCGCCCGGCGCACTCCAGCGCCGTGGAGGGCTTCGTGACCAGCGTGGACCGGGGCCGGTACGGGTGCATGACCGACGGCGGGCTGGTCGTGGCCATGAAGGCGCGCGAACTCGGCAAGGGCTCGGTGGTGGTCGGCGACCGGGTCGCGCTGGCGGGTGACACCTCCGGCGCCGAGGGGTCGCTGGCCCGGATCGTCCGGGTGGAGCCGCGGGCCAGCGCGTTGCGGCGGTCCGCCGACGACACCGACCCGCTGGAGCGGATCATCGTGGCCAACGCCGATCAGCTGGTGATCGTCTGCTCGCTGGCCGACCCGGCGCCCAATCTCCGCTTCGTGGACCGCTGCCTGGTCGCCGCGTACGACGCCGGGCTTGAGCCGCTGCTCGTGCTGACCAAGGCCGATCTGGCCTCGCCGCGCAAGGTGCGCGACTTCTACCGGCCGCTCAGCATGCCGATGCTCACCACTAGGCGGCCGCTGGCCCCGCGTACGCTGTCCCGGCTGCGGTCCGCGCTGACCGGCCGGATCAGCGTGCTCATCGGGCCATCGGGCGTCGGCAAGTCCACGCTGATGAACACGGTGGTGCCGGAGGCGGACCGTTCGGTCGGCAGGGTCAACCCGGTGACTGGGCGGGGCAGGCACACGTCGTCTTCCGTGGTGGCGATCCCGCTGGACGACGGATGGCTCATCGACACGCCGGGACTGCGCGGGTTCGGGCTGGGCCACGTGAGCGCGGAACGGGTAGTGGAGGCGTTCGGGGACCTGGCCGAGGGCACCGCCGGGTGCCCGCCCGGCTGCGATCACCTCTCCCCCGGCTGCGCCCTGGATGAGTGGGCTCGCGAGCACCACGCCGAGGCGCGCCTGGACTCGCTCCGCCGCCTCCTTCGCAGCCGCGAAGGCACCAGCCCGGACTAAGGCTCCCGTTCGGGGCTAGTTCGAGAAGTCCTGGGTGAGCCAGACGGTGCCCGCACCGGGATGTGAGTCCCCACTACCCCCATTGGCCCCGTTAACCCCATGAGTTACGCCGCCGCTGCTTCGATAAAGCAGCGATCGTCGGATTTACGGGGAGGATTGGGGCTACCGGGAGGATTGAGGGGTCTATAGAGGCTGTCGCGCAGCTGGTCCCGGCCCACTCCGCGCTTCCGCCCGCACCGTGCCCGCGCCGTGCCCGCGCCCCCGGCCTGTGCCCGCCACCGCTTTCCCGCATGCCCCGTGAGCCCCGCGCGCCCGCCCCGCAACCCGAAGTCCGCCCCCCGCCCGCAGCAGTAACGACCACGATGGAACATCGTTGCTGGCCTGGCCGCATCGATGCTCCATCGTTGCTGTCAGGCCCGGGGCCAGGGCCGCCCCTGCGGCGCGATCGGGGCTTGACGCGCACGACAGAAGAGATCCGCGACAGCCTCCATCGTGCACCAAGGTTTCCCAGAAGCCCCAATCCTCCCCGATAATGTGAAGCCTCTGCGACTGGGTTGGCGTGCGCGCTAGGAGAGGCGCATGAGGCACCGATCGAGAAGGCTGGGCTGGTTCGAGAAGTCCTGGGCTAGTTCGAGAAGCTGGGCTAGTTCGAGAAGTCCTGGGTGAGCCAGACGGTGCCGGAACTGTCCAGGTTGATGGCGATGCCGATGTGAGTGAAGGAACTGCTGAGGATGTTCCGCCGGTGACCGTCGTCGGGCGGCTTCTCGTTGAGCATGTCCTGGGTGAGGCCGACCGCCATCTGGGCGATGGCCGCATTGGTGTCCGCGACCGGGCCGCCTTCGCCGATGTTCTCCCCGCACGCCGACCAGTCGACGCCGGCCGCGGTCTCGCGGGCGCCGAGATCCGGTTCGCCCGGGCACTGGTGGGAGAGCCCGCAGCCGCCGGCCATGGTCATGTTGTGCGCCGACGCGCTGCTGTCCAGGGCGGCGGTGATCGTCAGCGAGGGCAAGCCTGCCGCCGAACGGGCCTGGTTGATGAGCCCGAGCACCTGCGCGGCCGGCGTCCCCGGCGAGACGCCAGGCGAACCGGTCGCGGACGCGGTGGGCGATGGCGTCGCGGGAGTGGCTGACGCGAATGCTGTCGGCGTCGGCCGGACGGCGAGCCGTTTGGCCGGGGGGGACGACAGGTTCGCGGAGGCGGCCTGGGGCACGTTAGCGACGGCGGCGTGGAAGGGGCGCCCGGCGCATGACCCGTCCGCCGCAGAGGCAGCCGCCGCTGAGCCGCAGGTGGCCGACGTCTGCAGGGCGGTCACCTTGCCGGACGCGGGCGGTGGGGCGGAGCCCAAGCCGCGGGCCAGGTAGAGGCCCCCGGCGGTTAGCACCAGCAGCGCGAGCAGGTCACACAGCAGGTACCTGACGCGGCGCGCGGATCCCCGGGCGGGGTGGGGTTCCCGGGCGGGATTCTGGGCGCGGTGCTGGCCTGACCGGTGGCGCGCGGGGGTCCGGGTCGGCACGTCAACCGCCTGTCTCGGCGTACGTGCCGGGCCATCCGAGGCCGTCCCCTGATCCGGCCGCTGACATCCAGGGATCACATAGACCCATATAGCTCCGTGCTCACCACCTGTTAGGCGTCGACACTAGATCATCGGCACCCGGTGCGCGGAAAATTGGCGAATGTCGCGCAAGCAGGCCGGCGTCAGCTGGCCGGGGCTGCGGGGCGGGACCAGCTGGCCGGGGCTGCGGGGCGGGACCAGCTGGCCGCGGCTGGCAGGCGGCTAGTAGACGGTGCCGCCGGCGCGCCAGTAGAGGCCGGCCGCGTTCCGGGACATGAACGCCTCGTCGACCAGGTACCGGCGCAGGGCGCAGTGGTCATCGAAAATCGCCTTGAGGACCTCGTCGACCGCGGCTTCGGGGTACTTGCGGCCGGGCTCGAACGCCTGGGCCACCTGGTCAAGCAGCAGCCGACGGCGGGTGCGCTTGGCCGGCACCGCGATGATCCTGCCGTCGCGGACGAACGCCCGCAGCACCTCGGGCGGGTCGGCGAGGAGACCGTCAGCGTTATGACCCATCTCAATCCAGTTTGACATCCTCCCCCGCCTGAAGGACTCCGTTGGGCAATTCATATTTCGGGCAGATTCTTGTTGTCACTCTTCCTGGGTGGCGTGATCGCTGATGGAAGGATGGTGGCAGATGTCGCTGGAACCGCGATCGGATGATGGGGTGCCGGAGCTGACGGCTCGGGTGGTGCGGGCTGCGTTCCCGAGGGGGACCTTGGCTATCCGGATCCGGGAGGCGCTCGGACCGCTGTTCGCGGACGAGGATTTCGCTGCGGCCTTCCCCCGGGTGGGCCGGCCCGCGGTCTCGCCCGGGGCGCTGGCGCTGGTGTCGGTGCTGCAGTACGCGGAGGGGCTGTCTGACCGGCAGGCCGCGGACCAGGTGCGGGCCAGGCTGGACTGGAAGTTCCTGCTCGGCCTGGAGCTGGATGATCCTGGCTTCGATTTCACTGTCCTGGGGGACTTCCGGTCCCGGCTGATCGACCATGGGCTGGAAGAGCAGGTCCTGGATGTGGTGCTGGCGCGGCTGTCTGGTGCCGGGCTGCTGCGCGCTGGCGGACGGCAGCGGACTGACTCCACGCACGTGCTGGCCGCGGTGCGTGTGCTGAACCGGATGGAATTCGTGGGCGAGACGCTGCGGGCGGCGCTGGAAGCCCTGGCCGCGGCCGCCCCCGGCTGGCTTGCCCCGCTGATCGACTCCGGGTGGGCGGACCGCTACGGGGCCAGGATCGATAGCTACCGGTTCCCCAAGGGAGAAGATGCCCGCGGGCAGTGGGCCGGGCAGGTCGGCCGGGACGGCTTCATGCTGCTGGACGCTGTCGGCGCGCCCCGGGCCCCGGCCTGGCTGCGGCAGATCCCGGCGGTCCAGACCCTGCGCCGTGCCTGGGCCGGGCAGTACCACCGGGACGAGAAGGGGGTGCGCTGGCGGGAGGGCAACGACCTCCCGCCGGGCGGCCAGCGGCTGGCCTCCCCTTACGACCTCGACGCCCGCTACGGGGTCAAGCGCGGATCCGGCTGGACGGGTTACAAGGACCACCTGACCGAGACCTGCGACCCGGATATGCCCCGGGTAATCACGAACGTGGAGACCACCGACGCGACCGCAGATGACGTCGAGATGACCCAGACCATCCACCAGCACCTGGATAAACGCCGGCTGGCGCCGGCCGGGCACGTGGTAGACGCCGGCTACGTCAGCGCCGGCCACATCCTCACCGCCCGCAACGATCACGGCATCACCCTGCCCGGGCCCGTCGGCGCCGACACCCACCAGACCCGGCGCAGCAGCGCCGGGCAGGCACCGGCCCTGACCCAGGCCGCCTTCCGCATCGACTGGGACGCGCGGACGGTCACCTGCCCCCAGGGAGCGGTCAGCATCAGCTGGTCCGACCAGCGCAAACCCAGCGGCACCCCGATAGCCCGGGTCCACTTCGCGCTCGCCGGCTGCCGCCCGTGCCCGCTGCGGTCCCGGTGCACCACGGCGGCCAATGGCAAGTGGGGGCGCAGCCTGACCCTGCTGCCCCGCGAACAGCACGAACTCCTTGCCCGGCAGCGCGCCGAGCAGCAGACCCCGCAGTGGAAAGCCCGATACGACATCCGGGCCGGCGTCGAGGGCACCATCTCCCAGGCCGTCCGCCGCACCCGGCTGCGCCGCACGCCCTACCGCGGCCAGCCCAAGACCCATCTCGCCAGCGTCCTGTCCGCTACCGCCATCAACCTCATCCGCGCCGATGCCTGGCTGAACGGCACCCCGCTCGGCACCACCCGCGTCTCTCACCTCTCTCGTCTCGACCTTGCAGCGTGACCCATGACAAAAATCCCAAAATACGCATTCACCAACGGAGTCCTGAAGGCGGAGGATTCCAGCTACTACGCCGATGGGAGCAGCAGGTGAGGTTCGCGGTTCACGGGCCGGGCTGCCCCGTCGCCTCCCTGCGCAGTCACGGCGTGCCCCGCCGCGATGTTGATGGCCGCGTTCACGTCCGCGTGGCCGGCGAAACCGCAGGCAGTGCACCGGAACACGGCTTGGCTCTCACGCGAGTCCCGGTCCACCTGCCCGCACGCCGAGCACCGCTGGCTCGTGTAATGCGGCTTGACCTTCTCCACCCGGCCCGGCGCCTTCTCCTCCAGCCGGCGCACCAGCAGGCCCCAGCCGGACCGCAGGATCCCCCGGTTCAGCCCGGCCTTCTGCCGGACGTTCCGGCCCGGGTCCGCCTGCTGGGCGGGGGTGGGGTGCAGCCGGTACCTAGACATGCGAACACACTATCGGACACCGCCGACATTTCCCGGGGGGTGAAGCGGCGTTTCCCCGGCCTGAAGGCCGGGGTCTCCATGCCGCGATTCCGATGACCGGGGCGCGGCGGGTCTGGCCAGCGAGATATCCCAGGCGGTACCGTTTCGCGGGTGGCACGCTACGACGATGACCTGCGCTTCGCGCATGTCCTCGCAGATAACGCCGATGACATCACCACGCGGCGGTTCCGGGCGCTGGACCTGCGGGTCGACACCAAGCCCGACCTTACCCCGGTGTCCGACGCCGACCGGGCGGCCGAGGAGTCGCTGCGTAACGTGCTGCGCCGGTCACGCCCGCGCGACGCGGTGCTCGGCGAGGAACTCGGCCGGTCTGGTTCGGGGCCGCGGTGCTGGGTCATCGACCCGATCGACGGGACGAAGAATTACGTGCGCGGCGTCCCGGTCTGGGCCACGCTGATCGGGCTGATGGACGGCCCGGACGTCGTGGTCGGGGTGGTGTCCGCGCCCGCCCTGGGACGCCGCTGGTGGGGCGCCATCGGCGGCGGCGCCTGGACCGGGCGAAGCCTGACCAAGGCGTCGCCGTGCCGGGTGTCCGGGGTGACCAAGCTGGGCGACGCGTCGATGTCCTACTCCGGGCTCGGCGGCTGGTCCGAACGCGGGCTGCTCGACAACTTCCTCGGCCTGACCCGGTCGGTGTGGAGAACCCGGGCGTACGGGGACTTCTGGTCCCACATGCTGGTCGCGGAGGGCGCCTGCGATATATCCGCCGAACCCGAAGTGACGCTGTGGGACCTGGCCGCACTCCAGGTCATCGTCACCGAGGCCGGCGGCCAGTTCACCTCGCTGGAGGGCGAGGCCACGCCGGACGGCGGCAGCGTGGTGTGCACCAACGGTCACCTGCACGACGAGGTACTAGCCCAGCTGCGAAATTCTCACGGCTGAATAACTCGCGCGGCCGAATAATCAAGGGCTTGCCCTCCGGGGTGAATTAACCGATGCTGGTTGGACGTCACAAATGCACAAGCTCCGGAGCCAGGGGGTGTTACTCGTGAAGGTGCGAGACGGCATGTCCCATCTAGTCCTTACCATCGGGCCAGCACACACGCTACGACAGGCCGCCCGCATGATGTCGGCACGCCGCATCGGCGCCGCCGTCGTGATCGACTCGGAGCACGCGGGCATCGGCATCCTGACCGAACGTGACATCCTCGACTCGGTAGCCGCGGGCGAGGACCCGGACGCCGAACTCGCCGCGCAGCACCGCACCGAAGAACTCACCTACGCCTCGCCCGAATGGACCCTGGAAGAAGCCGCCGAGGCGATGATCCGGGGCGGGTTCCGGCACCTGGTCGTGGTCGAAGGCCACGATGTGGCCGGCTTGCTCTCGATGCGGGACATCGTCCGCTGCTGGACGTCCGTCGAGTCGGTCAAGCCAGCCCATCCGCAGGCCGTCGTCACCTCGGCCTGAGGGCACTAGGGGAGCGCCAAGGTCAGCTTTCGGCTCGGCGGGTGCAGGCCTGGCTCAGGCGGGGTGCAGGCTTGAGTCGTGGGTGACGAGCGGGCCGAGACGTACCTGCGGCTGCTGGCCGAGCGCGAGTTCCGGCGGGTGATCCGCCCGCCGGCTGACCGGGCCGGTCCGCCTTCCGGCTGCGGCTGGTCCCGCCGCTCGCCGTCCCGCAGGACACGATCGAGGTGGTGGTAACCGGAGCCTCGGCCCGGATTCGCGCGGTCGTGCCGATCCGCGGCGCCGCCCGGAATGCCGGACACTTAAGTCATGAACCGCGAGGGCGGAGAGACCTTCCTGCGGCTGCTGGCCGAGGCCGAGATGCGCGACCAGCTGGCGCCGTCCCCGCCGCCCTGGACGGGCAGCCCGGGCGCGGGCCGGGTCAAGGTGAAGGTGGTGGGACAGGCCCTGACCGCCGTCAGAGCGCTCGACACCGACACCGTGGAGGACATCCTGGCCGATTTCGACCTGGCCGTGAGCGTCCGGCGACTCCACGACAAGGCCGGTCAGGGACCAGCTGGAACCGGGCTGCACGGCACGACGCCCAGGACGATGCGCGCCGCGTCGGCGGCCCGCCTGGCCGCCCAGATCCAGTTCGGCCGCGCCGGACCGGCGGCCCGGCTGGCGCTTAGCCGGCCGCCGGGGAGCACCGGATCACCCGGACCGGCGGACCCCGAGGACCCGCCGCCGGCCGATCACGACCCGGATCAGGGTACGCCCGACCGGTTCGTCCCGCTCGGGGTGACCGTCCCGCTGCACCACGACGGCATCAGCGGCGACCTGCATCTCATGTCGTACGCGCATACCGGCTCGGGCGCCCGGTTCATCGCGTTGTGGGGGAAACCCACCCTGTCCCCGCAGCACGAGCTGGGCCTGCAGAACCCCGAGTTGTTTCCGATCGGCCGGCTCACCGTCACCGACGACCGGGGTTCGGCGTACGAACTGGACTACACGCACGGCGGCGGCTCCGAATGGATCAGCGAGATCAGCCTGCACCCCGCCCCGCCGGATGACATCCGCTGGCTCGAGGTCGCCGCGCCGCCCAGCCCGGCGGTGCGCGTCGACCTGACGCCGCCGGGTGGCGGTGAGCCTGAGGTCAGCGAGGCGGCGCTCAGCCCCGGCGAGCAGCTGCTGATCATGCTCGCGGAACAGCTGCTCACGGTGGCGGCGCAGTTCCCGCTCGCCCCCCGGCCCGGCCTGCCCGAGATCTCGCCGAGACCGGTGCAGGCCATGGGCGCCGGGCTCGGCGACATCATCGCCGGGCTCGAGGCCGTCGACGTCCTGTCGCCGCTCAGCCCGGTCCCCGCCCGGCTGGCGGCGCTGTGCGCCAGCCTGCGCATCGGCGGGCACGGCATCGCCGCGGCGCCAGCGGATGACCTGCCGGAACCCTGGCTCAGCCTGCTGGCTTACTATCAGCGCAGGAAACCGGACACGGCACAGGTGCGCGACGGCTACGCGGCGGTGACGGCGGCCCTGCCCGAACTGGACGGCATCAGGCTCGCCCTGGTCGGCCTGCACAACACCCAGGGCGCCACGGTGCTGCACGTGCTGGCCCGGGGCGTGACGAGGGAAGGCCGGCTCGGACCGTTCAGCGTCGACCTGGACTTCCCGCTGTCGTTCTGGCTTCGCGACAACGGCGGCCGGTGGCACGCGGCCCACCCGGTCGGCTGGAACCCGAGGGAGCCCGAGCACGCGATCGGGCTGCTGCTCGTACCGCCGCTACCCCGGTCCACGACCTGGGTCGACGTGCTGGCCGGCGGCCGGTCGGCCGAGGTCCGCACCAGGCTGCCGCTCCGCTGGGGGTTTCCGTCATGATTGTCCCGAACGATCCCTGGTTCGACTGCCTGCCCAGCTGCGAGGCTCACGTGCCGTGCGGCCAGAGCCGGCACATCGTCCGCTGGGAGGCCGGGACGCTCCGGCTGGCGAGCCATCCCGACCCCGAGGCCGAGCTCGTGCTCGCCGCTCTCGGCGGGGAGAAGGCCAGGTGCGTCGAGCTGGCCGAGACCTGGGGCCGGCATGCCGAGGACCTGTCCGTGCTGGCCATTGGCCCGCGCGGCCCGGCCGACGAGATCGCGGTCAGCTGGGACGACGTCGACGCGGCCGCCCAGGCCGGCCAGCGCGGCGGCCGGATCGGCTACCGGCCCGGCCCCAGGCACGGGCCGATGCGGCTGGCCAGCCCGTCGATCCCCACGGCGGCCCGGGCCCAGGCCCGGCAGCAGCAGGACCTGGAGGACAGGGAGCGAGCCGCGCGGCGCAGGAACGACATGCTGTCGCTGCTGGCGCTCGGGTACGGATTCCAGGTCCGGCTGATCGGGCAGGTGGCGCAGGCGCACGCGGACCGGCCGGACCAAGCGACGGAGCCGGAGACGGGGACGGAGCCGGAGCCGGGGACGGGGACGGGGACGGGGACGGAGCCGGAGCCGGGGACGGAGACGGAGACGGAGACGGAGACGGCCGAAGGGGTCTCTGGGGTCTCTGGGGTCACGCCCGCTCTGGTCGCGGCGATCGCCGGGCGGCTGGCGCCGGTGGCCGAGGAGTGGCTCGGCATCGACCCCGACCAGGTCGTGGTGTCGCTGCACCGCGGGCCCGGGTGGGGCTCTGTCGAGCTGACCGGGCGAGGCGAGCAGCGGCGGCTGCGGGTCAGCCTGCCGGCCGGCTGGCTGGCCCGGGTGTGGGCGGCCGGCCTGGCGCTGACTGGCCGGCATCTGGTCGTCGCGGTGGAGCGGGCGGGCTGGCCCGACGCGCGGGTCCTGGCGCTGCGCGCGCCGGGCACCGAACCCGTCCCGCTTGACGTGCACGCCAGCCAGCCGGGCCCGGTGGGCGGCGGCCGCCAAGTCCGGCCGACTGCCGCAGATGCGCCACACTGGGAGGTATGAGCCCAAACCACCCGGCGGTCGAGGCGCTCGGCGTCGCCGTCGCGGCCCGCGTGCCGGTGCTGCTGTGGGGCGCGCCCGGCACCGGTAAGACGTCCGCGATCCGGGCCATGGCGCAGGCCATGGGGCTGCCCTGCGAGACGGTGATCGCCTCGATCCGGGAGCCTTCCGACTTCGCCGGGCTGCCTATCGTGGTCGGCGACGGGGTCCGGTTCGCTCCCCCGGCCTGGGCGCGGCGGCTGGCCGAGGCCGGACACGGCCTGCTGTTCCTCGACGAACTGTCCACCGCCCCGCCCGCCGTGCAGGCCGCCCTGCTGCGGGTGGTGCTCGAGCGGGTCGTCGGAGACCTTACCCTGCCCGACGCGGTGGCCGTGGTCGCCGCGGCCAACCCGCCGGAGCAGGCCGCCGACGGCTGGGACCTGTCCGCGCCACTGGCCAACCGGCTCTGCCACCTGGCCTGGCAGACCGACCCGCGGTCGGTGGCGGACGGGCTGGCCGGCGGCTGGCCGACCCCCGTGGTCCCGGTGCTGCCCGACGGGTGGCAGGCGGAGGAGATCTTGTCCCGCGGCCTGGTCGCCGCGTTCCTGCACGTCCGGCCCGCGCTGGCCTGCGCCCCGCCATCCGACGCGGCGTCCGCCGGACGCGGCTGGCCGTCACCGCGGACCTGGGAGATGGCGGCCCGCCTGATGGCCGCCGCGGGTGCCGCCGGCACCGGGGACGAGGCCCGTTCGGCGCTGATCAGGGGCGCCGTCGGCGAAGGGCCGGGCGTCGAGTTCCTCGCCTGGCTAGTCGAGATGGACCTGCCCGACCCGGAGCGGGTGCTCGCCGACCCGGCCTCGTTCCGGCTGCCGGAACGGGGCGACCGGGCCTACGCCGCCCTCGCCGCGATCGCGGCCGCGGTGGCCGCGGACCCGACGCCCGACCGCTGGACGGCCGGCTGGCAGGTCCTCGGTCTGGCGGCCGACGCCGCGCCCGACGTGGCCGCCGTGGCCGCGCGGGTGCTGGCCAGGTGCCGCCCCGACGGCGCGGCGCTGCCCGCGGAAATCCACCTGTTCGCCCCCGTGCTGCGCGACGCAGGCCTGCTCCAGGCCCAGGGAGGTACGGGGGGGCGGGGAGCCCTCCCGTGAGCGGGGGGATGTCGGGGGGTAGTCCCCCCGGGATAGCAGGCCTCGCGGGGGCTCGGCTGTGGGCCGCCAGCCGGTTCCCGTACCTGGCCACCGGGGTGTTCGGCGCTCAGGTGGTCGCGGAGCGGGGCAGCGGCACCGTGTCGGTGGACGAGAGCTGGCGGATGCGCGCCGACCCGGAGCTGACCGCGGCCTGGACCCCGGCGCAACTGGGCAGCGTCCTGGTGCATCACGTCTGCCACCTGCTGCGGACCCACGGCGAGCGGGCCCAGGCGGCGGGCGTCCAGCCGGACGAGGCCCGCACCTGGGTCCGCGCCGCCGACGCCGAGATCAACGACGACCTGGTGCCGGCCGGGCTCGACCTGCCCGGCCGGCCAGTGCTCCCCAGCGACCTGCGCGCCGAGGACGGCCTGCTGACGGAGCAGTACTTCGACGGGATCCGGCGCGCCCAGCGGGCGTCCGCCCAGCAAGCGGAAGGCGGGCGGGGGACGGGAAACCTGGACCGTTCGGCCCCATGGCTTGACTGCGGAAGCGGTGCGGACGGGATGCCCCGGCCCGGCCAGCAACCGGGCGCCCGGGGGGGCGCACTGCCCGGCTGGCAGGCCGACCTGCTGCGACGGCAGGTCGCGCAGGACGTCCTGGCGCACGGCAAGCAGCCCGGGACCGTGCCGGCCGGGCTGCTGCGCTGGGCCGAAGAGTTCCTCAGCCCGAAAGTCAACTGGCGCGTCCTGCTCGCGGCCGAACTGCGCCGGGCCGTCGCCGAGGTCTCCGGGGCGGTCGACTACTCCTACCGCCGCCCGTCGCGCCGGTCCGCCGTGGCCGGCCAGGTCGTGCTCCCGGCGCTGCGGCGGCCGGTGCCCGAGGTGGCCGTGGTCTGCGACACCTCGGGCAGCATGACCGCGGACCTGCTCGCGATGGTGCTGGCCGAGGTGGAAGGCCTGCTGCGGACCCTCGGACTCGCCCGGCAGGTCCGCGTGCTGGCCTGCGACACCGCGGTCGGGCCCGCCCAGCGGGTCAACTCCGCCCGCCAGGTGCAGCTGACCGGCGGCGGCGGGACCGACATGGGCGCGGGCATCCGCGCGGCGGCCGCGCTGCGGCCCAGGCCCGCCGTCACGGTCGTGCTCACCGACGGGTACACGCCCTGGCCGACCGAGCCTCCGAAGGGGATGCGGATCGTGGTCGGGCTGATCGGCACGCAGGCGCCGGACGCGCCGCCGTGGGCACGCTCCGTCCGGGTTGAACCCGGCTGAGTGCGCCTTTGGCGGCTGGCCCGGCTTGCCTGGTGACGGCCCGAGGTGATCTGCTATCGGGCGTTGACATCCTCCGCCGCCTTGAAGGGCGGGGATTCCAGCCGCGACTTACGGTCGTGCTGTAGGTTCGCGGTTCACAGGCTCGGTATCCCAGAAGCCTCCCCGCGCAGCCACGGCATGCCCTGCCGCGGTTCCGTGCCAGGTGGTGGGGTGTCCGCTTGGTTCTTGCGGACAGCTTGAAGTTAGCACGGCGCAGTGACATTCCAGGGGAGGTGAGGCGGCGGTTCCTCCCGGCCTGAAGGTCGGGTCTAGTCGCCGCAATCCCGATGCGAACCGGGACGAGGCAGCAGATCCTGACGCTGATCGCGATCGCGCTCACCTTCGGGTCGGGCGCGACCGACGTGGCCAGCTTCACCCGGCTGGGCGGCGTCTTCACCAGCGTCATGACGGGCAACATCGTGCTGGGCGGCCTGGCCGTGGCCGAGCGGTCGCTGTCACTGGCCAGCCACGCCGCGGTCTCGATCGCCGGGTACATCGCCGGGGTAGCCGGCGGTACCTGGATCGCCCATGGCTTCAAGCGGGCCAGCCCGGCGAAACCCGCCGACGATGAGGGCCGGGCCAGCGTGCTGCCGGCCCACGTCAACTGGACCCTGTTCGCCGAGCTCGTCCTGCTGGCCGGGCTCACCGTCGGCTGGGAGATCACCGGCGCCAGCCCGGCCGGATGGGCGCAGTTCTGCCTGCTCGCGGTGACCGCGGCGGCCATGGGCATGCAGGCGTCCGCGGTCAAGGAGATGGGGCTGACCGACGTGTCGACCACGTTCCTCACCGGCACCCTGACCGCCCTGGTCAGCTCGCTGGTCAGCCCGGGCCAGGACACGCCGCACGGGCCACGGCGGTTCGGCGTGCTGATCGGGCTGGCGGTCGGCGCCGGCCTGTGCGGGCTGCTCGTGGCGACCGCGGCGGACGCCGTCCCGGTCCTGCCGCTGGCCGCCCTCATCACCACCCTCGTGCTGGCGGCAGCGCCCCTGCGCTAACGCGGAATGTCACCGGGGGGTGTCAGCATGTCGCCATGAGACCAGCATTGAAGGCGGGGCTGCTGCCGGTGTGGCGGGACCGCGACACGCTGCAGTTCGGCGTGGATCCACGGCGGGCGGTCGCGGTGGCCGGGCTTGGCCAGACCGCGGCCGTGCTCAGCCTGCTCGACGGGAGCCGCAGCCGCCACGGCGTGATCGCCGCCGCGCGAGGCTACGGCGTGCCGCCCGCGGCGGCCGACCGGGTGCTCGCGGTGCTGGCCGCGGCAGGCGTGCTCGACGACTTTCCGGCCCGGATGCACGCCTGTATCCCCGAGCAGCTGCGCGCCCGGCTGGCCCCCGAGCTGGCCACCGCGGCGCTGGCCTACGGGGACGGGGACGGCGGGGCGCGGACGCTGGCGCGCAGGCGGGCCGCCTACGTCCGGGTGCACGGGGCGGGCCGGACCGGCGCGTGCGTGGCCAGCTTCCTGGCCGCCTCCGGCGTCGGGCACGTCAGCTGCGCCGACCCGGAGCCCGCCGAGCCCGCCGACCTCGCGCCCGCCGGGCTGGTCCTGGCCGACCTGGGCTCGCCGAGACAGGAGGGGGCCATCCGGGCGGTCGAGCGGGCCGCGCCTGAGGTGCGGACCCGCGACGACGGCACAGTGCCTGACCTGGTGATCCTCACCGGGCCGACGCTGCCCGACCTGACCCGGCAGCTGATGCGCGACCGGGTGCCGCACCTGGCGCTGCGGACCGCCGAGGCGATCGGCGTCGTGGGACCGCTGGTCCGGCCGGCGGGTTCGGCCTGCCTGAACTGCGTGGACCTGCGCAAGACCGAGGCCGACCCGCAGTGGCCGAAGATCTTGGCCCAGGCCACCTTCGCCCGGCCCCGGCCGCAGGCCTGCGACACCGTGCTCGCCGCCATGACGGCCACCCTGGCGTCCGCGCAGGCGCTGGCGTACCTCGACCGCCCGGGTGCCGTCCCGGTGACCGCGGACGGCACGCTGGAGGTCGTGCTGCCCGACTGGCAGTGGCGCCGCCGGACCTGGCTCCCGCACCCGGCCTGCGGTTGCGGCGCATTCGCGACCTTAACCCGTATCATCCGCGGCTGGCCATGCGGGACAATGTCAGAGTGAACGACGTGCCCAGGAACCCGGTGACCCGGGCCGCGATGATGGCCAGGTTGCCGATCGGGCTGGCGGGCCGTACAGCCATCGGGGTCGGGAAGCGGATCGGCGGACGGCCGGCCGAGATCGTCGCGCAGGAAATACAGCAGCGCACAGCCGACCAGATCTTCCGCGTCCTGGGCGAGCTCAAGGGCGGCGCCATGAAGCTGGGCCAGGCGCTGTCGATCTTCGAGGCGGCGCTGCCGCCGGAGATCGCCGGCCCCTACCGGGCCACGCTGACCAAGCTGCAGGAGTCCGCGCCGCCGCTGCCCGCCCGCACCGTGCACCAGGTGCTGGCCAGGGAGCTTGGTGCGGACTGGCGGGACAACTTCGCCGAGTTCAACGACACGCCCGCCGCCGCGGCGTCCATCGGCCAGGTGCACGAGGCCGTCTGGGGTGACGGCCGGCGGGTCGCGGTGAAGATCCAGTATCCCGGCGCGGGACGCGCGCTGATCGGCGACTTTAACCAGCTGAGCCGGGCCGGCCGGCTGTTCGGCCTGCTGATGCCCGGGCTGGACGTCAAGCCGCTGCTTGATGAGCTGAAGGACCGGGTCGCCGAGGAGCTCAACTACGAGCTCGAGGCGGTGTCCCAGCAGATGTTCGCCGACGCCTACGCGGGCGACCCGGACATCTCGGTGCCCAACGTCGTCCTGGGCACGGACCAGGTCCTGGTGTCGGAGTGGATGGACGGCACGCCGCTGGCGAAGATCATCAGCGACGGCAGCAAGGAAGAACGCGACCGGGCCGGCATCCTGCTCGTCCGGTTCCTGTTCTCCGGCCCCTCGCGGGCCGGGCTGCTGCACGCGGACCCGCACCCGGGGAACTTCCGGCTGCTCGACGACGGCCGACTTGGCGTGCTCGACTTCGGCGCCGTGGACCGGCTGCCGGGCGGGCTGCCGCCGTTCTTCGGCCGGCTGCTGCGGATCATGCACGACGACGACGCGGACATCGAAGAAGTGGAGCGCGAACTGCGCGAGCACGGGTTCCTGCGGCCCGGCATCGACGTAGACCTGGACGCGCTGCACGCCTTCCTGGCGCCGCTCGCCGAGCCGTCCAAGGTGGACTGTTTCAAGTTCAGCCGCGAATGGCTGCGCGAGGGGGCCACCCGCGTCACCGACCTGCGGGCCAGCAACATCACCCGCAAGTTCAACGTGCCGCCGTCCTACGTGCTCATCCACCGCGTGTCCACGGCCGGCATCGGGGTGCTGTGCCAGCTCGAGTGCGAAGGCGAGTTCCGGGCCGAGGTGCTCAAATGGGTACCCGGCTACTTCGATCCCGCCCCGGCGGCCCTGCCGGACCCTGAGTCCGTTTAGCGGCCCTCGAAGGTGGCCTGGCGCGGACCCTTCTCCAGCAGGGAGGTGAGGCCGGCGGGCAGGTCCCGGGTGGCGAAGATCTGGCCGGTCTCCCGCGGGGTAATGGCGTCGGCGGCGGCCACGCCGTGGTCGCGCGCGGTCAGCAGCAGCCGCTTGCCGACCGCGGTGGCCGCGGTCGGGCCCGCGGCGAGCCTGGCCGCGAACGAGCGGGCCTGCTCGAGCAGGACCGCCGCGGGCACGATCCGGTTCACCACGCCCCACTGGTGCATCTCGGCAGCCGGGTAGACGTCGCCGGTCATCACCAGCTCCGCCGCCCGGGCCACGCCGGCCCGGGCGACGAGCCGCTGCGTCCCGCCGCCGCCCGGGGTGAGGCCGACGGTCGCCTCGACCAGGCCGAACGAGGCGTCCTCGGCGGCCCACATCAGGTCGCAGCCCAGGCACAGCTCGAACCCGATGGTCAGGTTCAGGGCGTGTACCACCGCGATCGTGGGCACCGGCAGCCGCTCCAGCGTCTGCACCATGGCCAGGAAGCGGGCCATCAGGGCCGCGCCCCGGGACGGGCCGAGACCCTGGAACTCGTGCACGTCCACGCCGGCGCAGAACACCTTGCCGTCGGCCCGGAGCAGCACGGCGCGCGCTGCGCCGTCACGAGTGAACGTGGTGACCTCGTCCAGGGCGGATTCCAGGTCAGCCGCCAGCTGGGCGTCGAACAGGTTGAGCGGCGGCGCCGAGATCACCAGTTCGGCTACATCGGCAGTCCGGCTCACGTACGCCTTCGGCATGCTCGGCTCCCTGGGACGGGACGGCGTGAAAACCACGGCCGTTCGGCTCGATGATCGTGACCTTGTGCCGCTCCGGCCTTGGTCAGATGGTGGTGCTTACTCCGGGTCCTCGTACTTAAAGGACAGCCGGATCTTGGTCCTGAAGATGATGCTGCCGTCGTCCTCGACGTGCAGGTCCTGCTCCACCACCTCGGCGACCCGCAGGTCACGGAGCGACTTGCGCGCGGTGTTCACCGCGGTGACCGCGGCGTCCTCCCAGGACTGGGCGCTGGTCCCGATAACGTCGATAACCCGGTACACGCTCACGGCATCCTCCTTGATTCCGGCCCCGGGCCGGGACGTCAGGCGAGCAGTCCCGGCTCCCGGGTCAGCGATCCGCTGTTAATGACCACGTTCCCCCAGAATCCGGCCGGTATGCCCGCGATCATGCTCGCAGGCCGGTTACCTCGCGGACGATGATCGTCTTCATGATCTCGGACGTGCCGCCGTAAATCCATATGTCAGGAAGGAAGCTACCATGGAACTCATGAAGTCACAGGTCAAAGGCGATTTTGTGTTAGGCAGTGGAGTGGACTGTAGTCCCTTGTCGGTAGGTGTTTCTAACATTTCATCTAATACGACGCTGCCGAGTCCCGGAGGTCTGACGTGGCATACGTGATCGAACGAGAGAGCCGATCTGGCACGCGGTACGTCGGTATCTACCGGGCCGCCAACGGCAAGTACAAGTCCGCGGGCACCTACGACTCGCACGAGCGGGCCTACGAGGTGGCCGATGAGGAGGAGCGTCACGCCCGCGGGTTCCTGGAAGAGACGAGCCCGGCCGGCAAGGCCACGATGACGATCTCGGAGTTCTGCGAGCACCGCTTCCTGCGTTACCACGCGGTGAGTCCGGGCACTCGCCAGGAGTACAGCTACCTGGCCAAGAACCACATCGTCCCGTACATCGGTCACCTGCGGATCAGCGAGGTCAACCGGGAAACGTTCTTCAACCTGCTGGTCAATGCTCTCCCCGCCGAGGAAGCCTCGCAGATCACCATACGCGCGACGCGCAAGGTCCTCTCGGCCATGTGCCAGATGGCATTCGACGAGGGGTACCGCGACAACAACCCCATACGAAGCATCCGGCTCAAGCATGCGCCGACCAAACCGGTGCTCGTGGCCAGCCATGACCAATGGCGGCGCCTCGAGGAGGCCATGACCTATCCTCCCGCCAGGCTGTACGCGCGGCTGAACGTCACCACGTGGGCCCGCCGCTGCGAGATGATCGGCTTCCGCCCGTGCGACTTCGACTTCGGGCAGCAGATGCTGAACGTCACGCGGTCAACCGTCTACGTCAACGCTAAGTACCACCCCTCGGGGAAAGCGGGATGGTTCACCAAGCCGAATCCGAAGAACGGCGACTGGCGGCGGTTCGCCATCTCCAAGCAGATGTGCCAGGCAGTACAAGAGCATATCGAGGCGTACGGCCTCGGCCCGGACGACCTTCTCTTCCCGCAGTGGATGTTCGCCTATGTGCGCTCCGCTCCGGTTCTTCTGGATGACGACGAGAACCTACCGCCGCTGGTATCCAAGGCCGGCATCGTCTATGAGCACGGCACGAAGGGTGCCAGGTACTCGATGAACTGCCATTGCAGTAAGTGCAAGGCGTATGCCGCCGAATACCAGCGTCAGTGGCGTCGCCAGCAGAGCACACAGCGAGCCGACACGGGGGAACCCGGCAAGGCCAATATCTGGCGCCGGGACGGCACTGAATTCCTCATGGCTGAGGTCTGGCTGCGCTTCTGGAACGCGGCCAGAGACGCAGCGGGCCTACCCGAGGGTTTCACGCCCTACAATGCCCGCCACACGGGGATCAGCTGGGCCATCGACAAGGGAGTGGACCTGCAGAAGGTCCGCCAGCGCGCAGGACACGGCAGCCTCGAGGTCACGTCCCGGTACGCCGCGATCCTCGACGAGCGCGACACCAGCCTCGCGGATACCCTTGAGGAGATCTTTGATGGTTCCCGTTCGGCCGGAAGCGGCCACGAGAATACGGCAGAGTTCGATGGTGCGGCCGGGCTTCTTTCAATCAGCACTGATTGAAAGAAGCCGAGGTCGAGCTCGCCCTGCCCGGCGACGAGGTGCTGCCGGATGGCCGCCTTCAAGGCCTCCAGCCCGGCGTCATCGTGCGCTGACCCGATGTGCTCGATGTTCCGCGATCCGCGCCGGGAGGAATACACCATCTGCGCCGCCGCGCTGGCACTCGAATGGCTGATAGGCGCTATCGGAAGCATGCCTTGCGGGCCAGTCTTCGATTACTGGCAGGGGTGATCACAGCCAAAAGGCATGCCGTCGACTACCGGGATGAGGCGGTCATCCGTCGACCTCGACAAGAGAGAATTGCTCGACGGGATAGAAGCGCAAGGCGGTCTCCAGGAACTTGCATTGGCTAGTGCCGATGCGGTTGGGGCGAACCTTCACCTCCTCGAATCTGACCTCGCCCTCGTCTGGCGCCTCACGCTCCGCTACAGAGCTTCACGGCGCTGGAGACGCGCAAACCGCTTTAACGGGCCCGCGCGGCTGATCGCAGGCTGCCGAAGACGTGCATTCGCGTGCGAGCTGGGCAGCAGCCTGCTGGCGGGGTCGCCGTGCTCGCAGCGAGGCGTCGAAGGAGCGGTTCCGCGATTGCCCCGCATGCTGTGGGCGCATCCGCAAGGAAGAGCGCCAGGCCAGTGCCGTCATGAAGGCCAGGGTGAGCAAGATCAACGGCTCCTATCGTTTGTCGCCGGTGGCAGGCAGACTCCAATTACCGGCCAGACGACCACCGGAGTTGTTCTTGAGAGGAATGGCAAATGCGAGCGAAGATCTTCTTCATCACTCTCGCGGTAGACGACCTCGACCGGTCGGTCGGCTTCTACCGCGACGGGCTGGGCTGGCCAACCGAGGGCATCGTCGGGCAGGATTTCCACGACGAGGTCACCAGCGCTGACGGGACGATCGCCATCTTCACCCTCGACGGCGGCCTGCTGCTCACGCTGTATGAACGCACCAACCTGGCCAAGGACGCGAGTCTGCCGGCTGGGCCGCCCAGCTCGACCGAGTTCAGCCTGGGTATCCCCGCCCAGTCGCAGGCGGAGGTCGACAGGCTGCTCGTCCAGGTCGAAGCCGCTGGCGGCACGCTGACAGCACCCGCGCATATGCGCCCGTTTGGCGTTTACTCCGGGTACTTCACCGATCCCGATGGTCATCTCTTCGAAATCGCCTGGAACTCCAACGAGTAGGACTGGTCGGCGGATCCTTGGTGCATGCGTCCGCGGTCCGCAGCGCGGCTGCATGGATTGGCGCGACCGGTCCGCGTTCGGCATGGCTGACCTTCGCCGGGTGGTCAAGACGGCCGAGGGTTTGACGTGCCAGCCGAAGATTGCAGCGGCTGGATCAGTCACCCTCCGGAACGGGCACCAGCGGAGTCAGACGCGCGAGATCCGCCGTTCGGTATGCCTATGGCGATGATGGTGCGATCAGTTATGGCCGTTCATATCAGGGGATTCTGTGCGCCAGCCTGAAGCACAGCGTCGGGCTGGGCGCCCAGCTCCTGGCCGCTATCGGCAACCCCTTACGCCGCGGTTAATCGAGATCACTGGTCGCTGACGGTGCTGACGGACGATCGGCTAGACAGCTTTGAGTAGCAGATACTCCGCCGTCGGCTACTTGCTGGGCTGCGGAACAGTGACACTGCAGTCGATCTTCGGATTCACGCCCATGTAGTTGAGGGGACCGGCGAGGATCGTCACTGCGATCGTGCCGGCCTTGCTACAGCTGCCCGCAGACCCGCCGTAGTCGCCGCGCTGCCCGGCGGCGATGGCACCGATAATCAGCCATAGGACAAGCAGTACCGATACGATGTGCATCCGAACCTCCCCCGGCACCACCTGTTTGAACCGTGAACAGATGGTCCTGGCAGGGAGCATACCTGCATGCGGCGATGCCGGATCCGCGGACGGTCACCTCCGACGGCCGTCATACCGCGCCCGACCCGCCGATCTGGGCGCGAAGAGCGAGGATCGTCCGGCTCGTTACGACCGTCCATAAAGAACGATGCGTGCGGCCGATGCCGTGGGACCGGACCGGTGGCTGATCTTAGTGTCAAGAGGGTGGGTTTCTTTGTTTCCGGCTGCCGGCCCGCTGCTGGCCCGATCCAGCCTTCCTACGCGCCACCCCATAGCGGCTGGGGAAATATGATGGCAGCTGCTCCAAGGGAGGGTCGCGTGTCGGCTGTCACTAGCACACCGGGCGGTCCCGGCGTCCCGCAGCGAGGGCAGGCGGCCGGCCCGGGGCTGCAGCCCGGCTGGGGTGTCAGCGCCGAGCGCCAGCAGGCCATCGCTGAGGTGCTGGGCGGCCTGGCCCCGCCGGCCGGGCGCCTTGCGCCAGTTCAGCTGCGGGCGGTTACCGCCGGCCTGGCGGCACGCCGTGGCCTGTGGGCGGATCTGGTCGTCCGGGACCCCGATGTGCGCTGGTACCTGCCCCTGCACCGGTCCAACTCCTGCGATGTGTGGCTGCTGGCCTGGGAACGCGGCCAAGACACCGACTGGCATGACCACGGCGGGTCGTCGGGGTCGTTCGCCGTGGCCGAGGGCTGCCTGGTCGAGCAGTACCGGGCCCCGGGCGGCCGGCGGATCGCCCGCAGGCGGCTGCTCGCTTCCGAGGCGGCGGCGTTCGGGCCAGCGCACGTCCACGACGTCGCGCATGGCGGTGGCGGGTCGGCGACGAGCATCCATGCGTACTCGCCGCCGCTGATGGCGATGACGTACTACGACGCCACCGAGTACGGCTTGATCGCCAGGGAGACTGTTGCGGTCGACGCCCCCGAGGGCGCACGGGGCCGCGGCGGCGCCGGCACCGCGCTCGCCGCCGCCTCGGCATCGGCCGCCAGGCTGACCTCCGACGCGCTGCCGGCCGACGCGCCCAGCATCGACGAGCTGCTGGCCGAGGCCCGCAGCGGCCTGGCCCGGATCCGTCCGGAGGCGGCGTTCGCGGTCCTCACCGACGGCGCCGCGCTGGTCGATATCCGGCCCCTGGAGCAGCGGATCGCCGAGGGGGAGGTTCCGGGGGCGATCATCATCGGGCGCAACGTGCTGGAGTGGCGGCTGGACCCGCGCAGCGAGGCTCGCATTCCCGCGCTCGCCCGGGCCGATGCGCAGATCATCGTCATGTGCTCCGAAGGCTATGCCTCCACCCTCGCCGCGGCTACCCTGCGGCGGATTGGCCTGCGCGAGGCCACCGACCTGGACGGCGGCTTCCAGGCGTGGAAGGCAGCCGGCCTGCCAACGCGCCCGGCCCAGCCGCCCGGCTGATGCGTGCCCGAGGCTCAGAGGGAAACCGAGCCCGAGCCCGGTGCGCTCACCGATGACCGCTGTCAGGACACGCTGGGCCGCCAGTACCGCGGCCGCGTTATCTGCCGTCACCTTCCTGCATATCTGCCCCCGGGCGGGCTGGTTCCCCGCAAGCACGGCACGGCACGGCTTCGGCGTAGCCGGCGGTTGCCGCTGACGGTCCTTCGGTTTGCCGGGCACCCCATGACCGGCAGGGACGTTACCGGGGAGCGCGAGCGGACGGAACGCGGATCGCGCGCCACGGTCCGCGGCTGGGATTGAGGCCGGGTTCAGGCAGGCAGGAAGTCCCGGGCGGCCCGGACGAGCAGCGCGAGTTTGGCGCGTTGCGCCTCGGCGGTGATGGCGTTGCCGGCGACCGAGGTGGCGAAGCCGCACTGCGGGCTCAGCGCAAGCCGGTCCGCATCGACCACCGAGCGTGCCTGGCCGAGCCGGGCCTTGAGCTGGTCCAGCGGCTCGATCTGCGATGTCTTGGTGGTGACCAGGCCCAGCACCACGACCTTGTCGCCAGGTACCAGCCGCAGCGGGTCGAAGGTGCCCGAGCGCTCGTCGTCGTACTCCAGCAGCAGCCGGTCGGCGTTGACCCTGCCGAACACCGCAGCGGCGATCGCGTCGTACCCGCCGGAGACCAGCCAGCGGCTGAGCTGGTTGCCGCGGCACAGATGGAAGCCGAACGTGGCCGGCCGCCCGGCGTCGATCACCGCGTTATCCAGCTCGATCCCGTACCCCAGCCAGCGTCCCAGCGGCCAGCCGCGCTCCTCGTAGAACGCGCGCCAGCCCGGGTCGATCAGCAGCGGGTAGTGCGGCGCATCCAGCTGAATGTAGGTACAGCCCAGCCGCACCAGCTCCCGGACCTCCTCACACAGCACCCGCACGACGTCGGCCAGGAACCCATCCAGCGTCGGGTAGGCGGCGGCGGAGCGCTGCGGGGACCACAGATTGGCGAACAGCGACGGGCTCGGCAGCGTGACCTTCGCCTGCCGGCTGGTGCAGGCGCGCAGGAAGGTGAACTCCTCGGCCGCCAGGTTGCGGCGCTTTCGAACAGGACCGATGACCGCCAGGTCCGCGGGCCGCGCGATCGTGACATCCCCCACCTCGGCCGAGTGCCAGGCACCCCACAGCCAGGCGCTGACATCCACGCCGGTGAAGCCATCGCAGGCCGCGGTGAGTTCGCTCTGGAACGACTCGCGCCGCATCTCGCCGTCGCCTACCACCGGCAGGCCGATCTCCTCCTGCATGGCGAGGACCTCACGCACGGCCCGGTCCTCGGCCGCCTTCAATCCGGCCGGGGTCAGCTCGCCCCGGCCGTAGGCATCGCGGGCGTCGCGCAGGAATTCCGGGCGGAGCAGACTCCCAACGTGCTCAACCCGCGCGTCCACCATCACAACGCCTAGGGTCCCACACCGGGGCTTGCCCGGTTATGGCCACTCACCGGCCACGGCACCTGGAGACAAGCCAGGGTAGTCCGGGAGCCGGGCTCACGCTCCGTGACCGTAGCGACAGCAGGCTGATGCGCCGGATCCGCCTTCGATATGTCGCCAGGCTCGGCCGATCGGCAGCGTCACTCGTGTCGCACCCGAATGATTGATATGGGCGCCTTCGGCTTGCCCGCCCGGACGCGTACGTGCTGCTGTCAGGCGCGCGCGACTGTGCCTCTGGCCCCCGCAGTTGGCGCGGCGTCGCACTCAATGGGGACGGGTTCGTCGCGGTACAGGTCATGCCGCGCGCGGTACAGCGACTCCTCGTCGGTTCTGGCGCCGTTCCCGGCAGCAGCGGAGGATCCGCCGCGGGTCCGGCTTGCCGGAACGGCGCTGCTCAGGCTACTGCTCGTTGGCGGCCTGGTACTGCTCGTCGGTGACCTGTTCGAGCCATGTCGTTCCGTCTCCTCCGGGGATGCCCTCGAGCATGGCGAGGTGGCACATGAAGTTTCCGGCTGTGGCGCCGTGCCAGTGTTCCTGGCCTGGCGGGGTGTAGACGGTGTCGCCGGGGCGCATGCGGATGACTGTGCCGTCGCGGGTCTGCACGAGCCCGACGCCGTCGGTGACGTGCAGGGTCTGGCCGACGGCGGGGGAGTGCCAGCTGGTCCGGGCGCCGGGGGTGAACCGGTCGAGGCTGACGATCATCCGGGAGGGCTCTTCGCCCCGGTAGATCGGGTTGACGTAGACGTCGCCGGTGAAGGTGCTGGCCGGGCCCTTGGCGGTGGGCGTGACAGGCTTGAGTTCCAACTGTGCTCCTGAGTGAGTGAAAGGTGCTGGGCGGAGGAGGCGTGAGGCTATTTGGGCGCGTGTCCGTCCGCGGGGTGGGTGGTATCCGGCTGGTCGGTCTGGTGATGCGTGGCTGCCCAGCTGGCGAGGATGTCGAGCGCGTCACGCGCGGTCGAGCCTGGCTCGGCGCTGTAGGTGATGATGGTCTGCCCGGGATCGGCCGGGATCTCCAGGGCGTCGTAGTCCAGGTCGAGGTCGCCGGCTAGAGGGTGGTGGAACGGCTGGAGGCCGCTGCGGTAGTACTCCACGTCGTGCGCGGCCCACCGCTCCCGGAACTCCTGGCTGCGCATGGACAGCTCGCCGACCAGGCCGGTCAGCGCCCGGTCGTACGGGGCGCGCCCGGCCTCGGCGCGCAGGCTGCCCACGGCCTGGCGGGTGATGCCGTCCCAGTCGCGGTAGAACTGCGCGGACTGCTCGTCGAGGAAGATGAACCGGGCGAGGTTGGCCGGCCGCCGCAGGTTACCGGATACCGGCGAGTCGAACACCGGCGAGTACAGCGCGTAGCCCAGCTGGTTGGCGGCCAGGATGTCCAGCCGCCCGTTCCGGACGAACGCCGCGGTGTTCGTCATCAAGTCCAGCAGTCGCTGCACGCTCGGCCGGATCCGCTGCCGCGCGGGCTGGTGCCCCGCCGTAGGGGAGGCGTTGGCCATCCGGACTAGGTCGAGCAGGTGCGCGCGCTCGACCTCGTCCAGCTGCAGGGCGCGGGCGATGCCGTTGAGCACCTCGTCGGAGACGCCGCGGATGTTGCCGCGTTCCAGGCGGGTGTAGTACTCGATCGAGATGCCGGCCAGCTGCGCTACCTCGTCCCGGCGCAGCCCGGCCACCCGCCGCCGCCCGCCGTAGCGGGGCAGGCTGGCCTGCTCCGGGGTGATCTTGGCGCGCCGGGTTGTCAGGAACTCGCGGATCTCGCCGCGGATGTCCTTCATGCTGGCCACGTTAGCGAGGTTAGGCAGGCACGTCTCCGGTAGGGAGTCCCTGGCAGTACCCCTAACAGCAGGCTCTCCCTGGCGCCGATGATGAGTGGTTGCCTGGATGTGTCGCCGCGGTAACGCGGCGGGCTCCCGCGCCAGGTCGGTGCGGGAAAGCATCACGTAGGAAAGAACTTCTGGCGTCTACGCTTCTGGTTGCCAGCAGGCAGGGCGTCAGCTGCGGTATGCGGAGCGCTTCCAGCTCTGGTGTCACGCTGACGGCTGCCGTGCTCGGCTTTTTCATGGTCACCCTCGACGCGGTGGTGGTCAACGTGGCGTTGCCGTCGATCCGCGCCGACCTGGGCGGCGGCATCACCGGGCTGCAGTGGGTGGTCGATGGGTACACGCTGATGTTCGCCGCGCTGCTGCTGTCCGCGGGGTCGTTGTCGGACCGGATCGGCGCGCGGCGGGCGTTCGGCGCCGGGCTGGCGGCGTTCGTCCTGGCCTCGGCCGCCTGCGGGCTGGCGCCCGGCATCGGCGCGCTGGTCGCCGCGCGGTTCGTGCAGGGCGCGGGCGCCGCGGTGATGATGCCCGCGTCGATGGCGCTGATCGGGCAGGCGTACCCGGACCCGGCCAGACGGGCCCGCGCGGTGGCGGTGTGGGCGATGGGCGGCGCGGTGGCGTCGTCTTCGGGCCCGGTACTGGCCGGTGTGCTGACCCTGGTGAGCTGGCGGCTGATCTTCTTCATCAACGTGCCGGCCGGCGCGGTCACGCTGCTGCCGCTGGCCCGTATCCAGCCGTCCGCACGCCGGGCGGTCCCGTTCGGCTGGGCCGGGCAGATCACCGCGGTGCTCGCGATGGGCGGCCTGACCTACGGGGCGATCGAGGCCGGCGCCGCCGACTTTGCCGCGCCGCGGGTGGCGGCCGCCTTCGTGGTGGCGGTCGCGGCGCTGGCTGCCTTCCTGGCGGCCCAGGCCCGCGGAATGAACCCGATGGCGCCGCTGGACCTGTTCCGGTCCCGGTCGTGGCGGTCCCGGTCGCCGTGGGGTTCGCGTTCATCGTCGGCTACTACGGCCTGCCGTTCGTGATGAGCCTGTACCTGCAGCAGCTCCGCGGCCTGTCCGCGCTCGGCACAGGAGCGGCCTTCCTGCCGATGATGCTGACCTGCGCGACGCTGACGCCGTTCAGCGCCCGCGCTGGCGGATTTCACCGATGACGTGCTGTTCGGGCAGGTATGGACCCGAACGGGGCTGTCGCCGAAACAGCGCAGCCTGGTCACGGTCGCCGCGCTGACCACGAGCGGGAACACCGGCCAGCTCGTCTACCACCTCGGCCTGGCCAAACAGAACGGCGCCAGCGAGTCAGAACTCATCGAGGCGATCACCCACCTGGCCTTCTACGCCGGCTGGCCGAAGGCCATGTCGGCGATGGCCGTAGCCAAGCGGGTCTTCCGCGGCGAGTAACCCAAGCCGTGGCGCATGGCACCGGCGACCGGGCAGGACCGAGACCTCGCCGCTGGACTGGACCTGACCTGAAGCCAGGCCGGCGCCACCTGACACCTGATTAGCGGAAGGTCGGCAGTTCGATCCTGGCCCCTGACCACGCCAGATCGTGATCATGGTTCAGGCGTATTGACGACAACCGCCTCACCCGAAAGTGTCGACACACACTAAACGCGTGCCATGTTTACCGGACGGGCGCACCACCAGCTCAAGGAACCGCCGGAACCTCACGAAGACCTGGCGAGGCGGGCAAACTCGCGCAGACCCATAGTTTAGTAGGTCAGAGCACGCACTCTGCATAGTATGAAACGTCGTCATTGCCGTACAGGCGGAGCAACTCGCGGAGGTTCTCGCAGGAGGCGTGGAACTCGTCGCCGTCGAGCCCGAGGCGGCGTAGCGTCTTGTGCCAGGGCGATGCCTGCGCGGGGCCGCCTGCGCCGGATTTCGCCGCCTCGATCAGTTCCCGCAGCCCGCTCTCGGAGCTTGAGGCGGGCCCGAGCTTCGACACGAGCGCAGGCCAGCGGGTGAGTATTTCAGCGAGAGTGAGCATGTCTCGTCCGAACTGGGCGCTGGACGTCCTGTCCCCCGGCAGAAGTTTACGCAGCAGTCTCAGGTAGAACCCCCACAGGGTGAGCAGCCGCTTGGTCTCCCGCACCGACTGATGTGGCCGCAATCTCATCAGCGCCCGGAGATGGTCGCGGACCACCGGGTCAGCTTCGAAAAGCAGCACGTCGGAATCGGCGGCTGGCGCACGGGTGCTTTGGCGGCGTGCGCCAGAACCACGGTTGTCATCCGCCACCGGGTGGCCGCCGAGGGATTCGGTAGCCTCGGGCACGGTGTCATCGCGACTCGTCACCGCCTCCCCGGCGCCACCTGCGCTGCTGCCGGACGCCATGGTGGTGGCAGGGTTGCTGGATGGGTGACTGGCTGACAGGTCAGATGGCTGCTCACCTGATGGGGTGTGCAGGCGCATGAGCCGCGCCGTGTGGGCTTCCCGGATCGCGGGCAAGGTCAGGGGGAGCTGGCACAGCTTGCGGAGGAACGACCAGCCCAGGTTCGGGTCGTCCGGGTCGTCGCGCAGGCGGCTTTCCTGGCTGCGGAACACCTCCGCCAAGTCGCGCGCGACGACGCTCGGGTCCAGGCCAATGACAAATTTCGCGTTAGCGAAATTTTCGCCGAGGAAGATGTTGATCGCTTCGAAGACCTCAGCAACCATCTCCGGCGGACATCGGTCGAGGTCATCGATGAAGACAACGAGCATGTACCCGCGTTGCGCCAGCTCATGGACGAGGTCTTCGACGTCGCGCTGCACAAGGTAGAGGTAGCCGGATCTGGCGCGGTACAGCGGGTCGTGCAGGAGCAGCTCGTCCGCCGATGAGGCAGGTGTGAAGGGTCCCGGGTTCGCCTGGAAGCCCGACAGCACGGGTCCCTCCATGATGTCCACCGGAAGATAAGCCCAGGCGGGCCCGCGCGACCAGGTCATCGTCATCGCTATGAGGGCGACGACGAAACCGGCCGCGGCGATCCATGGGATCGTCGCAGGCCATTTCACTCCGAAGGCTACAGCGGCGGCTATGCCCGGCGCCGACAACGGTGACGATAGCAGCGGCTGCAAGTACATGCGTCGGCGAAGCACGCGCCGGACTTCGGCGCCGTCGAGCCGTTCCAGGTTACGGGTGAACCAGTATCGCTGCCATTCGGCGTCAGCTTCGCCCAGTACCCGTCTGGCGGCACGGATGAGTTCCTGGGTGAGACCGGCCCAGACCTCGTCGGCGGACTTGTGTGCCCAAGGGTTGAACCAGACCGGCAGGATTTTCGATGGAGGAGGAACTTGGTCTGGACTGGTTCGCCGCGTGGGTCCGTCGCGTGCTCGCCGGGCAGCCTCGCGGCCAGTGAACGTAGCGTGGTCGCCCTTGCGAAGCTCCGGGTAGATGAACCGCATCAGCGAGGTCTTTCCGGTGCCCCAGGCAAACCTGGATGGGCCAGCCCGGCTTGAGGTGGCTGGGGTCTGATTCCCGGAGGGCTGCGGTTGCTGGTCCCGTTCTGGGCCGGTGAGGCCCATGCGCCAGTCGCTGCTGGTGTGCTCGTCCTCGTCAAGCTTCATGTAGATGAACCGCATCAGCGAGGTCTTTCCGGCGCCCCAGGGTCCTTGTACGGCCACGACCCGGGGACCCGTCGCGCGCACGCCTTCATGGGTGTCAGATTCGTGCGTGGTGGGATGGGTGGCTCGGTGCCTGGGGGGCGGAGGGGGGTCCGGAACTAGACGCAGGAGGGATACAAGAACGTCCTGGAACTTCTCCCGGCCGAGCAAGTCAGCTCGCGCTGGGCGGTCACCGAAGCCGGGCAGCCCTCCCTCGTGTCTGGTGCTCTGCGGTTTGCCATCGACGACGACCCATTGGCGGACAGTGCCGTCGTCACCACCCGACACGACGTGCAGTGTTCCGCCGTGCTCTAGTCGCAGCAGCGCTCGCACCCAGCCGGGGTGCGCTGGGAGCTTGTGGAGGGGATCACCCGGGACGTCCGGGTTCCAGGTCCGGATCGTGCCATCGGCGCCGCCTGAGACGAACAGGTGGACCTCACCCTCTGAGGTGGGCACCTGCTGGTCCGCCGTCGACAACGCCGCCAGCGCGGCGACCGGGCCGCGGTGCCCCTCGAACTGCTCCGGGTCTCCGCCGTCAGGCGGCCACAGGTAGATATTGCCGTCGCTGCCCCCGGATGCGAGCCTCACGCCTTCGACGGTCGGGATCCAGGCGAGGGCGCGCACTTGGCCTTGATGCCGGTCGGCTTTGGTCCAGAGCTGTCGGCCGGTCGAGGTCTGCCACACCGTCACGCGACCGTGCGAGTCACCGGCAGCGAGCAGTTCCCCCTTGTCAGTCTTGCCGACCGCGAGGGCTCGGACGAGGGTGGGCTCGGCCGATTCGGGGTAGCGGAATGCGACCGGCCTCGCACTGGAGCACCCGCTGATATCCCGCACCGTGAGCCTGGCTCCCGCGCCAGCGGCCACCACGTACTCCCGGCGGGCCTGGTCATGGATGGTTGCCAGGGCACGTACCGGGGCTCCGATGTTCCTCTCTTCGACGAGTTCTCTCTCGGGTATTTTCCAGGTTGTAAGGTGACCGGCCTCGTCGCCGGTGATCAACCGGTCGGGCTTGTCGCGCTCCTGCAGGACAGCCAGGGCCTGGACCGCGGCGTGGCTGGAGCCCGGGCTGGAGTCCGGGAGGGACTTAGGGTCAGGGCCTGGCTCCGGCTGCCACAGCCCGACTGTCCCGTCGTCTGAGGCCGAGGCGAACCAGAACTCTCCGGCGGAAACCGCCACCAGCGCGTTAACCCACCGGTCGTGCCTGCCGTATGGTCGAGTGGTCGATTGGACCTTGGGCAGCTGCCACACCACCACCCGACCGCTGTCGTCGGCTGCCCCAAGCAGGGTCGACCCGTCACCGGCGGGGCTGGTTGCCAGGCACCTGATCTGCCCCTCAGGCTTGTCAGGGAGTTTACGCTCGCTCACGCGCACTTCTGTGGTCGTGCTCCACAGCGACACCGAGTGGTCATCCGCATCCGCGACCGCGAGTTGCGGGTCGGAATCCTCGGACGCTACCGCGGCTATCGCGGTTACGTTGATGTCCCGGGCGAAGCAGCCCAGCGGGTGTTTGGACCCCTCGGGGCCCGGGTCCCAGATCTCGATGCCATGCGTTGAGGCGGTGCCGACTCGAGGTCGGCCCTGGGGGTCGTAGAAGACCGTCATAGCCCGGGTGTCTCCCCGCCCGAACCTACGGAGCAGACGGGGTTCGCGATCCGCGCAATCGCTGATGTCCCAGGTGCTGATGCCGCCATCGTGCGCGACCACCAGGTACCGCTCTAGGCGGAGGGCCTCGATTGCACGCACTGCCCCATTGCCCTTGTCTTCCAGGTGACGCAATTGCTGTCCTGTGTCCGCGCGGTACAGGTACACGTCCGCGGTCCGGTCCCTGTCCTTGCCGCCCACGGCGATGACCGTCAGTTCGTTGTCAACCAGCGCCCTCACTGCGAGCGCGGTAGTGTGGCCGGGAAGTTCGGTGGGGCGGAAGAGCCATTTACCACTACCACTCAGGTCAAAGGCGAGAATCCGCTGACCGACAGCGGCAAGGCCTGGCGAATGGGTCCTCCGCGGGACATAGGCAAGACCGTACGCCACCATGCCGTCGCTCAGCGACCGATCCACGTCACAATCCACCCTGATCAGGCGCAGCCCCCCGCCCTGGTCTGCCACAGCGAGCCAGTCATGACCAACTTCGCGGACGAAGTCCATCGACGTAATAGCCGTGCCCTTTGGGGCAGACCATTGCCGGAGCGTCCGCACGGAAGGGTTCGTCACCGCACGCCTCCCCTCGAAGCTGGAATCGCTCATTCCCGGCGGGATACATCCCCTAATAAGATGGGCGCTCTGCCCGTAGTAGGGCCTAGAGTCCCGTGGAGAAGGGTCTTTCGCACCAATGTGGCGCTCGCCTTGCCCGACGTGAGCCAGGCCGCCGACCTCGCCAGCCTGGTCCGCATCGTCAAGCGCAAGCTGAAGAAGATCCAGTACCGGCCCCACCTGATCGACGGCTGCCTGGCCGGGACCGGCCTGACCATCGAAGCCTGGTGATCATATGAACACTACGAGTTCAAACTGGTTAGTACTCGCCAGTTCGCCACTGATCGTTAAGGAGACTACGTGAGTGCGCCGGTCGCACAGCCTCTGCATAGATATGCGACCTCATCCGCAGCATAGAAACATCCGCAATTGCCGCGGACAGGGTCAAGCAGCAAGGGTCACGGCATGAGACGGCGGCCAGACCACCTGATCACGCTGTAGTTACGAACTCAGCTCGCCGAGGGTTGGGCTGACGCGCAAGCCTGTTATGGAGAGCAACCTCGGTCGTCGCGCGCCCCGCGCAAGTAGCCGTTAGGCGCGCCTTTCGAACGCTGGTTGGGTCCGCTCGCGGGGACGCAGAGCCGGGTGTTCTGAAGTAGGGGTATGCGGCGTATCCCGGTGCTGTATGCCTTAGTAGGTCCCATTGGCCGTCCGCCCGGTCAGGCTCAGCGTGCGGGATGTCGTACCTGCGGGATACTCGTGTCGTGGGCGATCAAGATCACCGCTCCCTGCTGCGGCTCCTCGACGCAATGGACGATCACTTCGATCGGAAGATATCTGACCAGGAGTTCCTGCGCCGGGCGGATCTTACCCGGGATTCCATGGACCCGTCAGCTGGCCACAATCCTGGCCTGGCCGTCTCGGTTCGCGCGCTTCAGGACTTCCTGAGCGCTTCGGAGGGTAATCTGCTGCCCGTCGAACTCTACGACGACCTGCGTTTTGCGCTCGCGGGCCTGGAAGAGCTTCCCTGAGCGCATGCTCCCGCCGGGTCCAAGGCCACGACCCTCGTGCGACTAGTTCACACCTAGGAGATCACCGGTCGGGTGCATCTAGTGATCGATGGCAGAAACAAGAACCTGCTCGTCACCGGGGTCTTGCCAGCTTGGATGCTTCGTGGTTCTGAAGATCGCCCGGCATCGCGGCCGCTCGCGAGCGGACCGGGCTCTACAGAGCGCGCGGCATTCCAGGTGCATGCCCTGCGGCCAGGGATCGTGCGTTCAGTCCGCGCTGGGCCACGAAGGTCTCGAAACTGGCCCGCTGGTCAGCTGTGGCCCGTTGCGCCGCGTGGAGCCGCCCCGCATCGGCCAGGCTGGGCCGCACCAGGTTGATGGCCCCGCCCAGCGTCGGGTCGGGTTCCGCCTGCAGGCCGTCGGCCCGGGCCAGGCGCCGGTTGACCTCGTCCTGGGATGGTCCCAGTGCCGGCATCACCCACAAGGGGCCGTCCACGCCCAGCTGGTAGGAGCAGTAATTACCACCCCAGGGCTGCGCCGCACCGCGAACGCCGACGGCGAGCCTCGTGCTGTCCCGTTCCGCCTGTACGGCGTCGCTGCCGAGGGCGGCACTGAATACCCGGTGACCCTCGGCGACGACGGGATGGCCCTGAAGCGCTGACGACTCGTGGTTCTCGGTCCTGCCGTGTTCGGCATAGAAGGCGTGCAAGTGGGCGTGCTGCACGTCCTGCCGGGGATTCCTCGTGATCGCCGCATCGGGGCCGCTGCCGGCGAAGATCCCGCTCGCGGCTGCCGCGTCACGCAGGTAGTCCAGGTTCGGTGCGCTGTCATTGGCGCAGAACACCACGTGCCCGCCGTCCAGGCTGCGGTACCACGCGGCGACCAGGGTCATCGCCGTCTGGCAAGCCGCCAGTTCGGCAGCCGTGGCCGAGGACCATCCGTCGCAGTGGCGGCGGGGCACCATGAGCGCGTGGGGCCGTGCCACCCGCCGGGGCCCGTTAGCCAGCATGAAGGGGTTGCGGTCCAGTACCAGGTCCACCAGCGCGGTACCGTCAGGCGCGGTAACCGTCCCCAGATAGGCGGGAAGACCGGGCACATCGGCGAACACGTCCACCGGCCGGAACCGGCGTGAGAATTCTCCCGCCGGAACCACGCCCTGGACGTTCCCGGTCCCCTGGTCGACCAGTATCCAGCCCCCGGCCCTGGCGGTCCCGCTCGGCCACCGGTACCCCTTGACCGTGAGGGCGCCATCGGTGTACGTCCACATTTCGCGCATCTCGACCTGGGTGAACGGGGAGCGCCAGCGCTCTGGGTGATCGGCCACGCTTCCATGGTCGGCCCTCCCCGCAGATGGCGGGCGGACAAAGCGAGACAGTGGGCGAGCCCAGCAGCAAAAGGAGAGGATGTCCCAATCGGGGTGAACCTTGCCCGGCGGCGGACGACCGCATCGTGGTCGCCAACTCCGCCGACGTGATGTCCTGCAGAGCTGGCAGATGGCTATCAGTGCGCCTCTGTCTATCCGGGACCATCCAGCGATCTTCGCGCCCGGTGACCTGATGAGCGCGCACGGCCGAGCCTTCGCCTTACCCACGCGTATCGAAGCCCAGGCCGGGCTGCCAGCGACAGCCCGCCCTGGGAGAGTGCACTCCAATGCCCTCCACTACCCGACACGGGTTTGCCAGAGGCCCTCGGTTCTAACACTTCGTCTAACAATCCGTTAGAATCTGAAGGCAAGGGATCCGTAAAGGCTCAGGTCTTCAGGCCGGTTACATCCCTGGCGATGATCGTTTTCATGATCTCGGACGTGCCGCCGTAAATGGTCTGCACCCGGGAGTCGGCGTAGGCGCGCGCGATCGGGTACTCGGCCATGTAGCCGTAGCCGCCGAACAGCTGCAGGCACCGGTCAAGCACGCGGCGCTGCACCTCGGTCGCCCAGAGCTTGGCCTTGGCCGCGTCGACCGCGGTCAGCGTGCCCGCGTTCAGCGCGAGGACCGCCTTGTCCAGGTAGGCCTCGAGCACGTCGGTTTCGGTCACCGCCGAGGCCAGCTCGAACGCGGTGTTCTGGAACGCGGCCAGCGGCTGGCCGAAGGCGGTGCGCTGGGTGGTGTAGTCGACCGTCCAGTCCAGCGCGGCCCGGACAGAGGTCAGCGCCAGGATCGCGATCGACATCCGCTCCCGCGGCAGCCGTTCCATCAGGTGCACGAAGCCGCCGCCCTCGCGGCCGAGCAGGTTCGCCGCGGGCACCCGGACGTCGTCGAAGAACAGTTCGGCCGTGTCCTGGGCGTGCAGGCCGATCTTGTCCAGCTTGCGGCCGCGGGTGAAGCCGGGCATGCCGCGCTCCACCACCAGCAGGCTGATGCCGCGCGAGCCCGCGTCCGGATCGGTGCGGGCCGCCACGATCACCAGGTCGGCGCTGATGCCGTTGGTGATGAACGTCTTGGCGCCGGACAGCACCCAGGCGTCGCCGTCCCTGACCGCCGCGGTACGGATGCCCTGCAGGTCGCTGCCTGCCGCGGGCTCGGTCATCGCGATCGCGCCGATCCACTCGCCGGTCGCCATGGGCGGCAGCCAACGGGCCTTCTGCTCCTCGGTGCCCAGGTCGATGAGGTAGGGGGTGGCGATGTCATCCTGCAGGCCGAACCCCAGGCTGAGCGAGTTCGCGCATACCCGGGCGAGCTCTTCCATCACCACGCAGCGGTAGCGGAAGTCGTCCGTCCCGGCCCCGCCGAACCTCTCAGGTATCGGCAGCCCGATGATGGCCTGCTTGCCCGCCGCGAGCCAGGCCTGCCGGTCGACCGAGTGCTCCTGCTCCCACCGCTGCTGATTGGGCGTGACCTCGCGTTTGACGTACGCCTGGACGACCTCACGGAACGCCTCGTGGTCCGGCTCGTAAAGGTCCCTCTGCACGGCTTTACTTTCCCTTCCACACCGGCGCACGCTTCTCGGCGAAGGCACGGGCGCCTTCCTGCGCGTCCTGCGAGGTGAAGACCGGCTGCATCAGCCGGGCGGCCTGATCCCACCGTTCGGCGGCCGTCCAGTCGCCGCCGCGGTGCGCGATCTCCTTGGTGGCCATGAGCGCCAGCGGCCCGTTGGCCGCGATCTTCTCGGCCAGTTCCAGCGCGGCCTCCAGCGCCCCACCGTCCTCGACAACCCGGTTGACCAGCCCGATCTCGGCGGCCCGCCGGGCGTCGATCGGATCGCCGGTCAGCAGCAGCTCCAGCGCGAGGGCCCGCGGCACCCGCTGCGCCAGCAGCAGCGCTCCCCCGGCGCCCGCCACCAGCGAGCGCTTGACCTCGGGGACGCCGAACCGGGCCGAGGCACCGGCCACCACCAGGTCACACGCGAGCAGCAGCTCGAATCCCCCGGCCAGCGCCCAGCCCTCGGCCGCGCCGATCAGCGGCTTGCGCGGCGGGGTCTGCGTGATGCCGCACAGCCCGCGACCGGGGAAGGAGGGTGACTCGCCCTTCAGGAACGCCTTGAGGTCCATCCCCGAGGAGAACGTGCCGCCGGCCCCGCTGAGCACCCCCGCCCGCAGGTCGTCGTCCGCGTCGAGCTCGTCGGCGGCGTCACGGATCCTGGCCGCGACCGCCCCGTTCAGGGCGTTGCGCGCCTCCGGCCGGTTGATGATGATGACCTGCACCGCACCGCGGCGCTCGACCAGCACCTCATCGCTCATCCTGCCTGCACCTCCTCGGCTATTAGATCAGCCCGCGGGCAGGGTGGCCAGCTTGCGGAAGTCCCAGCTGGTGATCTTGGCCGGCGTGATCCGCAGCCAGGCGTGCCGGCCGTCGTGCGTCATGTCCGCGGCCCCGAAGTACTTGCCGGCCATCAGCCGCTCGGGTTCGGCGAGTTCGGGGATCTGGGGGTCCGTGTCGCCGGTGCGCGGGACGGGACGGACGACGGCGGCCACACCCTCGATCTCGACGCCGTGCAGCTCGCCGTAGTGCTCCCCCCCGTCGATCACCGCCGCCACCCGGGGATCGCGCTGCAGGTCGGCCCAGCGCTGGCTGCGGGTCAGCGAGTAGATCCACAGGGTGCCGCCGGTCCAGGTGAACCAGACCGGCGAGACGTGCGGCCCGCCCGGCCCGAGCGTCGCCAGCCGGCAGGTCCGTTCCTTTTCGAGGAACGCATCCATTTCGCTGCTGCTCATCGCGATCACCCGGCCGCGCCGTTGCTCTCGCATCCTCACACCTCGCTTCGTGGATTAGTTGAGACGATAATGGCCGACGAGGAAGCACACTGCCGCGCCACCTGGGGGCATTATGGCCGACCGCCCGCCACTGCCTGCCGGGCAGCCCGACGAGCTCAGTCCGCTGGACTACCTGCTGCACCGCGGTGAGGCGCATCCGGCCACGCGTTCGGCGTTCCTGGACCTGGAGATCCTCGACCGGCCGGCCGACTGGGGGCGACTGCGCGAGGCCATGGACCGGGCCAGCCGGGTCGTCATCAGGATGCGGCAGAAGGTGGTGGTCCCGCCGGTCCCGACCACGCCGCCGCGGTGGGTGGTGGATCCCGACTTCGACCTGGACTACCACCTGCGCCGGGTCGCGCTGCCCGCCCCCGGCACGCTACGCCAGCTGCTCGACCTGGCCGAGGTCACGCTGCAGTCGCCGCTGGACACCTCGCGCGCCCTGTGGGAGGCGGTGTACGTCGAGGGCCTGGCCGGGAATGGGCAGGGAAACCGGGCCGCGCTGATGATCAAGCTCAGCCACGCGATCACCGACGGCCTGGGAGCACTCGCCCTGTTCGAGCAGATCTACGACACCGAGCGGGAACCGGGACCCCGGCCGATGCCGCCGGTGCCGGTGCCGCGCGACCTGAGCGGCGAGGACCTGCTCCGCGAGAGCCTCAGGCAATGGCCGACCACGACGCTGTCGACCGGCTGGAACTGGCTGGGCAAGGCGGTGCGTACCACCGCCCGCCTGGTCACGCGACCGGGACCCACGGTGGCCGAGGTCATTGGTTTCGCCGACTCGACGCGGCGCGTGCTCGGACCGCCGCCGGCCGAGCCGTCGCCGCTGCTGCGCCGCCGGAGCCTGGTGACCCGGACGCACGTGCTCGAGCTGCCGCTCGCCGACCTGCGCGCGGCGGCCAAGGCGGTCGGCGGGTCGGTCAACGACGCCTACCTCGCCGCGCTGTGCGGTGGCCTGGGCCGGTACCACGAGGTCCTCGGCGTGCCGGTCGAGGCCGTGCCGCTGGCCATTCCGGTCAGCCTGCGCACCGGCGACGATCCGGCGTCGGGCAACCGGTTCGCCGGCGTCACCCTAGCCGCGCCGCTGGGCGAATCCGATCCGGCCGAGCGGATGAAGCAGATACGCGAAAAGGTGATCGCGGGCCGCAGCGAGCCCGCCATCGACGTGATCGGGCGGCTCGCGCCGGTCCTGACCCTGCTCCCCGACGAGACGCTGATGGGGGTCATCGAGCGGATCACGCCGCCGGACATCCAGGCCAGCAACGTGCCCGGCTACGCCCAGGAGACGTTCCTGGCCGGGGCGAGGGTGGACCGGCAGTACGGGATGGGGCCGATGCCCCGGGTGGCCATGATGGCGATTCTCATCTCCCGGGCGGGCACCTGCACCGTGACGTTCCGCTACGACACGGCGTCGTTCACCGCCGCCGACCAGCTGGAGAAGTGCCTGCAGCTCGGCTTCGACGAGGTGGTCGAGCTGGGGCGGCCGCGCCCCGCGCCCCGCGCCGCGGCGCGGTCTGCGGCACGGTCCGCGCCCCGGTCGGCGTCGCGCCCTGCGGGGCGGCCCGCGGCACGGCGGGCCTCTGACCGGCGCACCTCATGACCGCGGAGACGCGTGAGGGTGCCCCCCGGCCGCTGCGGCTGCCCGGCTCGGTGGCCGAGGTCGACGCCAGCCCGGAAGGCCCGCACATCGGCGCGTTCTTCGACCTGGACGGGACGCTGGTGGCCGGGTTCACCGTCGCGGCCGTCACCAAGGACCGGCTGCGCCGCCGGGAAGTCGGCGCGTCCGAGTTCCTGCGCATGATGCAGCTGGCGCTGGAGTACCGGCTCGGGCGGCACCAGTTCGAGGGCGTGATCGAAGGGGCGGTACGTTCGGCCAAGGGGCGGCTGGCCGAGGACGTCGAAGAGATGGGCGAGCGAGTCTTCCGGCAGTCCATCGCGGACCTGATCTACCCGGAGATGCGCGACCTGGTGCACGCCCACCAGCGCCGCGGCCACACCGTGGTGCTGAGCTCGTCGGCGCTGACCATGCAGGCCGTGCCGGTGGCCAGTTACCTCGGCATCGAGCACGTGGTGTGCAACCGGTTCATCGTGGATGAGCAGGGGATACTGACCGGCGAGATCGAGCGCCCGGTGATCTGGGGCACCACGAAGGCCACCAGCGTCCAGCGGTTCGCCGCCGAGCATCAGGTCAACCTGCGCGGCAGCTACTTCTACGCCGACGGCGACGAGGACCTGGCGCTGATGCACCTGGTCGGGAACCCGAGGCCGGTCAATCCGGGACCGGGGCTGGCGAAGGTGGCCGCCCGCCGCGGCTGGCCCGTCCTGCGGTTCCACAGCCGGGACGCCGGCAGCCCGCTGGGGCAGGTCCGCGCCCTGGCCGGGATCTGGTCACTGGGCCCGCTGGCCGCGGGCGCGCTGGGCATCGGCGTGCTGACGCGGAACAAGCGCACCGGCGTCAACTTCCTCACCCGGTACTGGCCGGAGACCGTGCTCGCGCTGAGCGGCGTGAAGCTGAACGTGACCGGCGCCGAGAACCTGATCGCGCGCCGCCCGGCGGTCTTCACCTTCAACCACCGCAACAACTTCGACGTTTTCATGGTCGCCGCGCTGGTCCGGGAGAACTGGACCGGCGTGGCCAAGAAAGAGCTCGAAAGCAATCCGCTGGCCGGCCCGCTCGGCAAGCTGATGGACGCCGCGTTCATCGACCGGGCGGACAGCGCCTCGGCCGTGGCGGCGCTGGCGGGAGTCGAGGAGGCTGCGCGCAAGGGGCTTTCGATCATCATTGCCCCCGAGGGGACCCGGATGGACGCCCAGGCGGTAGGCCCGCTGGAGGTGGGCCCGTTCAAGAAGGGCGCCTTCCGGATCGCCATGGCGACCGGTCTGCCGATCGTGCCGATCGTCATCAGGAACTCCGGCTCGGTGGCGGGCCGCAACGCCTACCGGCTCAGCCCGGGCACCGTCGACATCGCGGTGCTCCCGCCCATCGATGTCGGCGACTGGACCCACGAGGAACTGCCGAAGCTGATCGAGCAGGTCCGGACGCGCTACCTTACGACGCTCGCCGATTGGCCCGCCGCCGGAGCGGGCGACAGCAGCGCCGGGTCGCCGGGCAGGACCTCCGGGTCGCCGGACGGCAGCAGCGCCGGAGCGCCATCGTGAGCACGGCCCAGGACCTGGCCGGACTCATGGCCGACGGCACCGACACGGTGCTGCTCACGCAAGCCTCGACCGGGACTGAAGCGCGGCTGATCCGAGAGCGGATCGCCGCGTCCGGCGGTAAGGACCGGCCGCAGGTCAGCCTCGGGCCGCCGGGCAGCCAGCTGGCCGGGCTTACCGAGTCGCTGCTGGAACGTGACGAGAACGCCCGGCTGGTGCCGGTCAGGGTCGCCTGGCTGCCCGAGGAGCACGCGGGCCGGCGTGCCGCCCGGCTGGCCGACATGCTGCCCGGGCATGACCCTTATCATCCCAGCGAGCGCCAGCAGCGGCAGATCCTGTCCCGGCAGCCGGGCCGGGCCACCGTGCTCGTCGGCGAGCCCGCGACAGTCGCCTCGCTGCGCCAGCACTGGACCGAGACCACGGCAGGCAAGGACCCGGCCGACTTCGCGGCGTACGTGGCCCGCCGGGCCACGCTGGCCCTCGATCGGGCCGAGTACCGGCTGCTCGGGCCTAGGTACCGGACGCCGAGCCTGGTGAAAGAGGAGATCCTCTCCTCGCGCCGGTTCCGCTCCGGGCTGCGCAAGGTGCGCCGGGGACCGGACGACGCGCCGCCATCGCTGGCGGAAGCGAGCCAGATCCTCGACGAGCTCGCCGCGGGCTGGAGCCGCCGGCTCATCGACGTCATGCCGACCATCGGGCGGCTGATCTTCCAGCGGGGCTTCGACCCGCAGATCGACTACGACGAGACCCAGGTCGAACGGCTGCGCGCGGCGATGGAGCGCCACCCGTGCATCTTCCTGTGGTCGCACCGGTCGAACCTCGACAACCTCGTGCTCACCGCCGCGATGCAGGAGCAGGGACTGCCGCCGGCGCATGTGTTCGGGGGCATCAACATGGCGTTCGGGCCGATGGGAGCGATCATGCGGCGGGCCGGGGTGATCTTCATCCGGCGCTCGACCGGTGACGACCCGCTGTACAAGTACGTGCTGCGCGAATACGTCGGCTACGTGCTCGAGAAGCGGTTCAACCTCAGCTGGTCGATCGAGGGCACCCGCTCGCGCACCGGGAAGATGCTCCCGCCTCGGCTCGGTCTGCTGTCGTATGCGGCCGACGCCTACCTGCAGGGACGCGTGGACGACATCATGCTGCTGCCGGTCTCCATCACCTTCGACCAGCTGCACGAGATCACCGAGTACGCCGACTACGCGCGGGGCGGGCAGAAGAAGCCGGAGGGCTTCGGCTGGCTCTACGGCTTCATCAAGGCCCAGGGTGATCGGCACTACGGCAAGATCTACGTGCGCTTCGGCGAGCCGGTCTCGATGAGCGCGTTCCTCGGGCCGCCTTCCGGCGCGACCGCCACCGATCCCGCCGCCCGGCGGCTGGCCTTGCAGAAGACCGCCTTCGAGGTGGCCTGGCGGATCAACCAGGGCATGCCGGTCACGGCGACGGCCGCGGTCACCACCATCTTGCTGGCCATGCAGGGGGCGGCCCTCACCTTCGGCCAGATCCGGCTGGGCCTGGCCGACGCGCTTGACTACCTGGAGAGTCGTTCGGTGCCGAGGACCGCGAGCCTGCGGTCATTGTCCGCGCCAGGCCCGGTACGGGTCACGCTGGACGCTCTGGTGGCGGGCGGCCTGGTCACCTTCGTCCGGGACGGCCGTGAGCCGGTCTGGCTCATCGGGCCCGACCAGCAGCTCGCCGCCACCTTCTACCGGAACTCGCTGGTCCACTTCCTGCTGGACACGGCGCTGTGCGAGCTGGCCGTGCTGCGGGCCAGGGACGCCAGCGCCGACCCGGTCGGGGCCTTCTGGGCGGAGATCGCGCGCCTTCGTAACCTGCTGAAGTTCGAGTTCTACTTCAAGGACCGCGACGAGCACCGGCGCCAGGTGCACGCCGAGATGGACCGGCACGATCCCGCTTGGGAAGAACGCCTGCGGGCGGGCCCGGTGGAAGCGGACGCGCTGCTTTCGCAGCTGCGGCCGCTCGTGTCTCATGTCATCGTCCGGCCTTTCGTCGAGGCCTACCGGATCGTGGCCGACGTGCTGGCCGGCGATGATGTGCCGACCGCCGCCGACGGGTCGGCCGACCGCGAGGAGGTGACCCGCCGTGCGCTCGGGCTCGGGCGCCAGTACGTGGCCCAGCGGCGGCTGCGCAGCTCGGAGTCGGTCTCGGTGCTGCTGTTCCAGACGGCGCTTCAGCTGGCCGACAACCGGGGGCTGCTCGGACCGGGCGAGGACGTCACGGCGCAGCGGGCTAGTTTCCTGGCCGAGCTCCGCGACCTGCTCCGCCGCCTCGACGAGATCGAGCACCTCGCCATCCGCCGTTACATCAGGGACGCGGTCAGCGCCCGGCCGGCCGAATAGGCGCGGGCTTTCCCGGCCGCCGAACTAGGCCTGGATGGCAGCGCCGCAGGCGACCAGGTCCGCCACGTCGGCCAGACCCCATTCGGTGAGCGCCTGGGTCGTGTGCTGGCCAGGCGCCGGGGGCGGCTCGGATAGCCGACCGGGGGTCCGGGAAAAACGCGGCGATGGCGACGGCTGGATCACGCCGTCGCGGACGACGTAGGTCTCCCGGGCGGTCAGGTGCGGGTCGGCGGCGGCCTCGTGCATCGACAGCACCGGTTCGACGCACGCGTCGGTTCCGGCGAAGGCGGCCGCCCACTCGTCCCTGGTCCGGTCCTTGAACCGGGCGGAGAACAGCGCGCGCAGCTCCGGCCAGTTCTGCGGATCGTCGCGGGCGGGTACGTCGGTCAGGCCCAGCCCGGCCAGCAGCGCGGCGTAGAACTGGGCCTCCAGGGCGCCGACGGCCAGCCATTTCCCGTCCGCCGTCTCGTAGACGTCATACCAGGGCACGCCGCCATCGAGCAGGTTCACCCCGCGCTCGTCGCGCCAGCCGCCCTGGCCCATGAACATCAGCGACATGGCGAGCAGCGACGCCGTCCCGTCCACGATGGCCCCGTCGACCACCTGGCCCCGCCCGGACGTGGCCCGCTCGACCAGAGCCGCGCAGATACCGAAGGCCAGGAGCATCCCGCCGCCGCCGAAGTCCCCGAGCAGGTTGGCGGGGAACTGGGGCGGGCCGCCGGCCCGGCCCAGGCCGTGCAGGGCGCCGGCCCGGGCGATGTACCCGATGTCGTGCCCGGCCGCCACCGACATCGGCCCGAACTGCCCCCACCCGGTCATCCGCGCGTACACCAGCCGGGGATTGCGGCGCAGGCAGACGTCGGGTCCGAGGCCGAGGCGCTCGGTCACTCCCGGCCGGAAGCCCTCGAGCAGCACATCGGCGGCATCGACGAGACGGAGCAGCGCGTCGGTGGCACGCGGATGCTTCAGGTCGAGGACGGCGGACTGTCGGCCGCGGTTCAGCAGGTCACGCCCGGGCCGGCGGTTAGCGGCTCCGGGACGGTCGATCCGCAGCACGGTCGCGCCCTGGTCGGCGAGCATCATGGCACAGAACGGCCCGGGCCCGATGCCCGCGAGCTCGAGTACGCGCACGCCGGCCAGCGGCCCGCGGCGGGGTGGTCCCGAAGACCCCGGCTCGGCCTGCGGTCCCGGCTCGCTGGGAGCTGGCTCCGCCCCTGGTGTCATAGTGTCGCTACCTCCGAAGGTACGTGGTCCCGTCTGTATAGCTTGGCGCAACCGCTTCAGATGTCGAGGCGGTCCTGGCCCGCGCGCATCCCGGCCAGCAGCCGCTCGACGTCATCCCGCGACAGCGACCGCTGCCACTCGCTGAACAGGCCCCGGACGAGGAAGCCGCCCGGCGCGGGCTCGACGGAGGTCAGCATGAACCCGTCCGGCAGCTCCGGCACGGCCAGGTGAAACGCCGGGGACCGCAGTGACACGCGCCGGTCGAGCAGGTACAGGGCAAGCGGCCGCAGGCGGACAGACTGGCCCTCGGCGCCCGTTTCCACGTCCAGCCGCACCCACGGCACGCCAGCCACGCCGACCCGCGGGATGCCGGCCACCATGGCCAGCTCCAGGCGGGGCGATACGGTGGCCAGCCAGCTGGAGGCGAACGAGGCCGAGATGAAGGCCTCGCAGTGAACCGGCGCGGTCACCAGCGTCAGCCGTACGCCCGGACGCACGTATACGTTGCTGGCCCGGACATCGATTCGGTCGAGCTGGTAGATGTGCCATCGGACGTCTCGTGCGGAGATCTGGACCTTGCCGTACTGGCCTACGACCCGGGCGAGGTCCGCGCCGTCCACCGAGATGTCGGAAAGGGTCAGGGTCAGGTCATGCCCCGAGAACCGGAACGTCCGCTGCTTCCCGGTGAGCCAGGCCCGGGCGGCGTCCACCAGCACGGCGAACGGGTCGCCGGGCAGAGTACCCGGCTGCGGCAGGCCAATCGACGCGGCCGCGGCAGAGGACATGGAGACGATCTCCGTCCAGGTCCGCTTCCACTCATCGGTCCGGGAACGGTCGAAGCGCCACCATTCCGCCATGGCGACATGCTGACACAGGGCACCTGACCAGGCAACGTGGCGGCCGCGGCCGGGTGGTCACCCGGGCTCGCGCTCGTGGCCGGCCTGCAGGTGCCTGCCGAGCCCGCGGTACGCCTCCGACGCCGGGATCTCCCCCGCCAGGACACGGTATACCTCCTGGCAGACGGGCATCTCCACGCTGTAGCGCTCGGCCAGCTCGTGCACGGTGAAGGCAGTGCCGACGCCTTCCGCCACGGTCCGGGTCGCGCTGGTTATCTCGTCAAGTGTCCGGCCGGCGCCGAGCTGCTCGCCGAGGGACCGGTTGCGGCTCAGCGGGCTCATGCAGGTGGCCATGAGATCCCCCATGCAGGCCAGGCCGGCGAAGGTCGCCGCCTGCCCGCCCATGGCGACGCCCAGCCGGGTAAGCTCGGCCAGCCCGCGGCAGACCACCGCGGCCCGGGTGTTGTCTCCCACGCCCAGCCCCTGCGCGATGCCGGTCGCGATCGCCACTACGTTCTTGAGCGCCCCGCCGAGCTCGCAGCCGATCACGTCGTCGTTGGTGTAGATCCGGAACAGGCCCCGCCGCATGACGGACTGCAGCGCCCGGGCCACCTCGAGGTCCTCGGTCGCGATCACGCTCGCCGCGGCCTGGCCGGCCATGATCTCCTTGGCCAGGTTGGGCCCGGTGAGGGCAGCGGCGGGATGGCCGGGCAGCTCCTCGCGGACGAGTTGCGTCATGCGCAGCAGCGAACCGCGCTCGAATCCCTTCGCCAGGCTGACGACCGGGATCCACGGCCGCAGGTACGGGCGGGCATCGGCCAGGACGGCCCGGAAACCGTGCGTCGGCACGCCGACCACCAGCAGGTCAATGTCATGGACGGCCTTTTCCAGGTCCGCCGTGGCCTTCAGCGCGGACGGCAGCGTGAACCCGGGCAGGTAGCGCGAATTCGCGTCACGCTCATAGATCTCCCTGGCCAGCTCCGGATCGCGGGCCCAGATGGTGCAATCGTGGTGGCCGGCCAGGAGGGACGCCACCGTGGTGCCCCACGACCCGGCTCCGAGCACTGCGATCCGCATGCCAGCCCACTCACCCTAGGTTCACGTGGCCTTCAGGATAGAGCCGCCGGAGCGCCGGTGCTAGTTGGCCCGCGGTACCGGCTCAGGCGCCTGCCAGGGCACGCCCGGCCGCTCACCTGCGATGCTGACCGCGATCTGTCCGGTCGCCACCACCTTGCCCGAGACCGCCCCGCATGCCTGCGCCTGCGCGAAATGCACGCTGCGCCCCCGCCGGGTGCACCGGCCGGCCGCCAGCAGGTCCTCACCGGGCGCGACCGACAGGTACTGCACCGACAGGGAGATCGTGGTGAGGCGGCTGCCCTTGGCGAAATCGTGGCCGGCCATCACCGCGCCTGAGCCGGTGGTGTCGAGCAGCGCCGCGACCACCCCGCCGTGGAAGATCCCCGCGTGCGCGCTGAGCAGCTCCCCATAGGGCAGAAACAGCTCGACGGCCTCGTCATCCCACCGCCGCACCTCGATGCCGCAGTGCTTGTTGAACGGGATCCCGTGCGCCCAGTGCTCACGGAACCACTCCCGCCGGTCGAGTTCGGTCAGCTCCATCGCGTCGCCCTCCGCGCAGATATTGAGCTTTATTATATAACTATATAAGCGGTTTGGCAGGCTTGCTTCCCGCTGATGCGGTGCGGTTAAATTCACTGGCGATACAGAGCCGGATTCGCTATCACGTTCTATAAGGCAGGTCAAGATCATTCTCCCGAACGGTTGTGGTGCATGCGTCGAGGGCCGACTCCTGCGGGATCCGGGCGGGACGAGGACGCTGCCTGGGCGCCCCGCGAGCCGGTTTATGTGCCGATCGCACCCTTCACCGTCCGGTTGCCCCACAGCCACCTTCTCCCGCTCAGACTCGCGCTTCCTGATCGCTGTCGTGTAACGGCACCCCAGCCTCTGGTTGTCGACGCCATACCCGTCGCTGAGCTTGTCCTTGCCAATCCGTGCAGATGACGCAAGCCGCAGACCGGGCGGACTCAGCCGACCCGCAGGCCGGGCGGTACTGCCATGCCGGGACGGCCGGCACCGTATCGTAAGTTACAACGTGACGATCAATGGAGGATCGGCCATGGCCGGCTACCGTCCCATGACCCTTGCCGATCTGGCTGGGCACCTATCACGAGCGGCTGATGACAGGACGCGGTGGAAGCTCACGTGGGAATTCCTGGAGGAGTACCGGTGGGAGTCAAGCGCAGTGCAGCCCTCGCTGCTGCGGGATGAGCCGCCTGGCACTGATGATGAGCGATGGGACGCGTTGCTGGCGGCGCTGGCTGAGCATCTGGCGGCACAGCACGATCTCGCGCCTCCGGAGTGGGCTGAGCTGCGTGTTCTGCAGCGGCCGTGGTTCCCCGCCGAGCTTCAGGTCCAGCGCGCTGACGCACTCGTACGCGCGCCGGCCGCATTCCGCAAGCACGGGGTCTACTTGTCCGCTGCGGACCTGGAAGCAGCGTGACCGAGCCTGCGGGTGACGGCGGCATCACCGCGCCACATCTTCGCCATGAAGGCACTCGCCGCCAGGACCCGCGACGTCGATGACCTTCGTCTCCTCGCCGGCATCATCGAGGTGGATTCCGCCGAGACGGCCCTCCGGATATGCGCGGACTTCTTCCCCCGACGAACAGGTCCCTCCCAGGGCTGCCGCCGTTCTCCAGGAACTCTTCGGCTGACCCGGTTATGCCGGCTGGTGTCCGCGCAGGGTCCTGCCGGGCCTCGTGCTCCGTCACCTCCCGTGTTCCGGCCGGTCCCGCCACGTGGAATGCCCAGGGTGCGGTCTCCCGGCGGGCGGCCGCCTGGCGCACCTGGCGGAAGATGTGCGCATCGGCCTCGCTGATCTCCGGTGACCCCGGCCTGCGCAGTACGATCATCGCCTTCTTATCGTCGTGACAGCGGGGCGGCCTGAGGAGGCTGCCGATGAGGTCGCACAGGCCAGTGAGGTTCTCATCGTCCGGCATGCCGAGGCTGTCATCGACGGGCAGCACCGCATGGGTCCAGGCTCCCCATTCGCCGATGAAGATCACCCAGAGGCTGCGGCTGATCGGCACACCGGGCGCGAACGGCATGGCTCCGAGATCACGCAGCAAGGCTGGCCGCAGGGCGGCCTGATCAGCTGGGCTCGTTGACGGCGCGGGCGCAGACCCGGCCGTGGCGTTCGGGCACGGGCTGGGCGGGGATGTCCGCGTTGATCCCGTCGAGGGCGGCGGTCATGTCGCGGGCGGGCGGTTTCTCAGGCGCCGCGGACGGCGGGCAGCAGTGGTGAAGGACAGCCGACCGGGGTCGAGGCCGATGACGGCGCGGACGGCCTGGTAGATGACCAGGTAGGCCCAGGTTTCCTGGCGGGCCAGTTCCGGGTCGCGGGAGCGGAGGACGCGGCCGGGACCGCGCAGGCAGGTCTTGAACTCGCGGTAGGCAGCATATCAGCGCGAGCTCAGTCCGCTATCGCCAGGCCCTTGACTATGGCCTGGGCCACCGGCGAGGGATCGGAGCCGTCCAGCACGAAGCCGGCGGGGGCGTTGACCGCGGGCTGGGCGATCATCCGGGGTCCCGTGCCCCGGTGCGGCCAGGTCGCCGTGTGCACCATGAACGGATGGCACAGGAAAACGTCCCCGGCCCTCCCGGTGGCATGCGCGGCCGTCATGCACAGCACCGACGGCCGCCAGAAGTCCGCATCGGAGTCGGTGCCCGCCTCGCCGTAGGGTGCCAGGAACTGCGGGACGGCCAGGTGCGAGCCGCACAGCAGCCGGGTCGGCGCGTCGTGGCGGCCTACATCGGTGAACAGGAACAGCGCCAGCAGCCCGCGGGCTCTGGACCTGATGTTCACCCAGCCCGCGCTGGACCCGTCCGGGGCGGCGTAGCTGCCCTCGATGTGGTACCCGGCGTTGGCCCGCTCGTCCTCGGCCGGGAACCGCACCACGACTGACTCCCCGATATCCGCCGACGGCTCCCACCGGCCCGGCCCGATCAGCTCGTCATAGGCGGCGGTCAGCGCCGGAGCCATGTACGCCGCCACGAACGGCTCGCCCGCCAGGTCGCTCAGGTCCTCCACGAGCGGGGGCCAGCTGCCGGGATCATCCCGCCGGACGCCGCGCCGTTCCATCGCCGCCCAGATCAGCTCCCGGCATCCCGCCACCGTACCGGCGTCCACCGCCCCGCGAACGGCCACGTACCCGTCCCGGACAAACCCGTCCAGGTCCACCCGGCCATGATGGCCCCCGCCACGCAGGCCCGTCATCCGATTAACCCGGCGCTCCGGGAAAACAGACGGACAGGCCGGCCCGCCGGACACCCTGACAGGCAAGCAGGCAAGCAGGCAAGCCCGAGGGTCTTCATCGATGACGCCCCGCTACATCCACCGCAGAGCCCCGCCACGTATGCCACCCCACGTTTACGGAACGTTACAACCAATGGCCTCTAGTCAGTTTGCAAGCAGCCCTTGATGAAGGAGCCGTCGGTACTGAAGTCAAGCCGGCCGTTAGGGGCCGTTGTGTCGTCGCGTGAGTTCCAGCACCCTGTCGGCGACTTCCTCTATCGACTCGGTGCAAACGTCTATGAAGCGCTCATTCGGAAATGGCGGACGCAGGAGCAATTGACGGTTGATCCTGGCGAATTCTTGCCAGTCCCGATATCCGCTGGACCGGGACTCGTCCATCACTCGCCGTCTGAGTTCCGCCTCGTCGATTACGCGCAGCGTTGCGATCACGAAATCGAAGTCCCGGAACACGCTGCCCAGGTGCTCTATGCGCTTGTTTTCCAGGTCGGTAACAATGATGAGGATTATTTAAAAGTCCTCAGTTTGATAGCGGCTCCCGCGTAATACCCAATCATCATCAATAGACTCTGGTCGCTTCGGCGCGCCTGCCGGGGCAACGGCTTCTCCATCCGATAGAAGGGATGTGCTACCAAACCTTTCACGGACGGAGAAGCCGTGCGCTACGATCGTATGTCAGGCCTTGACTCAGAGCAACTCGACGAACTGGTATGGCGCATCAAAGATCAGCTTGAAGAGCCGTGGCGCAAAGGAATCGGGCGCCCGAAGGACCTTTCCCTGCGAGAAGCCGTCGTCGTAGCCTGCGGTTATATGCGACAGAACATAACCCAGGAAGTGTGGGCGGAAATATTCGATACGTCGCAGCCGGTAATCTCTGGAATTATTACGAAGTTCACGCCGCTTATCGAGGCGTCCACCGAAGAGGACAGGCCGACCGTCGACGAGGCGAAGGAAGCTGCGGCCCGCGAGCAGACGGTGCTGGTAGACGGCTTCCTGGCACCCACCTGGTCCTGGCGCGATACACCAGAACTGTGGTCGGGAAAACATAAGACGACCGGCTTTAACGGCCAGGCCATCGCGAACCTCCGGGGCGATCTCCTCTTCGTGTCCGAGCCCGTTACCGGGCATAATCACGACATGACGGCCCTCGCCGAGACGGAGACCGCAGATATCATTGCGGCCGCCCACAGCGGGATCGGCGACAAAGGCTATCAGGGCTCGGACTTCATCACCCCGTTTAAGAAGCCGCAGGGCGGGGAGTTGCTTGACTGGCAGAAGGAATTCAACGCCCAGGTAAACAAGCTGCGCGCCCCGGTCGAGCGCGCGATCGCCCATCTCAAATCCTGGCGTATTCTTCATGCCGATTACCGGCGGCCGCTCCGCACATACGTCACGTCCTATCGGGCGGCTGTAGGACTGTACTTCTTTAAACTAAATTTTGGATAAGCTTCGATGTTCCTAAAACCGTGCCGTGCGTAGTTCCTGAGGACTAGCGCTAGATTCTCAAAGGCAAGGGATTCGTCTTCTTCGTAAGAGATGATGCGAGTGCCCGTGTTCCGAAATTCGGGGATCCAGCCGAACTCGAAAAGCGGCGTGCCGAGCTTGCGGTGAAGGGCAGCCGCGACGGAAGACTTGCCCGAGCCGGGAGCCCCGGTGAGAAAGATGAACGTCCTCACAAGCGTCCTCCCATCGTGCAAACGATAATTACACAGGTGGCCGCGAAGCAGACGCTTCCTGCAGGTCCTGGGGATCAGTCTTCCGGCAGCAGCTTGAGCCGCTGCCCTTTGGGCAGATGACGTGGCGCGACCACTTGAAAGTCCCGGCGGTCAAGGGCGGCGACCTCGTGCAAGTCGAGCCGCTCGGCGAGCGCTATCACGCAAGCATCCACAGCCTGGAGTCGCAGCGACGAGTAGGTGGTGAGCAGTTCAGCCATCCTCCGGTAGTCATGCGGCGTGATCTCAATGACACGAAGCTCGTCGTCGGCGATGGCGGCGCAGAATTCAGCGGCCAGGCCGACGCGCCCGCGCCGCTGCGGATCGGCCAGCAGATTACAGATCTCGGTGACAGCAAGCGACGGGATCACGAGGCGGGACCAGTTGCTGGCGAGGAACTCCACGCACCGGGCATGATCCCTGTCAGCCCTGTTAAGGCAGCGACAAGCGGCCCCGTGTCGCACAAGATCACGCGGACGCCGCTCCGCTGGCCTCATCCCGATCAAGGTAAGTCAGGTACTTGTCATGATTACGGCCAAGATCCGGCGGCCCCTTCAGTGCGCCGACAAGCGCGGCCAGATGCCGCGGAAGCCCGGGGATCTCATCCCGCTCCCGGCTAGCATCCTCAACCCGCCCGTCATCGACCATGACGAGAGTCTATCGTCACGATCCCAGCGGGTGCCGACAGTGAAAGTCGGCGTGGCGAAGCGTCGGCCACACAGCCACCGTACCTTGCGGCCACCTCGACGTCACCGTCAGTTTCCAGCACGCCGCCAAGCCCTGGGCCTGAGGCGGCAGCCATAAGCTGTTTCCTCATTTCAAGGGGCCTATCTGCGCATGTAGCCACAGTCCATTATGCAAACGATAACTACACAGGTAGGGCGGCCCGGCTTATAACGGCTGGCCGTAGAGATCGTTCAGGGTAGCAAGGAGAATCTTGCCTCTGCTGGCGGTGGCTTCGGCTGCCAGATCATCAGTGAAGCCTGTCACGCTGAAGAGGCCGAATGCGGCGTCGGTGGCGTCGTGCCCGGCGGCGGTCAGCAGGTCGCGGAGGTGCTGAAGCTTGCGCAACTCGGCCAGGCCTGGACGGCGGCCGCGGTGCTTGGCCTCGCCGATGAATGCGACCAGCGCGCCGGGGGTCCTCGGGCGGCTGCCGCGCGCGAGCGCCAGGACGTCGATCTCGTGGCCAGTCTTGTGCTCGCGGCAGGCAATGACGGTCTGCCCGACCGGGCCGACGGCGAGGCCAGCTTCCCCGGAGGCATACCGGGCGACCCACTCGCCGGCGAGCGCCTCGAAGTGCGGCCCGAAGATCTTGGACTCCACGGTGTGCTCTGCCTCGGCCCAGACCTGGGGAGCCCGCCCAGCCTCCAGGTCGGCCAGGTACGGCTCGATGACTAGCTGATGGAAGCGGACCATCGGGTCGGCGACCGTGACCACCGGCCGCCGGTCCAGGAGCAGGTCGTGCCGACGGTCGATGAACCCGGCCGAGGCCAGCGTGGTCAGCTGGTGCGTCAGTGAGGTAGCCGGACGGCCGAGCAGGCCGCCGATCTTCGTCGGCGACGACTCTCCCGCCGCCACGGCCGCGAGCACCGAACTGTACGCGGCGGCGTCGCGGATGCGCGGGTCCTCGTGCACGACCCGGCGAGCCTCGTCGAACAACGGCATGGACGGCCGCAGCACGTTCCGCGCGAGCCAGCCGCCAAGCTGCGCGGGATCCTCTGGAACCTGCGGATCCGGCACAAGCTCCCGGTAGCCGGGCGTGCCGCCGACGAGGGCGTTATGGGCGAAGGCCGCGGCGGGATCCTCGATCCCCCAGTACTCCCGCGCGCCCCGGTAGCCGAACGACCGGACGCGCAGTTCGAGCGCAGCCCGGCCACGCAACGCCCTGGTCCCGGACAGCAGGTCCGCCATGACCGAAATCGCCGAGCCGCACAGGAGCAGGCGAAACGACGCAGTGCTCGCCCCGGCACCCGGTCCCAGGCCGTCGTATAGGGACTGCACGATGGACGGCAGCCCGGGAGTTTCCTGAGCCAGGTAAGGAAACTCATCGAGGATTAGCAGCGGAGGCACGCTGGGGGAAGCACGCGAGCGGGATGGCGCGGCCATCACCTCCGTAGCCGTTCGCAACGCCTGCTCCCAGCCGCCGAACCCGAACGCGCCAGCCGACAGACCCGCCCAGGTCGCGAGCGAGTCACCGAATCGGCGCAGTGAGACCGGCTCGGCCTGCTCGGTGGCCAGGTGATAGAGGCCGCCGACCGCGCCAGTGAGTCGGCGCAGCAGGTACGATTTGCCCTGCCTGCGCCTGCCATAGACCACGGCGATCCGTAGCCCCGGCAACGGCGAAAGCGCGAAGTCGGTCAGGTCCGCCCACTCCGCGTCACGGTCAAAGACGTCCGTCGGCTTGTCCAGAGTACTGTTATCCAGCGAAGCCTCCATTAGCCCGACTACAGTTATATTAACTATAGTCGAGCTAGGAGCGGCTGCGAGCATAGGGACAAGGATGACCTTGACGGCTAGCAGGATCGGCAGCCGGACCAGGCGCAGCAAGTGTCCCGCCGGAAGTTCTCCCAGTTCAACGACTATAAGAGCGCCTGCAACCTCGCTCCGCTGTGCAAACGATAACGACACACTTTCGTGGTTTCAATCGGTACCGTGAAGCCGGGCCTCGCGCTGGCCTGCCTGGGGGAGATACTGAGCGTGATGCTGCGGAGTGTCATGTAGCTGCGGTCAACGCTCGTAGTGGTACCGGCAGGCAGCTATGCGGATCTGGTCGTCGATGACCTTGTAGACGAGGCGGTGCTCGTCGGTGATCCGGCGTGACCAGTATCCCTGGAAGCCGTGCTTGAGCGGTTCGGGCTTGCCGATCCCTTCGTTGCCGTTGCGCTGGATATCGGCGATCAAGGCATTGATCCGCTTGAGGACCTTGCGGTCCTGCTGCTGCCACCAGATGTAGTCATCCCAGGCGGCCTCGTCCCAGACGAGCTTCACTCCAGGAGATCCCGCTCGATGCCGCTGCCGTGCTCGAGCCGGTCGATGGAGGCCAGCAGCCGCCGGGCATTCTCCGGGCTCCGGAGCAGGTAGGCGGTCTCTTTGAGGGACTCGTAGTCGGCAAGCGCGACGATCACTACCGGCTCGTGCCCAGCACGGGTGATGACTACTTCCTCCCGGTCATCGACGACGGCGTTGAGGGTCTCGGCGTAGTGTGCGCGAGACTCGGAATACGTCATGGTCTTCACAGGTTCACCGCCCCTCGGTTCGCTATCATCCTCACGTACAAAAAATTGTACGCCTATGCGCGCATGGCGGCAACTGCACGGTCCGCAAGGCTGGTCACACGCAAATCGCCCTGTTCTGGCCCGCGCTGAATCATGACAGCCTCCTTGCCAGGCCGGTACCTTCGGCTCATATCCGCTCCGGGCCGGGCGAGGGAGGATGGCAATGTCCGGGGCAGGCAGGCATCTCGGAGGAGAGCTGCCAGCCAGTGAAGTCGCGGCGGGCTTCAGCCGGCGCGGGTCCGCCGCAACTGCCTCCTGCCTGGGCGCTCGCCGTCCGGGATCTCGCGTGTCACGGCGCAGCCAAGCGCTGCCCGCCGTGACGGGAACAACTGGACACCCAAGACACGGCGCCCGGCTAGGTAAATGGGTGTCCTTGCTCGGGGACGCGATCCGCGGGTCAGGCCGCGAGGAGCTCCTGGGTTTCCTCTGGCTCTTCGATGTGCCACTCGCGGTGGGTCTGCCGCAGTGACTGGCTGGGCACCAGCTGCTTGTCTGCGAAGTGGACCGTCATTTTCGGCTGCTTCACGTTGTAGATCAGGCCCAGCATGGCAAGGAGCTGGATGAGCCGCCATGTGGCGTCGGGGTGCCAGCTGCGCTCGGGCTTGGCTCCGGCCGCCACGGCCTCGGCGTCCAGTGCGACCCTGCGGCCGTGCCGGGGGCAGGCGGGGTCGGCGTGGTGCCAGCTGTGGTTACCTTCGCCGCCGGCCACGATGGCGACGAAGAGATTGTTACGGCTGTCGTCCGCGCGGTACTCGTGCCCGCGGCTGTCCTTTGCCCGGCTGCCCCATTTGTGGCAGACGGAGTTGACGAAACCGGTGGCGGTCATGAGGGCTGCCGTGCGCAGCGCTCCGGCTATCAGCACCGAGTTCCACCCGTACAGCGGGTAGAACGCCATCGGCACCCCGAAGTTCGCCACGACCAGGAACGGGAACGCCCGGCGCTGCCACTGCACCAGCCGGTCCTGGGCTAGGTCCCGGTGCACCGCGTATCCTGGCGGCCGCTCGTAGACGAAGAACAGCCATACGCCCTGCGCCCACACCAGGCCCTTGTACCCCCGCCACCCCGGGTATTCGTAAGGCGAGTGCGGATCCTTGCCGGCCACGTCGGCGAAGCGGTGGTGGGCCCGGTGATTCAGCACCCATCCCTGGATGTCACCCTCCACCGACATGCCGCTCGCCACGGCCAGCACGACCCGCAGCGGGAACCTGACCTCAAACCCGCGGTGGGTCCAGTAGCGGTGATTCCCCAGCGTCACGCCGAACATCGTGAACAGGTACAGCGCTCCTGCCAGCACCCACAGGCCGATGCCGGTGGGGGTAGTGAAGACACGGTACAGTCCCCACATCGCAAAGCCCGGCAACAGTATCCCCAGGGTCACGATGCTGATCCAAACCGGCTTGCGCCGCTTGCCGTCACGGTCGATATTGAAGCCTAGCGACAGGACCGTCGGCCAGTCGCGCCTGCCTTTCACCAGTGCCTGCATGGCTATCAGCTCCTTTCAAGAGCCGCAGGGTCCGGGCGTACGCAGCCCGCCAATTACGGGCGCGCCATACCGTTACGCATATCAGGCCATGGCGCATTGCACGCCGGTCATGAATGGTCGTCTCATCGGATACAGTTATAAGATTGCCGGTGACGCGGAAACCGGGCAACCTTTCTTTGCGGCATTTCCCTGAACCGTGAGGAAGGTAATGAAACTGCGTTCCCCGGTCAATTGGACTGCAGATCAGCGAAGACGTCTTGAGGCACAGGCTCGCGCATCGGCCGGCCTCGGCCTGACCCGCGAGCCTGCGGTGATAAGCACCTTCCGGCGCGCTGCCCAGCCAGCGGCGGTCACCCGGACTCGCGGGGCTGGACTGGGCTGAGCGGAGCCTGACATCGAGCAGGACATCCTGTCCCACGGACATGCTTTCAGCAGACCCGCAAGGCAGCCGTCCGGTCAGAGCCGAAGGTCCCCCCGCAGGTCCCGGACACGATCACTGCCACAGCCTGGCGCAAAAGCGCGAGCCGCCCGGGCGGCGATGCAGCCCTTGCTGCCGAAACTGTGCCCGCAGCACGTCGGGCAAGTCTTTCCCGGCCATCGCCACTACCAAGCCCGGTCGGCTGACACCGCCAGTGGTTCGCCGCAGCCGCCAGCATCGCGCCCCAGGCGCGACGCTACTATGCGCTCTGCCTGTTGGCTGCGGGCGCGACAGCACAACCGACACCCATGCAGACCTGCCCGGATAGGAACGATCCCTTTCCCCGCGCCCGCCGCGTCAGCGACCGCATCGTCCCAAGTGAGTGATCTATATGTGAATGAATCGGCATTCCACAGTGCAAACGATAATGACACACATTGTCCGCCTGGCTCCTGGAAGGAGCCAGGCATGTTCGAGGACGAGGACAACGACGGCAGGTTCCCTGATGAGAGCCCGGTCGAGGTCCGCTACCCCCGCTCGAAGCAGGAAGAGCAGGCCGACCGGGACACCTGGCCGTGGCTGCCGGGTTCCATCGTAGAACAGTGCGGCCCGGACGAATGGTACGTCTGCGTCGAGGTCCGCGGGCTGGCCGTCCTGCGCGACGGTCGGCGGGCACCGCGCCGCACCGCCAGCCGTAACCTCTACTACCCGTGCTGCTTCCGGGACGGCGCGGAGATCCGGCCGCGCACCGCATCCAGCGGCACCGCCTCGGCGACGAGGCGCAGGGCAGCCCGGTGACCGGGGACCGGATGATCCGCTTCACGACGGCGGCCGTGGTCTGCGTCGTGGCCGCCTTCGCGGCGGTGGTCTCTTACTCCCACATCTACGGGCTGGGCCGGGCGCACGGGCAGGATGGCACGGCGGCCCGGCTGCTCCCGCTGTCTGTGGACGGGCTCATCCTGGCCGCCTCGCTCGTGCTGCTGCACGAGGCCCGCAACGACCGGGACGCGCCACGCCTGGCCCGCCTCATGCTGTGGCTCGGCATCGCCGCCACCATCGGCGCCAACCTCGCCTATGGATCGGGATACGGGCTGCTCGGCGCGCTGATCTCGGCTTGGCCCGCGGTGGCGTTCATCGGTACGGTCGAGATCGCCATGCAGCTCGTGCGCCGCTCGCGCCGGCCACGCGCAGCCACCAGCGTGCCAGCCGTGCCGCAGGTGCCGGGCGATGTGGAGCAGGCGGTCCGCGCGGCCTACGCGGCCTCGGTCTCGGCCGGGCAGCCGCTGAGCCAGCGGGCCATGGCCGAGCGGTTCGGCCTGTCCCGGCGCAGGGTGGCCCAGCTCGTCACCAGCGTCACCGTCGAGAGCAACGGCCATATGCCCGAGAAGGAGGTGGCGTGAGGCATGAAGAGCGACGACGAGACGCCGTGGTGGTGCCAGTTGCTCTGGCCCTGGTTCGGGCCGCCGTAGTACGCCGAGATCGAGGACCCGGATGCCTTCTGGGCCGCGATCAGGCGGCAGTTCGCCCGGCAGCGCGGTGAGCTGGCCGGCGACGACAGGCCCGGCGGGGGATACCTGGCCAAGGCGGGACGGCTGACCGCCACCCGCCACCCGCCACCAGGTCGAAGAGATCATCAGGCACGAGCACGGGCCCGCTGACATCCGACGGCGAGGACGACGGCGACCAGGCTCGGAATGTTCGCCGCCGGAGGCATGCCGCATTGACTGGGCGGCGAGTGCGACGCTGCCGCAGGTCAGGCGGCCCAGATGCGCAGCATTGCCGCCTGGAGGAAGGTGAGATAAGTCTGCCCTTGACGAAATCTGCCGCATCTCTCAGTATCATAAGTGATTATTCCAGCAATCTTGGAGGGAAGGTCCGCATGCAACTGCGGCTACTCGGGACCGAGTCCGGCAAAGAGGGATGCCCGGCGCTGTATGCCACCGACCGCGGCACCTACGTGGTGCAGGGCAAGCGCATCACCGATCCGGAAGCCATCGCCGGGCTGGTTGACGTTCGGGAGGATGAGTTCTATGTGGAGATCCCTCCTGGGTTGCTCCGTTACGCTCAGAGGTGATGGGTGACGGAACTCCTCACGGGCCAGGACTTCAGAGGATTCGTTCGCGGGTACCAGCACACTGCATTCCGGCTGGAAGTCCGAGACCGGTATAACGAGGCCGGCGAAGCCGAGCCGTTGCAGCGGTTCCTGGCCGGCGAGTCGATCGGTGACTGGTATGAGGACTGGGCGGAGTTGCAGCGCCGCTGGGCGGCCGAAGGGAAGCGGATGACCAGGGTCCGCGTCGTTAGCGAGCCGCACACCGACTACATCCGCTTCGGACTCCTCCTGGCCGGGCTCAGCGCCGCTGCGGGCGAGGACATCCGTTACCTGCCGCGTGACCAGGCGAAGGATCTCGACTTGCCCGACTACGACTTCTGGCTAATGGACTCCACCAGGGTGGGCATCTTGCGGTTCAGCGACGACGATGCCCTGCTCGGAGCCGAGATCCACGACGATCCCGTGCTCGTGGTCAGGCACTGTTACTATCGCGACGTGGCGGGGCATTACGCGATTCCGTACGCGGAGTACGCCGGTTCCTAGGTGTCCAGTTTCCAGCGGGCGCGGGAAGCGCTCGGTCTTCGGCTCCGCGAGTTGCGTCGTGACGCTCACCTGACGGGTCGCCAGCTCGCGGCGTCGCAGGGCTGGCATCCGAGCAAGGTCTCCAAGGTCGAGGGCGGCAAGCAGACTCCGTCGGAGGCCGACATACAGGCGTGGTCGGTGGCCTGCGCCCGGCCGGAGCTGGCGGCCGAACTAGTCGCCTCATTGCGCTCACTGGAGGGACAGTACCTGGAGTTCCGGCGGATGTTCCGCGCCGGCCAGCGGGCCGCCCAGGAAGAACTCGCCGAGATCGAGGCGGCGACCGATGTCACCCGCGACTTCGAGTCGGTCTTCGTGCCAGGCCTGCTGCAGACGCCCGAGTACGCCCGCTACCGGTTTGCCGAGCGCCTGGAGGACATCGGCGCCCCCGACGACGTGGACGACGCAGTAGCTGCGCGCATGAACAGGCAGCAGGTGATTTATCGCAGCGGCAAGCGGTTCCACTTCGTGGTCACCGAGGCGGTGTTGCGTTACCTTCTCTGCCCGCCCGAGGTGATGGCCGGCCAGCTCGACCGGCTCGTTTCGCTATCGACGTTGACCACCATCCGGTTTGGTGTCATCCCGTTCGAGGTCCAGTACACGGTCGCTCCGGTGCACGGCTTCTACGTCTACGACGAGCGCATGGTCCGGGTGGAAAACCTCACCGCCGTGCTGAAGCTCACCCAGCCGTCCGAGATCGCGGCCTACACGAAGCTCTTCGACCAGTTCGCCGAGGTGGCGCGCTACGGCGCGGAGGCGCGGGCGATCATCACGCGGGTGCTCGCCGACCTCACAGGAAACATGGAGTGATATCCGGCCGCTCCCCGTGCGCCGGGTTCCGGCCAGACACGGAGAGCGTGCCCGATGGTGCGCGACCCGGCAATGGCGGAATATTTGCGAGCAATCTTAAGCACATTGCTTTCCTCGTGAGCCCGGCGCGACTTACGCTCCTGACGAGTGCCACAGGGCGCATGACTTGCCGGCGAACTCACCTGGAGCCATCGAGTGCTGGACCACCTGGACCTGCCGCTGGGGATAGAAATGGCCGCGCCGGACGCGGCACGGATCTTCCGCGCGCTTGACCCCGAGTCCGGCCTGCGCAGGGCGGATGGCACCAGCCACATTGTGGTGCCGCGGGGAACTCCCTGGTTGACGGGCCCCAGCTTGGGCCATGTCGCGCGCCAGATCTGCGACCACGAGCAACGGCGATCCGGGAGGGCAGAGTGATGGCGGCAGGGCAGGCAGCCGGAGGCCGCCGACGCGGCGTGTTCGAGGTGGACGAGGACGCCGCCCTGGCCGAGCTGGAGCAGGCGTGGGCCGACGGCGGCTACCACGGCTTCTGCGTCCTGGAACACAGCCTGTGGAGCGCGATCACCAGCTCCGGCGAGGTACTCACGGGCAACACGCCGGACGGGCTGGACCAGCAGATCCGGGCGCACTGGCAGGCACTGCAATGAGCGGGCAGGCCGACCCGGTGGCGTGCCGGGGAAACCCCTGACCGGCGCTCTAGGGGCACGCTGCTGCAGTCCTCGTTCTTCCAGATCCCGCGGGAAAGCGCCTGAAGGGAGCCGTGATGCACGCACCTGCCCGGCCCGTCCGTGCGGGCCAGCACGTCGTTACCTGTCTGCTCTGCGAAATGACGGACCCGTCCCCGGATAGCCCGTGCCTCCCGGGATGGGAGCACCGCGTCAGCCCGCCCGAAGCCGGGTGCCTGGGCTGCGGGCGGCTGAAGGCCGTGTGCACCGGCTGGCGGGCGTGCTCGGCGAGGCGCAGCAGGTTCGGATGGCGGCTGGCGTGGCTGCGGCTCAGGCTGGCGTGGCGGCGGATGCGGCCACGGCCCGGCCCGTCGTGCTGCGGGACGCCGGGGCGGTGCTCGCGGCTATGACTTCCGGGCTCGATACCACCGTGCCGAACATGGCGCGGGTCTACAACTACTGGCTGGGCGGCAAGGATCACTTCGCCGCCGACCGGGCCGAGGCTGACAGGCTGGTGGTGCTCTACCCGCCGCTGCCCGCGCTGGTCCGGGAGAACCGGGCGTTCCTCATCAAGGCCGCCGGCTGGGCAGCCCGGCAGGGGATCGGGCAGTTCATCGACCTGGGCGCGGGGCTGCCCGTCTCCCCGGCGATCCACCAGGCCGCGCGGGCGGTCCTGCCCGCCGCCCGGATCGCCTACGTCGACATCGACCCGGTGGTGCTGTCGCACGCCCGGGCGCTGCTGGCCACCAGCGACGGGGTAACCGCCGTCGGCGCGGACCTGCGTGACCCGGCCGCCGTCCTGGGCCATGCGGACCTGCGGGCGGTCATCGACCCCGCCCGGCCGGTCTGCGTGATCCTCGGCGCGGTCCTGCACTTCCTGGACCCCGATGCCGCCCGCGCGGTGACCGCCGGATACGTGTCGCTGCTGGCGCCGGGCAGCTGCCTGATCCTGTCCTGCGCCCGGTTCGAGAATGAGGAACTGGCCAAGCAGCTGGCCGCGGAGTACACCGCGGCGACCTGGCACAACCACTCACCCGCCGACATCGCAGGGTTCTTCGGCGGGCTGGAGCTGGCCGGGCCCGGCGTCACCGAGGCCCGGACCTGGCCGAGATGGCCGCCCGAGGCGGACGACCGCAACGGGCACGTGCTGGCCGGCGTGGGCCGCGTCCTCCGCATGTGTTCACGCCACGCGCATGAGGATCGCCGATGCCTGATAGCCGGCCCCACGATGTCAGCGGGATGACCGACAGCGAGCTGGAACGCGCCCGCCGCCACCTGCTGGTCAGCCTCACCCTGGCAGCCCCCGGTTCCCATGTGCGGGAACCCATCCTGGCGCACATCAGCGCCATCGACGCCGAACTCGCCGAGCGGGCAAGCCGGCGCCCGGCCACGTGACCCCGACGCCATTGCCGGAGGTGCGCTGGAACGGGGGCTGGCACTTCCCGCAGGACATCGGCGGGAAGGTCGTATGGGCACAGACGCCAAGCCAGCCCAGCATGCGCAGGCGGCCCTGTTCTGACCGTCTGTTCCCCGTTCGTTCTGAACGCCGGACGTCACTCACGGCGGACGCCGGCAAGCCGACCTGCCAGATCATGAGCACCCGTGCCTTGCTCACCCTGACGCGAAGATGCTCATCGTGGCGGCTCTGGCCGGCGCCGACAGCACCTGGCTGCACAGCCTGGCCCCTGCACGGCCGTCGCAGAAGGTGACGGTGCGGCCGTCGTAGCGCGCGCAAGTAGCCGCCGATCTGTATTGGAACAATCCGTTCGGTACGGGCCGTTGGAGGCGCGCAGAACGGCATGTTCTGTCGCGTTGGCTATCTTCTGGCGAATGCGCGGTGAAGTTCAGCAGCCCCAGAACTATGGCACCTGGTCACGTCGGGTATGACAGCGGTCTGCGGGACCGCCCGCCTACTCGAGCCATTGGAACTGCTGACAACTGGGACCACAATTAGCAGGTCAGATATAGCCCGTCTGGCCGTCGAGAAGTTCCCTCATGGCGTCCATGTGACCGGCGTGCCGGGCGGTCTCTTCGATCATGTGGAGGATGATCCACCGCAAGCTGGCGGCAGCTGCCGGGAAGTCCGGGTGTGTGCCCACATCATCGAGCGAATGGGCCGCGATAATCTCGTTCGACACCGTGCACTGCCGGTCGTACTCCTCGAGGAGCCTGGTGAGCGGGACTCCTCCTACCACCATGCAAGCGATAACTACACAGGTAGTACATCCGCTTGCACCCAGACGCCCGAGATCAGTGTGACTTCCGGGGCTCATGATGAGATCAGGTCCGCGCCAGCAACCCCGTGGATGTCACAACCATGGGCACCGGCGGGCTGTTGCGGAATTGATGGACCGGCTGGGCGGCCTGATGGACCGGCTGGGCGGCCGTTACGGCTTTGGCGGGCGCCTGGGCGCCTGGGCGGTGGTGCGGCCCTGGCCGGGTCAGCCGGCCAGGGCGGTGAGGGCCTGGGGGGTGAGGTGGCCGGTGCTGAGGGCCTTGAACAGGTTGTGCACGGCGCAGATGAACTCCCATTCTGCGGCGGCCTTGGGTTTGCCGCGCACGCTGAGCTGGCGCAGGCCCATGTTGTGCTTGATGTGGCCGTGCGGGGTCTCGGCGATGTGGCCGCGCTGGCGGTAGGCGGCGATGCCGTCGGGGGTTTTCAGCCGCTCGCGCATGGCCTGGATGGCCGGGCCGCCCCAGCCGGGGCTGTCGCTGTCCGGGGCGCGGGCGGCTTTTCCCAGGTCGCGGCCCTTGCCGGTGGCGATCAGCCGGTCCGGGCCGGGGCAGGTGAGGTTGTGCTCGGAGCAGTACCCGGCATCGGCCAGGGCCAGCCCGATGCCGCTGTCTTGCCCGCTGCCGTCGTGTTCCTGGCCGGCGGGTCCGGGATCCGGGCCGGTGTCCGCGCCGGTGTCCGGGCGGTGCGCCCCGATGAGGGCGGCGGCGTCCTGGGCCCGGCCGGGCATCGGCTCGAACCACTGGCAGTCGACTGGGTCGCCGGTCGGCTCGGTGGCGATGATCAGCTCGTCTTCGCTGGTCATGTTCTGGGTGTTGTAGCCCTGGATGAACCCGCCGCCGCGGACCGGCATCAGCCGTGAGTCCGGGTCGGTGATGTTGCGCACCGGGCCGGGCCCTTGCGGTTCGCCTCCCGCCGGCGGCCTTGCGCTCCGCCTCGGCGGCCCGGGCCCTGGCCGCCTCGAGCTTGGCCTGGGCCCGCCTGACCCGGCAGTGGTCATCGACCCCGGCCACATCCGGCCGGGCCGCACGGCCGCGGCGGGGCTGCCCGGCCGCGTACCGCTCCTCCAGCTCCGCCAGCCGGGCGGCCCGGGCCGCCCGGACCCGGGCCAGGTTCTCCTCCGCCTCCGCCACCGCCGCCGACGCCGGCGGGCGTCCGGCCCGCTCCCCGGCCTGCCGCCGCGCCCGGTACGCCTCCGCCCGGGCCTCCTCTGCCGCCTCCGCGGCCCGGCGCTCGGCCTTCAAGCTGGCCAGCGCGGCGGCGATCCGCGAATCCCGCGACCGCGGACTCCACGCCTCCTCCGGCACCTCATCCCCGCAGCGGCCTGGAACACCCCGAACAGCTCATCTTCGGCCGCATCGGCCGCCGCATGCGCAGCAACCCTCTTCCGGGCCAGCTTGGCCAGCGTGTCCTCTGTCCGGTTAGCCGACTTCGACGCACTGGCGGCGATCTTCATCCCGTCCAGCGCCACCGTCCCCAGCTTGCCCATGCCCAGCCGCGCGCACAGCACCAGCACCCCGGTGAAGAAATCCCCGGCCGCCTCCGGGAAATCACGCCGGAACCGGGCGAAGGTCAAATGATCGGGCAGGTTCCCGCCGGCCTCAGCCCGTACCACCTGTGCCGCGTCTTCGGTGCGGCGGTCGGAATGCCGCCGCATGCCTGCCAGACGCAGGTCCGGGTGCGGCACGCCAAGTCCATGCTCCGGGCGGGCCTGCCGATCAGCCGGGTCGCCGGTGCTGCCGGCTTCTACGACCAGGCCCACCTCACCAGGCACTTCAAGCGCATCGTGGGAGTGACCCCGGGCCGGTACGTCGCCGATCTCTAACCGTGGGTGGAGGCTAAGTTCTATTCGCGGGCCGATGTGTTCCGGGCGCCATGCGCGGAGCATTAGCGGTATGAACATAACCGATGTAGTGACCGTGCGAGGTCTGCGCAAGGCGTACGGGAACCGAGTGGTGGTGGACGGTCTGGACCTCGACGTCCCCGCCGGTGAGATTGTCGGTCTGATCGGCGCCAATGGCGCCGGCAAGACGACAACCGTGGAGTGCATCCAGGGGCTGCGCAAGCCGGATGCCGGAGTACTGCGCGTCCTCGGTTACGACCCAGTCACCCAGGCCGGGCAGTTGCGCCCGCACATCGGCAGCCAGCTGCAGGACTCGGCGCTGCCCGACCGGCTGCGGGTAGCAGAGGCGGTCGAGCTGTTCCGCACCCCGCACGGCCGCGATGGCGCGGAGCTGCTGGAGCAGTTCGGGCTGACCGCACGCCGCCGCTCGGCGTTCGCATCGCTGAGCGGCGGGGAGCGGCAGCGGCTGTTCCTCGTCCTCGCCCTGCTCAACCGGCCCCGGCTGGTGATCCTGGACGAGCTCACTCAGGGCCTGGACCCGGCCGCACGCCGCGACGTCTGGGCCGCCGTCCGTCAGCTGCATGACGCCGGCACGACAGTGCTGCTGGTCACGCACGAAATGGACGAGGCCGAGGCGCTCTGCGGCCGGGTGGTCGTGATGCGGGCCGGTCATGTCCTGGATAGGGGGGCGCCGGCGGATCTGGTGGACCGGCACGCCGCCGTCGCGACGATCCGGTTCAGCCTGCCAGATCCACCGGCCGGCTTGCTGGACCACCTCAGCCGGCTCGATGGCGTACTCGCGGTCGACCGCGCCGGCTCGCGAGTCACCGTGCGCGGCGACCGGCGCATCATCGCGTACGTCGGCGCCGCCCTGGTCCGCTGGGGCTCGGTGCCGGCGGACCTCAACGTGCACATCCCGACCCTCGAGGACGCCCTGCTCGACCTGCTCGACGGGGATGCTGGGCCGGGTGCGGCCACGGAACTGATTGGAACAGTGAGATGAACAACCAGACGATAAGGCTTATCCGGGCTGAGCTGAGGCTCATGCGGCGCGATCCGCTAGTGCTTACGTTCGTGTTCGTGTTCCCGGTCGTGACCATGCTGATCATCGGTGGCGCGTTCGGCACCACGCCGGACCAGGCGTTCGACTACACCAACCCCTCGCACTGGTACGTCGCGTCCTACCTCACGGTGGTGATGGGCGCGATAGGCCTGATCATGGTGCCGGTACACCTGGCCTCCTACCGTGAGCGCGGCGTGCTGCGCCGGTTCGCGGTGGCGGGCTTCCCGCGCTGGTCGTTCGCGATCGCCGAGCTCACCGTCGGGCTGGTGACGACGGCGGTGGCCTGCGCCCTGCTGCTCGTGATCGCCACACCGGTGTACGGGCTGCCCGCCATACACGACGCATGGCGGGTGCTGCTGGCGCTCGGCATCGGCGCGGTGGGCTTCATCGGCCTCGGTGTACTGCTCGGCTCGGTGCTGCCGTCGGCGCGCTCAGCCCAGGCGGTCGGACTGGTACTGTTCTTCCCGTCGTTCTTGCTCGGCGCCGGCGGTCCGCCGCCGCACGTCATGGGCTCGGCAGTGCGGGCAATAGCCGGGCCTTTGCCGCTGACCCTGCTTACCAACGCGGTCCGCGAGCCATGGCTGGGCATCGGTACCGCGACCACGTCGCTGATAGCACTGGCCGGGTTCACCGTCGTGGTGACCGCGGTTGCCGCCCGCCGCGCGATCCTGTGACTGCGATCGTGACGTTCCGTAGAATCCGCGACATGACCGTCGAAGCTGACCCGCCCCCGGCCGCGGCTGAAGAGCCTTTGGCTGCTGGCCGGGCTAGCTTCTGGGCGGCCGTCGCCGTGTTCGCCGGTATCGTCGCGGTCGGGTTCGGGCTCGGGCGGATCCAGCCGAGCCCTCCTCCGGTAATCGTCGCGGCGGTGGCCGGCGTTGGCGCGACAGGCGCGGCCCTGCTGCTGTTGCAGCGGCGGCGACCACTGCTCGGATATGCCGCCGCGGCCTCCGCCGGGATCACGGTCATCGGCGGCATCGCATCAGCTAATCCCGTCTGGTTCGCGGTGTGCCTGGTCGCCGGGTGGTGCGCACTGGTCGGCGGACGCCGCATCGGACTGACGTACTGGTTTGCCATGATGGTCCTGTTCACGATCGAGTGGACCTGGGTCAGGCCGGACCCGGGCTGGGGCGCCTGGATGGGGGGAATTACGCTTAGCCTCTTCGGCGGCCTGCTACTCCGGCACCAGTTCGACCTGGTCGCCCAGCTGCGGGCGGCGCAGGCAGGCCTGGCCGAGAAGGCACGGGCAGAGGAACGCAACCGCATCGCCCGCGACCTGCATGACGTCATCGCGCACACGCTGACGGTCTCGCTGCTGCACGTGATGAGCGCGCGGCTGGCCGTCGAGCACGATCCCGCAGACGCCGCCCGCTCTCTCGCCGAAGCCGAGCGCCTCGGCCGGGAAAGCCTGGACGAGGTGCGAACGACAGTCGGCATGCTGCGCGAAGATGGTGACATGGGCCGCACCGCGCCGCCGCCCGGCGTCGACGGCCTGCCGACTCTGGTGGACCGGTTCCGGTCGGCAGGCACGGACGTCACCTTTGCCGTGGACGGTGAGACCGGCCGGCTGCCGGCCACAGTCGGGCTCGCCCTCTACCGGGTCCTGCAGGAGGCGCTGACAAACGTGATCAAGCACGCCCCCGGTTCGCCGGCCACCGTGCACCTGACCGTGGACGCGGCCGAGGTCAGGCTTTCCGTGCACAGCATGGGTCCGCCAGGCACCGGGACCGGGCTCGGCATCATCAACATGCGCGAGCGGGCCGAATCGCTCGGCGGAAGCTGCCATGCGGGGCCCGGCGATCCGGGCTGGCTGGTCCGCGCGTCGTTCCCGCTCAACGGCCTCCGCAGCGGCTCGCTCGGCGGCCCTCACAGCGGTGCGGAGGTGGCGACATGATCAAGGTGCTGCTCGTCGATGACCAGGAACTGGTCCGGGCTGGCTTGCGCGGCATCCTGCGCAGCCGCTTCGGCTTCGACATCGTCGGCGAGTGCGCGGACGGCACGACGGTGGTCGCGGCGGTCCAGTCGCTCGCCCCCGACGTCGTCCTGATGGACGTGCGGATGCCCCTGGTCGACGGCGTGCAGGCGACCCGCCAGCTGCGCTCGCGCGACGACAGCCCGCCGGTGCTCGCGCTCACCACGTTCGACGACGAGGAAGTCCTGGCCGGCATGCTGCGGGCCGGCGCTTCCGGTTTCACCCTCAAGGGGGTGCCGGCTGAGGAGCTGCAGCGCGCGGTGCGCGTCGTAGCCGAGGGCGGCGCCTGGCTGGATCCCGCGGTCACCGGCCGGGTGCTGGCCACCTACCGCTCAGCGCCTGCCCGCCGGCCGCCCGATCCCAGCCTGGAAACCCTGACCAGCCGGGAGCTGGAGGTGCTGGTACTCATCGGCGAGGGCAAGACCAACGCGGAGATCGCCGCCGGCCTGTTCGTCAGCGAGGGCACCGTCAAGACCCACATCAACCACCTCTTCACCAAGCTCCGCCTGCGCGACCGTGCCGCCGCCGTTATCTACGCCTTCGACCACAACCTGGCCGGCCGCGGCTGACGGCACTCCACGGGCCTGTCCCACGAGTCGAGCCACTGCCCGTTCTGAAACAAAGAAAGAGATCTTTAATTGAACCGGTCTGCTGCCTCGGCCTGGTCGAGTGTCGCTGCCCAGCTCGCCAGGAGGTTCAGGGCGTCGCGGGGACGGCACGGTGATGAACCGGCCGCGGTCGGCGTCGATGTGCCGCATCGCCTCCGCGGAGGCGAGCTTGCAGTCCGCGAGGCACAGGAAGTCCGGTGACCCGGTCAGCTTGACCAGCTGGTCCCAGGCCGGGATGTGAGCCGGGTCATCATCGGTGTTCCCGTCCGCCAGCTGGAAGAGCGCATGCAACCTCGCTCCGCGGTGCAAACGATAATGACACACATTGTCCGCCTGGCTCCAAGAAGGAGCTGGCATGCACGACTACGACGAGGACAACGACGGCAGGTACCCCGACGAGAGCCCGGTCGAGGTCCGCTATCCCCGCAGCAAGCAGGAAGAGCAGCGCGACCGCGAGCAGTGGCCGTGGCTACCAGGGACGATTGTAGAACAGTGCGGCCCCGAGGAATGGTACGTCTGCGTCGAGGTCCGGGAGCTGGCCGTGCTGCGCGACGGTCGGCGTGCACCGCGCGGGACCGCCAGCCGTAACCTCTGCTACCCGTGCTGCTTCAGGGACGGCTCGGAGATCCGCCCACGGCCCGCATCGAGTGGCCCGGCGGCGGCGCGACGCGGGGCGAGCCGGTGACCGGGGACCGGGTGATCCGGTTCGCGACGGCAGCCGTGGTCTGCGCGGTGGCCGCGTTCGCGGCGGTGGTGTCCTACTCCCACATCTACGGCCTGGGCCGGGCGCACGGGCAGGATGGCACGGCGGCCCGGCTGCTGCCGCTGAGCGTGGACGGGCTGATCCTGGCTGCTTCGCTGGTGTTGTTGCATGAGGCCCGCAACGGCCGGGATGCGCCGCGGCTGGCCCGGTTCATGCTGTGGCTCGGCATCGGCGCCACGGTCGGCGCGAACATCGCCTTCGGGGCGGGATACGGGCTGCTCGGGGCGCTGATCTCGGCCTGGCCCGCGGTCGCGTTCATCGGCGCGGTCGAGATCGCCATGCAGCAGGTCAGACGAGCCTGCGGGCCACGCGCAGCCATCAGCGGACCAGCCGTGCCAGCCGTGCCAGCCGTGCCAGCCGTGCCAGCCGTGCCAGGCGACGTGGAGCAGGCGGTCCGCGCGGCCTATGCGGCGTCGGTCGCGGCCGGGCAGCCACTGAGCCAGCGGGCCATGGCCGAGCGG
>Ga0208565_1000098_pt1 | contig 72035 bp, 68 predicted proteins | sample Sb_taG_7_FD_187706 | JGI IMG/M metagenome (GOLD analysis project Ga0208565, IMG submission 187706) | Peat soil microbial communities from Weissenstadt, Germany - Sb_50d_2_FS metaG (SPAdes) (version 2) | ecosystem: Environmental > Terrestrial > Soil > Wetlands > Peat | place: Germany... | reverse complement strand
GCAGCATCCTGCTCAACGCCTACGGCTGGTGGCAGATCGGACAGTTCGCCGGCTACGCGGCGATCGGCCTCCTCGTGGCAGCGATCGTGGTGCTCGGCGCCTTCATCTTCGAGATCGTGCGCTGGCGCCAGTCGGAGACCGAGGGCCGGACCTCCCGCCCGGCGACGCAGTCGGTGACGGCCGCGCATCCCGCGTGACCCAGTAGCTCAGGGCTCGGTCCCTTGTGACCCACCGGCCTTCGGGTCGGTGGGTCATTCTTTTGGTGCGAGCGTCCGATCGACCGCGGCGGAGCGCAGCACCTCGAGCGCTCGGTCGAGGACTCGCCGCGGATCCACCCCCGCCTGCACCGCCTGCGTCGCGAAGACCCCCGCCGCCTCGATGAGGGCGCGCTCACGTTCGGCAGGGCTCACGGGGAGCCGCTCGGTGACAAAGGTCCCGTGGCGGCCGCGAGAAACGATGAAGCCCCCCTGCTCGAGCTCTCGAAACGCCCGAGCCACGGTTCCACCGGCGAGTTCCAGGTCTGCCGCAAGCTGCCGGATGGACGGGAGGCGCTGTCCCGCGGGGAGCAGCCCGGTCGCGATCATGGTGGCGATCTGGCCCCGAATCTGGTCGTACGGCGGGACTGCCGACGACGAGTCGACGCGAAGGATCACCCGCTGACCACCGGGATGTCGCGGCGCACCCGCCAGTGGGCGAGGTGTCCGAGCCCGATCCACACGAGCACCGCACCGAGGTCGCAGGCGGCGCCCGCCCAGGGCAGGATCGCGCCGAGCTGAGCGTTGGCACTGACGTCGCCGAGCGCAACCAGCGCCCAGCCGATGCTCAGGAGCATCAGCGCCAGCCCTGCGGCGGAGAAGGAGTGGATCGAGGCGGCACGGAGTGAGTCGTCGGCCGCGAGCAGGTCGTCGGTGATCGCCGGTTGCGGCCGCCCCACGATCGCCTTGAGAAACCCTTCGAACACGAGCGAGAAGGCGACCACGAACACGGCTGTCGCGCCAACGAGCGCGACGCTCGGATCGACGGTGCGCCCGGGATCCTTCGGGGCGACCGCGTAGAGCACGGCGAGCACGACCGTCACGCCGGGGAGCACCCTCATCGCCCACATCGTCGCCGGGGGGACGTAGCCCGACAGCGTCCGCGGCGCCAGAATCGCGGCTCGAACCGTCTCCCGCGAAGGGGTCCGCCTCAGGTAGGTCATCTCCGCGACCACGGAGCCGAGGAGCGAGCCGGCGATGGCCAGCACCACCCAGCTGTCGCCGAGAGGGAACGGACGCCCGACGAGATCGATGTAGACGGGGGATGCAAGCCAACCGAGCGATGCCCCGGCGACCTCGAGCGAACGGGTCCGGCGCAGGTAGCCCGCCACCAACGCGCGATTGACACTCATGAGGGCGAGCCCATGGTGGGCTGACCATCGCTCGATTCGCGGTTCGCTCGGCGGCATCACGGCAAGGAGGAAGGCCGCGACTGCGATCGCCGCGCTGACGCCGAGGATGATCGATCCCGCCGCCGTCAGTTGAGAGGTCTCCACATCCGCTCCTCCACCGTATCGCCCGGTGTTGTATCTATGTATCAGTACATTGATACAATAGTGCCGCAGCCGCGGCAAGTCAAGTCCCGACGCCGCATTGCGTCGTCATCACCACGAATGTGTGAGACTCGCTCTCCTGCGGGACGTGGCACACGGCAAAAAGGGAGATGCGGTGCAACGACATCCTGGGGGATCGCCTCGCATGCCGGCCGACACGCTCATCTTTCAAATCTCCCCGGCCGGCCTCAGCCTGATCGGGGGAAGCGGTCGCGGAGCGGGATGGTCGGGCATCGTCGACCTCGACCTCGAACAGGAGCCGACCGCCGCGCAGGTCCACAGCTCGAGCCGTCCCGCGCGAGTCGGCGGAACCGACCAGCCCGTGAGGGTGATCGGACCCTACTGGGCGAAGCACGCGGTGCTGGTTCCCGTGGGCGGCGAGCACCTGGTCGTGTTCGGCAGTCACGAGCCCTTGCCCGACCCGGACGCGACCCTGGTGCCGGCTGCGGCGCACCTCGTCGCCGAGCTGCAGCAGGTCTCGCCGGCGAAGCTCCTCGCCGATGAGCTCGAGGTGGTGCATGCCATCCGCGACCTCATCGAGTATCGCCCCGAGACGGTCGTGGAGACGGCGCGGCACATCGCGGGCAAGGCCGCCGAGCCGCTGGCGTGCGAGGTCGGCGCCGTGCTGCTCCACCACAACGGCGCGCTGGTCGTGGAGGTGGTCACCCGCAACTGGTCGGAGCACCTGGACTTGGCGGCGATCCGAGGAACGCTGGTCGGCCTGTTCGAGCGGGCCGAGCGCGGCGCCTTTGTGGAGTTGGAGCTCGAGACCGCCACAGGTGACGCGCTCGGACGTGACCAGGGCCTGGTGGCCCGCTTCGCCGTCCCCATTGGGAGGCCGACACCCTTTGGGGTGCTGGTCGTCGCACACGCCGCGACCCGTGCGCGCGGGTTCACCACACTCTGTCAGCGGATCGGGTATGCGCTGGCGGACGTCGCGGAATCGCTGCTCGCGCAGGCCATCTCGCGCGAGCAACTCACGGCCGATCGTGATCGTTTCGCGCGACAGGCGCGCATCGACCCGCTGACCGGCCTCGAGAATCGCGCCGCGTGGGATGAGCACGTGTCGGTCGAGGAGGCACGACGCGGCCGGTACTCCCGCTCGGTCACGGTCGTGAGCGCGGATCTCGACAACCTCAAGGCGGTGAACGATCGCTACGGGCACGAGGCGGGCGACCGTCTCATTCGCGCGGCCGCGAACCTGCTCCGCCGTCATGCGCGCGGAGCGGACCGGATCGCTCGCGTCGGGGGTGATGAGTTTTTGATACTCATGCCCGAAACTGACCTGCACGGAGCGGGACGCTACCTGGCACGGGTACGAGCCGCGGTGCGGCGCATCCAGGCGACCGAGGTCTCACGCCTGCAGCTGTCCTTCGGCGCCGCGACGGCGCGCGAGGGCGAGACGCTCGGCGCGGTGATCGGCCGGGCGGACGCGGCGATGTACGCCGCCAAGAAACGCCGCGAACGCAAAGCCAGGAATGGCGTCGGGCTCCGACCTGCAGGAGCCGATCGCAGCGAGGTGACCCTCAGCGCGCGCTGACCGCTGTCATGCCATGCGCGCTTTCAGTGGTGGAGCCTAGTCTGGTCGATGTCGTCGTGGCTCATGCCGAAGTAATGGGCGACCTCGTGCAGCATGGTGTCGTGCACCTGGTCGACGAGCTCGGCGCGCGTTCTGCACCAGCGCTCGATGTGATGCTGCAGCAGCACGATCCGCTTGGGATACCCACTCGCGCTGAACGACGACTCGGTGGTTCCCTGAAAGTACCCGAGCACGCGCTCGTCGATCCCGTTGCCGCGGTCATCCGCCGTCGCGCCGGGTTGAATCGTTATCAGGAGGTTATCGGCGTCCATCCGGGCGCGCAGCGTCGGCGGGATGCTCTCCAGGGCATCCGCTACGATGCGCTCGAATTCCTCCGCCGAGACGTGGTACGCCACCCGCTGAGAATGTCACACGGCCGGGGAGGAAGCACGATTCCGCCGAGACCCGAGCACTGTGATGAGCAGGTGGTCCGACGGCCCGCTTGCCCTATCCTCGTCGCGCCATGGCAATCCAGACCACCGAGAACGCGATCGAAGTCTCGGGGCTCCACAAATCGTTCGGCAAGGTGCATGCGCTCCGCGGCATCGACCTGACGGTGCCTCGCGGGAGCGTGCTCGGCATGCTCGGTCCCAACGGCGCCGGCAAGACCACGGCGGTCCGCGTCCTCACGACGCTCCTGCGACCGGACGCAGGGAGGGTCACCGTCGAGGGGTACGACGTGGTTCACGACGCCGCCGCGGTGCGCCGCTGCATCGGGCTCGCGGGCCAGGCGACGGCGATCCAGCTCGAGCTGACCGGTCGCGAGAACCTCGAGATCATGGGTCGCCTCAACCACATGGAGCGGCGGACGATCCGGGGCCGCGCCGCCGAGCTGCTCGAGCGCTTCGAGATCGCGGACGCCGCGGACCGTCCGGCCAAGACGTACTCGGGCGGCATGCAACGCCGGCTCGACCTCGCCGCGAGCCTGATCGCGGAGCCGTCGGTGCTCTTCCTCGACGAGCCGACCACGGGCCTCGACCCGCATGGACGGCTCGGGATGTGGGACATCATCCGCGAGCTCGTCGGTCGCGGCACCACGCTGCTGCTCACCACGCAATACCTTGACGAGGCCGACGAACTGGCGAACACGATCGTGGTGGTCGATCGGGGCGAGGTCATCGCCTCAGGGACGCCGAACCAGCTCAAGGACCACGTGGGTGGCGATCTCCTCGAGTTCACGGTGCCGGACCGGGCGCGGCTCGACGACGCCGTCCATGCCGTCGCCGGCCTGTCCGACGCCGCCCCGAGCGTCGAGACCGATGCGAAACGGGTCAAGGTGGCAGTCGGAAGTCACGGGTCGACCGCGCTGGTCGAAGCCGTGCGACGCCTCGACGCCGCCGGTGTGGAGACCGAGAACCTCGCCCTGCACCGCCCATCGCTCGACGACGTGTTCCTGGCCGTGACCGGGCATGCAGCCGAGGCATCGTCAGACGGAACCGGCAAGGCGCATAACAGCGCATCGACGGGGGTGCCCGCATGACCGTTCTCGCCGACACCGCACACACGAGGTCGCGCCCGGGGGCGGGGCAGATGGCGCGCTGGGCGATCAGCGATGCGCTGGTCATGACGCGCCGCAACCTGCTCGTCTGGATGCGCGTCCCCGCCTACATCGTGTTCACCGTCGTGCAGCCGGTGATCTTCGTGCTGCTCTTCCGGTACGTGTTCGGCGGCGCCATCCAGGCCCCCGGGTCGGGCGGATACGTCAGCTACCTGATGCCCGGCATCATCGGACAGACCGCGGCCTTCGCCACCTTCGCGACCGCGATCGCGCTCGCGCAGGAGGCGACCAAGGGTGTGATCGATCGCTTCCGCGCCATGCCCATAGCACGCTCGGCGGTCCTCGCCGGCAGACTGATCGCCGACTCGATCCGCATGCTCATCGTGATCCTGGTGATCATCGGCGTCGGCTACGCGGTGGGATTCCGATTTCAGAACGGCGTCGCGGGCGCCGTCGGCATGGTGCTCCTCGCAGAGGCATTCGGCGTCACCGTGTGTTCCGTCTCAGCATTCGTCGGCCTCGCGATCAAGGACGAGGAATCCGTGCAGGCATTCGGTCTGATCTGGATCTTCCCGTTGACGTTTATCAGCTCGGCGTTCGTGCCGATCCAGACGATGCCCGGCTGGCTCCAGGTCTTCGCGAACAATCAGCCGGTGACGCTCGTGATCAACGCCATGCGCGCCATGGCGCTGGGCGGCCCGCAGTTCCCGCTCAACCCGGCACTGTGGGAAAGCCTGGTGTGGCTCGCGGGCGTGCTGCTCGTGTTCACACCACTCGCGGTGCGCAGCTACCGGCACGTCGGGTAGGCTAGAGGCCTCCGGCTCCGTCCGGGGAGCCCAATCCGGATGGTCCGTCGTAACCCTTTACTCCGTTGCAGAGGTAGTCGTGCAGGCTCCCGCAGTAGCCGTTGGAGCCGCCGACGGCATCGAAGAAGTCTCCGGCGTGGTGATACTCGAAACCGGGTGACATCGTCCTGCCGTTGCCGGCGAGCCCGACGACACCGGCGATGAACGGCGCGGATGCGCTCGTCCCGCCCACCGCGATCCAACCCGGATTCAGACCGTCAAATCCCGGGGGGAAGCTGGTGTCGTACACGGCGAGCCCGGGGGTGGGATCGGCATCCGCCGAGACGTCGGCCACCGTCCGCATGAAGCAGCGCGAGTCGTGCTGCCATGAAGGCTTGGCGATGTACGCGGAGCAGCCACTCGAGGCGGCGTACCAGGCGATCTCCGAATAGCCTCGACTACCGCTCGCCGGCATCAGGGTTGTGCCACCGACGGCTATGACGTTCGACATCACCGCGGGGAAGCTCGCGGGGCCGAATCCGTAATCGCCTGAGGATGCAATGATCGTGGTGCCGGGATGACGGTAGTACCGCTCGTACTGCTGCATGCCGTTGAACTCCTGCAGCCCGTAGCTGTTCGAGATGGCGGCGACGCCGAGACTCGCCGCGGTGTCCTCGGAGATTCCCAGGTCCAGGACCGACGGGGTCGATCCCTCGACGAGCACGATGTGGCAGCGCGGGCAGGCCGCGGAAACCATGTCGAGATCGAGCGAGATCTCGATGCCCCAGCCGGGATCCGCGCTGGGGTACGGCCCCGCGGCACCGCTTTCGTTGAGCTTGCGAAAGCAGCCGTTCGACGTCGTGCAGGGTGCGAGGCCGTTGGTGCGTCGATAGGTGGCGAGGTCCGATTCCGCGGTGGGGTCGTCAAAGGCGTCCACGATGGCGATGGTCTGCCCGGCGCCGTGGCTGATCGGCAACTTGTATGCGGCCTCGAGCTGAGCTGCGACGTACCCGGCGATCGTGCCGTCGGAGCTCGCAATCGGGCGATTGATCACGACGTCAGCGAGGCATTCCTCCGTCCCTGGCACCGTGGCACCACAGACACGGGCCACCCCCGGAGCGGCCGGTGCAGCTGCTCGTGCCGTTGCTCCACCCGCGAGCGAGGCGATCAACAGCGATCCGACGGCGATCCACTGAGTCTTCATCGTGCTACTCCCCGCATGTGGCCAGCCGTGCTCATGGGAACGCGTATGCGTTGAGGATCGTCTGATCGAGAACGCCTCCGCCGGCATCCGTCACATGGATGCGGATCGCCGCGGTGCCCGCGTGAGCCGGGTCCCTGTAGCTCACCGCAAAGGTGTTGGCGCCACTCCCGGTCACGTGCGCCGGCGTCCAGGTCGCGCCACCGTCGAACGACACGTTGACCTGTGCCGAGTTGACGGCGATGGACACGCCGAGAATGTGCGAGATCGCGAGTTGGAACGTCACGGGGCCCGACGCGACATGACCGGTGTCGTCCTCGGGCAGCTGATAGTCGGGCAGCATGAGTGCGACGACGCTGCAGCCGGCAGTCATGCCGCTGAAGCACACCCATCCCGACGGAACCGGCGCGCTCGTCGAGCCGGGGCTCGAGAAGGTCCAGGTCGTTGCCTGACTGGTCGAAAGCGTTCGCCACGTGGCGGTCGTTGCCACGGAATACTGGAGTTGGAAGTGTGCCGGGCCTGCGGCCGTCGGCACGTCGATACCCAGCGGATCCTGACCGGCGCTGATCGTGACGCCATCCTGTGTGAGCGTGTACGCGTCGGTCTCGGTGAGCCCCGGAACCGGGAAGTTGGGGAAGCCGAAGTGCCCGGGCGGATTGTCCCCGTACGGGAAGATCTCGAACTCGAGACTGCCCGCCTCCGTGCACGCCGGACAACCCTGCACGAACGGGAACGCGTCAGCGGCGCCGGTGTCGACGGGTACGCCGGGCCCGATCGGTCCACGATTCCAGTCCGCGGTCGATTCCTGGCGCGGCACCAGGACGCGATCCGAGTCCTGTGTCAGCCCGTTGAAGCTGGCCGCGTCTGCGACGACCTGTTGCAGCCACAAGAGATCGGGTCCAGCGAGCACGTACTCAGTCCTTTCGAGTGGTGCGTTGAACGTGTCGAACTCCCCGAATGCGAAGACCTGCCATGGGAAGAAGGACTGGCGCACCTCCATGGCCGGATTTCCCTGGACGTCGCTGAAGTATCGTGTCGCAACGATTGCGAGCTGCGACGTCTTCACGGCGTAGCGCTGGTTGCGGGCAATGGCTCCCTGACCGCCGTAGCTCGCATCGTACGAATAGGCCGCCGGACTCGAGGACGGCGAATCGAAGTGAAACGACGCGATCCATCCCTGCGTCCCCACCTTCGGAGCAGGCCCAGGACTCACATACACCTTGAAGGGCGGCGCCCCGCCACCGATCGACCACGCTGTGCTGAACGACGTGCCGCCGGTCGAACCCTGGCTGTTTCGCTGCCATGTGACACTGCCTGACCCGACGCCGGTCGGCAGGGGAGGCGTCGCGGTGACGCGCGCAGTCGCGGTGCGCGCGTCGACAGTGATCGTGGTGTTTCCATGGACGGTGAAGTTCACGATGGCCATGTGCTCGTCACCACCGGCAGGCGGACCACCGCCGTTGACGGTGGCGCCTCCCGAGAAGTGAACGAAATCGCCGAGCAGCGCGTAGTGACCGTTCGGCACGCTGGCCTTGAAGACGCCGTGATACCACGACTCGAAACCGACTCCGGCGGACTTGCGAGCGTCACCCGTGTTCAGGAGGAACGCAGCATCGCCGGTGTCGGGCGCACCTCGGGCATCGATGCCGTTGACGGTGAGCGTGTACAGCGTGAACCCGGACGACGGCCGGCGTGCGTGCGATGCGACGCCCGTCAGGCTGATCCGGTCGATGCCCGTCAGCGTTCCCGCCGAGATCGCCGACTGCAGTCCCGAGCCCGAGGAGGTGGTGACGACGCCGTCGGTGACTCCGGCGGCAACCTCGACGGGATGCAGCAGCCAGGGCATGGCTGGTGTCGGCGCGCCGTGCCACTGCACCTGCACCGCCATCTGTCCGGGCGTGCCGGTTTCTGCCTGACTCAACGCTCCCGTGTCAAACAGCGAGGGGTCAAGTATCGCGCCGAAGCTGTGCAGGGCCACGGCCGGGACGACATACAACGCCCCATTGGCCTGGAACGTCAGCAGGGGCGTCGACGCATCTGCCGAGGCGGCGGCGCTCACCGCCAGGCGGCCATCCGTGCCCGTGCTCTGGAGGATGCGCTGCCCGGTCACGAGGGTGATCAGGCGATCCGCCGGCGCGGCGACCGAGGTCGAACCGGCGGCCCGGTGGGCGGCTGCGGGCAGCATTCCGGCGACCACCGCAAGGGCCGTGGATACCAACAGCGCTGTCAGGGAACGGATCTGGCGGTGGGTCACGGCTTCTCCCTTCTAACGCTCTCGCAGCATGCTCGAGTGTGAGCACCCTAGCAGAGGCGAGGGGTGTTGTTGGGACATGACATCGGCGGCTCGCAACCGGCCCGAACACCTGCTGGAACCAGCCCTCGATGTCGAGGATCGCCCCGCTCGGTGCCGTACCCTGAGCGGTCTGAACAGCCCTCGATGGCTCGACACGTCCGAGCTCCGCATCGGCCTCGGCTGCATGCGCCTCTCGACTGACAGCGATCGCGACGATGACGCAGCCGTCGAGACGATCGAAGCGGCCGCCGGAGCCGGGATCACCATCTTCGACACCGCGCACGCATACGGTCCCGATGCGGCGTCGGCAGGACACAACGAGCGTCTCGTCGCTCGTGCACTGCGCATGCACGGCGCAATTCAACGCGCGCGGATCGTCACCAAGGGCGGCATGACCCGGGTTGGGGACAGCTGGATTCCTGACGGCCGGGCCAGGGTGCTCCTCGCGGATTGCGAGGCGACCCTCGCCGCCCTCGACGGACTGGCCATCGACCTGTATCTCATCCACGCCCCAGACCCGAGAACGCCCTGGCACACATCGGTGCGAGCGCTCGCGCAGCTCGTCGCTGACGGAACGGTCCGGCACGCAGGCCTGGCGAATGTGAACCGCCGCCAGCTCGAGGAGGCATCCGACCTGCTGGAGGTGACCGCGATCCAGGTGGGCTTGAGCGTGCTCGACGACAGCGCCGTGAGGGGCGGATTGATCGACCTCTGCGAGGAGCGGGGGATCGCGGTGATCGCCCATTCGCCGCTCGGCGGTCCCCGCCGCGCCGGCTCCCTCGCGCGCCGTCAGGCGTTGACGGATGTCGCGCGAGCTCGGCACGCGACGCCTCAGGAGGTGGCGCTCGCATGGGTGCTCGACCTGTCCCCTGTCGTGGTCGCGATACCCGGAGCGCGTCGACCGGAGACCGCGCGCTCGGCCGCACGGGCGGCAGCGCTGCGGCTCGAGCCGGGCGACCGAACACGCCTGGTCAGTGGCTTCAGCTGGCCGCAACCGAAACCGTCCGCGGGACCCCGAACAGGGCTCGAGCACGCGGAGGTTGTCATGGTGATGGGCGTCCCGGGGGCCGGCAAGAGCCGTCGAGCCGAGGAGTACGCCGCCCGGGGGTACCTTCGCCTCAACCGCGACGAGCGCGGCGGATCACTGCGTGATCTCAGTGGCGCGCTCGACGAGGCGCTGGCATCGGGCGTCCGGCGGATCGTGCTCGACAACACGTATTTGACGCGCGCCGCGCGAAGCCACGTGATCGAGACCGCAGCCCGCCATCGAGTGGGGATTCGGTGCGTCTGGATCGACACGCCACTCGCCCAGGCGCAGGTCAACCTCGTCGAACGCATCCTCGACCGGTTCGGGTCGCTCCCCGATCCGGAGGCCCTGCGCCGGCACGCGCGCGTGCAGCCGGGACTCCTCCTGCCGACCCGCCAGATGCGCGGGTTCCGCGAGCTCGAGCAGCCGTCGACCGCCGAGGGATTCGACGTGGTCGAGCGGATACCGTTCGAGCGCGCCCCGGCCGCAATCCTGGGCGAGAGGATCGAAGCACCTGGAGGGGTCTTCGTGGCGGCCGCCGCACTGACGCACCCCGGGTGGGAGAACGCCGTCGCCGAGGGGAACCCTGCGGCGCCGCACCTGGTCTTCGACTGGAAACCCGGCGAGACCATCGAGGTGCTCGATGCGGGTGTGCGGAGGCTTGCCGACCGGGTCACCGGGATCGTGGAGCCCGCGCTCTGCCCGCACCCGGGAGGTCCACCGGTCTGCTGGTGCCGTCCGCCGCTGCCCGGGCTGATCCTCAGCTTCGCGCGGCTCCACGGGCTCGACCCCGGCCGCTCGGTGCTCGTCGGTGCAGGGGCGGCGCATCGGAGGCTGGCCACGACACTCGGCGCGCGCTTCATCACCGTGTGAGCCTCAGCCGAACGCCGTCCGCGAGAGACCCTGACGCCCGTGCTACGGATGCGAGGGCGCCGGCGGCGCACCTTCGATCTCGAACATGAGGTCGTCGAGGTAGCAGTAGTACCAGCCCTCACCTGGTTCATATGACCGGATGATCGGATCGCCGACGGTCTTGAAGTGCGCCGTCGCGTGCTTTCCCGGCGAGTAGTCGCAACACCCGACGTGCCCGCACTCCTGGCAGACGCGGAGATGGACCCAATCGTGCCGCCCCGCGGCAACGCATTCGACGCAGCCCGTTCCCGAGGGGACAACGTCGAGAACCTGATCGAGATGCCGGCAGACGTCGCTCATGTGGATCTCCCTGGAGAGTGGTCGATGGATCTGTGACCCGGTGCCGGGACCACTGTCAAGTCGTTGCTCCACCCCATCAAACGCGCGGTGCCGTCGGTAGTGGGTCAGTTTCGTCACTCGCCTAAACTCCGCCCCGAAACCGAGGCTGTACCATGGATTCATGCCTGAGCGCCCAAGGAAGCGACCGACAGACCTGAACCGGCTCGCGGCCTCCATCGTGGACGAAGCCACAGGGAACGCACCCGATCCTGACGCCGGGAAGAACCCGGCAGCCGTGGCGCTGGGACGGTTGGGCGGAGCCAAGGGCGGCGCTGCCAGGGCAGCGAAGCTCACAGCGACACGGCGGTCGGAGATCGCGAAGAAGGCAGCCGAGGCACGCTGGGGAAGGACGACAGACCAGACGTAGACATTCCAGACGTGCAGCCAGCAGCAGACCAGCCGATCTGCTAGGCTACTGGGATGCAGGTAACTCTCGACCTCAACAAGCTCAAGGACGATCTCGCTCGGATTCGCGCCGACATCGAGGATTTCGAACGCCAGCGCCAGCGCAAGTACGACGAGATGAACGACCTGACAGCGCTTATTGGCCTGATTGAACGGATGTACGTCTCTTCCGAGTCAACATCCGAAAATATCCCGCAGGTCGCACCCATCGAAGCTGTAAACGGTCAGCCGGTCGCGCAGGATCTCGCGGCGATGGACACCAAGACAGCATTTGCCTACGTCCTGAGGCAGTCAGGCAAGGCGTGGGCGCTCAAGGATCTCGCAGAGGAAATGCTGCGGCGTGGGTGGAACACCCGCGACCCTGCTGACAATCCCTTCAGTGCCGTAAACACTGCGGCGGGGCGCCTGGTCAAGGCCGATCCCCACATCGTGCGGCCACGCTATGGCTGGTACGAATGGCGCGAGGACTCCTCGTCGGCCACTCAAGAGCTGGCGCTTGCCTCCAATCACTACTCGCGCACCGTGGCGGAGCAGGCCTAGAAACGCCCCAAAAGAAAGGACCGACGAGGCGGTAACCCCGTCGGCCCTTGGAACCCGTTGTTCCCCAACTGGCCCACGTAGCTCAGTGGACCCCTGAGAAGGCTTTGAGAGCGCTCCCCTGCTAAGGGAGAGGTCGTAGGTTCGAATCCTACCGTGGGTACCGGGGGACTCGCCTATTCAGTGTATCACAAGTTAGTGACAACCCTGGACTCTTCTTAAATCTGGTCAGTTTGGGTATTGACATTCCCTGTGCGCTCAAGCATAATTGTCAGTATGAACACACTCTCGACGGCCAAGAGGACCGCCGTGGTCCGCTGCCTCGTCGAGGGCAACTCGATCCGCGCCACCGTTCGGATCACCGGCGTCGCCAAGAACACCGTGACCAAGCTGCTGGTCGATCTCGGCGCTGCCTGCTCCGAGTACCAGGACCGCGTTCTCCGCGACCTCACCTGCCGCAACCTTCAGGGCGACGAGATCTGGTCGTTCTGCAACGCCAAGGCGCGGAACGTGCCAGCGGAGCATCGCGACGACCCGGCTTGGGGAGATCAATGGACGTGGACCGTCATCGACCGTGACTCCAAGCTCATCCCGACGTGGTATGTCGGGGATCGCTCGTCGCGGTCCGCCTTGATCGTCATGGACGATCTGCGGTCCCGCGTCTCCGGTCATGTCCAGATCACCACGGACGGATTCCACCTGTACGCCGAGGCCGTTGAGGCAGCGTTCGGGCCGGATGTGGACTACGCGCAGCTCATCAAGGTCTACGGCGTTGATCCCGATGCTGATCGCAAGTACAGCCCTGCCAAGTGCCTTGGCTCGCATGCCAAGCGCATCAGCGGGTCGCCCGAGCTGGCCGAGGTCGGCACCTCACACGTCGAGCGCCAGAACCTCACCATGCGGATGGGCATGCGCCGGTTCACCCGGCTGACGAATGCGTTCTCCCGCAAGGTCGAGAACCTTGCCGCCGCGGTGTCTCTCCACTTCATGTACTACAACTTCGCCCGGCCCCACATGAGCCTTGCAGACCCCTATCCCCGCACCCCCGCGATGGCTGCTGGGGTCAGCGACCACGTGTGGAGGATCGAGGAGGTCGTCGCCCTACTGGGTTAGGGCTTCCGCTCCTGCGTTTTCGGCTTCTTAGAAACGGTCCATTCATTGGAATACACCGTTCGGGGACCCTCCTCGGGCTCCGTCTTGACATTCAGTACCGTCGTGGTCCCGGCCATTGTCCCGCCCGTCTTGGTTTCCAGCTTAATGGGCATCGCTGCTAGCTCCTTCGTGGATTCACGTGAATAGAGACAGAACGCTTCTCGTCGCCATCGACGAGTATGTGGAAGGAGAAATCCCCTTCCTTATCAAACGCGAGAGGGCCGAGTCGCTGGATCAGGTTCATGCTTGCCCGTGATCCTGGGCGGGGCGGCCTTGGGACTGTGAGCGTCGATTCGGCAAACCCTAGTTCCTCGCCATCCGCACCGCGCATCTCGACGCGGCAGAGCTTGTCCCGGCCAACCTCAGGCGGTCCTGCCGTAAAGCTCGCGACGAGGAATGCTTCGGGCAGAACCGCGGGCCAGCCGTTATCAGGGGTGAGATCCGTGAACACGCCCATGATGTTGAGGTTGTTATGTTCGTCCGTGTTGGCTGCCTTGCAGATGACGGCGAGGACACATTCCATCGCACGATCATAGGCAGGTGAGTCAGGGTTCGTCCCCTCGCGGACAGACGCGGATATCCGCACGCTGAGACTATCGGCGCCATGATCCTTTGCCCCGCCTGCGGCTCCGATCGGCTCATCCCGCTGAGCTTCCCACCCCCTTGGCGCGAGCCACGGCACCTCGGGCAGCGCGAGGCCATCGACCGACCCGTGATGAAGTGCATCCGATGCGGCGAGCGCAGCTACATCAGCATCAAAACTCACCGGTCGCTCTCCTCAGATTCAAACTGACCCACTACCGTGCCGTCGTAGGACGTGGCGAGAAAATCGCTGATGGCACGGCGCGGATCGGGTGCCGCGATCGCCGCCTCGTAGGCGAGGAGAAACTCCCCCGCATCCGGGCGCCACGCCGCCTCGCGCGGTTGCAATCGGACGGTGTCGATGTCGGGCGGCGCCGGGTACCCGTAGGAGAAGAACGCGGGGGCCGCCAGACGGTGGTCGCCCGGCCACCACCCGGCGCAGATCTGCTCGGCGTTGGAACTGAACTCTGTGATGACGTTGTCACCGGGCAGCGGTTCCGCCGGCCTGCCCGAGTACCGCGTCACGGCGAGGTCGAAGGTTCCCCAGAAGAAGTGCACCGGGGTGGTGCGCCCGCGGAACTGGGCTCGATGTTCCTTCAAGACCAGATCGACCAGCGACAGCACGCCGTGGAATCGCCGCGCAGACGCGGGATCATAGGTGGCGTGGGTGCGATCGTCGGGGAATGGGATCGGATCCGGCACCTCCGACGGCGTCACCGAGATGCTCACGTCGATCCCCATGCGATGCAGCGCATCCATGACGTCGCGATAGAAGTCCGCGACTGCTCCGCCGAGCGGGCGACGCTCGGTCTGACCGTCAGCACTGCGGAGGACGAGAACGTGATCGTGCAGGTCGATCTCGGCGTCGAACGTTCGCAGACCGAAGGGCAGCGGCGATGTGGACAGCCCGCGTGCGGTGACATACAGCGGCACGTTCGCCCAGCCTGGTTCGAACGGGCTCAGTGCGAGGCGGAGCTTGCCGATCACCTGCGTGTACATGTGCAGCGTGTCTCGGGTGTCGCGCCATTCGGCGTACGGGAGAGCCGGCCACTCGCCGGCCTCGTCGCCCATCCCGCCATGATGATCCGCGCGGACGCGCGCATGCGCGACGTCGCCGGGGACGAACAGCCCGCCGTGCGCTGTGACCATCGACCCTGGCGGCCGGCCTCACGCGTCACCAGGATTGGAGACACGGTGCGCGCATCATCCCGACGCATCGGAGGAGTCGTGTCATGAAGCACAGATCATCGCCTCGCAGGCTCATCGCGCTGGACGGCTTCGCAGCCGTGAGCGCGCTCGCCGGCGGCGTCATGGTGATCTCCGGATGGCCATATGCCTTCCCCATGACCTGGCTGCAGGGCACGCCGTTCGACAGTTACGTGATCCCGGGACTGCTCCTCGGGGTCATCGTCGGCGGCAGCGCCGCCGTGTCGACCGTCGCCACACTCCGCCGGGCCACGTCAGGTCCGGTGCTCTCCGCCGTCTCGGGAATCATGATGATGGGCTGGATCGCCGGAGAGATATTCGTGCTCCACGCCAATGTCGGGTTCACACCGCTCTGGCCGTTGTACTTCCTGGTCGGTCTCGGCATGACACTGCTCGGACTTCGCGCAACGCCACGGAGCGTCCGAAGCCTGGGGCACCGGGTGCGTCACGCGTAGGACCGGCGTGCTCAGCCGGGGGCACCGGTATCCCGCATCTCCAGCCAGACGAGACCCTGAATACCGAGGCGGAAACGTCCTCCTGCGTGCACGATCACCATCAGCACCCCTTCGCACGCCGCACATCGGAGAACCGCGCCCGGCGATCGCGGAGCCATGTAGAGGTGTTGCTTGCCCAGCGGGCCGACGGCGCCGCAGCCGGCGCAGGCGCCACGCGCGGCCGTGAGCTCCGGAACGAAGATCTCCTGAAGGAGGCCGGCAGCCGCGTTGCCGTCAAGCCTCAGCTGGTGCTCGTCCATCTCGGTGTCATCCTCCGGTGGGGCCGAATCGCTCGGTCTTGATCCGAGTGGGCTCGTGGCCGAGTTTCACGAGCGACTCCGCGACCGACTCCACAAGCGGCGTCGGACCGCAGACAAACATCAGCGGACGGTCTGTTGGAGGCCAGGCGACGCTCGCGAGCATCGCCGAGTCGATGCGCCCGCGAAGTCCGGCCCATCCCGGAGGTTGGGCGCGGGTCAGCGTGTGGATGACATCCAGCCCGCTCTGCATCGCGGCGAGCCGGTCAAGCTCGGCGCGATAGATGACCTCATCGAGCGAGCGCGATGAATACAAAAGCCTGGTCGGCAGATGGATCCCGTCCGCCTGGCGGGCACGGAGCATGGCCATCAGGGGACAGATCCCCGAACCACCCGCCACGAGCAGCAGCGGCCCGCCCGCAGTCGGGTCCCACACGAAATACCCACCGATTGGGCCGCGCAACTCGAGCTGGTCGCCGAGGCGCAGTTCCCCAGCAAGGTACGGGGACACCTCGCCGTCGTCGAGGCGCTCGACGGTCAGCGCCAGCCGCTCGTCCGGGGCGGGTGCCGATGCGATCGAGTAGCTCCGCTGCGCCTGGTATCCGTCCTCGGCGGTGAGGCGGACATCCACATGCTGACCGGGGAGATGTCCCGGCCAGCCCGGCACGCTGAGGACGAGGGTTCGCACCCGTGGGGTCTCATCGACGAGGTCGACGACCTCGGCGGTGCGCCAGATCAGTCGCCGCTGTAGCGCTGTTCCTGCCATGGATCGCCGTACATGTGATAGCCGTAGGTCTCCCAGAACCCGGGTGAGTCGTCGTTCATCAGCCGGAGGCCGCGGACCCATTTGGCGCTCTTCCAGAAGTACAGGTGCGGCACCAGCAGGCGCGCGGGCCCGCCGTGCTGGCTCTCGAGGGGCTGGCCGTCGTAGGCGAAGGCGATCCAGGCCTTGCCACCGATGACGTCGTCCAGCGGGAGGTTGGTGGTGTACCCGCCGTCGCAGAACGCCATGACGTATTCAGCCGCCGTCTCGACACCTTCGAGGAGCGTGTCGATCGAGACGCCCTCCCACGTGGTGTCGAGCTTTGACCATTTGGTCACGCAGTGGATGTCCTTCGTCACCATCTCGCTCGGCAACGCGCGCAGCTCATTCCATGTCCACCGCTTCTCCTCATCGACCTCGCCGTCGATGGTGAAGGACCACTCGGCAAGCGGCGTATGCGGCGTCGGACCCGCTGAAAGGACGGGAAAGTCGCGAACCAGGTACTGGCCCGGGGGGACGCGGGAATCCTGCTGCACATCGCGGGGGCGGCCCCTGAACCCCCGGCTCACAAAACCCACGCCGCTGCCTCCACGCGGCAATTGTGAGCGGCGTCGAATCGGGCCGCAAGACGAACCCAGAGCGGAATGTTTGGCATCGGGCCCATGGGGTATGGTGATGGCATCGCCTCGAATCTCGAGGGGTATCGCTCGTGGTCGTCATTCCTTCTCGAACGGACGCGCTGCGTCTGACATTCGTAACGAGAAGGAATTGGAGAAACCAGAGTGATTGGTACCGTAAAGAAGATCGTCGCCGAACGCGGCTTCGGCTTCATCACCGCCGAGGATGGACAGGAATACTTCTTCCATCGCAGTGGACTCGACAGTTCGCTGACCTTCGAAAATCTCACGGGCGATGAGCGCGTGAGCTTCGAGATCGAGCGTAGCGACAAGGGCCCCCGTGCCCGTCAGGTCCGCGCGGCCTGATCCTCGCTGCATGAGGTGATCCCGGTCGTCGCCGATTCGTCGGCGATGACCGGACCCTCGTTTGCCGTATAGAGTGGACTCGTATGGCGGACGAAACCCCGGAGAGCTCGGAGCTGCCGAGCGATCCATCCCCATCCGAGGCCGGCGACGAGGAGTCGCCGCCCGCGGACGACACATACCTGCTCGGCGCCACCGGCGTGGAGGAGCAGGTCCTCGCGGAACTCGCTCGCGCTGAAGCGAACTTGAATGATCCGGAGGAAGCGGCCGACGAGAGCGACGGTGCTGTCGTCTGACACCGACTGAGCGAACCCAACAGGTGCCGAGATCCGCGCGGCGAAAGCTACCCGTGGCGCTTCGCCGAGGGCTGACCGTGGCAATCGGTCTTGCCGGCATCGCCGCGGTCATCGTGTTCCTCAACCCGTCCCGGATCGGCAGCGCGCTGGAGCATTTCCAGCTGGCCCTGATCGGTCCGATCCTGCTGCTCTCGGTGTTCGTCTACGTCCTGCAGGGTATCCGCTGGCACTTCCTGCTGACCGACGTCGGCGCCAAACTGCGCCTGCGCGACACGATCCTGATCAATCTCGCGGGCCAGACGATCACCGCGATCGTGCCCCTCGGCGATCTCACTCGCGCCGCGTTCGCGAGTGCCGCCGATGGCACCGATTTCGGCACCGTTGCGGCCACGGTGACGGTGCAGGAGCTGTCGTACATGCTCTGGCTCATTCTCGCGGCGCTGCCGGCAATCCTCGCGCTCGGGTATGGGCTCGCCGCGGTGATCCCGGTCGTCGCCGGCATCGCGCTGATCGTGGTCGCACTCACCGTCTCCCCAGTGTTCTGCAGGTTCCACAACCTCATCGCGCACATCCCGTTCCTCGACAGACTGCTCCCGGCGATCGACGAGTTGCAGCAGGAGACGTCGACGCTGCTGCACCGCCCGGATGCGCTCGCACTCTCCGTCCTCGACGCAGCGCGAGTGGTCGTCGCGGTCACCACGTTCTGGCTCGTCCTGCAGGGTCTCGAGCCGGGCCGGATCGGTTGGTGGCAGGCCGCGTTCGTCCTTGCGCTCGCCACGATCGGGGGAGCCGTGAGCCTGATCCCAGGTGGTGTGGGCGCCAATGAGGCGAGCGTCGCGGCACTCCTCATCTTCCTCGGGTTCCCGTCAGGGAGCGCCGGCGCCGCCGCGATCATCCAGCGCGGACTCATGACCGGTCTCTCGCTCATCCTCGGGTTCGCGGCGTACGCGCTGATCAACCAGCGACTCCACCTTGGGGGCATCTTTCAACTGGTCTCGCGCCGCCCGGCACCCGTTCGCGCCTAGCCCGAGCGCACGCGCTCGTCCACACTTGGCCAATCGTGGACGCGACGCCGATTGCGAAGATCCTGCCTCGAAGCCCCACGGTCGGCCTCATCGAGCGCCAGGCGCTCGAGCAGTTGGTCTCCACCGCGCGCAGCCGCCGGCTCACGGTGATCGTCGCTGAGGCGGGATTCGGCAAATCCACGCTGCTGGCGTCTTGGTGGGAGCTGGCTCCGTGCGCCTGGTACACAGCCGACCAGCACGACCTGGACCTCCCCACCCTCGGCCGCCGGCTCAGCGACGCGCTCCGCCTCCGGGTCCCGGATATCCCCAGCGACATGAGCTGGCTTGCGGAAGGCGCCGGCGGCCCCGAGCCCGAGCAGTTCCTGCGCGCCGACGCGCTCGCCGCCCAGCTCGCCGAGATCCTCCACGAGCAGCTCTCGACCGACCTCATCCTCGTGATCGACGACGCCCATGAGCTCGCCGCCTCGAGTCCATCGGCGCGCCTCGTCGAAGCGCTCTGCCGGCATGCGCCGCCTCGCCTCCACCTGGTCATCGCCGGACGGCGACCGCCACCGTTCCAGATCGAGCGCCTGCGCGGGCAGGGGCAACTCCTGGAGATCGACGGCAGCCAGCTCGCGTTCACCGTCGACGAGGTAGGAGTGCTCGTCGACCAGCAGCTCGGCTCCCAGCCCGAGGAGCTCGTTGCGGAGATCCACCGCATCGCCGGTGGGTGGCCTGCGGCGGTGAGCCTGGCAATCGAGGCGCTGAAGTCGTCGCCGCGACAGACCTGGAGCACGGTGTTCGCCGGTATCGACGAGCCGGGCGCCCCGCTCCTGGCCTACCTCGCCGAGGAGGTGTTCGCGCGCCATCCGGACACCGTTCGCGACCTCGTCGGCAAGCTGGCCCTGTTCGAGCGATTCACACCCGAGCTCTGCGAGGCCATCGGGCTTGGTGGCTCGCGATCCACGCTCGCGGAGCTGACCCGGCAGGGCCTCTTCATCGAGAAGGGCCAGGACGGATCGCTGGCGCTCCGGCCTCTCATCCGCGACTACGCGCTCGAGTCGCTCCCGGTGCCTGAACCGATCGCCCGCGAGCTTCGCATCACCGCCGCCGCCTGGCTCACCTCGACCGGGGCGGCCGGGGAGGCGATCGAGGTCCTGCTGTCGGCGGGGAGTGCTGATGAGCTCGCCAGCCTTGTCGTGAGGCAGGGCTCGCACCTGCTGACCGCCGGTCATATCGCGACCGTGCTCCGCGCCTGCCGGGCGATCCCCTCCGGGCTGCGGACCGCGGAGATCGAGCAACTCGAAGGCGAGGCGCAGCAGATCCAGGGCGACTGGGGCGAGGCCATGGCCTGTTTCCAGCGCGCGGCCGCCGGGCGCGAGTCGCTCCCGGCTCATCTGGCATGGCGGATCGGGCTCATCCACTACCTGCGCGGAGACCCCGAGGCCGCCCTCGAGGTCTACCAGCGCGGCCTCGACGACGCCGGCGCGGACCCGGTGGAGATGGCCCTTCTGCTTGCGTGGACGTCGACTGCGCACTGGATCCGCGGTGATATCGAACCGTGCCGGGCGCTGGCGACGCGGGCGCTCGCCGCCGCCGACGGGTGCGGGGATCACCGGGCGCTGGCGGCAGCGCACACGGTCATGGCGATGCTCGCCGCGCTCGACGGCGACCGTCGTGGCAACGACGCGCACTACCTGCTCGCGCTGCGCGCAGCCGAGGAGGCATCGGACGTGCTCCAGGTGGTCCGAATCCGTACCAACCGCGGCTCGCATTTCATGGAGGAGGGCTCGTACGCCGAGGCGCTGCAGGAGCTCGACGTTGCGGTGCGCCTGGCGGAGCTCACCTCGTTCGCGAGCTTTCTCGCTCTGAGCTTGAGCAATCGCGGCGAGACCAAGCTGCGGACGGGACGCATCGATGAGGCGTTGTCGGACCTCGAGGCTTCGCGACTGCGCTACCGGCAGATCGACTCGGACATGGTCTCGTATCCGCTGTCGCTGATCGGCGAGATCTACACCGAGCGCGGCAACCTTGCCCAGGCGCGGGTCATGCTCGAGGAGGCGGTCGACATCGCCGAGGCTTCGGGCGACATCCAGGGCGTGGTCCCGGCACTTGCCTGCCTGGCCACCGTCGTCGCGGGCGAGGATCCGCAACTGGCCACCGAGCTGGCGGAACGGGCGTTGTCCTATGGCACCGGCATGGCCTACGTCATCGCACTCCTCGCGTCCGGCTGGGTGGCCGCAGCCGGTGGCAAGATCGTCCGCGCCCGGGAGTTCGCCGTCCGGGCGGAATCCGTCGCACGGGCTCGGCACGACCGAGCCGGACTGGCCGACGCGCTCGCCCTCGCCGGGGTGACCGCGGACGATCCGCGCGTCACGAGCCGGCGCCTCGCCGAGGCGGGCGCGATCTGGCGGGACGTGGGCAACCCGCTCGGCGAGGCGAAGATCGACCTGGTGGTCGCCTCCATCGAACGGGGAGCGGGATCTGCCGGGCTCCGCCGAAAAGCTGAGCATCAGCTCGAGGCGCTCGGGGTGCGCGGCCATCAGACCGGAAACGTGGCGGCTGGGCTCCTCACGTTCCTGAGTCCGCGTGACCGCGCCGCGGTGCGGATCCAGTCACTCGGCGGGTTCTCCGTGCTTCGTGACGGCGAGCTTGTCCGGGTGTCCGAGTGGCAGTCAAAGCGGGCGAGAGAGCTGCTCAAGCTCCTCATCTCGCGGCGCGGCCGCCCGGCGCCTCGCGCCAACCTCATGGAAACCCTCTGGCCTGGCGAGGATCCGGACCGCGTCGCCAACCGCCTGTCCGTGGCATTGACCACCGTGCGCGGCGTGCTCGACCCGCAGCGCCGCTTCCCACAGGAGCACTTCGTGGTCGCGGACAAGGATGCGGTCGCGCTCAACCTCGACGCGGTGGACGTCGATGTCGAGCGCTTCCTGACCGCGACAGCCGACGGGTCCGAACTCCTCAGGCGCGGCGAGCTCACGCGGGGGCTGCCCATCCTCACCCTCGCAACCGTCCTCTACGCGGGTGACTTCCTTGAGGAGAACCCCTACGACGACTGGACGGTCCCCGTGCGCGAGGAGGCACGCGCGGCCTACGTGGCGGCGCTGCGTCTGCTCGCGCGGCACGCCACGGATCCGGACACCGCCGTCACCCATCTGCTTCGCATCCTGGAGACGGATCGATACGACGAGCAGGCGCATCTCAGCCTGGTGCATGCGCTCGCCGACGCGGGCCGTCATGGCGAGGCGCATCGCCACTACCTGAACTACCGGCGCGCCATGGACGAGCTCGGCGTCGAACCCTCGCCGTTCCCCGCGGGCCGGCGGGGCAGGGCGCCGGAGACAGATCGGTCGACCGCCCTCAGCTGAACCAACCGGCCAGAGGCATTCTTGCGGTTTTTTTCTGCGGCTTTTCGAACAGGGTTGTAGACTGCGCCGCGATTCGGCAACTCCTGGAGGGGCCTCGATGGGACTGGCGATCCTGCTGATCGGAACGCGGAAGGGCTTGATGATCGCGCGCAGCACCGACGATCGCCACACCTGGGCGGCGAACGACTTTCAGTTCCTGAACCAGGAGGTCTATTCGGTTGCGGTCGACACGCGCCGCGAGCAGCCGCGGATCTTCGCCGGGGTTGGGACCGGGCACTGGGGTCCGCTGCTGACCTACTCCGACGATCTCGGAAAATCCTGGACCGAACCGGCGGAGCCGCCGATCGGCTTTCCCGAGGGCACCGACGCGGCAGTCGCGCGCGTCTGGCAGATCCAGCCCGCGCCGGCAGGTCAACCGGACGTGGTCTATGCGGGCGTCGAACCCCACGCGCTGTTTCGATCGGACGACCGCGGCGAGAGCTTCACCCTCGTGGAGGGGCTCTGGAACCACCCGGACCGTCCCAGCTGGATGCCCGGAGGTGGCGGCGCCTGCCTCCATACCGTGCTGCCCCACCCGACCGATCCCGACGACGTGCTCGTGGTCATGTCGGCGGCCGGCGTCTACCGCACCCGTGACGGCGGGGCGAGCTGGGCGCCCGCGAACCGCGGCATCCAGGCCGCCTTCCTGCCCGAGGACCAGCGGTTCCCGGAATTCGGCCAGTGCGTCCACAAGGTTGCATTTCACCCCGACCACCCGGAGCGCCTGTTCGCCCAGAATCACTTCGGCGTCTATCGCAGCGAGAACCGCGGGGATTCCTGGACGCCCATCGAGGATGGGCTCCCCAGCAACTTCGGGTTTGCGCTGGTCGCCCACCCGCATGCGCCGGAGACGCTGTACTCGTTCCCGCTCAAGGCCGATGCCGAGCGCTTCCCACCGGATGCCCGGTGCCGCGTCTACCGGACCGAGAACGGCGGCGCCGGGTGGGAGCCGGTCGCCACGGGGCTCCCGACTGACCCGTACTACGGCGCGGTCCTTCGCGACGCGATGGTGGCCGACTCGGCCGATCCCGCGGGCGTCTACTTCGGGACGCGTCTCGGGGAGGTGTACGCCAGTCGAGACGCAGGGGATAGCTGGTCGATGATCGCCAGCCATCTTCCCGACGTGCTGTCCGTGCGGGTTGCCGAGATCGCGTGACGGCGCGGCTGCTCCTGCCCGCGGCGCTGCGTCGCTACGCGGGAGAAGACGCTGAGGTGGAGATTCGTGGCGGCACGCTGGGTGCCGCGCTCGATGAGCTCGCCGGCCGTCTCCCCCAGCTGGAACGCCGGCTCCGCGACGAGCAGGGGTTGCTCCGCCCCCACGTCCTCATGTTCGTCGACGGGGTGAGCGTGCGGGGCGGCGCGCCCATGGAGACGCCGGTCCCCGACGGTGCCGAGGTGTTCGTCGCGCCGGCGGTTTCCGGGGGTAGCGGGAGCCCCGTCCGACACTCGCTCAGGGAGCTGTAGCCGGCCCGATCGTCGCGTGAATCAGGCTCGGCACACTCAGCCGGCAGTGCCGTCGATGGTCACCTCGAACAGCGGGCTCTGCTCGATCATCGTGTCGATATCGTCCCGCTTCCACGCCCGCGCGATGTGAGGCAGCACCTCGCGGCGCTCCGTTTCGTCCGTGATCACCCGAGCCGTTGCGGCGAGGTCGCCGCCGGTGGCTCCCTTGAGATGGAAGGTGAAATGCGGATCGGCAGTGAGGTTGGCGATGTAGCTTCGCTTGAACCCGGGCATGCCGCTGACGTACAGCCTGCCCCCGACGTTGTGAAAGACGATCTCGATTCGGCGTCGCTGACCGGTCTTGCGCCCGGTGGTCGTGATGTCGATGACGCCGCCGCGGGCGAGCGCATCCCTGGTTGCCTGGTCGAGATCCGCGGTGCTCACTTCATCTTCCTCGTTGCCGGTGTCGCGCTCTGCGGGCGCCTGAGGTTCGAGCCTAAACGGCCCGGCCGGTACGGCGCGTTGTGACATCGTCGCACCCGCCATGGGGTTCATCGACGTCAGCGAGCTGAGCTACACGATCGGCGGCCACCTGCTCTTTCACGACGTGAACTTTCGCGTCGGCGAGGGGAGCAAGGTCGCGCTCGTCGGCGCCAACGGCACGGGGAAGACGACGCTCCTTCGACTCATCGCCGGCGACATCAAGCCGGAGGCCGGGACCATCAGCAGCAGCGGCGGCGTGGGCGTCATGCGCCAGTTCATCGGCAGCGCAGGCGGAGATGCGACGGTGCGCGAATTCCTGCTGGAACTTGCTCCGGAGCCTGTCAGGACCGCGGGTACGGCGCTGGACAGCGCCGAGCGCCGGCTTGCCGAGGACCCCGAGAACGCGGAGGTCGCGATCGCCTACGCGCAGGCGGTCGCCGACTGGGCCTCCGCCGGCGGCTACGAGGCTGAGGTCACCTGGAACGTGTGTTGCGAGAGCAGCATCGGGACCGGCTACGAGGAGGTGCGCGACCGGCTCGTCAACACCCTGAGTGGCGGTGAGCAGAAGCGCCTGGCGCTCGAGGTCCTCCTTCGCGGTGACGAGGAGATCCTGCTGCTCGACGAGCCGGACAACTACCTCGACGTCGCCGCCAAGCGACAGCTGGAACGCGCCCTGCGCGCCTCGCCCAAGACGGTGCTCTACGTCAGTCATGACCGGCAGGTGCTTGCCGAGACGGCCAACCGTGTCGTTACCCTCGAGGGGCACGGGGTCTGGGTGCACGGAGGAGGTTTCGCCGACTACGCCGAGGCTCGTGAGGCGCGGTTGGGGAGGCTCGACGAGCTGCATCGCCGCTGGGAGGAGGAGCACCTGCACCTCAAGGACCTGGTGCGCCGGATGCGGATCCAGGCGACCATGAGCGACGCGATGGCGAGCCGTCTCCAGGCCGCGGTCACGAGGCTCCGCAAGTTCGAGGAGGCCGGCCCTCCCACCGAGCGACCGCGCCACCAGGACGTGCGCATCCGTCTGCGCGGGGGTCGCACCGGAGTGCGCGTGCTCACCTGCCACAGGCTCGCGGTTCCCGGCCTGGTGCGCCCGTTCGATCTCGAGGTGGCGTTCGGCGAACGCATCGCGATGCTCGGCAGCAACGGCACGGGCAAGAGCCACCTGCTGCGCCTGTTCGCGGGGGAGGAGATCGAACACGAAGGGCGCTTCGTCCTCGGCGCGCGGGTCACGCCCGGACACTTCAAGCAGACCCATGAGCATCCCGAACTGCGGGGGAAGACGCTCGTCGACTCGCTGCACCGGCACGGCCTCTTACGCGCCGCCGCGATGCGCGCGCTCGACCGCTACGAGCTGGTGATCCATGGCGACCAGGATTTCGCCACGCTCAGCGGTGGTCAGCAGGCGCGATTCCTCATCCTCCTGCTCGAGATCGGCGGCGCCACCCTGCTGCTGCTCGACGAGCCCACCGACAACCTCGACGTGCACTCGGCCGAGGCGCTCGAGCACGGACTCGACCTGTTCGAGGGAACCGTGATCGCGGTCACGCACGACCGGTGGTTCGCGCGCCGCTTCAACCGCTTCGTGGTCGTTTCGGAGGACGGCGTCGTCACCGACCGGCCCTCGCCGGTGTGGGACTAGGGTCGAGCGCGTCAGGCTGTCGCCGGCTCCGGCTCCCGAATTGCCGCGGTCACCGTTTGGGCCCACTCGCGGACGTGCTCCGGATCGCGCCAGTCGCCGGAGTGTTTGACGGCCATCTTGCCGGCGATGAATCCCCGTGCATCCGGAGTGAGGCGGCCGCCGAAGGTTTGGTGGCCACGCGCGCCGACCTCGGCCATGAGCGCCTCGACGCCCTTCACCGGCGGGATCACGCGTTCGCGTGCGGAGGTGTCGAGCGGGCCGCTGGAGAAGAAGAACGTCGGCCGCTCGCGGAGCTCCCTGCTGTGGCGCTTGACGAAATGCCGGGCGTCGCGGTGCCAGCGAAACGCGTAGAGCGCGCCGCCGACCACCACGGCGTCATAGGTGTCCACGTGTTTGACCTGCCGCGGTGGGAGCACGTCGACGGTCGCGCCCGCCTCGCGCAGTCCGTCGCCGACCATCTGAGCCAGTCCCTCCGTCCCCCCTCGCGACGACCCGAATGTGACCAGGATTCGCATTGCACACCTCGCTTACTGACTCTCCATGGTGCGCGCGGATCGAGCAATTCCCCAGTGCCGTCGGTCCCGTGGCCCGGGGCCTTCGTCCCGAGGTGGGGCGACCTTCGGCCGTGGCCGCCGTCCCCATTCCGGTTCGATCATGGACTCCAACGACACCCAGTTGGATCACGCGACTCGGAGGGCGGATCGATGGAGATTCTCCGAAACCTCTGGCGGCGCAAGGTGCGCACCATTCTCACTGTCAGTGGCATCGTCATGGGCATCTTTGCGCTGACCACGATGGGCTCGCTGGCGGAGCATTTCAACGTCCTGCTCGGCGGCGGCATCACCTACTACGGCGGCAGCATCCAGGTCACCGATGACCGGAGCAGCGGGAGCTTTGGCGCCGGCGCCATGTCACTCACAACTCTGGGCGAGATCCAGGATGTCAACGGGGTCCGTGCCGCTGGACCAAACGTCAGCCTGACCGCAAAGCCGGGCTCCGTATCCGCGGTGAACTTCGGTGTTCCCGACTACATCATGAACTACGACAAGACGACGACCGACAACTCGCCATTCAAGATCTCACTGGCGAGTGGCTCCTTTCCGAGCGCGTCGTCGCGGTTCGAGGTGACCCTCGGCTCGACATTCGCCGCGGAATTCAAGAAGCATGTCGGCGACACGATCTATCTCCCGGTGCGGCCGACAGACGCGACGGCGGATTTCGTCAACCACCCGTTCAAGGTGATCGGCGTCCTCGGTCAAACCCTGACCGCACCGGACAATGGCGCATATGTGAGCCTGCATGACGCGCAGATGCTGCTCGGCGAGAGTCTTCCCGCCGCACTCCGCGCGAGCGTGAATCCCTACCAGCTGATCACCGGCGTGGTGGTGTACGGAAAGCCGGGGGCAAACCTCGACACCCTGGCCACGAGGATCACGGCAGAGGTGTCCGGCGTGAAGGCGACCAAGCCGAGCGTCATGGTGAGCAGCTTCAAGTCGGGCGGCGCGATCTTCACGTTCATGACCACGGCGGCGGCGCTGCTGGCGTTGATCATCGGTGGCCTGTCCGTGGTCAACACCATGATCATGTCGGTCAGCGAGCGCACTCGTGAGATCGGGCTCAAGAAGGCGATCGGCGCGAAGACGCGCAACATCCTCTCCGAATTCGTTGCTGAGTCAACGGTGATGGGGCTGCTGGGTGGAATCATCGGCTTCCTGCTCGGCGTGCTCATGACGTGGCTCCTCAACAGCGGCGATCCGAGCGGTGGTCTCTTCCTGATCACGCCGCGATTGACGCTGATCGCACTCATCTTCGCGATCGCTCTCGGCGCCGGAGCCGGGGTGCTACCGGCCATGCGTGCGGCGAGAATGGATCCGGTCACCGCGCTGCGGGCGCAATAGGAGCATGGCGATGGCGACGATCCAGACGCTCGGACTCAGCAAGACCTACGGCAAGGGCGAATCGACCGTGAAGGCGCTCGACGGGGTGAACGTCACCATCGAACAGGGTGAGTTTGTGGCGATCGTCGGGCGGTCGGGAAGCGGCAAGACCACGATGCTCGATTGCATGGGGCTCCTCATGCGCCCAACCAGCGGTGTGATCACGCTGGACGGGATCGACGCGCGCACGCTGAACGACCGGCAGCGCGCTGAGCTTCGGAGCAGGCACATTGGCTTCATCTTCCAGGAGTTCAACCTGCTGCCGACGATGACTGCGATGGAGAACATCCTGCTGCCGCTCCGGTACTCGGGAGGCGACAGGAAGGCCGCCCGGACGCGGGCCGAGGGATTCCTCGAGGAGGTTGGGCTCGCGCAGCGTGCCAGGCATCGGCCGACCCAGATGTCGGGCGGCGAACAGCAGCGCATCGCCATCGCCCGCTCGCTGATCAACGAGCCCACGCTTGTGCTCGGCGACGAGCCGATGGGCGAGGTCGACACCGACACTGCCAATGCCCTGCTCGGGTTCATGCGTCGCATCAACGCAGAGCGCGGCGTCACCTTTGTCATCGTCACCCACGATCTCGACCTCGCCGCACGCACCGATCGCGTGATCCGTTTGCGCGACGGACACGTGATCAGCGACGGACGCCCGTCGGCTCAAGCGGCGCCGCAAGCCGCGGCCTGAGCGAGGAATCGTCGATGGCACTCGACATCGCCCAACGGCCTGACGTCGCCGGTGATGACTCCGCGGCATCACACGGTGGCTGGACCTTCGCGGTCGACCACCTGACCAAGCGATTCGGCACGCTCGCGGCCAACGACGACATCAGCCTGAGCGTCGAGCCGGGAGAGGTCTACGGATTGCTCGGGCCGAACGGCGCCGGGAAATCGACCCTGGTGCGGCAGACCATCGGTCTGCTCAAACCGACGTCGGGGCAGATCATCCTCGGGCGCTACGACCTGGTCGCGGACCCCGACGCAGCCCGCCAGCTCTGCTCGTACCTGCCCCAGGCACAGATGCCCATCGACGCGTTTCACGTTCACGAAGCCATCGAGCTGGCGGGCCGCATCCGGGGCGCGAGCTCGAGCGAGGTGCGCCGGCGGACGGCTGCGCTCATTGATGCTCTCGACATCGGGGAGTGGCGCAACGCGCTGGGGCAGAGCCTCTCGGGCGGAGTCAAACGCCTCGTCGGGTTCTGCATGGCGACGGTGTGCCCAGGACGCGTGGTGATCCTCGACGAGCCGACCAACGACGTTGATCCACTCCGCAGACGCATGCTCTGGGATCAGATTCGAGCACTTGGCGCCGGAGGCTGCTCCGTCCTTCTCGTGACCCACAACGTCCTCGAAGCCGAGAAGGCCGTGGACCGTCTGGCGGTCATCGCCGGCGGAAGGCTCGTCGCCGAGGGCACACCCTCCTCACTGAAAGCCGGCGCCCGCTCGCAGCTGCGCCTCCAACTGATGCTCGTACCAGGTGCGCAAACCCCGCCCCTCCCGGGATGGTCCCGTGGCGATGTGCGCGTGGGCCACAACCTCGTGATGACCATCGCGGAGTCGGATGCGGCGACCGGCATCCGGTGGGCGGCCGGAATGATCGAAGCGGGCGTTGCGGAGGAGTACGCGCTGACCGCGATGACGCTGGAGGATGCATACGTCCGGTTGACGTCACAGATGGCGGACGATGGGAATGGCGACAGCTAGTCTGACCGCCTCCCCGCGCATCGCACCAGGCGCCGGTGTCGAGCGAGGGCCCCGCCGCTGGCTCCGTGACTACCGGTCGATGGTGAGCTGGCACATCGCCAGCCTCCGCATCTGGCTCGTCACGCTCACAGCGGTCCAGGTGCTCTCGGGCGTCGGGTTCGTACTCGGCATCTCCCTCTTCTTCAATCACATTCCGACGAGCGCGGCGCTCTTCGTCTCGACGGGCGTTCCCGTGATCAACCTGCTCATGGTGGGGCTCATCCTGGGTCCGCAGCTGGTGGCAAACCAAAAGGTGAGCGGGAGCTACGAATACATGCGGTCACTGCCCGTGAGTCGATCGGTGACGGCGGCCGCCTGGTACACCGTGTGTCTTCTCGGCGGCGTGCCGGCAATGGTGATTGCTCTGGGGGTTGCCGAGCTGCGCTACGGCATTCCGCTCCACATCAGCGCGTGGATCATCCCGGCCGTCCTGCTCACTTCGTTCACCGGCACGATGCTCGGGTATGCGCTGGCGCATGCGATCGGGAACCCCATGGCCACGCAGCTCATCACACAGCTCCTGGTGTTCGCGATCTTCGGCTTTGCGCCGATTCTCTTCCCGCTCGCGCAGATGCCGGCATGGCTCGGGGATCTCAACTGGTGGTTCCCGTTCCGACACATGGCAGATGTCATGCGGTCCGCCCTCACAACCACGCCGGATTCGGCCGTGGCGACGGGGTACGTCGTTCTCGTCGTATGGGCCGCAGCGTGCGCGGCGCTCGCCGGTTACGCCCTGGGAAGGCGACCGTGAGCCTCACGAGCGCAACCGCACCGATGCCCCTGTCTGCGCCCCGTATCCGTCTGCGCTCCGGGATCGGCTACTGGTTCGCGAGCTTCCGGACAATGCTCCGCTTCGACTTCGGCCGGATGCGTCAATGGGCGCCGATGATGGTCGTGATTCAAACCATGATGGGGGCGGGGATGGCCATGACGTATGGCTTCTTCTACCCGGCGATCACAGCATCCCGGGCACTGTACATCGCAACCGGCGCGCCGACCCTCGCGTTGATTCCGCTCGGCTTTGTGATGCTCCCGGCGGGGGTGGCGATGGAGAAGATCGAGGGAACATTCGAGTATGTGTGGTCGCTTCCCGCACCCCGCAGCGCGCAGGCGACGTCCACCTTTCTGCTGTACACGTTGATGGCCCTGCCGGGAACGATCCTCGCGCTGCTGGCGGCGTCGTGGCGATACGGCGTCCACCTGCACGTCTCATTGCTCATCCTCCCCGCGGCATTCGTCAGCGCGCTCGTGGCGATCACGGTCGGCTACGGGATGGCGCTGATCATCGCCAGCCCGATGGTCACCAACGTCGTCACCAACGCGCTGGTGTTCTTCGTGTTGCTGTTCTCGCCGATCGTGTACCCGGCGTCCCAGCTCCCGACCTGGCTCCTGGATGTGCATCGCGTCCTGCCCTTCTACAACATGGCGATCGTCATCCGGTCAGGACTGGCGGACATCTCGGGTCAGCCGGTCGTCACGGCGTTCCTGGTGCTCGGAGCGTGGGTGGTTGCGGGATCCGCCACGACGGCCTGGGTCGTCGGGCACCGTCGTTGACGTGTGCGACGGTGCCCGATGATTCGTATCAAGCGTGACCGAGGTGACGAGCCGGTGTGATCACGCTCTCGTCGGCGCGGTGAACATCTGCGCAACCCGGATGTGGTTGCCGAACGGGTCGCGCAACCCGAAATCGATCCCGTATGGCTGTTCGGTGGGCTCCTGGGTGAACTCGACTCCCTTGACGCGCAGCTCTTCGTAGGTCTTCCGGGCGTCTGCCGTCGCGAAGAACAGGTGGCCGCCGGTCCGTCCCTTGGTGAGGAGCGAGCGCACCTCGTCCGCGGTCGCCGGGTCCATGGCGGGCGGTCCGGGCTTCTCCAGCATGATCTGCCGGTCGGGGTCACCCGGAAGGCTGACGGTGAGGAATCGCATGAACCCGAGATCCTGATCGGTGTGCACCTCGAGACCGAGCTTTCCGACGTAGAAGTCGAGTGCCTGATCCTGATCGAGCACGTAGATCTGCGAGATTCTGAGGCTGCTGAGCATGTCCGTGGTTCCCTTTGTTGGCGCGGTGAATCGTGCTCAGAGGCTATCCGCTCGCCGCGCGACCGTCTTCTCCAAAACTGCTCGGTCTGGTCCAGGCCATGGCGAAGCAGGTCGGCACTGCGATGACCTCACCGCGGCGCCGGTACTCCGACGGCGACTCGCCGACGATGAGGTGGAAGGTCTTGCTGAACGTGCCCAGGCTCGAGAAACCGACGTCGTAGCAGATGTCGGTGATGCTCCGGTCGGTGCAGCGCAGCAGGTGGAGCGCCCGCTCCACCCGGCGGCGCTGCAGGTAGCGATGCGGCGTCTCGCCGAAGGTCGCGCGAAAGGCGCGAATGAAGTGGGCCTCGGACACGAACGCGATCCGCGCGAGGGTGGGGATGTCGAGCGGCCGTCCGTAGGTGAGGTCCATGGCATCGCGGGCGCGAAGCAGCCGGCGATTCGACTCCTCTGTGGCCCGTGTCATCGAGCGGTGGAGGTCTTCCCCGGAAGGGACCGAGCGTATGCGACGCCTTCGTTGACCCAACGCTGCAGCTGCGGTTTGGTTCGGATCCCACCGGCATCGACCCGCAACCATCCGGCCGTCTCGCGCCCCCGCATCACCGCGACCTCGGCATGCGGCAGGCCTGCCAGTTCGGTGGTGCGGGCCGGGTCCACTCGAACCAGGACCCCGCCCTGGCCGCTCGCACTGATCGCCATGTTGCCGCCGATCAGGAACGCGAGCCCGCCGAACATGCGCTTCTCGGTCAGCGACGGCTCGGTGCGGACAAGCTCACGTATCCGAAGGGCAAGTTCCTCATCGAAGACCACACGCCCATTTTCGTTCACCGGCCGATGGTCTGGTGTGGCGGCGCTCAACCATCACGGCGCGCGAACCACTCTCGGCGCGGCTCGTGACTGCCGTCGTCGCAGCCGATCTCGTAATACACGGCCGTGCGATCTCCGTCGTCAACGACGCTCACGTAGCGAAGCGCTCGATATGCCCTGGATGCCTGCGCGACGGGTGCGTCGCCCACGACCTCCAGGCGGCCGACGCGTCCCGACGCGACCCCGGTGCGCTCCTCCCAGTTCTCGGCCGCGCTCGCGCGACCGTCGTAGAACGCCACAGCCTCGTCGCCGCGCTCGATGATCGCGGTCAGGCGGGTGCCACGCTCGTCCCACCGCCCGGCTGACGGGCGCAGCGACGGCCCGCGAAGTGTCCACTCGAGACCGTCTTCGCTCGTTGCGAATTCGGTCCACATCCGGTCGGTGGCATCCGGGTCGTCGAGCGGATGGCAGCAGATCCAGGCGCGCCAGCCTCGCGTGTCGCACATGACCACGGGGTCCTTCATGGCCACGTGCGCATCGCCGGGCATCACCACGCGACGTCCCGCGGTGGTGAAGTCCGCGGGCGAGCCTGCCTGCAGGAGCTCGACGCGCCAGTGGCGCGTTCCCGTCGTGGCACAGCTGAGATAGAGCCACCATCGTCCCGCGGCATCGACGAGGAGCGCCGGCCGCTCCAGCGACTCGGCATCCATCGACGCCTTGTCGATACGACAGACTTCGGTGAGGCTTGAGTCGGGAGCGACACGCGCAACGATGACATCTCCGCCTCGGCCGTCATCGACGGGTCGCCGGTTGCGGAAGGCGAGATAGTGCTCACCACGGTGGACGATGGCGCTCGGAGCGCCGACCCAATACCCCGGGCCCCGTGCCGAAGGGACTGCGATCGTCTGCGCATCGGCGTCGCGCGGAATCGGCAGGCCGTCCCACGAGAAAGCGGCACTCAGACCGGAATGTCCTGCGGTCACCCCGCCATCGTGCAGCCTCGGCATGCGGCGTTGCATGTCCCGCAATCGGACTGCAATCCGCCCGACGCACGATGCCGGCACGTCGTATAACACCAGGAGCGCCGCCATGACCAATCCGATCGACCGGTTCACCAACGCAATCGAGACCGCTTCCGTGGGCGCAGCCGGGGTCTTCTCTCCGGATGCCGTGCTCGATGCAACCGTGCCCAACTGGCGTTACAGCGTGAACGGCGCCGCCAACATCGAGACGGAGCTCGGCCGCTGGTTCGCCGATCCCGGCCGCTTCGAGGAGATCCGGCGCACCGCGCTTCCGGACGGCGAGCTCGTGGAGTTCGTGCTGACATGGGAGGAGGACGGCGAACCCCACATGTGTCATCAGGCGCACCACATCGAGGTCCACGACGGACTGATCACCCGCGACCGGGCCTGGTGCGGCGGGAGATGGGGCGCCGCGCTCCAGGCGGAGATGGCCGAGGCAGCGCGCCTGTGACCGCGCTCACCCCGCTTGATCGGACGGTTCCGGTTGCGGAGTCGGTTGCTCTGCTCCTCCAGGGCTGCGAGCGGCGCGAACCCTGGAAGACGGCAGATTCGCTCTCGGGGAGCCGCTTCGAGCGGGTCGTCATCGACGGCAGCCCGCACGTCGTGAAGTACATCTGCGTCGACGACGACTGGATCCTGCGCGCAACCGGCGACTTCGGCTGCCGTCAGCTGACCCTGTTCTCCTCCGGCGTTCTCGCATCCCTCCCCGAATCGATCGATCCTGCCGTCGTCGGATGCGCTCCGTATTTCTCGGAACGCGGCCATCGCGGTATCGCACTGCTGATGCGTGACGTGTCGGGAGAACTCGTCCCCGCGGGCGCCGAGCCGATCGGCCTCGGCCTGCACCGCACATTCATCAGCGACATGGCGGCGCTTCATGCCGCGTACTGGGAATTCGCCGACGATGCGGGTCTCTTCCCGATGGCCCACCACTACGTCGTGCTGACTCCGACCATGGCTGAGCTCGAATCGGCTATGCCGCAGCGCGATCCCGTGCCGCCCGCGGTGGGGGCCGGCTGGCGGCGGCTGCATGAGCGATATCCGGTTGAGGCGCGCCGGCTCGGCGACCTCGCCCGCGATCCGTGGCCCCTGGTCGTCGCACTGCGAGCGGGACCGCAAACGTTCATTCACGGCGATTGGAAGCTCGGCAACCTCGGCCACGACGGTGATCGGACGATCCTGCTCGACTGGGACCGGGCCGGCGAGGCGGCTCCACTCATCGACATGGCCTGGTATCTCGCGGTCAACTGCGACCGGCTTCCCGAGTCGAAGGAGGACACCATCGCGGCGTACCGTGGCTCCCTCGAGGCGGCGGGGATCGCAACCGCCTCGTGGTGGGATGCGCAACTCGCGGCCGCGCTTGCGGGGGCGTTCTTCCAGCTGGGCTGGTCCAAGACCGAGGACCCGGACGAATTCGGCTGGTGGAGCGAGCGCCTCGCCGAATGGAATCCCTGATCGGCGACCCGAGCACGGCGTACCGCGGCGTCGCGGACGCGTGGGCCCACGGCCCGGCCACCCTGTACGACACGCTCGCGTCGGTGGCGATCGCGCCGGTTGCGGATCAGCTTGAAGGGGCGACCGTGCTCGATGTGGGCGCCGGCACCGGCGCGCTCTGCCGTGCGCTGCGGACAGCCGGTGCGATCCCTGCCGCCGTCGACACGTCGGAGGACATGCTCGGCCTCATCGGCGATGCGGCCGTGTTCTCGCTGGCCGGCGACATGTGCGCGTTGCCGTTCTTCGATTCCCGGTTCGACGCCGCGGTGAGCGGGTTTGCGATCTCGCACATCGACAGACCGCAGGAGGCGCTCGCCGAGATGCGCCGGGTCGTGAAGCCCGGGGGCCTCGTGGTCGCAGTAGTGTTCGGGGAGGCGCCGGCCCGCGCGGCGAAGGACGCCGTCGACGACGTCGCGCGTGACTTCGGGTATCAGCCGCCGAGCTGGTACGTCCGCCTGAAGATGCAGACGGAGCCGAGATCGAACACGCCGCCACTGCTCCGTGCGTGTGCGAAGTCCGCGGGGCTGCGCGACATCGATGTCGCCGACGTCATCGTGGACTCCGGGCTCGACACACCCGAGTCGATAGCCGCATACCGAACGGGCCTCGCGCACATCGCGCCCTTCGTGGCGTCATTGCCCGGCGCGACCCGCGCCCGATTCTGGAACCGCGCGGTCGCCGCGGTCCGGGAGCGCGGTCAGCCAGTGCGTCCGCGCGTCCTGGTGCTGTCCAGCCGCGCCCCGGCATAGCGCAGGAACGCAGCGCGAGCGAGGTCGTCGAGGTTCGAGGCGAGCCGGTCACGATGCGCGGCGGCAAGCTCGAAGCAGGCGTCAGACCCGAGCGACGCACCGAGCTCCGCCATCACCCACCAGGCCTCCACTCCCGCAACCGCCCCGAGTGACGAGCTCAGCTCGGTGAGCGTGTCGATTGCCGGCGTCTCGCTCCCCATCTTTGCTCGGGACTGCAGGCGCAGCACGGCACCGAGCTGCGCGTATCGTGGCGCGTATCGATCGGTCGCCGCACCGATGAGGTGATCGGCAAGGCGCAGTGCCGTTTCCGGCTCGCCGCGAAGCAGCGCCACCCTTCCTTCGAGCAGATCCACGCGCAGCTCGTGGCGCCATCGATACGCGTACGTGTCCTGCATGAGAGCGCGCGCCGACTCGACGCATGCACTCGCGGCGGCAGCATCGCCCGCCTCGATCGCATCGTCGCAGGGATCGAGCACCGCGTAGACCTCGAGCTCGCGATACAGGGACTCGCGTGCCCCATCACGTGCCGCATGGTTGCACTCACGCGCCCGTGTGATCTCGCCGATGTTTCGCAGCACCCATGCGCCGAGGTTCACACCGTTCCACTCGTATCGCGTCAGGCCGCGCCGCCGGCCCTCGGCGGCGGCGCGCTCCAGGACGGCAAGTGCTTCGCCGCCACGCCCGCACGTGGCGAGCGCGTAGCCATGGGCGAGGTATCCGTGCACCGGTGTGTAGATCGTTGCGGCGGCGTCGACCACAGCGTGGGGGCTGCTCTCGACAGCGCTGATCGCCAGCCCGGCCTCACCCATGTGCACCTTCAGGAATGCGTACACGGACGCCGGCGGCCGGAGGTGGTGCTTACGACAGGCGGACATGGCACCTTCCATGAGGTCGTCGGCAGCCGCGACATCGCCGATCGCATGCAGCGCCCGGGCGCGAATGACCTGCCCCTGGACGCGCTGACCCGGCTCACCCGCCTGCTGCATGAGCGCTTCGCCGAGCGACGCGGCGCGCTCGTAGTCCCTGCAGTAGTAGGCGACGGACCCCGCAACCTCGAGCGCGCGAGGGTCCGCCGCGGTCTCGACCGCGCGCTCCGCATCCACGCGCGCCGCGTCGAACCGCGTGAGCCGCAGCTGCACGATCGCGCGCTGAACCCGCGCTTCAGGCGTGTCGTCGGCATCGACCGCCTCGGTCGCGAGATCGAGCGCGGTCGCGTAGTCGAATCGTTCTGCGGCAATGCGACTCGCGGCGATGAGTGCGGTCGATGCGAGGGATCGCGCGCCGCTGAGCCTCGCATGATGCGCCACGAGCATCGGATCTGATCCCTGAAGTGCGGCAAGCACACGCGCGGTCTCGCGGTGGAGGAGTGCGCGTCGCGGAGACACGGTGGCTGCGTCGAGGACCTCGCGCACGATCGCGTGGCGGAACCCATACGCACCGTCACGCGCCTCGAGCAGCCCGAGGCGCACGCCCACGTCGAGATCCTCGAGGAGCGCGATCGGATCGGTTCGCAGCGTTGCCGCGAGGACATCGATGTCGACGGATGCGCCGAGCACCGCGGCGCTCATCAGCGTGCGCGCGGCAGGGCCGGCTTCTGCGCAGCGCTCGAGGACCGCCGCCTGGATGGACTCAGGCGGCGGCGCGTGATCGTCGCTCGACGCGAGCTGCGTGAGGAAGAGGGCGTTGCCCCCGCTGCGCCCGTGGAGACGCGCCGCCCGCTCGTCGCCCACGATCTGCCGCGCGGCCTCGAGGGACAGCGGAGCCAGCGCAAGACGCGCCGCCTCGGGCGGCACCTCGCCCTCACCGGTGCGACGGGTGAGGAGCACGAGGATCGCCAGGTCCGGGCTCGCGATCAGCTCGGCGATCCAGGCACAGGAGAGCGCGTCGGCGCGCTGCACGTCGTCGATGAAGAGCACCGACGGTGACGAGCATGCGCGGCGCACCACTCGGCGCAGTGCCGCGAAGACCACCGCGAGGCCCGCCGGCGACGACGCCTGCACCTGGGTGATGTCGTCCGCCGCGGCCTCGTACTCCGAAGACGCCCAGTCGAGCATCGGCTCGAGCAGCGTCGCGTCGCCGGCGAGCAGCTCTCTGCCGAGATCGGTGCCGACCCTGCGGAGGTGGCTGCGGATCATGTGCAGGACGGGCTGAAGCGGCAGGGACCTGCTCAGCTGGTCGCAGCGAGCAGTCAGGACGACCGTCTCGGCGCCGAGGCCGTCGATCCAGGCGGATGCGAGAGCGGTCTTGCCAATCCCCGGCTCGCCCTCGATGACGACGCCGACCGGGCTCCCGTTCCGGGCGCGAGCGAACGCGTCGTCGAGCACGCGCAGCTCGTCGTCGCGGCCGGGCAGCTCGATCTTCGCAACCGCGCCATGCGGGCGCGACCCCTGTGACGCCACGACGATCCCGGGAACCGGCAAGCCCTTCAACACCGCCACGTGCGCCGCGTCCGTCTGTGCGGACGGTGAGGTGCCGAGCTCATCAACGAGCCGCTCGCGCATCCGCTCGTACATGGCGAGCGCCGACGACGACCTGCCCTGCGCGGCCAGGGCGGCCATCACGAGGCGCAGCGATTCCTCGTCGTACGCATCCTCGTCGAGGGCCTGTTCCGCGGCCTCGACGCCGGTGGCCAGGTCACCGGCCGCAAGAGCGGCACGCGACACGAGGTGCCGGGCTCGCCTGCAGAGCCGCTCGACGCTGCGCCGGTCTTCGGCGAGCCACACGTCGTCGTCGAGCGCCGGGTGGGCCAGCAGCATTCGGGCGGCCATGGCGGCGGCGAGCGCAGCCGGTGCCTGGCTCTCGCGCAGCCGGCGCTCGGCTTCCGATTCAAGCTCGGATGCCGCGGCAAGGTCGACCCAGTCGGCCTGCAGCGCGTAGCCGGCGTCGCTGTGCCGGATCCGCGAGCCACCGAGAACGCCGCGAAGCCTGCTCATGATCACGGCGAGCTGGGCCGGCGGATCGCGGGGCTGGTCGTCAAGCCAGAGCGCATCCGATAGCCGTTCGATGCTCACAGGGCGCCCCTGCGCGATGCCGAGCATCCGGAGCGCGAGCCGCGCCTTGCGGCTGCCGAGCTCGTGCTCGGTGAACCCTTCGATCGAGAGCCCATCGATGACGCGGACTCGCACCGCGTCCGGCGGCGAGACCGGGCGCACCGACGGCGGGGCCTCGGCGCGGACCACGGCACCAAGGATACGTGCCGCGGGTCCGCGCGAGGGAGGGACTATCGGCGCCGGATCAGGACTTCCCGTAGTTGCTCGCGCCGTTCCAGTCGATGAGCACGACCGGCTCGTCGCCGATGACCCAGGCGTCGTGGCCCGACGGCAGCGCGGTGATGTCGCCGGTGCGCGCGTCGAACTCGCTCCCATCCGACATCCGGATCCGGAGCACACCTGAGGCGTGGTACTGGAAATGCGGCGCCTCGCAGAGCTCGGTCCCCGCGATCGGCTTGACATGCACCGACCAGCGCCACCCGGGCTCGAGCGTCAGGCGCCCGACGGTGCCCCCGCCGATGTTCACCAGGTCGACCCGCCCCTTCTCGAAAACGCGTTCCTCGTCGGGCTGCGCGAGTGTCTTGTGCTCCGCCGTGACTGTGGTTGGCATTGCATGCCTCCTGTGTTGCGGCGCTTTCGGAGCGCCTGCAACGGGATGCTGCGCACCGGCGATTGCAGGATCCATGCAGTCCAGACCCGCACGATCGGTCCGGCGGTTCCGTCCGCCGGAATCAGCCGCGTTCGATGCAGAACTCGTTGCCCTCGGGATCCCGCAGCACCACCCATCCCCCAGGCTCCTTGTCGCGCCGATCGTCGACGATGGTTGCGCCGAGTGCGCGCAGGCGTTCGACCTCATACGCCTGATCCCCCTCGACGGGCATCAGGTCGAGATGCACCCGATTCTTGACCGCCTTTGCCTCCGGGACGGTGACGAAGACGAGCCGCGGCCACCGATCGTTCGTCGGACTCGCCAGCCAGAACGGGTTGCCGGGCATGTCGACGTACTCGAGCTCGTAGCCGGTGACGGCGCTCCAGAACTCCGCGACGCGGCGGGCGTCGCGGCAGTCGAACGTGACGTTGAAAACTGCGGTGGTCATCGAGCCCTCCGTCGGAGAGTCTGCGCTGCGTTATCGAGAGGTCGTGGCGTGCAACGTCCGCGAGCGGCCCGCGCCCGATGATCGCCGATCAGTCGGACGCGGCTCGCGGCTCGGCCTTCGACGATGTCCCGGCAGCACCGTGCCGGAGGCCGTCGAACAGGAGACCCACCAGGCGTTCTGACGCTGCGGAGCGCTCCTGGTCGGTCGACATGCAGATCCCTCCGACCGCGCGAAGCAGGTCGGCGCCGTCGACGTCGGCGCGTACGGTGCCGGCGGCGACGCCGGCCGCGAGCAGCTTGGACGCGGCCGCAGTGGCGCGCCCCTTGGTCTGGTCGGAGAAGTTGGGATTGCTGCTCAGCAGCGGTTTGAGCACCGAGAGCATGCCCCGCTTGGTGGCCACGTGGCGCACGAATAGCTGCATCCACTCAGCCAGCGCCTGGTCGGGCGGCTCGCTCTCGAGGAGCTGATCCGCCCGCTCGCACAGGACGTCGATCTCGTGGCGGTACACCGCCTCGATGAGCGCGTCGCGCGTGGGGAAGTGGCGGTAGAGGGTGCCGATCCCGACGCCGGCGCTGCGGGCGATGTCCTCGAGGGGCACGTCGGCGCCACGGAGTGCAAAGGCGTCAGCCGCCGTGGTGATCAGCAGCTCGCGGTTTCGCACCGCGTCGGCGCGAGGGCGGCGATCCGGCGAAGTCGAATCCTCGGGCTCGGTCGCCCGTTTCTCGGCCAATTCAACTTCAGGTCCCATTCGATCACCATAGCCTCGGGTTGCAAAACGGAGGGAACCTCCGGTATACTTCCGGAGGCAGCGTCCGTTTCGTAAGTCTACCCCATCTGGAGGAACTCCGTGCCACTCACCGCAACCCTCGTCGCCCCAGCCCGCGGGGCCACGCAGCGCCCGGTCCGTCGAGGCCTGGTGCTCGGCATCATCCTCGCCGTCCAGCTCATGGTCGTCCTCGACGCGACCATCGTGAACATCGCCCTCCCCGACATCGCCGTGGCCCTCCACTTCTCGCCGGCGAACCTGTCGTGGGTCATCACCGCGTACACGCTCGCGTTCGGTGGCTTCCTGCTCCTCGGCGCCCGCGCGGGCGACCTGCTCGGCCGCCGCCGGGTGTTCATCACCGGGATCGGTGTGTTCACGGTGGCGTCGCTGCTCGGCGGCCTTGCGCCGTGGGGCGGCTGGCTGCTCGCGGCGCGTGCCCTGCAGGGCATCGGCGGTGCGCTCGCGGCGCCCTCTGCCCTGGCGCTGCTGATGACCATGTTCCGTGACGGCCAGGAGCGCGTCCGCGCCATCGGCTGGTACACGGCCGTGTCCATCGGTGGCGGCGCCATCGGCCTCATCCTCGGCGGTCTGCTGACCGAGTGGGCGTCATGGCGCTGGGTGCTCTTCGTCAATGTGCCGATCGGCATCGTGGTGATGGTGCTCGCGCGCCGCAACATCACCGAGACGCCCAGCCGCAACGGCCACTTCGACGTGCGCGGCGCACTGACATCGACGCTCGGTGTCACCTCGCTCGCCTACGCCTTCGTGCGCGCCGCAACGTCGGGATGGGGCGACACGATCACCATCGCCGCGTTCATCGCCGGTGTCGCGCTGCTGGCAACGTTCGTGCTGCTCGAGCGCCGCGCGCCGGAGCCGATCACGCCGTTGCGGCTTTTCGCCGACCGCAGCCGCAGCGCCTCGTATGTCGCGCGACTCTTTCTCACCGCCGGGATGTTCGGGATGTTCTTCTTCCTCACCCAGTTCCTCCAGGAGGTGCTGCACTACGGTCCGCTCGAGACCGGCCTTGCGTTCCTGCCGTTCACCGTCGCGCTCTTCGCGATGTCGCAGCTCAGCGCGCGCAACCTCGTGCAGCGATTCGGCGGCAAAGCGGTGATGGTTCTCGGGTTCACCATCTCCACGAGCGGCATGCTGCTGCTCACGCAGCTGTCGGCGACGAGCAGCTACGTCTCGTTGCTCGCACCGCTGATGCTCTTCGGCGCCGGGAACGGGCTGGCGTTCGTGCCCCTGACGTCGACCTCATTGAGCGGTGTGCGTCAGGAGGAGGCCGGCGCTGCGTCGGGGCTCGTCAACGTGATGCAGCAGCTGGGCGGCGCGCTCGGGCTGGCGGTGCTTGTCTCCGTCTTCGGAACGGCGGGACGCGGGGTCGCCGCCGAGTCGGTGATCGCGGCGCAGCGCGCGTTCGTGGTCGGAGCAGATCATGCGTTCATCGCGGCGACGTTGTTCGTGAGTGCAACCGTCCTCGTGCTCACCGTCGCGATCCGCGGGCGGCGCGCCGCCGCCCGCGCGACCGATGTTCCCTTGTGGGTGCGCGAACTCGACGCGACCCCTAGAGCGATGGCCGAGTAGCGTCTGCCGTGCCGGCCGCGAAGATGGTCGACCGGTAGTACGCGAGCTCCGCGATCGACTCGCGGATGTCGTCGAGCGCACGGTGCGTCTCCTTCTTGGGAGGCGCACCGGCGAGCACATCGGGGTACCAGCGTCGGCAGAGTTCCTTGACGCTCGACACGTCGATGGAGCGGTAGTGGAGGAAGCTCTCGACATCGGGCATATGGACGGCGAGAAAACGCCGATCGGTGCCGATGGAGTTGCCGCACAGCGGCACTGAGCGAGGTTCACCGATGTGGGCCTGCAGGAACAGCAGCGTCTGCCGGCCGGCCTCGTCCAGCGAGACCGGCGAGGCCTCGATCGCCGCGGTGAGTCCCGATCGGGCATGCATCGCCCGCACGAAGTCGTCCATTCCTTCGAGTTCGCCGGCAGTGGCGTGAACGACGATATCCGGCCCCTCCGCGATCACCTGCAGCTCGTCGTCGGTGATCACCGTGGCAACCTCGACGATCACGTGCCTTGCCGGGTCGAGACCGGTCATCTCCAGGTCCATCCAGGCGAGCACCAACGGATCGTAGCCTGAGACCCCACACAATGCAGTTGAGATGAGCATCGCGATCCGGGTGGCCACCACGATTGCGGCCTCGCCGGAGACGACGTGGGCTGCCGTCGAGCAGATCGACTCGCACGTCGCCTGGATGGCCGACGCCGAGTCCATCACGTTCACCACCCCGCAGCGCAGCGGCATGGGCACGGCGTTCGACTGTCAGACCCGCATCGGGCCGATGCGTCTCGTCGACGCCATGGCGATCACCCAATGGGTGCCCAACGAGGCGATGGGAGTTGATCATCGCGGCGTCGTGCGCGGGTCGGGGGTCTTCAGGCTCCGCCGCCTCACCGGCGGGCGAACGCGCTTCTCGTGGGAGGAGCGGTTGACGTTCCCTTGGTGGCTGGGCGGACCGGTCGGGGAGCAGATCGCGCGGCCCGTCCTCACGCGCCTCTGGCACGGCAACCTCACCCGGCTCAAGCGCATCGTCGAGGCGAGTTGACGACTCGGTCGCGCTCGCGCCGTCATGTCGCCGCTGTGGACGGGGCACCGGGCCCGCCGACGCGCATCGTCGCTGTGGCGGGCGCAACCGGGTTTGTCGGGCGAGCACTCGTCCCGAGGCTCGTCCAAGCCGGATTCGCTGTCAGGCGCCTCAGCCGTCACCCGGAAGCGCTCCGGTCCCTCGAGGGTGTCGACGACAGGCGCTTCGATCTCGACGACGAGCACCCCGATTCGGCCCCGCTCGCGGGCGTCGACACCGCCTTCTATCTGGTGCATGCCATGGGCGAAGGCCAGGGGTTCGCGAGCCGCGATCGCGCCTATGCGCATCGGTTCGCGGACGCCGCGCGCGTTGCCGGCGTTCGCCACGTGATCTACCTCGGTGGTCTCTACCCGCGCGGCACGGCATTGAGCGAGCACCTCGCGAGCCGTCGCGAGGTCGGCAAGATCCTGCAGCGCGAATGCGGCGCGCTGCACGTGCGCGCAGGCATCATCATCGGTTCGGGGAGCGCGTCCTTCGAGATCATGTCGGACCTGGTGCGGCGCTTGCCGGTGATGGTGACGCCGCGATGGGTTGGCAATAACTGTCAGCCGATCGAGCTGTCCGATGCGGTGAACGCCCTGGTGCGCGCGATTGGCGTCCCCGGGGACCGCGAGGTCGACCTGGTCGGGCCCGAGGTCCTCACCTATCGCGAGATGCTCGAACGGATGGGACGCGCGCTCGGTCTGCGCCGCCGCGTGATCATCGACGTGCCGGTGCTCACGCCCCGGCTCTCCGCACACTGGCTTCGGTTTGTGACGTCAGTGTCATTATCAGTGGCGCGAGCACTGGTGGAGAGCCTTCGGCACGACGCCGTCGCCGACGGAGACGACCTCTGCGCCGAGGTGAGGGTCCGGCCCTGCGGTTTCGACGAGGCTGTGCGACGCGCGCTCGCGGACCGCCCGCGAGTGGTGGGCGCGGTGACCGAGCGCCGGTGGGAGGGTCGCCGCTACAACCTGACGCAGCGTTTCCAGCTGAGTGCCGGCGCGCGTTGTGACGCGCGCCTCCTCGCTCGCATCGACGAGGAGTCGCAGCGGCTGACGCAGCGGGTGGCCGTTGGCCTCCTCCGCTGGCATGGCAACGACCTGCGCCTTGCCGGTTGGTTGCTCATCAGGCTCGGTCCGTGGGAGCAGGTCGGGAGCGTTCGCCGGCACAGCATCGACGGTGGCTGGCTCGTCGCCGATCCGGGTGGGGAGATCTCCTTCGCGTGCCTGGAGGGTCGCGACGGACCAGTGGTCGAAGCGAGCCTCTCGGGTTATGCCCCTCGATTCCCGCGACCTGTCCACGAACTGCTTCAGGAGCGGGTGCACCGCGCGCTGATCGCGTCCTCGGTCCGCCGGGCGGTGAGATTGACAGCCTGACCAACGTCGTCGTGGGAGTTGCTCCGCTCGTTCTGGGGCATGGACGCGGCCGAGGCAGCCGAGGTCGTCGAGCTCGGCATCCGGTCGATGCTGGCCAGCCTGGAGGTCCGCCTTCGTGCCGAGATCGCCGATCGCGCGCCTCCCCCTGCGCGGACCGCTTCCGCTGCCCCGCCGCGACGCGCGGGTCGCGACGCCAATCGACAGATCGACAACGGAAATCCCTGAGGAGGCAACCATGAACAGCCTGGATACCGTCAGCACCATCAACTCGCCCACGACAACTCGCCGGGCGGCCAAGACCGCGCTGCGCGAGGGTGACGCCTACTGGTTCTACGGCGACCTGGTGGTCGTTCGCTCACCTGAGGACGCCCGTCCGATCATCATCGAGCACCACGTGAGTCCCGGAGGCGCAGCGCGACTGCACGTGCATCTGGACGTGGACGACAGCTTCCTCCTGCTCTCCGGCGCCGTCGCCGTGCGCTGCGGCGACGAGACGCTCCTCGCGCGACCAGGCGATTACGTCTCGCTCCCGGCGAGAGTCCCCCACACGCTGCGGTCCGTCGGCGATGAGGACGCCGTGCTCTTCCAGACCCACGCGGCCGCGTCGTTCCTCAACTTCATCAAGGCGGTCGGCATACCGGCGACCCAGCCGCGACCGGATGTGGCCACGCTGGACTTCGCGGCCATGAACGCCGTTGCCGGAGAGACCGGCCAGCCCGTCCTCGGTCCGCCCCTGTCGGCCGACGAGGCCCTGGAGATCGTCGCAGCGGCCGGTTAGACCGCACCGGCCACCGCGTGTTACAGGACCGCAACCCAGGGCGGTCGAGATCCGATCTGTCTTGCGTATCCGTCAAGCCGGCCCCCGTTGCGGGTCACAAAGCCGGACAGGGCCGATGACAAGGGCGTCTCACGACACCGTTTCCGAATAACTTCGAGGCGTCGGCGTCCACGTCTATCAGATTGAGATCCTTTGTGAGTACCACTCACCCGACCCGTTCGTCCCGACACGTCCTGGCTCGTCGGCTGCACGCGCCGATGTGTGTGATGACGGTGTTCGCCACGGTGGTCGCGCTCCTTCCGATCAGGGCACTCGCCGCGGGCTCGCTCCTCGAGAGCGAGACCTTCGCCACCAACGCGACAGCCGCGGGGCAGTGGTCTCTCCCCGCCGGGCAGGGCGGCACCAACGGCGCCTGCCTCACCGCCGGGCCGGTGTCCGCAACGACATCGATCCCGAACTGCGCGTCGCCGCCCGACGTCTCTGGCAGCGGCGCCCTCAGGTTGACCACCAACGCCGGCAACGCGGTCGGCGCCGTCTTCTACCAGGCGAGCCTGCCGACCTCCGAGGGTCTCGACATCACCCTCGACACGTATCAGTTCAACGGCACCGGCGCGGACGGCATCGTGTTCAGCCTGGCCGCCGCCAACCCGGCGAGTCCGTCGCCGCCTGCGACCACCGGACCGCTCGGCGGTGACCTCGGCTATGCGGCGAACACCCAGGGGTCACCCGGAACCGCCGGCATGCCCTACGGCTACCTCGGCATCGGCCTCGATGTCTACGGCAACTACGAGAACACGCCGCTCGCGGGTGGGTCGGGCTGCACCATCCCATCGCCGCTGGTTGCAAACCGGGCGTATCCGGAAGCCGTGACGGCCCGCGGGCCGGGAATCGGCACCGTGGGGTACTGCATCCTCGGCACGACCGCGACGACGTACAACCACTCGAGTGGCGGCGGCAGTGGCGGCGGGACGATCAGCAACGTCGGCACGGGCAACACGCTCGACAAGCAGAGCGCGACATCCCGGGCCGGGGACATGGTGCCCGTCGAGATGGCGATCAACCCCTCCGCGACGGCGACGACCACCGCCAGCGGGCTGTCGATTCCGGCGAGCTCGTGGCTGATCGCATACACGCCACTGGGGACCGCGACGCAGCAGACCCTCAGCGGCGCCCTGCCGACGGTCAGCAACAACGCCGCCCTCGCGACCTTCCCCGCGTCGTGGATCGACCCCACCACGGGAATCCCGTACCAGCTCACCTTCGGCTGGACGGCGTCAACGGGCGGCTCCAACGAGTACCACGAGGTCAACCAGCTGGTCGCCTCCACGCTGGTCGGCGCCGTGCCGGACCTGTCGCTCACCACGTCGGACAATGAGGGCGGCCAGATGCTCGCCGGAAACCACGCCAACTTCATCCTGGCGTCCGGCATCGCCTCGAGCGGCGGATCCGAGTCGAGCGCGCTGACCGTCACCGACACGCTGCCGGCCGGCATGACCCCCGGAAGCGCGACGAGCAGCTCCGACTGGTCGTGCATGACGGTGAGCCAGACGGTCACCTGCACGTACGCTCCCGGCTCGGCGCTCGGCGCCGGAACTTCCTTGCCTGATATCACGATTCCGGTGACGCTGTCATCGGGTCTGAGTGGCACGGTGACCAACACCGCGCGCATCTCGTCGACGGACGCGTTGCCCGCGGTGAGCAGCGACCCGGTGCAAGTCAGCGCATTCACCGCGACGGCATTGCCGTCACCGCAGGCGTTCACGCAGTCGGTGACATACACCGCCGCGCTGCCCTCGAGCGCAACCGGGACGGTCACGTTCAGCATCGGCGGAACGCCGCTCTGCACGACGGCGCTGCCCACGTTGAGCTGCGCCGCAACCAACGCCCCCGTGGGCTCGGACACCGTCACCGCGACCTACTCGGGTGACACGAACTTCGCCCCGCAGACCACGACGACACCGCTGACGATCACCAGGGCGACACCCTCCCTCACCGAGGCGGCTGCGCCGGCGTCGATCGTGTTCGGTTCGCAGGACACGCTGTCGGTTGCCGGTCTGCCCGGCGGCGCCACCGGAACCGTGACCTTCACATCCGGCGGATCCACGCTCTGCATCGCGACACTCCCGACCGTGAGCTGCCAGACCGCGAGCAGCCTCGCGGCGGGCGGCTACCCGGTCACCGCCACCTACTCCGGCGACGGCAACTACACGACGGCGACCGCCGCGGGCGCGAGCTTCACCGTGACCAAGGCACCCACGTCGATGACCGAGTCGGCGGCTCCGTCGAGCATCCCGTACGGCACCGCCGACACGCTGTCGGTGACGGGTCTCCCCGGTGGGGCAACGGGAACCGTCACGTTCGCATCGGGCGGATCCACGCTCTGCACCACGACGCTGTCGGCAACGAGCTGCGCGACGCCCGCGGCACTCCCACCAGGCACCTACCCCGTGACGGCGACCTATTCGGGTGACGCCGACCACGCCGGAACCACCGCATCGGGTGCGAGCTTCACGGTCACCAAGGCGACGGCGTCCATGACCGAGTCGGCGGCGCCGTCGAGCATCCCGTACGGCACCAGCGACACGCTCTCGGTGTCCGGGCTGGCGGTGGGCGCGACGGGCACGATCACCTTCACCTCCGGCGGTTCGACGCTCTGCACCGCAACCCTCGCTGCCACGAGCTGCGCGACATCGACGACGCTCGCCCCCGGCACCTACCCGGTGACCGCGACCTACTCGGGCGACAGCAACTACACCGGCGCGGTCGCGACCGGGGCGAGCTTCATCGTGACCAAGGCGGACACGTCGATGACCGAGACGGCGTCGCCCCCGTCGATCGGCTACGGCTCGCAGGACACCCTGTCGGTGGCCGGATTGCCCGCCGGTGCAACGGGAACCGTGATCTTCACCTCGGGCGGGTCGACCCTTTGCACGACCACGTTGGCGGCCACGAGCTGCCAGACGGCGACAACGCTCGCTCCGGGCGCGTACCCGGTGACGGCCACATACTCGGGTGACGGCGACTACAACGGCACGATCGCGACCGGCGCGAGCTTCACAGTGACCAAGGCGGACCCGTCCTTCAGCGAGTCCGCCGCGCCCGCGAGCGTTCCCTACGGCAACGCCGACACCCTCTCCGTGACCGGCCTTCCCGCCGACGCAACCGGGAGCGTGACGTTCACGTCGGGCGGATCGACGCTCTGCGTCACCACCCTGCCCACGACGGGCTGTGACACGTCGTCGACCCTGGTCCCGGGCGCCTATCCGGTGACCGCGACGTACTCGGGTGACAGCAACTACAACGGCGAGACCGCGACCGGCGCGAGCTTCACCGTCACGAAGGCCGACGTCACCATGACCGAAGCTGCCGCACCGGCCACCATCGCCTATGGCTCCCAGGACACGCTTTCGGTGACCGGCCTTCCCGCCGACGCCACCGGAGCGGTGACCTTCAGCTCCGGCGGATCGACGCTCTGCACCACGTGGTTGCCGGCCGTCAGCTGCCAGACGTCACCGACGCTGGCGCCCGGGACGTACCCGGTGACCGCGACCTACGCGGGTGACAGCAACTATCGCGCCACGACCGCGACCGGGGCGAGCTTCACGGTCACCAAGGCCGACCCTCCGTTCATCGAGTCGGCCGCGCCGGCGAGCGTCCCCTACGGCAACGCCGACACGCTGTCAGCAGCGGGCCTGCCCGGCGACGCAACCGGAACGGTGACCTTCACCTCGGGTGGATGGACGCTCTGCGTCGCCGAGCTGCCGACGATCAGCTGCCAGACGTCGGCGACGCTCGCCCCCGCCACCTACCCCGTGACGGCCGCGTACTCGGGTGACGCCAATTACCGCGGCAGCGTCGCGACCGGCGCCAGCTTCGCGGTGACGCAGGCGGACACGGCGATGACGGAGTCGGCGGCGCCCGCGAGCATCCCGTTCGGATCGCAGGACACGCTGTCGGTCAACGGGCTCCCCGGCGACGCGACCGGCACCGTGACGTTCACGTCGGGAGCCACGACGCTCTGCGTCGCAACACTGACGGCGACCAGCTGCCAGACGGCGACCACGCTGGCGCCGGGCGCGTACCCGGTGACGGCCGCGTACTCGGGTGACGGCAACTACAACGCCACCACCGCGACCGGCGCGAGCTTCACGGTCACCAGGACGCACGTCGTGATCACCGAGACCGCCGCCCCGGCGACCATCGTGTACGGCACATCCGACGTCGTGTCCGCGCTCGGACTGCCCGCGGGCGCAACCGGCACGGTCACCTTCACATCTGGGACGACCCCGTTGTGCGTCGCGACCCTCGCGGCGACGAGCTGCCACACCGCGAACACACTCGCGCCCGCGACGTACCCGGTCACCGCCGCGTACTCGGGCGACACCTTCAACAGCCCGGCAAACGCCGCCGGTGCCGCCTTCACCGTCATCAAGGCGGACACCCACATCAGCGTGACCGTCAACCCGGGTGAGACGACCCGCGGCGGAACGGTCACCGTCTCGGTGTCGGGGCTGCCGCCCGGCGTGTCCGGCACGGTGAAATTCACCTCGGGTGGTGTCGTCCTCTGCACCGCAACGCTCCCGGCAACCAGCTGCACGACGACGGTCGATCTCCCGCCCGGGTCCTATCCGGTGCAGGCGACCTACTCGGGCGACCCGGACTACAACGGTTCGACCGCGACCGGCAGCGGCCAGGACGGAGTCCTCTCGGTGGTGGACGGGATCGCCGATCCCTCGACGGGCGCCGGGCCGATGGGGCCGCGCGGCCTCCTCGGTGCCGCCATGGTCGCGCTGGGAACGGGCATGGTGGTGGTGTCGCGGGGACGCCGCCGGAACCGGCGCCGGGTCTGACCTGACCAGGACCGGCGCGGCGAGTGCCGGTCCTCGTCAGATGTGCGGGTCGCCGAGGTCCGTCGAGCGTGAGGTGTAGGCTCGTGACAACGATGGCCATCGACACGAGCGTCACGTATCGGAGCCCGCTCCACCAGATGACGCGGACGACGTCGACCTGCTTCTGGAACGACTCGGCGTCCATCGAGGAGCTCACCTACGCCATCGAGCACGGCGCAGTCGGCGCGACCTGCAATCCCGTCATCGCGGCGGCGGTGCTCGCCGGGGACGCGCCGACCTGGCGGCCGCGCACCGAAGCGCTGCTGAAGGAGCTCCCGACCGCAACCGAGGACACCATCGCCTGGAAGCTCGTCGAAGAGCTGTCGATCCGGGCGGCGCGGCTCCTCGAGCCGATCTTCGATACCCATCACGGGCGCAACGGGCGCCTCTCCATCCAGACCGATCCGCGCTTCTTTCGCGACAGCGACGCGATCGTCAAGCAGGCGATCGCCTTCAGCCGTCTCGCCCCCAACATGATCGTGAAGATCCCGGTGACCCGCGCGGGGATACCGGCGATCGAGGAGGCGACCTACCAGGGCGTCAGCATCAACGCGACCGTGTCGTTCACGCTCGCGCAATGCATCGCGGTTGCCGAGGCGGTCGAGCGCGGTCTCCGGCGCCGCGAGGCTGACGGAAAGGACGTCGCTTCGATGGGACCGGTCTGCACGATCATGGTCGGCCGGCTCGACGACTGGCTCAAAGCGGTGATGGAGCGCGAGGGAATCGCGGTCGACCCGGGGTATCTCGAATGGGCCGGGGTCGCCGTGTTCAAGAAGGCGTATGGGATCTTCCGCGAGCGCGGGTACCGCATCCGGCTGCTCTCCGCCGCGTTTCGCAACCACATGCACTGGAGTGAGCTCATCGGCGCGGATGCCGTCGTCTCGCCGACGTCGGCCTGGCAGAAACGCATCAACGCGAGCGACATCGAGGTGATCCCGCGGATCGACACACCGGTCGATCCCGGGGTGCTGGACGCGCTGCTCGCGCACTTCACGGACTTCCGCCGCGCGTACACCGAGGACGGCCTCAGCGTTGAGGGATTCGACGGTTTCGGCGCAACCCGGCAGACCCTGCGGCAGTTCTGTGCCGCGTGCGGCGAGCTGAACGCATTCGTGCGCAACGCGATGATCCCCGACCCGGCTCACGGCTAGCCCGTACGTGACGTCGCTGATCCGCGCCGGCGAGCAGACGGAGTACATCTCGCTCGACGTCACGGCTGCGCCTGACGGCGAGTCCCTGGAGCTGGGTCGCGGTGACGAACGTCTCGTCGTATTCCTCTCCGGACGCGCGTCGCTCACCCTCGACGGACGGGAGTGCGGCGTCGTGGGGGGCCGTGTCGATGTCTTCGAGGGTGCCGGTGACGCGGTGTATCTGCCTCCGCCGTCCGCCGCGGTGCTCGTGGCCGACGGTGACTGCACCGTCGCTGTCGCCGCCGCACCGGCCGGATCGCGGTCGCCCGGCGAAGCCCGAGTCATCCCGGCCGCGACGCAGCGGGAGGTGGTGGTCGGCAGTGGCAGCTGGGGCCGCACCGTGCGCACCGTGCTCGGCCCCGATGATGCCGCGTCACGGCTCATCGTCGGGGAGACCGTGCATGCGGGAACCGGGACCTGGTCGTCGTTCCCGCCCCACCGGCACGACCGCGAATCAGCGGAGGAGGCGCGCCTCGAGGAGGTCTACCACTACCGCGTTCATCCCTCCGGCGGCTTCGCCGTTCAGGTGCGCTACGACACCGATACCGGGGCCGAGGATCTGCGCATCGTTCACGACGGCGACGCCGCAGCGATCACGTCCGGGTTCCATCCGCTCGTGGCCGCGCCCGGCCATGGTCTGTGGTATCTGTGGATCCTCGCCGGCGCGGAGCGCGTGATGCGCGTGTACGTCGATCCTCGCTATCGCTGGGTGAGCGAGCAGCGGTAGCCGCGGGCGTGGTGGCGCCGCGGGATCAAACAGGTGTGTCGACGATCAGCCCCATCGTGAAGTGCGCCCGCTCCCCGGCGGCAAGGCACATCGTCGCCGTGGGACATGCGGCCTTGAAGAGATCCTCGGTGCCGTTGACCCGTGTCGGCGCGCTCGGAACGCCCCCGGTGATCGTTGCCACCATGCCGCGCGACGGGTTGTTCCGGTATCCGGTGCTGAGGCAGTTGCCGCCGGCAACGCACACGATGTGCGACATGATGGCCAGACCGCTGAACGAGTGGGTCGTTCCCGCGACGCCGTTGGTCAAGGTCACGACGATGCTCACGGAGGAATGGTTCGCCCGACCGGTGGCGTAGCAGAGCGTGGCGCTGGTGCACCCGATCCCGACCAGCTCGCTCGAAGCCGAAACCGTTGCCACCGCGCTGACTCCACCACCGTGGATCGTCACGATCACCGCCGCATCACCCGCCTGGTTGAGGCCCGACGCATAGCACGTCGTCGAGGTGGGGCAGGTGACGTCGTCGAGGTTGGTGCTCCCCTTGACCGGAATCACCGCACCCGGCACGCCGTTCACGATCGGGAGCACCAGTCCCTGATTCCTGGGGGAGGCCTCTCCGGACGCGTAGCACGTCGTGGAACCGGGCAGGCAGGCCACAGCGCTCAGGTACAGCGTTCCCGGTACGGCCATTCCTGAGCCTGGAGTGCCGTTGGTGATGGGGAGCACCGCGGCCTGGGCGAGAGACATGGTGTCGCCCACCGCGATGCATCGCTGCGAGGTCCAGCATGCGACCCCGTTCAGCGGGCCCGTCGAGGGGACCGTCATAGCGGATCCGGGTACCCCGTTGACGATGGTGACCACGCTCCCCTCGAGGCTGTTCGACGCACTGTCGCCCACCGCCTCGCAGATCGACGCGGTCTCGCACCCCATCCCATCGAGAACGGAGCTGGCGATGACCCGGTGGACCGTGGGCTGCGGCGCCGACCCTTCGGCGAGCGCGCTGCCGGCACCCGCGACCATCAGTCCCAAGGCCCCGGCCAGTGCGGCGAATGTGCGAACCATCCCCGTCCTCCTTGCCTCGGTCGCGGCAGGCGCCGTGAATCCTGGGGGCACTGTAGTCGTCCGCACACCCGAGGGCAAGGTCGCTCGATCCCGCGGGACCTTTGCCAGGGCGAACGATGCCCTCCGGCCCTGTTCGGCCCCTGATGCGGCAGGGGAAACTGCGTTGAGGAGGTAGCACTGCACAAGATGGTGAGCGCTCGAATCGTCGCGGCCGTGGCCCTGGTGACCCTTGGCGTGGCCGCGTGCAGCGGCGGCACCTCGCCGGGGACGTCGACGAGCGCGTCCTCCATCGGTGTCGCGGGCGGTCACCTCGGCACGCCGGGCGTGGTGATTGCCGCGACCGATCAGCTTGTCTTCGATCCCGTGATGGAGACGGTGACGGTGGGCGAGATCGTGGAGTGGAAGGACACGGGATCGATCGCACACAACATCATCTTCCCCGCCGATGCGTCGATCGGGGATCCGGTCCTCGAGGGGAATGGCGGTGTGTGGCAGGTGAAGTTCACCGTGGCCGGCACCTACCCGTACTCGTGCACCATCCACGCCGGGATGGTGGGCACGATTGTCGTCACCGCGGGATAGCCCTCGCCGGCCTGAATTCAATGGGGCCGCGCAGGTCTTCTATGCTGCGCCGTCGTGACCCGGCAGCGTGACCTCGATGTTGTGATCTTCGGCGCCAGCGGGTTTGTGGGCCGGCTGGTGGCCGGATACCTGGCCAGTCACGCTCCGGACGGAACTCGCGTCGGGCTCGCGGGCAGATCGCGGCAGCGGCTCGCCGCTGTGCAATCGGAGCTCGGCCGGAGCGCCTCGTCGTGGCCGCTCATCGTTGCCGACACCCGGGATCCACGATCACTGAGCGAGCTTGCCGCGCGCACGCGCGTCGTGGCCACCACGGTGGGCCCGTACCGCAGGGGCGGACTCGGGGTGGTGGCAGCGTGCCTCGAGGCGAGTACAGACTACGCGGATCTCACCGGCGAGGTCGCGTTCATGCGTGACAGCATCGACGCGTACCACGAGCAGGCCGCGCGGACCGGTGTTCGCATCGTGCACGCGTGCGGGTTCGACTCCATACCGTCCGATCTCGGCGTGCTCATGCTTCACGACGCCGCACAGACCGACGGAGCCGGGGACCTCGAGGACACCACACTGGTCGTGAAGACGCTGAAGGGAAGCCTGAGCGGCGGGACCATCGACTCCATCAAGGTGCAGCTCGAGGAGATGCGCGCGGACCCGCGCATTCGACGCCTCATCGCCGACCCGTACGCGTTGAGCCCCGACCGGGCCGAGGAGCCCGCGCTCGGCGACGAACGCGACCTGATGCGGGTTCGGCGCGACGCCGACCTGGGTACATGGGTCGGCCCGTTCCTCATGGCCGGCTCGAACACACGCGTGGTGCGTCGCAGCAATGCGCTGCAGGGATGGGCGTACGGGCGAAGGTTCCGCTACCGCGAGGTCACCGGCTTCGGCTCGGGAGTCACGGCGCCGCTCAAGGCGGTCGCCGCGGCCGCGACGGTCGCGGGTCTGGCCGCCGGTCTCAGCTTCAGCCCCTCGCGCGCGCTCCTCGGTCGCGTCCTGCCGTCAGCGGGAGAGGGACCGAGTGAGCAGGCACGCGGGGCCGGCTCTTTCCGTGTCGAGATCCACGCGCGCACGTCGAACGGGCCACGGTATGTCAGTCGCGTGGCAGCGCGCGGGGACCCCGGCTATGCGGCGACATCGGTGATGCTCGGTGAGGCGGCCGTATGCCTGGCCCGGGACGAGCTCCCCGCTCGGGGCGGCGTGCTCACCCCTGCGACGGCGATGGGCACGCGGCTCATCGCACGCCTGCGGGCGGCGGGGATGACGCTGACCGTGAGTCGTGAAGGTCGGTGACGGTCAGCGAGCCCCTGACGTCGTTGCCGAGACCGGCTCCGCGCCGACCGGTATCGCGGCGGTGGGGACTGCGACGTTGTGCTCGAGCAGGCGTCGCATCGCCAGTGGCGGCAGTGGTTGTCCGAAGAGATATCCCTGCGCCAGCTCGCATCCCAGGTCGTTCAGCTCGCGGAGACACTCCTCGGTCTCCACGCCCTCGGCGATGACGGTGAGGCTGAGTCCCACGCCGAAGTTGAACACCGAATGCGCGAACCCGATCGACTGCGTCGGTCCGCACAACGACGCCGTGAACGATCGATCGATCTTCAGCAGGTCGACCGGGAAATCGCGCAGACGGCTCAGCGACGAATGGCCGGTTCCGAAGTCGTCGAGGGCGATGCGCACCCCCAGTCTGCGCAGTGCGTCGAGGCATTCGATGATCGGCTCTGTGTCGTAGATGATGTCGGCCTCGGTGACCTCGAGGATGAGACGCGCCGCTTCGAGACCGGTCTCATCCAGCACGGTGCGCACACTCTCGACATAGTCCGTCTCGCGCAGCTGACGGACCGCCACGTTGACGCTCACGGCAACCGGGTCACCGCCTTCGCCCACGGGCCAGTCGCGCGCCTCCTCGCAGGCGCTGCGCAACACCCAGGCTCCCACCTGCGTGATCAGTCCCGTCTCCTCCACCAGGCTGATGAAATCGTCGGGCAGCACCGTCCCGCGGGTCGGATGACGCCAGCGGAGCAGCGCCTCGGCGGCGACCACCGCGCAGGTCGAGACACGCACGATCGGCTGGTACACCAGCTCGAACTCGACGGATTCAACCGCGTGGTACAGATCGGCCTTGAGCCGGTGCCTGCGCTGGACAGCCGCGTACATCGCGGGCTCGAACAGCTCCCAGCGGGACTTGCCGGAGCTCTTCGCGGTGTACAGGGCGAGATCGGCGTTCTGGAGCAGTTCCTGGCCGTCGCACACCGTGTCGATGGCGGTGGCGATGCCGATGCTGGCGTGCGTCAGCACCTCCTCGGTCGCGATGATGAACGGCTCGCGAAGCGCCTCGATGACGCGCTCGGCGATGCGCACCGCCCTGGACGGCTCGTCGATGCCGATGAGCAGGACGGCGAACTCGTCTCCACCCAACCGTGCGGCAACGTCACCGGGGCGGAGGCACTGGCCGATGCGGTCTGCGATGGCGCGGAGGAGCTCGTCGCCGGCCGCGTGACCGAGGCTGTCGTTGACGGTCTTGAAGTCGTCGATGTCGATGAAGAGGACGCCGACGTGGTGTCCCGATTGCGCAAGCGCCTGCTCGACGCGCGATCCGAAGAGGAGCCGGTTGGCCATCCCCGTGAGCGGATCGTGCGACGCCTCGTGGCGCAACTGCTCCTGGAGCACGGTGAGCTGCGACAGCGAGTGCTGCAGGCGTCCCCGTTCCAGGATGACGCCGGTCTGGTTGGCAAGCATCTCGAGAAGGCGCAGGTCCTCGTCGTCGAAACCGGTCACCTCGCCGAGGCGGTTGGCGATCAGCATGGTGCCGACCATGTTGTTCTCGCCACGCAGCACGACGGCCATGGCGTCACGCAGCCCGCGCTGTTCGAGGAATCCTCCGGGATCGCCGTCGGTCCTGCCGTGCGCGCTGAGCAGCAGGGGGGAGTCGAGCAGGAGCCTGCTCATGAACTGCAGCTCCACGTCATCGAGGATGACCGGCGTCATGAACTGCGTCGTGTGCTCCTTGTCGACCGCCGTCCGGACCACGGCGTCGCGTTCGCGCGTGGGCAGGAAAGTGATCTCCGCACGCTCGGCGCGGAACACCTCGCACGACTTGGTGAGCAACGCCGCAACCGCCTCGTCGATCGCCGCACTGCGTTGCAGCTCCTTGCTCGACTGATAGAGAAAATCCACCTGGTCCCGTTTCTCGCGTTCGGCGACGTAGAAGCGATAGGCGATGAAGACGCCGACGGTGGGAATCGCGAGCAGCCAGATCTCGGCCGGATTCTCCCAGACGATGCGCACGCCGATGAGCGCCAGGCACGTGTTGACGACGGTGGCCGCCTGCGCGAACCCGAAGGTCGAGGCGATCCCCGCGGCGTCGAGACGGTCTTCGGAGAATGAGATCGCGATGAGGATCACGAGCGACTGCAGCACGCCGCCGGCGACGATCGCCACCAGGACACCGAGGAAGCTCAGTGCGCTCAGCGGATCGTGGTGGTTGACGAGGTGCATGAAGAGCACCCCGACGACGCTGTTGGCGACGGTGAAATTGGCGAGGTTGAAGGCCAGCTTGAGCGGCGACTGACGGCGGTGGATCGACAGGGCCAGCGCGGTTCCCGCAACCATGGAGAGCACCACCACCAGCGGTGGCGCGAAGAAGAACCCGACGACCAGGGGCAGCTCGCTCAGCGAGAACGAGTGAGCGTCACGGCGGAACTGGATGTGGACCACGAACACCTCCGCCGCGCAGAAGAGCGGGATGAGGATCCACCAGGGGATCTGGCGCGGCGCCGGGATGGCGTGGAGGTGCGCCACGACCTCGACCAGCAGGAACACCGCCGTGGCCACGAGCACCACGGTCAGGAGCTGGACGCGATGTCCCCTGCTCCTCGAATCGGCGCGCCCCTGATCGGCTGCGGACGCGGGGCTGTCGGCCTCCTTGGTCATGCTCGAATGCTCGGTGACCTCAGGCTGGGCTGAACTCGTCGTGCCAGCCTCGTTGCCAAGCGGTAGCACGGCTATCGTCGGTGCTGGCATCAACGTGGCCGAGAGATCCGGAGAGGCGGGCGGGCGAAGGTCGCGGACCTAACTCCAGTCGTCGTCGGACCAGCCTGCATCCGACCAGGAAGCCCCGGACCACGAGGCTCCCGACCACGACGAGCCGGTCCACGATCCCCCTGACCATGACGAGCCGGACCACGAGGCTCCGGACCACGACGACCCCGACCACGACGCGCCCGACCACGACGCGCCAGACCATGACGAGCCGGACCACGACGACCCGGACCACGATGCTCCGTTGAAGATCCCGGCGTTCCAGGCGGAGGCATTGGCCTCGGCCGCGGCGAGGGCCGCCGTGTCCACCGCGCTGCCGAAGATGTCCTGCTCACCGGTGAGCTGGTTGCCGTTCGCGCCGACGACGTGCTGGGAACCGCGCGCCGCCTCGAGGCTTCCGGTGCCGTTCGAGGTGGGCCATGCCTGCGTGGTATTCGGCGTCGGCGCGTTGAGCACGGCCGCGAGATTCAACTCGCCGCTGCCCTTGAGGGACGACCGGCCGTACATGGAGTGCGCGTGCGTGTCGAGGAGCGCCTTGACCTGGTCAGGCGTGAGGTTGGGGCGCTGACTGAGCAGGAGCGCCGCCGCGCCCGAGACGACGGCGGCGGCCTGCGACGTGCCGCTCCCGAGGAAGAAGCGGTTGCTGACGGTGGCTGTGGCTCCGAATGTGTCGTCGATGAACGATCCCGGGTCGCGCAGCGACACGATGTGGGTGCCGGGGGCCGAGAGGTCCGGGTTGCGCGTGCCGTCGCCCTCGCTCGTGAAGCTCGCCGGCAGGTGGTAGCGCACGCTGGTCGTGTTCTCGGTGTTGGATGCGCCGACGGCGATGACGTAGGGGTCGATCGCAGGGTCGTCGAGGCCATCGGAGTTGTTGCCCCCGTTGCCCGCGGCCACGACCACCACGATGCCGTGCAACCACGCCTGTTCGGCCGCGTAGGCGAGCGGGTCGAGCACGTAGCTCTGCGAGCTGTCGGTGCCGTACGAGAGGTTGAGCACGCGGATGTTCATGCCGTTGTCGTTCTGGTGCTGCACCACCCAGTCGATGGCGGCGAGCACCTGCGACACGTCGGTCTGACCGAGCGCGTCGGCGACCTTCAGGCTCACGATCTGCGCGTCGGGAGCCATGCCGAGGAAGTTTGTGGTGTCGCTCGAGCTCACCGACGTCGCCTCACTGTCGCGGCCGGCGATGATCCCAGCCATGTGGGTGCCATGACCGAAGGTGTCGAGATACTCAAGCGACGGATTCTGTGATTCGAAGGAGAGGTCGGGGCCGTTGACCACCTTGCCCGGGGTGGTGAGGCCGTCGACAGGCGTGACACCCGAGTCGATGAGCGCGACGCCCACGCCCTGACCCGTGTAGCCCGCGTTCCAGTACGCGTGGGCCCCGTCCATCTGCTCGACGTTGTACATGGAGTTGACGTCGCTCACGGGGTTGTACGGGTTGCTCGGCATGCCCCATCCGGCGCCGAGCAGCTGGACCGGTGCGTTGAGGGTGACCTGGGCGACGGCCTGCGAGGTCTCGAGCGCTGGGACGGCGTCTGCGGGGACCTGCGCCACCACCGCGTTGATGAGGCTGATGTGCTGCTGGACGTGGCCGCCGAGCGCGGTGATCTGCTGATCCGCAGCGGCTGTCTCAGCGGGTTGCGCACGCACGATCACGGAGACGAGGTGTGTGTCGGCAGCGTGTGCCGTCGTCGCCAGCGCGCCGGCGCTGAGCAGGACGGCCGTGGCGGTCGCCATCGCGCCCACCGTGCGGCGCTTGCGATCGTCCCAGCTGATGCCATGTACAGGAGCCATCCCCTGGCAACCCCCCGATCTCGTGCCGGCCTGCGGCACCGTGTCCCGCCTCTGATCTGCCCTGGACGCAGGCTACGTGGGACCTGCCCGGACGGCTCAGCTCGCCATCGTTCTGCGACGTGGTGATCGGATTAGGGCCGCGCGGATCGGATGTCGCGCCGGGTGCACGAGAGCGGCCGTCGAGCCGGCGGCGCCCCGATGCCGCTCAGTGAGCGTGCCGACCCTTTCCCCCGATCGCCGCCCACGGATCGTGCGATGGAGCAGGGAGCGGAACCACGACGACGGGCACACCCCGGTGGCGGGTCAGCGCGTGGCTCGTGCTCCCGAGGAAGAACTCGCCGAGCGTGTGCAGAGCTCGGGTTCCGACCACGATGAGCTGGGCGTCAACCTCGGCCGCAACCTCGCCGAGAACAACCGGCGGCGACCCTTCCAGCAAGCGCCATTCCCACATGACGCCGGCGGCGGTGAGCGGTGCGCCGAACTCGTCGCGCACACGCACCTCGAGCGCCGCCCGGGTGTCGTCGATGACGTCCTGGGGGACGTACATGACGTAGCCTCCCGCGCCCGCTATCGGCGGCTGTATCGGCGCCTCGACGTGCACGAGGACAACCTTCGCGCCGAGCTGGCTCGCAAGCTCGGCCGCCCACGTGACCGCATGCTGCCCGTGAGCTGAGCCATCGGTTCCAACGACAATGGTCCTGATCATCGGGTGCTCTCCTCGGTATTGGTCCTGGGGGTGTCAGCGGTACCGGACCGCGCCGACGCTGAAGGCGGGGCCTTCCCGCCTTCAGCGCAAAGCTCGCGCGCGGCCGGGGCCGCAAGGCTCCAGATGCCCTGATCTGACCGCTCCAGGCGGCTGTCCACCAGTGCCGAAGGTCCCGAGTTCGCACCGGCGGTTCCCAGAGCGCACTTCCTGGCAGGGTTGGCCGATCGGGACTCCCAACATGTGACCAACGGCCCTGGTCAGCGCCCGCACGCTGCGCATACTCGGGTCAATGGATGCGCTCCGCGGCGGACACCGGCGTTGGGCAGAGCCGTACCGGATCAAGATGGTCGAGCCGATCCGGATGACGACTCGCGAACATCGCGAGGCCGCCATCCGCGCGGCCGGATATAACACCTTCCTGCTGCGCTCCGAGGACGTCTATATCGACCTGCTGACCGATTCGGGGACGTCGGCGATGTCCGACCGGCAGTGGGGGGCGCTCATGGTGGGCGACGAGGCATACGCGGGCAGCCGCAGCTTCTACCACCTGGAGGACGCGGTGCGCGAGGTGTACGGCTATCCCGAGCTGGTGCCGACGCATCAGGGGCGGGGAGCGGAGCACATCCTGAGCCAGATCCTCATCAAGACCGGCGACGTCATCCCCGGCAACATGTACTTCACCACGACGCGCTGGCACCAGGAGAACGCCGGCGGTGCATTTGCCGACGTGATCATCGACGAGGCGCACGACCCCGCATCGCTGCACCCGTTCAAGGGCAACATCGACCTGGACAAGCTGCGCCGCGTCATCGCCGAGGTCGGCGCCGCGCGCATTCCCTACATCTCCCTCGAAACCAACGTCAACATGGCCGGCGGCCAACCGGTGTCGATGGCCAACCTCAAGGCGACGTACGCGCTGTGCCACGAGCACGGCATCCTGGTGATGCTCGACGCCACCCGCGCCCTGGAGAATGCGTGGTTCATCCAGCAGCGCGAGGAGGGCTACGCGCATCGAAGCGTTGCCGAGATCCTCCTCGAGATCTGCGCGCAATCCGACGGCGCCACGGTCTCGTCAAAGAAGGACAACCTGGTCAACATCGGGGGCTTCCTCGCCCTGCGAGACCCCGAGCTGGCCCGGCGCGCCCGCGGGTTGCTGGTCGCCTACGAGGGGCTGCACACGTACGGCGGCATGTCGGGGCGCGACATGGAGGCGCTCGCGTGCGGTATTCACGAGATGGTGGACGGCGATGATCACGTCCGCGCTCGCATCGGTCAGGTCGAGTTCCTCGGCAACCTGCTCATCGACGCGGGCGTCCCGATCGTGCGGCCGATCGGAGGCCATGGCGTGTATCTCAACGCGCGCGCCATCCTGCCGCACGTCCCGCAGGACGAGTTGCCGGCGCAATCGCTCGCAGCCGCGCTCTACGTCGACTCGGGCGTTCGAAGCATGGAGCGCGGCGTCGTGTCGGCCGGTCGCGACCCGGCCACCGGCGAGAACCGTCACCCGCGCCTCGAGTTGGTGCGCCTGACAATCCCGCGGCGCGTGTACACGCAGTCCCACATGGAGGTCACGGCGGAGTCCGTGGTCAACGTCTACGAGCAGGCGGACGAGATCGGCGGCCTGGCCTTCACCTACGAACCCGACGACCTGCGCTTCTTCCTGGCGCGATTCCGGCCACTCCCGGTACGGTCGAAGGCGACGGTCGGGGTCCCGCAACACGCGGAGGCGACGGCGCTTCCGGTCGCACCGGGCGGGTGATCCAGCAGCGCTCCTGACCCGCGACCTTGGAAACATGAGCGAGGGACCTTCGCCTCTGTTTGGCGCGGCCCGCGGCGATGGATGGTGATGGTGGCGGAGACCATATTTCTCCCGATCATGAGGAGACGACACCATGAGGAAAGCCACCACGAAGACTGTGCGGCCGCGCAGGCAGGAGCTCAAGCCTGAGGAAAGGCTGCTGAACAAGACGTGGGCCAACATCGCGCGCCGCGAGGAAGCGATGATGACGGCGGCCACGGAAGTGGTCGAGTCCGTGCCCGCCCCGTCGGACGTCATCGACGGCGCTCTCGCGTTCGCCGCCAAGACCCTGAAGGCGCAGCGGGAAGCGCTCGTGCCACTCCTCGAGAGTGTCACCCCCAGAATGGCAACAGGCCGCTCGGTGCCCACCGTCGCCGACGCTGTGGCATCCGCCTACGGTCTCGCTGAGCGAGTGCTCGAGACGCAGCGGAAGGCGCTTCGCGGGATGATCGAAACGGTCACGCCGCCGCTTTCCAGGCACGCGCGGAGGGCGGTCGCCGCGGCGACGCCGAAGCGCGCAGTCGCCCGGCGCCCGGTGCGGCGCGCCGCGGCGCGGAAGACGTCGCGAGTCAGCGCCTGACCCTGCCCCAATCCAGCCGGGCTTCGCGAGCTTCACGTGAGGCTCGCGGAGCCCTTTGCTGTCCGGCTAATGGACGCCGGCGATCAGGGCCCGGACTGCATCAACCACGAGCTGGACTGCGATGGCAGAGAGCAGGAGGGCGAGGACCCGGGTGATGAAGTCGACGAACGCGGGCCTGAGAATGCGGGCGAGCTGCCCGGCGAGCAGCAGGATGATCGCCACCGCCACCACCACCGCCACAACGCCGACGATCACGCCGAGCCGGCCGCTGAAGTCGGCGTTGCGGTTGGCGAGGACCATGACCGCGGCGATCGCGCCCGGACCGGCCAGCAGCGGAGTCGCGAGAGGGACCAGCACGATATTGACGTTGCCGGTCACCTCCCCGGAGCGTCCGCGGAACATCTCGAGCGCAACAAGGAGCAGCAGGAGGCCTCCGGCGATGGCGAGACTCTGAATGGAGACGTTCAGGTAGCTCAGGAGAATGCGCCCGAAGAGCGCGAAGACCGCGATGAGCAGGCCTGCCGATGCGGCGGCCTGCACCGCAGCCCACCGCCGCTGGGCGGCCGTGCGGCCCGCTGTCAGGGCAACGAACATCGGGACCGTTCCGAGAGGGTCGACGATGACGAAGAGCGTCACGACCGTCTCGGAGAACGCCAGCCAGTTCATGTCCGGAAGCCTAGGGGTATTCCGGGCAGTCGCGCTGTTGATCGATGCGCATGTCGCGCAGCCCCGGCGCGACCGCGAACCCACGTAGGATCTCGTCAGGCGACCGGCCTGACTGAGGGCAAATGACGATGGAACTGCACGTGGTCTCGATCCGCCCGGCCGAGGGCGTCAACCTGATTCTCGGGCAGAGCCATTTCATCAAGAGCGTCGAAGACCTGCACGAAGCGCTGGTCGGAGCGGTGCCGGGAATCCGCTTCGGGTTGGCATTTGCCGAGGCCTCCGGAAAGGCGCTCGTGCGCTGGAGCGGCACCGACGACGAGCTCACCGTCCAGGCCCGCGAGACGATGCTCGAGCTCGGTACCGGACACACCTTCCTCATCCTGCTGGGCAACGCCTTTCCGATCAACGTGCTCCGCGCTGTCAGGGACGTGCCCGAGGTCTGCCACATCGACTGCGCCACCGCCAATCCCGTCGACGTCGTGGTGGCCGAGACGGAGTTGGGGCGTGGGATCCTCGGCGTCATCGACGGAGTCACGCCGGCCGGGGTCGAGGGCGAGGCGGATATCGCCGAACGCAAGGAGCTGCTGCGGCGCTTCTGGTACAAGGCCGGCTGACCTCGTCATCAGGCACCCACACCGGCAATGTCGTGTCGGGCGTCACGGTCGGGCTCGACACGTTTGCCGGCCTCGATTCGACGCTGACGATCGCCAGCGGACCCACTGGCGCGCCTCAGTCGCCCAGCCTGCTCCAGGCCTTTCTCGGCGCGTGCGAGCAGGCGAATATCGTCGTGCAGAACAACGGATTGACCGGGCGACCAACCTGGGCGCCGCCTTTGTCGAGGTGTACTACTGGGACGCCACCAATCACTCTGACTACGCGGCGATCACGACCTTCCAGTCCTGGTGCAGAGCGGGATGATCGGCCATGCCCGCGTCATCCTGGCACCTCCCCCAATCCGCAGCTATTCGCGGACCTCTTGCACATGTGGAGCGGCCGCATCATCGTTTGGGATACGCGATGGTCACCCACCGGGTCGATCTTGACCCAGCCACTCCAGCAGACTGGCCGAATGCTCGCCCAGGCGCGGCGGCGCGCTCCTGTAGGTGATGGGCGTGCGCGAGAGGCGCAGCGGATTCGAGATCTGCGGAATGGCGTGCCCCGTCTCACGGGAAACTGTGACCGTTGGCTCGAGGCCAAGCTGCTCGGCGAGGGCGATCGCCTCGGCGATGTCGTTGACCCGGCCGCAGGGAACGCGGCGAGTTTCAAGTCGCGCGATCCAGTGGACCGCCGTGTCATGTGCGAGCGCCTGGATCAGCTCGTCCCGCAGTGCCACTCGATGGTCCGTTCGAGCGGCGTTGCCCTGGAAGCGAACATCGGCGGAGAGATCGGGACGGCCCAACACGAGACACAACTCGGTGAACTGCCGATCGTTGCCCACGGCAAGGGCGATGTCGCCGTCGGCGGTCGGAAACAGCTCGTAGGGCGCCAGACCCGGATGGGCATTCCCGGACCGCCGCGGTATGTTGCCGGTTGTCAGAAAGGCCGACGACTGGTTGGTGAGCATGGCGAGAACACTTGAGAGGAGATTGGTCTCGACGCGCTGACCAAGACCGGTGACCTCACGCTCGCGCAAGGCGCTCAGGATCCCGATCGTGGCGTACAGACCGCCGACGACGTCGACCACCGGCACGCCCACCTTGGTCGGGCCGCCCGTCTCGGTCCCGGTCACGCTCATGAGGCCCCCGACCGCCTGGAGGAGGAAATCGAAGCCCGGGTGCTGTGCCCCGGTTCCGGTGCCGAAGGCCGAGATCGAACAGTAGATCACACTCGGATTCGTCCGGATGACCGCGTCGTAGCCAAGGCCAAAGGCGTCCATGACGCCCGGGCGAAAGTTCTCGACCACAACGTCGGCGCGCCGTGCCAGCTCCTGCGCTGCCAGACGGTCACCCTCATCGACGAGGTCAAGGTCAAGGCTGCGCTTGTTCCTGTTGACCGACAGGAAGTAGGAGCTGTCTCCACCGGCAAACGGGCCCCAGGCACGGCTCTCATCGCCGATGCCCTTGCGCTCCACCTTGATCACGTCTGCACCCAGATCGCCGAGAAGCATCGTCGCCAGTGGACCGGCGAGGGCACGTGAGAAGTCGGCGACGAGGATGCCCTCGAGCGACCCTCCGGTCCTCGCACCGCTCGTGTCCATCAAGCTACTCCAGGTGCGCGCCGGCGCCATTTCTCGCGATCTGCTGACGCCGTCATGCGTCGGGCCCACGCACCACCTGACAAGCATCGTATCGTGGTCAAGCTCCGATGGTCTCCCACGCTTTGGAACGTCACCGCTCGCCCAGGCGCCACAGCGCCGGCAGAACCCGGGCATGCGCCAAGCTCGCGGCACTCGACGCCGGATGATGTCTGACGCCGCATCGCGAGAAACTGAGGCGCGCGCGCCGGATCGGGTTGCTGTCAACGGCGTCGACCACGACATCGGCGCGGCGGACGATGCGAGCCTCCTCGAATGGCTGCGCGAGACGGTCGGATTGACCGGAACAAAATATGGCTGCGGCGAGTCGGCATGCGGCGCCTGCAGTGTGCTCGTCGATGGAACGCTCGCCCGCGCGTGCGCCGTCTCTGTCCGCGACGTCGCCGGACGGTCCGTGACCACAGTCGAGGGACTGAGGCAGGACGGCGCGCTCCATCGCGTCCAGCAGGCCTTCCTCGATATCGGCGCCATGCAGTGCGGTTTCTGCACGCCCGGCATGGTCGTGGCCGCCGTCGCGCTGCTCGATGCGAACCCGCTGCCCAGCGACGGCGAGATCGCGCGCTGGATGGCCCCGAACGTATGCCGGTGCTGCACGTATCCGCGCATCCTGGACGCGATTCGTCGAGCGCGCGACCACCGAGGCTCCGCGCCGGGCGCCGGGGTTTCGGCCGAGCGCGCACCGTCATTCGCGCGTCGCCCGATGACGCCGTGGGACCTCGCGGAACCCGACCGGCGCGACTACTTCGACGTGCTCGGCGACGGCGCGATCTTTGTCGTTCCTCCGGCCTCGGCCGCGCCGGGAACGTGGGCGCCGACCGGAGGCGCATGGCTGCACGTCGACGCAGCCGGCACGGTCACCGCGTTCACCGGCAAGGTGGAGGTCGGTCAGGGGACGCGGCGTGCCCTGCGCCTCATTGTCGCCGAGGAGATGGAGACGGCCCTCGACAACGTTCGCCTCGTGGTCGGCGACACCGACCTGTGTCCCTGGGACATCGGAACCTTCGGGAGCATGTCGATGCCGACCGCGGCGAGCGACCTGCAGCGTGTCGCAGCAGCGGCCCGCGACGGTCTGGCGCGCGGCCCCGAGCTGGAACCCGGCGTCAGACGCATGACGATTGTCGGGCACGACGTCCGGCTCACGCCCGCGGCCGACTGGCACCTGGCGGGACATGACGTCGCGCGCGGCGATCCACGCGCTGTCACGGGCGAGAAGCGTTTCACCTCCGATCTGAGCCGGCCCGGGATGGCCCACGCTCGCATCGTCCGCCCGCAACAGCTTGGAGCGCACCTCCGCAGCGCCGATGTCACCGCGGCACGCGCGATGCCCGGTGTCACCGTCGTCGTCGACGGCGATTTCATCGGTGTGGTCGCGCCGACTCCCGGCGACGCTCGGCGCGCCGTTGAGTCGATCCGCGCCGAGTGGGATCCGGTCGAAGCCGTGTCAGAAGCGGACCTGGTCACGCACCTGCGCTCGCATCCTGTCGACGTCGAGGGATGGGGCGGCGCGTACGCGCACGATGCCGGTGAGTACGAGCGGGCAATCGCATCCGCGGAGGTGCAGCTGAGTCGAACGTACACGACGCCCTACATCGCGCACGCGCCGCTGGAAACCCGTGTGGCACTTGCCGAGTGGGAGGACGGCCGGCTCACCGTCTGGGCCGGGACGCAGCAACCCTTCGGCGTACGCACGGCGCTTGCGGAGGCACTCGACCTGCCCGAGGCGGATGTGCGCGTCATCGTCCCGGATACGGGCGCGGGGTTCGGCGGCAAGCACGCCGCGGATGTCGCGATCGCGACCGCTCGGCTCGCACGCGCGGCCGGTTCCCCGGTGAAGCTGCGGTGGACGCGCGAGGAGGAGTTCACCTGGGCGTACTTCCGGCCGGCTGCGGTCATCGACGTCACCGCTGGAGCCACGACCGGCGGCGAGATCACCGCGTGGGAGTTCACCAACATCAACTCCGGCAGCGCCGCGATCGGCATTCTCTACGACATTCCCAATCAACGCCTTCGATTCCAGCCCGCGGATTCGCCGCTGGCGCAGGGCCCCTATCGCGCGCTCGCCGCGACCGCGAACACCTTCGCGCGTGAATCGATGATCGACGAGCTCGCCGATGCGCTCCATGCCGATCCACTGCAGCTGCGCCTCCGGCACCTGCATGACGAGCGGCTCGCGGACGTGGTGCGCGCGGCCGCGGACCGGTTCGGATGGGGTCGCGCGTCAGACGAACGTGGCGGCGCAGGCATCGCGGCCGGGGCCGAGAAGGGCGGCCGCGTCGCAACATGCGTCGAGGTCCGGGTCGACGGTGCCCGGCTCGATATCCTGCGCGTCGTGACGGCGTTCGAATGCGGTGCGATCGTCGACCCGGACAACCTGCGCAACCAGGTCGAGGGCGCCACCATCATGGGACTGGGCGGCGCGCTGTTCGAAGCCGTGCACTTTGCGGAGGGGCGCATCCTCAACCCGCGCTTCAGTCAGTACCGGGTGCCGCGGTTCACCGACGTCCCACCAATCGAGGTCGTCCTCATCGACCGCCCGGACCTTCCCTCAGCGGGCGCCGGAGAGGCGCCGATCATGACCATCGCCCCGGCGATCGGGAATGCGATCTTCGCGGCCACAGGCAACCGGATCCGCAGCCTCCCACTGCTCGACGGCCTCACCGCGAGCTGAGCCGCCCCCCTCCACGCACCCTGCGGGCTGGTCAACCTATGCGGTGATGTCGCGGTACCAGAAGCTCGCACCGGCCACGGCTGCCATCGCAACAGCGTACAGACCGGCAATGATCAACGCGCTCGTGTACGACACGCCCGATGCGCCGGACTCGTTGAACACGGCCGCCTGACCGCCGGTCAGCACCACGGAGAGAATCCGGCCGGGCAGGTACTGACCGACGGTCGCCTCCACCTGGTTGACGAGTCCCTCGACCACCAGGAGCCACGCGATCGCGGCCCCCACCGCCCCCGCGGGATTGCGAACGAGCACGGCGACCAGCGTGCCGAAGATCGTCCACCCGATGACCGCGAGCACGAGATTGCCGAGGAATTCAAGGTAGTCGCGGGTGCCCGTCGAATCCCACCACACCGCGGTGTTGATGCCTTCATGCGGTGCCACGAGCATCGCCACGAGCGTGCCGACGCCGATGGTGAGCGCCGTCGAGACGACCATGTAGACGAGCAGCGCGAGCACCCGTCCGGAGAGAAGCCGTATGCGCCCCGGCTCCTGCACGAGCAGGTTTCGCCACGTTCCCTGCGTCCAGTCGGCCCCCAGCACCGCCGCTATGGTGATGAGGACGATCACCGCCACAAGGCTTGCGCTCGGTTGGAGGGTGCCGACGAGCCCGAGGTCGGTCTTGATGAGGAACTGCTGCTCGAGCGAACGCCGCTGGATGCGCGCCAGCGTGACGCCGACCGCGAGTGCCGTGAGCCCCACCATGACGAGGAGCGCGAGGAGGATGCTGCGCCGGCGGATCTTCGGCCACTCGGACAGGAATGCCGCGAGCATCAGGTGGTCTCCCCGATGATCTTCAGGAAGCTCTCCTCGAGCGTCGTCTGCACCTGGTGCAGCTCGACGAGGGTTGCGCCTGCCTGCATGGCGAGCCGGTTCAGCTCACCGGCGAATGCCGGAGGCGCGGCCACCCGGGCGCGGCCGTTCTCGATCACGACCGCATAGCCGCGATCTCGGGCGATCTGCGCGACGACCTCGAGGTGCTCCGGAGCCTCCGTCGCCACCAGGATCGCCGCCGTCTGCCGCCCGGGCAGGCTCGCCGCCGGACCGGAGTACACGGCTTTCCCCGCCACGAGGACGATCAGCCAGTCGGCGATCTGGTCCACCTCGGCAAGGAGATGGCTGCTCACCAGGAGCGTCTTGCCGGCATCACGCAGGCGCCGCATCAGCTCGCGCATCTCGATGATCCCCGGCGGATCGAGCCCATTGGCCGGCTCATCGAGGAGCAGCAGTTCGGGGTTGGACAGGAGCGCTGCAGCGATGCCGAGGCGCTGCTTCATCCCGAGGGAATACGACCCGACCTTGTGCCGTGCGCGATCCGCAAGGCCCACCGTCTCGAGCAGCCCGGAGACGTCCGCGTCGCGATGCCGTCCGAGCGTCGCGAGCGTCGAGAGGTTGGTCCGTCCTGACAGGGTCGGATAGAACGCCGGTCCTTCGATGAGCGCCCCGACGCTGTGCATGAACGCGCGCGGGTGACGGATCGAATGACCGAGAACGGACGCGCTTCCTCCGGTCGGGCGTATCAGACCGAGGAGCATGCGGAGCGTCGTCGTCTTGCCCGCTCCGTTGGGTCCGACCAGTCCGGCGATGACGCCTCGCGGCACGCGGATCGAGAGGGCGTCGACGGCCCGGCGATCGCCGAACCGCTTGGTCAGATCATGGGTCTCGATCGCCGCAGGTCGCCGGGACTCCGTGCCCGGCGAGGCGAGAGGCGCCGCATCCTGAGCCACCGCCGCATTCTGTCATGGGTGTCGCGGACCGGCGCCGTCCGCGCACACCCGGTGGTGACGCGCCGTCCGCGCTCAGGCGCGGACCGCTCGGCGGCGCGAGCGCGTGTGTCCCACGTCGACTGCGAGCGCACGACGAGTCGTCCGAAGACCCGATCGCATGAAGTCGGGCCACATGCTGTTGTCGAGAAACTGCCGGTAGAGACCAACGCCGCGAATCGCCGCATACGGCACGGGGTGGATGAGCCTGACGACCGGCACCTCGCGACGCAGGCGGGCCAGGTTCTCGCGCGCCAGCTCGATGTGCTGGATCTCTCGAACCTGCGATGCCGCATAGAGGATCGACGCGGGCTTCTCGAGCCACCCGGTGATGTCCTCACCGTCGAATTCCTTGGGGTAGAACCCGTTGATCGCGATCACGACATCCGGTGGCGTCTCGATGTCGAGCAAGGGACGCACCGGCAGAATGTCGGCGGTGCCTCCGTCCCAGTAGTGATGGCCGCGGTACCGCACCGCCTCGATGAACAGCGGAAGAGCGACTGCCATGCGCACCGCGCGGGCAACCGCGAGTCGCGGATGCGTGCGCGGTCCGATGTAGTCGACCTGGTTGCGTTCCACGTCCCACACCGGCGCGTAGATGGGGATCGGCAGTTCCGCAAGCCTTATGTCGCCGAGCCACTCCCGGTACCAGGCCTCGATGCGATCGCCGCGCAGGAGCCCGTTGAAGCCCCGGCCCCGGCTGGGGATCAGGTTGAGCAGTGCGCGCCAGTCGACGTCGACCAGGTCCGAGGCGGTCAGTCCGAGCGTGACCTCCGCCACCTCGTCCGCGCTCCGTCCTGCCGCGATCGGAAACCCGAACAGCGCGGCCCCGGAGCAGATGGAGATCGCCGCGGGACGGATGCCCGCTTCCTCGAATGCCCGCGCCGCGCCCACCAGTGAGGCGAGCGCCCCGCTGCCGCCGGTGGTGAGGAGTGCCACACGGCGTGATCGCAGATACGCGCGCTGCGTCTTCCTGAACGGGGGGAACGGATGGCGGTCGATCGCGGGAGGCCGCTCGTGCGGCAACGTCAGCACGGCTCGTCGTGCCACGCGCAGGAACGACGCGTCGCTGCGTATCCCGCCGGCGAGCTCACGCGCCATCGTGACAGCGTTGAAGTACTGCCGGATGCGAAGGGCGTCGAGCGCGCGGTCGAGCGGGGTCTGACTCATGCGTCGCGTCACCTGGCTGACGTCAACTCCGGCGCAGGTTCGCGGCTCATGTGCGCGAATCGGCACGCCACCACGAGGAAGCACGCGGCGGGGCTGAAGAAACTTCCGAACGACACCAGCGAGAACAGCACGGTGAGCCCGACGAACATCAGGGTCGTCAGGTCGCGTACTGCACGAAATGGTTGCCCGACATGTTCGCGGCGTTCAAGGTGAACGGAACCCCCGAGATGGCGAAGGACACCGCGATGGCGCCGGAGGCGACGATGTACATCATCACGGCCACCGCCGTGAACGCCGGCGCGAGGAGGATGCCAAACCTCCGCCAGCGGGTGCGTCCGTAGACGCGAGTTCCAGTAGTTGGATCTTTCATACCATCACCCCTGGAAACCGGACTGTTTCAACGCCTCAAGTTAGATCCCCGATCAAGGGGATCTCACGGGCCGAATGTCATGAGGCGCCCTGCCGTAGGTCATAGATCCGGCTTCCGGGTTGGTGGCTTCTGCGCGTGATGCTCTGGTCCTCAACAAACGATCGCCCGTCGCGGCCGAGCGTATCCTGCGAACACACGCCGTCACCGGGCACTGGGGAGTGATGGAAATGCCAACTGTTCGAGCCGGGGACCTGTCCGTCTACTACGAGACCAGCGGGAGCGGCGAGCCGCTCGTGCTCATCCCGTACCTTGCGGCCGATCAGGCCTGTTACGCGTTCCAGGTGGCCGACTACGCCAAGCACTTCACCTGCATCTCGGTCGACCTCCGGGGTGCAGGCCTGAGCGACAAACCGGCAGGAAC
>Ga0208565_1000096_pt1 | contig 72311 bp, 61 predicted proteins | sample Sb_taG_7_FD_187706 | JGI IMG/M metagenome (GOLD analysis project Ga0208565, IMG submission 187706) | Peat soil microbial communities from Weissenstadt, Germany - Sb_50d_2_FS metaG (SPAdes) (version 2) | ecosystem: Environmental > Terrestrial > Soil > Wetlands > Peat | place: Germany... | reverse complement strand
CGACGGGGCCGCCCAAGCCGACGAGGCTGCCACCCCGGACACCACGGCCGCCACTCCAGCTGCCGCCAGCATCCGCCTGATCACTATGACCACCGTTTACCCGAGGTGCGCAGAAGGAACGGGACGCATTCCCGAACGATCCCGGCAAGGATGGTCATTACGCCTCCTTGTTGAATCCTCTGACACGGCTGTCACAGGTGTCCCTTTAAGTAACGGCTACCGCTCCCCAGGGTGGCCAGACCCGCCCCGGTGCCGTTAGCAGGCCGTAACTATTCCGGATTCCGCGGCAGATGCTGATCGAGCAGGGGAGCCCAGGGGGACGGGTCCCCGTCAGCTGAGACGCCCGAGCCGGGACCCCACGGCGGCCGTCGCGTCGAGCGGAAGGCGCAAGGCATACCGGACACCGCCTGGGATGGGCTCAATGTCGATGCTGGCTCCGGCCCTGGCGGCCTGCTCCACCAGACCTTCGGGTTTCCTGTCGGTCCAGTCCAGGTCGGCGGCGTGCGGCCGCGCCGTCGCCTCGATCACCGTCAGGCATGCTTCCTCGTCGGTCGTGACGCCGATGCTGGCGGGGACGGCGTCCGGCCCGATCACCACGAGGGCCTCGCGCAGCAGCTGGACAAGCCAGGTCCCGGTGCCCGGGTGCAGGGCCCCGTCGACCGGGCCGCTGAAGCTGACCTCCGGAGCCGGGGATATACCCTCGCAGAGGTCCATGATTTCCCGGCGCAGCCCGCGGTCGCTCAACCGCTGCTCTAGGTCGAAGACCGTGTCCCGCAGCAGGCGCAGCACCTGATCCAGGTCGCTGGCGGCGGCTTCGACCCGCTGCCGCACGCCACGCTGGGTAGCCAGGGACGCAGCGCTCTGCAGGGCCAGCCCGGCGGCGAAGACCCGCCGGATGACTTCGTCCTGAAGGCCGGCGGCAATCCGGTCCCGGTCCTGCTGCACGGTCATTTCCCGCAGCCGCTCTTGCAGTTGCGTGCTTTCCCGCTGGGAATGCGCGATCCGGTCGCGCAGGCCGTGGGCGGCCACCGAGATCATCGTGCCCAGCGCGGCGAACAGCAGCACCCGGCGGGCGATCACCGCGTCGGCGTCAGCCGTCGGAACCAGCGAGGTGATTACCTCCACGGCCACGACCGCCACGACGACGCAGGCAGACTCCCAGCGCTGGTGAAACAGCGCCGTCCACACCAGCGGGACCAAGATGACGAGCCCCCCGCCCGCCGTGGCGCCGACCGCCAGGATCAGCGCCAGGACCGACCCGGTGCAGGTCAGCGGGATCAGCACCGTTGCCCACGCCGGGAGCCTGTGCCAGGGCAGCGCGAACAGTGCGGCCACCGCCAGCAGCAGGACGATGCTGACGATCATCGCCGGCGTCGACCGCACCCCGGGCAGCGCCAGGCTCACCTCGGCCAGCACGGCGACCACGGCGAACGGGACGACCCTGGCCAGCAGCCCGGGCCCACGGAACGGGAACCCGGGTGGCTGTCCCGGATCAGGCGGCGTTACCGGCCGCACCGCGGACTCAGCTAGAGACCCCATCTGTGACATCCTCCGGGGTCGCGAGATCACGCGTAGACAAGGGCTGCCCGCGCTCACGAGCCTGAGCCGTGGCAGCGCGATCCCGGCGCACCCGCGCTGGCTAGGCATTGCTCAAATGAGCATAACTCGCCGTTCTGGTCCGGCCCAGACGTCAGGCCGCCGTCTTCCAGCAGGTTCCCCATGACTCCAGGTCATCCTTCTCCCGCCGCACCGCCGCACCGCCGCACCGCCGCGGACCGGGGTCCGCGGCGGTACAGGAGACCGAACGGCGTCAGTCTGAGCCAGCCGGCCCGGCCGGCGCGGGGGGCTCAGCCGGCGCGGGGGGCTCAGCGGGCGCGGGGGGCTCGGCCGGGCGCGGGCCTTGACCCGGCTGCGGGGCCTGCTCGCGAGTCAGGTTGAAGATGCGCTCGACCTGGCTCACCATGCCTTCCGCCCGCTCCCTGAACTCGTCGAACCGCTGCAGGACCTGGCCGACCCGGTCTGGTATCCAGTCGGCAGGCTCCCCGCGCAAGTCCGAGGGCCTCGGGGGGCGCGAGGGCCTCGGGGGGCGCGGCGGCCGCGGCGGCGGCGGGCCGTCCCAGCGGCCCCGGTAGTGGACCTGGCGGGCCCGGTAGTGCGGCTGCCCGCTGGACTCCCAGTCATCATGTTCCGCATCGGCGGCTTCCGATTCCGCGTGGCAGGCTTCCGATTCGGCCTCGCAGGCTTCTTCCTCGGCCCGGTCGGCGGCGTCCTCGGCCCGCTCGGCCTCCTGTTCGGCCCGGTCGGCCCGGTGCTGCGCCTCATGCGCCGCGGCCCGGGCCTGGGCGGCCCGCTGCTGCGCTTGCTCTTGGTCCTGCGCGTCGGCCCAGCTGCGGGTGAGGCTGGCGGCTTCGGCGGCCATGTCGGCGGCGTCGTGCGCCATCATGGCCGCCTCCTCCGCCTGCTCGGCCCGCTCCCGGGCTCGTTCGGCCCGCTCCCGGGCCTGCTCGGTCAGTTGCCGTGCCCGTTCCAGGCGCTCCTGCGCGCTCAGCCCGCCCTCGCCCGGGCCTGTGCTGTCCGGGCCTGTGCTGGCCGGGCCTGTGCTGTCCGGGCCTGTGCTGTCCGGGCCTGTGCTGGCCGGGCCTGTGCTGGCCGGGGCGGCTTCGTTCTCGGAGTGCTCGCGCTCGACCGCGTGCCTGGCCACGCTGTAAGGTTCGCCGGTCTCGGCCATACGCTGGCGGGTGGCGATCTTCCGCGCCTTGTCCTCAGTCATGATCATTTCTTCCCGGCGGGTCGGCCCGCGTCTGCCCGCCATGGATGAATGGCATGACCAGAAGCCCGCCACGGTGAATGGCGTGGCTAACCAAGCCCGCGAGTCGTGGACCCTTGTCCTCGTCGCCAGCACCGGCGCGGGCCGGCCGCTGGCTCGGAAGCGGGCAGGCGGTGCGCTGCCACTACCAGGGAGCGTACCCAGCCGTCTCGCCGCCGGCAATGAGGGAAACCCGACCGTTGGCGCGGGGGAAAACCTAACCCGCGAGCGGCACCCGGGCGACGCGGTGCCAGCGGGCCATGTCCTCGCGGAAATCTGTCCAGAGCTCGGCCGCGTCGATGCGGATCGTCACCGGCAGGGCCATCCCGAGGGCGGCGATGACGGCGGGTTTGCGGTCCTCGGGCAGGTCCGAGTAGAGCAGGCTCAGGTGCGGCCGGTACGGCGGGAGGTCCAGCCCCCAGGCGCTTGCGCCCGCCTCATGCAGCGCGGTGAGCCGCGCGGACGGCTCGGCCCGCAGGTACAGCGAGCGGAAGAAGGCCTGCTCGTGGCCGAACCCGGCCAGCGACACCTCGAACGGCGGCACCCCGGCCACCAGCCGCTCGAGCTCGCGGCTCACCTCGCCCTCCGGCGCGTCGAACGCGTCGACCAGCGTGACATGCGGCGCGAACACCGGCGCGGCGTGCTCGGCGGCGAGCCTGCCGATGACATCGGCCAGCCGGTCGCGTTCTGGCCCGGCCGCGGGCACCAGCCAGGTCATGCACGATGTCATCGTCACTCCAGCTCAGCAAGGCGGCCCGCCGATGGCCGGGACCGTAGCAACATGGTCCGTTCGGGATAATTAAAGACCTATTGAGGCCGAACGGGCAGTGGCGCGCCTCCTGGCTCCTGTTCGTGCTCAGGCGGCCCGCCCGCGGGCCTACGACTCCGGGACCGAGCCGTGGTTCCCGGTCCGCTCGACGGCGACGTCGGAGGTCCACCGGGCCTCGACGCGGCCGAACCGCCAGTAGGCCAGGGCGGCCACCCAGACGGCGACGAACAGGGCGACGATGCAGAACCCGGCGGTGTTGATGTTGAAGTCGGCCATGACCGACCAGAAGGAGCCGTTCAGGTGCAGTTCGGCGGTCAGCACGCCGAGGATCTCGATGGTGCCGATGATGAACGCCGCGCCGATGGACAGCCCGGTGATGACCAGGTTGTAGTAGACCTTGCGGACCGGCCGGGCGAACGCCCAGCCGTAGGCGAAGTTCATGAACAGGCCGTTGGTTACGCCAGGTGCGCCCGGTTATGGAATCCTGAGCTGGTGCACCTGCTGCCCGCGGACCGGTCCGACCACCGGGTCATCGACGCCGAGCGGATATGCCAGGCCATCGCCGCCCTGGACAGCCCCGAGGCGATCCAGGCCCGCGCCCGGCAGTTCGCCGTGCTCGCCGATCCGACCCGCCTCACGCTGCTGACCTGCATCAAGGCGGCCGGGCCGATCAGCGTTTCCGACCTCGCCGCTGCGACCGGGATCAACGACGCCACGGTGTCCCAGACGCTGCGCTACCTGCGGGCCAGCCAGACGGTCATCGCCGAGCGCGAGGGCCGGGTCGTCCGCTACCGGCTCGCCAGCACCCCGATCACGGCCCTGCTGGCCGACCGGGCTGGCCGGCCGGTAGCACCGTGACCGACCTGACGCTGGTCAACGCCAACGTGCTGACTATGGACCCGGACCCCTCGGCCCCGCCGCGAGCCTCGGCGGTCGCTATCGCCGGCGGCCGGATCGAGGCGCTGGACGCGAGTTCCGGGGTCCCGGCCGGCTCTGGCCGGGTGGTCGACCTGCGCGGGGCGACGGTGCTGCCCGGGTTCCACGACGCGCACAACCACATGGTCGGGTTCGGCATGTCGCTGGCCGAGGTCGACCTGCGCTCCTCCGCGGCCGGCAGCCTCGACGAGCTGTACGCGGCGATCGCCCGCCGGGCGGAGACGACGGCCCCGGGGGACTGGGTGATCGGAGCCGGCTACGACCAGAACAAGCTCGGTGCCCACCCGAACCGGGACGCCCTCGACCGGGCCGCGCCGGGGCGGCGGGTCTGGCTGCGCCACACCTCCGGGCACATGTGCGTGGTGAACAGCCCGGTCCTGGCGGCCCTGGGGCTCGACGCGGCCGCCACCGAGTTCCCCGGCGGCCGGGTCGCCACCGACTCCAGCGGCCGTCCCACCGGCCTGCTCGAGGAACGGGCCCAGCTCCTGGTCGGCAGCCTGGTCTACCCGTACCCGCTGGCCGAGCTGACGCAGGCTATCAGCCGGGCGGCCGGACAGTACCTGAAAGAAGGCATCACCAGCTGCACCGAGGCCGGCATCGCCGGCGGCTGGGTCGCGCACAGCCCGGCCGAGCTCGCCGCCTACCAGGCCGCCAGGGACACCGGCGAGCTCCGCGTCCGGGTCGAGTTGATGCCGGCCGCCGAGGTGCTGCACGCACTCGGGGCGCACGCCGGCGACGGCCTGGTGGCCGGGCTGGACCTGGGCATCAAGACCGGCTTCGGCGACGACTGGCTCCGGCTCGGCCCGGTGAAGATATTCGCCGACGGATCCCTGGTGGGACGCACCGCCGCCCTGATCGACCCGTACGACGGTGACGGAGACGGGAATGAGGACGACTGTGGCTACCTGCAGGCCGACGCGGCCGACCTGCAGGCCACGATCATCGCCGCGCACCGCTCCGGCTGGCAGGTCGCCACGCACGCGATCGGCGACCTGGCCATCGACGTGGTGCTCGACGCGTACGCCCGCGCACGCCAGGAGTACCCGCGGCGCGACCCGCGGCATCGCATCGAGCACTTCGCCGTGGTCCAGCCCCGCCAGGTTGCCCGGGCCGCCGAGCTCGGCGTGATCGCCGTGCCGCAGGGCCGCTTCGCCACCGAACTCGGCGACGGCATGCTCGCCGCGGTCGGCCCGGCCCGGCACGGCTGGCTTTACCGGCAGCGGTCCCTGCTCGAGGCGGGCATGGTGCTGCCGGGCAGCTCGGACCGGCCGGTCGTGTCGGGGGCGCCGCTGCTCGGCATCGCCGATATGGTGAACCGGCGCACCGCCTCCGGCGCGCCGTTCAACCCCGGCGAGGCCATCACCGCCCAGCAGGCGCTGTACGCCTACACCCGCGGGTCGGCCTACGCCAGCCGCCAGGAGCACGTCAAGGGCTCAATCGCCCCGGGCATGCTCGCCGACCTGGTGGTGCTGTCCGAGGACCCCACCGCCGTCAGCCCGGAGCGCATCGCCGACGTGGCCGTGCTGGCCACCATCGTCGACGGCCATCCCCGCTACGACGCCGGCGCGTTCGACGGGCTCAGCTAGGGCCAGAGCCGGCCGGTGGCCCGGCGGGCGCCCTCGGCCAGGGACTCGAACTTGGCCCACACGATCGTCGGGTGGATCTCCGGGGTGTAGCTGGCCTGGGATGTGAAGCCAGGCTGCCGACGTGCGTGGTGCCGATGCGATCGGTGCTTCGTTGCATGACAGTTGATATCTCCAGCCCGGCGAGAAAAGATGCCCAGGGCCGATTTGTCTGCGGTCGTGGGTGCCATAACCCCCGAAACCGCAGACCAAGCAGCTGCGAGACTAGGGGACGTGGATGAGGAGTCGCTCGCCGCGGTGACCGAGGCGGCCGGGAGCAGTAGCGCCGCGCTGGCGGCCGCCGCGGCGCGGGCCCGGGAGGCCCCGGGCTCCTGTGCGGTCGTACTGGTGGAAGGCATGAGCGATCAGGCCGCCCTGGAGACGCTGGCCGCCCGCCGCGGCCGTAACCTGCGCGACGAGGGCGTCTTCATCGTGCCGATGGGCGGCGCGACCAACATCGGGCATTTCCTCGGCCTGTTCGGGCCGCGGGGGTTCGGGGTCCGGCTGGCGGGCCTGTGCGACGAGGGGGAGGAGCGCGACTTCCGGCGCAGCCTGGAGCAGGCCGGGCTCGGCTCCGGGCTGGACCGGGCCGGCCTGGCCCGGCTCGGTTTCTTCGTCTGCGTCGCGGACCTGGAAGACGAGCTGATCCGCTCGCTCGGCGTCAGCCGGGTCGAGCAGCTGATCGAGGCGCAGGGCGAGCTCGGCCCGTTCCGCACCTTCACCAGGCAGCCAGCCCAGCGAAACCGGACCCGCGAGCAGCAGCTGCGCCGCTTCATGGGCACCCGCTCGGGCCGGAAGATCCACTACGGCCACGTGCTCGCCGCTGCGCTCGAGCTCACCCGGCTGCCTGGCCCGCTGGACGGCGTGCTGTCCCGGGTGTGAGCCGCCGCCAGCCGGCCCCTGCGCCGTGTCCGGAAGTGTCCGCGTCCGCAGTCTTCCCGGCCCGGCCGCACGCTCGCGCTATTCGCGGCCCTGGTCATGCGCCACGGCGGTTAATGACCCGGCCGGGCCGGCCTGATATGCCTGAGGCCATTCTGCTGGCGCCTGTCGCATTTTGCAGGACAATTGCTGGTTCATTTCGCCTTTCCCCTCGATCAAAATAGGAGGCCGTTTGTCCGGTGTGACGCGGGTCCAGTTGGCGAGGAGGCAGATGAGATGGCGCAGCGGGTGGACAAGACGCTGCTTAGACCAGCCCCGGACGACGCCCGGGCGCAGCTGGAAGAGCTGGCGCTCCGGCATGAGCCCGGTGAGTACGCGGCCGCGGTGAGGCGGGCGGCGGACATCGTGGACGCCGTGCTGCGCGGCATCGCCGGCCCGGCGCGGTGACGGGTGAGCCCGGCGAACTGGCGGCCCAACTGGCGGCGCTGCGGGACGCCTTCCCCGGCTACCGGTTCCGGCAGCGGAACATCCAGAGTGCGGCCTGCTACCTGGCCGAGGCCCGACGCGATGCCGACGGGCCGCTGGCGGCCGCGCGGAGCCCGGAGATCCTGGCGGACATGCTCGCCGCGGCGGCGGGACGGCCGGTGCGGCTGCGGCCCGCGGCCGTGGCCGCCGCCTACCGCGACCGGCTGATGACGGTGAAGCAGTGCGCCGCGATGTTCGGGGTGTCCCGGACGACGGTCATGAAGTTCCTGGCCGCCGAGGGGGTCGCCCTGCGCCGGCCGGGCGGCGACGTCGATGAACGGGCCGTGGTGACCGCCTACCGGGACGAGAGGCTGAGCCTGCACGGCTGCGCCGCACGGTTCGGGATAAGCCAGCGCCGGGTCGCCGCGGTGCTGGAACGGCACGGCGTTCCCCGGCGGCCGGTGGGCCGGCCGCCGCGGCCGCCGGCCGGCCGACGGACCAGTGCCTAGCGCTGTTCGACGATCTCCATGCCGTTGCCGTCCTGGTCGCGGAAGGCGAACATGGGCGGCACGCCCTCCCAGCGCAGCACCTCGTCCGCGTCGACGCCGCTGGCCAGCATCCCGGCGTGCACGGCGTCGGCGTCGGCGGCCACGAACCTGATGCCGGTCTCCACCCCGGCCGGCAGGCCGTCATGCGCCGCGACCAGCGCGATCGAGGTCGCCGCCCCGCTCGGGGCGACCTCGACCCAGCGGCGGCCGCCGCCCATGTTGACGTCGAGGCGCTTTTCGAAACCGAGCGTGCCCACGTAGAAGTCGATCGCCCGGTCCTGGTCCGAGACCGGCACGCCGACCGTGCGCACGTCGGTGATCTTGCCTACGGTCATGGTCTTTCTCCTTACGGTGTCCTGTAATTCAGACCGCGGGACCCCGCCAGGATCATCGGTGCGTACCGGACCAGCTGCCGCGCGGGCGAGCTGGCTCAGGGGTCGAGGGTGAGCAGCTTGGCCGCGACCTCGGTCAGGTCCTCGCCCACGACGTCAGGCGGCTCGAACGGCGCGCCGAAGCCGCCGGACTTGCGGCTCACCCAGCCGGTGGTCAGCCCGGCCCGCTTGGCGCCGTGACAGTCCCAGTCGTGCGCGGCGACCAGGGCCATCCGTTCCGGCGGGACGTCCAGCACCTCCGCGGCGTACAGGTACACCACCACCGCCGGCTTCCACCGGTAGACCTCGGCGACCGAGACCACCCGGTCCACCAGCGAGCCAAGCCCGGTGCGGTTGATGAACGACGAGGTGAGGTACGCGGACCCGTTCGTCAGGCAGGCCACGCGCACGCCGGCGTCGGTGAGGGTGGTCATCGCGGGCAGCGCGTCGGGGAAGGCGGGCAGCTCGCCGAACCCCGCCATGACGTGCGCCACCTGGTCGTCGCTGATCGTGTAGCTGGTGAGCCCGCGCAGCGCGGCCTCGGCGACGTCGGTGAACGGCGCGAAGTCCCCGGTCGCGGACAACGCCATGCCGTCCCGCAGCGTGCGGGTGTACCAGGCCTCGAGCAGGTACGGGGGCTGGCCGATCTCGGTGAGCCGCTCGCGCAGCGGCTCCAGTGACATCAGCGTCTCGATCACGTCGAAGGCGACCACGGCCGGGCGATGCCTCATGACGACCCAACTCCGCTAAGTTTCTTGAGCGCTTCCTCGATGGTCCGGTAGAACGTCGGGTAGGCGTACGGCATGTTGCGCAAGGTGGCCAGCGGCACCTCGGCCCGGACCGCGACCTGCAGGGCGGACAGGACTTCACCCCCGCAGGGGCCGGCTGAGCTGGCGCCTACCAGCACGGACCGTTCGGCATCCTCGATGACCTTGATGAAACCGTCGTTGCCTGCCTTGTGTATCCAGCCCCGGGCCGAGTGGGGCACCTGGGTGACGCCGGTGCGCACGTGCAGCCCGGCCGCCCTGGCCTGTTCCTCCGTCAGGCCGACGCTGCCGATCTCCGGGTCGGTGAAGGTGACCCGCGGCACCGCGCGGTAGTCGGCGGGCTCGCCGCCCTGGCCGAGGATGTCGCGCACCACTATGTCCGCCTGGTACATGGACATGTGCGTGAAGGCGCCCTTCCCGGTCACGTCGCCGATGGCCCACACGCCGTCCGCGGCGCGCATCCACCCGTCGGTCGGTATGGTGCGAGCCCTGGGGTCCAGGCCGACCGCGGCGACGCCGAGCGAGGCCAGGTCCACCCGGCGCCCGGTAGAGACGAGCAGCCGCTCGGCGGTCATGGTGCTATCGCCCAGGTGAACCGTGAAGTGGGTGCCGTTGTGGCTGATCCGCTCGGCCGGGGTGTTCGTGCACACCGTGATGCCCTCGGCGGTGAAGATCCGCTCGATCAGCTCGCTAGCCTCGGGTTCCTCGAAGGACACCAGCCTCGGCAGCGCCTCGATGACGGTCACGGCGGTGCCGAAGCGGGCGAACACCTGGGCCAGCTCGGCGCCGATGGCCCCGCCGCCCAGCACGATCAGCGACCCAGGGACTTGCTCAGCCTGGACTATCTCCCGGTTCGTCCAGTACGGGGTACCGGCCAGGCCGGGCAGCGGAGGGATGGCGGGCTCAGTCCCGCAGTTGATCACGATGCCCCGGCGGGCCGCCAGGACCCGGGTACCGTCTTCGGTGCGCACGGTGACCTCGCCAGGCCCGGTGATCTTCCCGTGGCCGCGGACCAGGTGGCCACCCTTGCCGGTGAACCGGTCGGCCGCCACCTTGTCGTTCCAGTAGTCGGTGGCCTCCTCCCGGATCCGCTGTGCGACCGGTGACCAGTCGGGGGCGACCGTCGATGTACCCGCCATGCCAGGCACCCGCTTGGTCTCGGCGATCAGATTGGCGGCGCGAATCATCATCTTGGAAGGGACGCACCCGTAGTACGGGCATTCACCGCCGACAAGGCGGGATTCGACTCCGGTCACGTGCAACCCTGCTTCGGCCAGCGTCCCGGCCGCGTATTCGCCGCCCGGTCCCAAGCCGATCACGACCACATCTGTATACTCTGGATGGTCCATACCGGACTCCTGCCCTGTGTGGCTTCCCATCATGCGGGCCCCGCCCCCGTCTGGCATACCTTTTCGCGGTAATTCATCCGGTGCGGCGAACAGGCCGGGGCAGGTAATCCCGGAGCAGGGTCATTTCTATGATCACGCGGGTTCGGCGTCTTTTGCGGCCTTGATTCACATCAAGTCACCGGACGACAAGATTGCCTGACCTGCAGTGGGCAGCTGGCTTCACGCAGTGATAATCCTGCGTCAGTCGCCGTCGTCCTCGAGGTCCGAGATGTCCAGTTCGGGCTGGCCGTGCACGAACGAGTCGGGATTTTCCAGGTCATCGGCCGCGGGCAGCAGGTCCGGGTGGGCCCACAGCGCGTCCCTCCCGTCGATTCCCCGGGCCTCGGTGAGGCCCTGCCAGATGGTCGCCGCCTCGCGCAGCCGGCGCGGGCGCAGTTCCAGGCCGACCAGGGTGGCGAAGGTCCGCTCCGCGGGTCCGCCGGTGGCCCGGCGCCGCCTGATCGCCTCGGCCAGCGCGTCGGCGTGCGTGAGACGCTCCCGCGCGGCCGCGCTTACCACCGTCGCGACCCACCCTTCCACCAGCGCCAGCGCGGTCTCAAGCCGGCTCAGCGCGGCCTTCTGGGCGGGCGTGTCCTCCGGCCGGAACAGGCCTTCGCCGGACAGCGCGTCGCGCAACGCCTCGGGGTTGGTGATGTCGACCTCAGGGATCGCTTCCTGCAGCCGGGCCATGTCGACGGTGATGCCGCTGGCGTACTGCTCGACCGCGCCGAGCAGGTGCGCGCGCAGCCACGGGACGTGCGCGAACAGCCGCTGATGCGCGGCCTCGCGCAGGGCGAGGAAGAGCCGGACCTCGCCGGCGTCGACGGACAGCCCCTGGCCGAACTCGGCCACACCCGCGGGCAGCAGCGCGGCCGTGCCCTCCGGGCCCAGCGGCAGGCCGATGTCGGCGGAGCCGATCACCTCCCTGGCCAGCTCGGCGACCGCCGTTCCGGTCTGGCTGCCGATCATTGCCCCGCCCAGCTGACGCATCATGGCCGCCAGCCCGCCGAGGCCGCCCCCGCCGCCGAGGGCGCCCAGCGCCTGGCGCAGCTCTTCGGGGACCTCGTCGCCGAGCTGCGCGGGATCAGCGGTGAACATGCCGCTCATCGCCTCGACGCCCTTGGCCGCGATCGGGTCGCAGAGCTTGGCCCAGATGGGGAAGGTCGCTTCGAGCCACTCCGACCGGCTCCAGGCCTCGATCTTGCGGATGCCCGAGGGGAACGACGTGGCCTCGTCCAGCCACAGGTCGGCGAGCCGGACCGCCTCGGTGATCTCCCGGCGCTGCGCGTCCAGGACGCTCGGGTCGCCCGCTGCCACGATCGCGTGCCTGGCCACATTCTTGGCCAGGTCCCAGTTGACCGGGCCGCCGCGCCAGGACAGCATGTCGGCGAACTGGCGGAGCGCGTCGGCGAACTGCTGCGGGTCGCCCATGGCCCCGAACGGCCCGCCCGCGCCCGGGAACCCGCCGGGCTGGCCGGGTCCGCTGCCCGCGGGCCCACCGGAGCCAGAGCCGGACCCCTGGCCGCCCTGGTCTTCCGGCTTATCGGGCAATCCGAAGCCGAACGGGCGATCAGCCATCGTTGGCTCTGCGGCAGGATGGAAGGGTCATGACCGTCACGTTATCTCGGGAGCAGCACACTGTGACAAACGCCCGGCGGCCGGTTCGCCACGAGCGCAGGCCCTCGCGGGGGGGTCTGGGGGGGTCGTCCCCCCGAGACAGCAGAGCACAGTACCAGCCTATGCCCGTCGTGGCGGTGACTGGTGCTGCGAGCGGCATCGGGCGGGCCCTGACCGTCAGGCTCGCCGCGTCGCCTGACGTCAGGAAGGTGATCGCGATCGACGGCCACCGGGGCGACGTCTCCGGGGTGACCTGGCGGGTGGCCGACGTGCGCGACCCGGCGCTGGCGGGGCGGCTGACCGGCGTCGACGTCGTCGTGCACGCCGACTACGACCTAGCCCCCGACTCCGACGCCAGGCCGCGCCGGGCCTACAACGTGCGGGGGGCGCAGACGGTGCTCACCGCCGCCGCGGCCGGGCGGGTCGGGCGCGTGGTCCTGGTGACCAGCGCCATGGTCTACGGCGCCCGGCCGGACAACCCCGTCCCGCTCCCGGAGGACGCCCCGCTCACCGCGGACACCGACAGCAGCGTGGCCGGGGACCTGCTGGAGATCGAGCAACTGGCCCGCCGCTCGCCGCGGGCCAACCCGGGCATGACGGTGACGGTGGTGCGGCCCGCCGCCCTGGTCGGGGCGGACCCGTACGCCGTGGACACGCTGGTCACCAGGCACTTCGAGGCGCCGCGCCTGCTCACCGTGAAGGGCTGCGCGCCGCGCTGGCAGTTCTGCCACGTCGACGACCTGGTCTCCGCGCTGGAGTTCACCGTGACCGGCCTGATCGACGGTGACTTCGCGGTGGGCTGCGACGGCTGGCTCGAGCAGGACCAGGTCGAGCAGATCAGCGGGCTCAAGAGCATCGAGCTGCCGGCCAGGCTGACGTTCGGGACCGCGCAGCGGCTGCACCGGGTCGGGGTGACCCCGGCGCCGGCCATAGACCTGCGGTACGTGGTGTACCCCTGGGTGGTGGACTGCGCCGCGCTCCGCGAGGCCGGCTGGCGCCCCAGGTTCGGCAACGAGGAGGTGCTGCGCGTCCTGCTCGATCAGCGCAAGGGCAGGCACGCCCTGGCCGGCCGCCGGATCGCGCGCAAGGAGGCCACGATCACGGCAACCGCCGCCGGGGCCACGGTCGCCGTGATCGGCACCGCGGCCATCGTCCGCCGGGCGCGCCGCCGTCATCGTGACCCCTGAGGGTGCCTCCAGGTAGCCTGACACCGTGAGCGTTGTCCGTCTTATCGCCGTGCGCGATTGCGAGTTGTCCCTCGACGAGGTCCGGGTCGCGGTCGAGGACCCCGCGGCCGGCGGCATCGCGCTGTTCGCCGGCGCGGTCCGGGATTCCGATCATGACCGGGGGGTCACCGGGCTGTCCTACAGCGCGCACCCGTCGGCGGAGGACGAACTCCGGCGTGTCGCCGAGGCGATAGCGGAGAAGTTCACCGTCATCGCGGTCGCCGCCGTGCACCGCGTGGGTGACCTGGCCATCGGTGACCTGGCGGTGGTCGCGGCCGTGGCCTGCCCGCACCGGGCGGAGGCGTTCGACGCGTGCCGGGCGCTGATCGACGAGCTGAAGGCCTCGGTGCCGATCTGGAAGCACCAGCGGTTCGCCGACGGCACCGCCGAGTGGGTGGGCACCCCATGAAGCAAGCGAGCAGACACCTCCTGATCCCCAAGTTCCGCGCGTAGTCTTCGCAGCATGTCCCGACGCTCCCTGACGCTGCTCATCGCCTCCATCGGTACCGCCGTGGCGATCGCGGTCAGCGTCCTCGTGCCGGTTCCCTACGTCATCCTCGGGCCGGGCCCGACGCTGAACACGCTGGGCAATGACTCGTCCGGGCACCCGCTGATCACGATCTCGGGCCACTCGACCTATCCCACCAGCGGCCACCTGAACATGGTGACGGTGAGCTATCAGGGTTGCCAGGGCAACCAATTCAACATCTTCACCGCCCTGGTGGCCTGGCTGAACCCGCACGAGGCGGTCGTGCCGGAAAACGAGATATGCCCCGCCGGGCAGACCCAGCAGCAGACCCAGGAGCAGGACACCCAGCAGATGACCAGCTCGCAGGAGTCCGCGACCGCCGCCGCGCTGACCGAACTGCACATCCCCTACTCGACCGAGCTGGTCGTAGTGCAGGCGGAGAAGGGCTTCCCCGCCGAGGGCGTGCTCCAGGCCGGAGACGTGATCACCGCCGTGGACGGCAAGCCGGTGACCAGCCAGTCGGGCCTGACCGGGCTGATCTACGCGCACCCGGCCGGCAGCACGCTGACCGTGACCATCTCCAGGAGCGGTCAGACCAAGCAGGTCCAGGTCGGGACAAGGGAATCCGGCGGCCATCCGGTGATGGGCGTGGAGATCACCGAGCAGTACAAGTTCCCGTTCCAGGTGAAGATCAGCGTGGGTGACATCGGCGGCCCGAGCGCGGGCATGATGTTCGCGCTCGGCATCATCGACAAGCTGACCCACCTCGACCTGACCGGCGGCAAGTTCATCGCCGGGACCGGGGAGATCGAGGCCAGCGGCAAGGTCGATCCCATCGGCGGCATCCAGCAGAAGATGGTGGGCGCGCGCAACGCGGGCGCGACCATCTTCCTGACCCCCGCGTCGAACTGCGCGGACACCAAGGGCGCGGTGCCGGCCGGGCTGCGCCTGGTCAAGGTGAGCACCCTGAACCAGGCCGTCACCTACCTGGAAGCCATCAGGGCGGGCCAGCCCGTCCCCTCCTGCTGACCAGCCCGTCCCCTCCTGCTGACCAGTCCGTTTCATGATCATGAACAGTTCGGGACAAATGGCGCCCGAAACTGTTCACGATCACGGGATTCCCGCGCGGGCCACCCCTGGTGTCCGCTCCGCCGGGGCACGCGGGGCGCCGGGGCACGCATGCAGCCCGTTCGGCCTAATAGATTTCATTCATGAAGGTTGCTGACGCGGTGGCCGTGGCCGGCCACGAGGTGCACGTGTGCCGCTACCGTGAGGCCCGCACGCTGCTGCGGTGGCTGGGCGAGGACCTGCGGGGCCTGCGGGTGCTCGACGTGGCGGGCGGCGACGGGTACTGGGCGGCCCAGGCGCGCGGGCGCGGGGCGCGGGCGGTCGCGCTCGACCTCGCGGGGGCCAAACTGCACAGGGGCCGCCTGCTCAGCGCGCCGCCGGCGCTCATCCGCGGGAACGCGCTCGAACTGCCGTTCGCCGACGCGAGCTTCGACCGGGTGATGTCCATCTGCGCGATCGAGCACTTCGACGACGGGGCCCGGGCGCTGGAGGAGATGGCCCGGGTGCTCGCCCCCGGCGGCGAGCTGGTCATGTCCGCGGACGCGCTGACGCTGGCGGAGCAGTGGCCGCGGCTCTACCAGGCGCACTGCGCGCGGTACCACGTGAAGCGCACCTACTCCCACGGCGAGCTGGCCACGCTGCTATCGGCGCGCGGGCTGGAGGTGATCGCGTATCAATACCAGTTCAGGAGCCGGTGGGCGCAGCGGATGTACCTGGGCCTCTCGGCCTACGGGGGCAAGTACGGGTTCAACGCGGCGGCGCCGGCGGCGCCGCTGGTGGCCGCCTCGGACCGCGCCGCGCATGGCGACGGCGGCGCCATAGTGCTCGTCCGTGCTCGACGCGGGCGACAGCCTGCGGCCAGCCAGGAGGGAACTGCTAACCGGTGACCTGGCGCAGGGCGTAGGCTTCATAGTTGACGGGACATCCACGAAGGCGTGCCGGGGCCGTGCGGTTGACGCGAGCTCTGCGTTGTCTGCCTGCCCGGGTGGCCCAGGGAAGGAGCAAGTGCGGTCGTGGCACCTCGCGTACTAGTTGATGCGACCGACGTGCCAGCCGACCGGGGGGCGCTCGGCCGGTACGTTGACGGGCTGATTGGCGCGCTCGATACTGCGGGCGCGGACCTGGCCGTTGTCTGCCAGCGGGCCGACGAGGAGCGGTACGGGCGGCTCGCCCCCGGCGCGCGCGTGGTCACCGGGCCTTCGGCGCTCTCCCACCGGTCCGCCCGGCTGGCCTGGGAGCAGAGCGGGCTGCCGGTGGTGGCCCAGCAAGTCGCCGCCGACGTCATTCACGTCCCCTATTACTCGATGCCGCTGCGGCCCGGGCGGCCCACCGTGGTGACCGTTCATGACGTCACGTTCTTCACCGAGCCCGAGCTTTACAGCCCGGTCGGCGCCATGTTCTTCAAGTCGGCGATCCGCACGGCCGCGCGCCGGGCGGCGCGGCTCATCGTGCCGTCCAAGGCGACCAGGGATGAGCTCGAGCGCGTCCTGGGCGTCGACCCGACCAAGATCGACGTCGCCTACCACGGCGTGGATCACCGGCTCTTCCACCGGCCCGACCCGCAGCAGGTCACCCAGGTGTCCAACCGGCTGGGCCTGCACGGCAAGCCGTACGTGGCCTTCCTCGGCCTGCTCGAGCCGCGCAAGAACGTCGCCTCGCTGATCAAGGGCTGGGCCGGGGCGGTGGCCGATATCGACGATCCGCCCGCGCTCGTGCTGGGCGGCGGCGGAGGCTGGAGCGATGAGGTGGACGCGGCGGTGGCCTCGATACCGCCGCACCTGCGCGTGATCCGACCTGGTTACCTGCGCTTCTCCGACCTGCCGGGCTTCCTCGGCGGGGCGACGGTGGTGGCGTTCCCGAGCCGCGGGGAGGGGTTCGGGCTGCCAGTGCTCGAGGCGATGGCGTGCGGGGCACCGGTACTGACGACTCATTGCACCTCGCTGCCCGAGGTCGGCGGCGAGGCCGTCGCCTATACCGAACCCGACTCCGACAGCATCCGCGACTCGCTCCGCGCTCTGCTCGCCGACGCCGCCCGGCGGGAATCGCTCGGCGCGGCCGGCTACAACCGGGCCCAGGAGTTCAGCTGGGCGGCCTCGGCGGAGGCGCACATGGCGAGTTACCGGCGCGCGGCCGAACAGACCGCTGCGGACGTTAGCGCCGTGTAACCTCATCTCTCATGCCGCGTGAACCACTTGAGGCGATTGTTCTCGTCGGAGGCCAGGGAACCCGGTTGCGACCGCTGACGCTGTCCGCGCCGAAGCCGCTGCTGCCCACCGCGGGCGTCCCGTTCCTGGCTCACCTGCTGGCCCGGGCGGCGGCGGGCGGCGTGACCCACGTCGTGCTCGCGACCTGCTACAAGGCGGAGATGTTCGCCTCGAGCCTGGGTGACGGCTCCGCGTTCGGGCTGTCCATCGATTACGTCACCGAGGACGTGCCGCTGGACACCGCCGGCGGCATCCGCAACGCGGCGTCGTCGCTGCGCGGCACCGGCGCGGCCGACCCGGTGGTCGTGCTGAACTCCGACGTCCTGTCCGGGCACGACCTGGACGCACAGGTCGACCTGCACATCAAGACCGACGCCGCGGTCACGCTGCACCTGGTCGAGGTGGCGGACCCGTCCCGGTTCGGCGTGGTGCCGACCGATTCCTCCGGGCGGGTGACGGCCTTCCTGGAGAAGACGCCGAACCCGGTCACCAACCACATCAACGCCGGGTGCTACGTGTTCCGGCGCGACGTCATCGCCCAGATCCCGGCCGGGCGCCGGGTGTCGGTGGAACGGGAGACGTTCCCCGGGCTGATCGAGGCCGGCGCGCTCGTCATGGGCTATCCCGAGTCGGCCTACTGGCTGGACGTCGGGACCCCCCAGACGTTCGTGCGCGGCTCCTGCGACCTGGTGCTCGGGCGGCTGCCCGCGCCCGCGGTGCCCGGGCCGCCCGGGCCCGCTCTCCTGCTCACGGGCGCTACCGTGGCCGCGAACGCCTCGGTGGCCGGCGGGACCGTCGTCGGCGCGGGAGCTTCGGTGGGCGCCGGGGCGACGGTCTTCGGCAGCGTGCTGTTCGATTCGGCCATCGTGGGCGAGGGCGCCGTGGTGCGCGACTCGATCCTCGGCCGCGGCGCCGTGGTGGCCCCGGGCGCCGTGCTCGACGAGGCCGTGGTCGGCGACGGCGCGTACATCGGCCCGGGCAACGAACTGGCCCGCGGCATCCGGGTGTGGCCGGGCACCCGGCTCGGGCCGACCTCGGTCCGCTTTTCCTCCGACGTCTGACGGCCATGACCGCGGCGGTGGCCCCAGCCTCCGCGCTGGTCCGCGAGTGGCTGGCGCCGTTCCCGCTGGACGTGCCCCTCACGCTGTCGGTGCATCGTCGCGGCGGCGGAGATCCGGCGTACCGCACGGACGCGGCCGGCGCCGTCTGGCGCACGTCGCTGACCCCGGACGGCCCCGGCACGCTGCGCGTCAGGTCACGCCGCACCGCCGTGCCGGGCGCTGCCGTGCCGGGCGCTGCCGTGCCGGGCGCTGCCGTGCCGGGCGAGGTCGTGCCGGGCGAAGTCGTGCCGGGCGAGGTCGTGACCGGCGAGGCCTGGGGGCCTGGCGCGGGCTGGCTGCTGGACAGCCTGCCCGCTCAGCTCGGCTGCCACGACGACAGGGCCGGGTTCACCGCGCGCCATCCGGTAATCGCTGAGCTGGCCCTCCGGTACGAGGGCCTGCGGATCGGCCGGAGCGGGCGGGTCTTCGAGGCGCTCGTGCCCGCGGTCCTGGAGCAGAAGGTGGTCGGCCGCGAGGCCCACCGCGCCTGGCGGTACCTGCTGGGTAAGTTCGGCGCCGCGGCGCCGGGTCCCGCTCCTGACGGGATGCGCGTGTTCCCGTCCCCCCGGACCTGGGCGCGCATTCCCTCCTGGGACTGGCACCGGGCCGGGGTCGAGGGCGTGCGGGCCCGGACGATCATCACCGCCGCGGCAGTCGCCGCCCGGCTGGAGCAGGCGCTGGAGGAGGACCCGGCCGAGGCGGACCGCCGCCTGAAGTCCTTGCCCGGCATCGGAGTCTGGACCTCGGCCGAGATCAGGCAGCGGGCCATGGGCGACCCGGACGCGGTCTCGGTAGGCGACTACCACCTACCCAACGCGGTCGGCTGGACGCTGGCCCGGCGGACCACCGACGACGACGGCATGCTCGAGCTCCTGGCGCCCTACGCCGGGCACCGCTACCGGGTGACCAGGCTCATCGAGCTGGGCGGCAGCCGCCCCCCGCGCCGCGGCCCGCGCATGCCCGTCCGCGACTACCGCGCCTTCTAGCCGTCCGGCATCCCCCGTGGCCCGCCGCGGCTCCACGGCGGCCCGCCGTGGACTCCACGGCCAGGATCGTGTGAACTTACCACCCATTTTCCGGGGGTACCTGCACACGATCATTACCGGCCGGCCGAGCCGGGTCCCGCCGAGCGGGAGAGGGCCGCGCGGGCAGGAGAAGTTCGCCGCGTAAAGTGCGAGCATGAGCGTTCTCCCCGACGATCCTGGTACTGGCGAGGCCCAAGGACCGAAGGAGGGCAGAGAAGCCGACGAGACCAGCGTGCCCACGCGTGCGAGGGAGGTCACGCCTTCGGCCATGCGCCGGACGCTGGCGCGGGCCCGGGACGGCAAGCCGCTCGACCTGGACGAGGCGACGGTCCTGCTGCACGCCCGCGGCGACGATCTGGACACGCTCCTGAGCTACGCCAGCCGGACCAGGGAGGCCGGCCTGGAGGCCGCCGGAAGACCCGGCATCATCACCTACTCCCGCAAGGTCTTCATCCCGCTGACCCGGCTGTGCCGGGACCGCTGCGGCTACTGCACGTTCGCGACCGTCCCGCACCGGCTGGACCATCTGTACCTGGAACCGGACGAAGTGCTCGACATCGCCCGCCAGGGCGCGGACCTGGGCTGCAAGGAGGCCCTGTTCACGCTGGGCGACAAGCCGGAGGACCGCTGGCATCAGGCCCGGGACTGGCTGGACGCGCACGGCTACGACGACACCCTGTCCTACGTGCGGGCCATGGCCATCCGCGTGCTCGAGGAAACCGGCCTGCTGCCGCATCTCAACCCGGGCGTGCTGAGCTGGCAGGACTTCCAGCGCCTCAAGCCGGTCGCCCCGTCCATGGGCATGATGCTGGAGACGACGGCGACCAGGCTGTTCAGCGAGAAGGGCGGCCCGCACTTCGGCAGCCCGGACAAGGACCCCGCCGTCCGGCTGCGCGTGCTCGAGGACGCCGGCCGCAGCAACGTCCCGTTCACCACGGGCATCCTCATCGGCATCGGCGAGACCTTCGCCGAACGGGCCGAATCGGTCTTCGCCATCAGGAAGGTCGCGCGCGAGTACGGCGGCATCCAGGAAGTCATCGTGCAGAACTTCCGGGCCAAGCCGGACACCAACATGCGCGACGTGCCGGACGCCGAACTCGATGACCTGGCCGCGACGATCGCCGTGACCCGGCTCATCCTCGGCTCGAAGGCCCGCATCCAGGCGCCGCCGAACCTGGTCGGCGCCCAGTACGACCTCATCCTGCGGGCCGGCATCGACGACTGGGGCGGCGTCTCCCCGCTGACCCCGGACCACGTCAACCCCGAACGCCCGTGGCCAGACATCGACGAACTCGCGGCGCATACCGCCAAGGCGGGTTTCACCCTGCGCGAGCGCCTGACGATCTACCCGCCCTACATCCGCGAGCCATGGCTGGACCCGCGGCTGGCCCGGCACGTGGCCGCGCTGGCCGACCCGGCGACCGGCCTGGCCGCCGACGGCGCGAAGCCGCGCGGCCTGCCGTGGCAGGAACCGGACGGCGGCTGGGGCCAGTGGGCTGAGGCCGGCCGGACCGACCTGCACGTGACCATCGACACCACCGGCCGTACCCATGACCGCCGGGAGGATTTCGCCGAGGTCTACGGCGACTGGAATGAAGTTGCCGAACGGACCACGGTGCCTGCCCCGGGCCAGGCTCTGCACCCCGCGGCTGGGCGCCCCTCCGCCGGACGCCCTGCCGCCGGACGCCCTGCCGCCGTGGGCGCCCCGGCCGTGCTGTCCGCCGGCGAGGTCGCCTCCGCCCTGCGCCAGGCCGAACGCGACCCGCTCGCCCTCACCGACGCCCAGGCCGCCGCCCTGCTGTCCGCCGACGGCCCCGACCTGGAAGCGCTGGCTGGCCTCGCCGACGCGCTGCGTCGCGAGGTCGTCGGCGACGACGTCACCTACGTTGTCACCCGCAACATCAACTTCACCAATGTCTGCTATACCGGTTGCCGGTTCTGCGCGTTCGCGCAGCGGCGGACCGACGCCGACGCGTACACGCTGTCGCTGCAGCAGATCGGCGACCGCGCCGCCGAAGCCTGGGATGCCGGCGCCACCGAGGTGTGCATGCAAGGAGGCATCCATCCCGATCTGCCTGGGACAGCATACTTCGAAATTGCTTCCGAAGTCAAGCGGCGAAGCCCGGATCTGCACGTACACGCGTTCTCGCCGATGGAGGTGGTGAACGGCGCCTCCCGCACCGGCCTGCCGATCAGAGAGTGGCTGGTCCGGGCCAAGGAGGCGGGGGTCAGCTCGCTGCCTGGGACGGCGGCGGAGATCCTCGACGACGACGTGCGCTGGGTGCTGACCAAGGGAAAGCTGCCAGCTTCGGTGTGGATCGAGGTGATCTCCACCGCGCACGAACTCGGCCTGCCCACCTCGGCCACGATGATGTACGGCCACGTCGACACGCCCGCGCACTGGGTCGGCCACCTTCGGGTGATCCGCTCGATCCAGGAGCGGACCGGCGGCTTCACCGAGTTCGTGCTGCTGCCGTTCATCCATGAGAACGCCCCGATCTACCTGGCGGGCCTGGCCCGGCCCGGCCCGACCCGGCAGGAGAACCGGGCGGTACACGCGGTGGCCCGGCTCATGCTGCACGGGGCGATCGACTCGATCCAGTGCTCCTGGGTCAAGCTCGGCGACGACGGCTGCCGCGACGTGCTGCAGGGCGGCGTCAACGACCTCGGCGGGACGCTGATGGAGGAGACCATCAGCCGGATGGCCGGCGCGGATCACGGGTCCTACAAGACGATCAGCCAGCTCCGCGCGATCGCCGAACCCCTCGGCCGCCCGATGCGCCAGCGCACCACCACCTACGGCGAGGTGCCGGAAGAACGGCGCGCGGCCGCGGCCGCTTCCGACGGCGTCTGCGCGTCGGTCCGGTCCCCGCTGCCCGTGCTGACCTCGTAACCGGACCAGCAGGAAGTCGCCCGGGTCACGCGGCGGGCGGGGCCTGGCCTGCTCGGCGGGATGGCCGACCGCGACGGCGCCCATGGGGCGCCAGCCGGCCGGCAGGTCCATCGCGCGGGCGGCTACCTCCTGGCAGAACAGCGTGCTCGAGATCCACGCGGAGCCGAGCCCGTCGACGGCGAGCGCGATGAGCAGGTTCTGCACCGCCGCGCCCATCGAGACGGTGAACATGGCCTGCTCCGCGGCCGAACGCCGCTCGTCGGGATAGTCATGCGCCGCGTCGGTGACCAGGCACGGCACCACGATCAGCGGCGCCTGCCGCAGCGGCTCGCCGCGCCGGATCCGGCGGGCGATCTGCTCCTGCGTGAACCCGTCGCGGCGCAGGTCGGCGATCCACGCCTCGAGCATCGCGTCGAGCAGGGCCGTGCGGGCCGCGGCCGATTCCAGCAGCACGAACCGCCACGGCTCGCTGTGGTGCGGCGCGGGCGCGGTCAGCGCGGTGGCGACGGCCCGGCGGACCGCCCCGGCGTCGACCGGCTCGGAGGTGAACGCCCTGATGGTCCGGCGGGCCAGCGGCACGTCCGCGGATCCGAACCGGAACATGTCCTCCTCGGCCGGCCTGATCAGCGCCCGCGCGCCCGGGCCGTCCTGCTCGGTGACGAACTCGGCCAGCCCGCGCACCACCGCGACCGGGACGTGCCGCGACTTGCCCTTCACCAGGTCCGCGGCCGCGGCGATCTCGTCCGCGACGGCGGCGACGGTGACCTCCAAGATGTTGCCGAACGTGTCGGGCTCGCCGCGGTAGTCCCGCACCGGGACGATGCCGGCGGCGCCGACGGCGTTGTCGGTCTGCCCGGCCCGCCACGGCCTGCCCATCGTGTCGGTGACGATCACGCCGAGGCTCACGCTGGTGCGGTGGTGCAGCGCCTTGCGGAGCCGGCGGGCGGACTCGTCCGGGTCCTCGGGCAGCAGCACGACGGTCCCCGGGGCGGTGTTGGACTCGTCCACGCCGGCCGCCGCCAGCACCAGTCCGTGCCGGGTCTGCGCGATGGTGGTGGCGCCGCGCCGGGCGACCACCCGCACCGTCTCGGCCTCGATGGCCTGCTCCCGGGAGACGGTGACCACCCGGCCCTCCGCCTTGCTGACGATCTTCGAGGTGATGACGAGGATGTCGCCCGCGCGCAAGTCCGGGGCGGCCGCGGCGATGAGCGCGGCGAGGTCGCTGCCCGCGGTGATCTCGGGCAGCCCGGTGACCGGCACGACGGTAACCGGCGTAGCGGCCATTACCTCAGCTCCTGGGCCAGGTCCAGCGCCGCGCGGGCGATGGCGGCGGTGGCGGGCAGGTCGCGCATGTAGAGCGGGAGGGCGCGGACCTCGATCCCGGCCAGGGCCGGGTCGTCAGCGGCCGCCTTGTCCTGATCGTCGACGAGCCAGCCGTTGATCAGCTCGGGGCCGTAGTGCGCGCCGACCGCCGCGGCCGAGGTCTCCACCCCGATCGCGGCCAGGCAGGCGTCGGCCATCCCGCGCACCGGCGAGCCGCTGATGATGGGTGACACGCCCACCACGGTCTTGGCCGCGGCCGCCGTCCTGATGCCGGGAACCGCGAGGATGGTGCCGATGCTGACCACGGGGTTGGACGGCGGGAACAGGACCACGTCGGCCGTGCCGATGGCGTCGAGCACGCCGGGGGCCGGGGCGGCGTCGGCGGCGCCGACGCCGATGATCTGCGCCGCGGGCGTCTCGGCCCGCATCCGCACCCACCACTCCTGGAAGTGGACCGCGCGTTCGTCCGGGCCCTGGAGCAGGACATGGGTTTCGACCGGGTCGTCGGACATCGGCAGCAGCCGCACGCCAGGCTGCCACCTGGCGCAGAGCACCTCGGTGACGGCGGAAAGCGGCTGGCCGGCCGCCAGCAGCTGGCTGCGCAGGATGTGGGTGGCGAAGTCCCGGTCGCCGAGCGTGAACCAGTCCGGGCTCGCGCCGTAGGCGGCGAGTTCGGCCCGGATGCTGAAGGTCTCCCCGGCCCGGCCCCAGCCCTGCTCGGTGTTGATGCCGCCGCCCAGCGTGTACATGACGGTGTCCAGGTCCGGGCAGATCCGAAGGCCGAACAGGGTGATGTCGTCGCCGGTGTTCCCGATGACGGTGATCTCGGCTTCGGGCGCGGCTTGCTTCAGGCCGACCAGAAAGCGGGCGGCACCCACGCCGCCCGCGAGCACGGTGATGCGCATAACTGTAAAGTGTGGCAGGTTCCGTCAGGCTTCATGGGTTCTGGTCCGCCCGGCCGCGGTCTGAGCCGTGCCTGCCCGCCTGGATGGGACCCCCGGCTCCGATCCGGCTTCCCTGGTTTCCGGAGTGCCGCGTTGGCCGAGAGTGACCGCCGGTGCCGGTGTGTCACGAGCGGCTATAACGCTGCGTCCCGATCCGTGTTCTCTGAGTTATTTGTCTCGCATCCCGGACAACGGGGGGACCACTATCACCTTTTCCGCTTGACTTGAAGCAAGACACGCAGGTGTAATTTCATTGGTGTAATTCTCGTCCGCCGGGGGAGTCGGGGGCGAGACCGGGGGCTCCGAGTGGGGAGGGAGGACGCGCTGTGACTGAGGTCATCGTCCCGCTGGCGCAGGTCTTCGTCAGTCCAGATGAGGATGACGAGCTGGGCTGGCAGGATCAGGCGCTGTGCGCGCAGACAGATCCGGAGGCGTTCTTCCCGGAAAAGGGAGGATCGACCCGGGAGGCCAAGCGAGTGTGCCGGAGCTGCGAGGTCCGGGCCGAGTGCCTGGAGTACGCGCTCGAGCACGACGAGCGGTTCGGCATCTGGGGCGGCATGTCAGAACGCGAGCGGCGCCGCCTGAAGCGCCAGGCCGGGTAGCGAGGGTCTGGGGGGTCGTCCCCCGGGACTAGCGCGGCCGCTCGGACATCCCGCGTTCACCCCGCTGCGTGGTTCGGTGCTGTGTATCTTTAGTCCTGCGTGAGCGCTCGGGGGTTTGCCGTTCACGTAGTCCACGCGCTCTTGCCGGGCGGGTAGCCGTGCGAGGCGCCGCAGCCCAGGCCACCAGACAGGACCCTTGTCACAGAACGCAGCGCACCTCCGTCAGGTCGTCACCGCCGTGGTCGTCGCACACGACGGCGCGCGGCTGCTGCCGGGACTCATCCACGCGGTGCGCGAGCAGACACATCCGGTGCAGCGCGTCGTCGGGGTGGACACCGGCAGCCAGGACCGCAGCGGGGCGACGCTGACCGAGTTGCTCGGCCAGGATGCGGTCTTCGGCATGGAGCCGGATACGGGTTACGGCGCGGCCGTCGCCCGCGCCCTGCAGCACCCCACGGCCCGTAGGCCCGCGCCGGGATCCCCGGGATCGCGGGACGCCCCGGTCCCGGGCACAGAGTGGATCTGGCTGCTGCACGACGACTGCGAGCCAGCCACCGACGCCCTCGAGCAGCTGCTCAACGCGGCCAGCCGCAGCCGGTCGGTGGCGGTCCTCGGTCCGAAGCTGAAGGACCTGTCGGACCGGCGCGTGGTGCGCGAGGCGGGCATCACCACCGACCGGGCGGGACGCCGCCTCACCGGAGTCGAGCCGGGTGAGATCGACCAGGGCCAGCACGACGGCAGCCGGGCCGTGCTGGCGGTCAGCTCGGCGGGCATGCTGATCCGCCGCGACGTCTGGGACCAGCTCGGCGGCTTCGACAGCAACCTGCCCCTGTTCCGCGACGACATCGACTTCTGCTGGCGGGCGCACGCGGCCGGCTACGAGGTGCGGGTGATCACCGACGCGGTGGTGTACCACCGCGAGCTCTCGGCCAGGCAGGTCCGTAAGACGCCCGCGGCCGGTGGCCATCCGCGCCTGCTCGACCGGCGCAGCGCGCTGTACGTCTTCGCCGTCAACCTGCCGCTGCTACCCATGCTCAGGGTGGTGGGCGGCTGCCTGACCGGATCCTTGGTGCGCGCGGCGTACTTCCTTCTCACCAAGCAGCAGCGCAAGGCGGCGGCTCACCTCGGGGCGGTGGCCTGGCTGTTGCGGCACCCGCTGCTGCTGCGGCGCGAGCGCCGCCGGCGCGCCGCCGACCGCAAGCACGGCTACGCGGTCCTGCGCGGCCAGTTGCCGCGGGGCCGGACGCTGGGCCGGCTCGCCGAATCAGCCGCGGGCATGCTCTCCCGCGGATCCGGCTACGACAGCGGCGGCCTGCACCACGCGGTGGTGGACGAGCCAGCCGACGATTTGCCGCTACCCGCCACCCGTTCGGTCACCCGGCGCGTGCTGACCAGCCCCGGCGTCCTGCTCTTCGCGGGCCTGGCCGTGGTCGCGCTGGTCGCGGAGCGGTCGCTGACCGGCTCGGTGCTCTCGGGTTCGGCCACGCTCGGGGGCGGGGTACTGGTCCCGGCCTGGGGCGGCGCGGGCAGCCTGTGGCACGAGTACCTGGCGGGCTACCACGACACGGGCATCGGCTCAGCCGCGAGCGCCCCGCCCTACGTCGGCGTGATGGCCGTCCTGGCCACCCTGCTCGGGGGCAAGCCCTGGCTGGCCACGGACGTGCTGCTGCTCGGCGGCGTGCCCGCGGCCGGGGTGACGGCGTTCCTCGCCACCCGGCGCCTCACGCCCGTCCTGGCCGCCAGGATCTGGATCGCGGCCAGCTACGCGCTGCTCCCGGTGGCCACAGGCGCCGTGGCGGCCGGCCGGATCGGCACCGTGGCCGCCTTCGTGCTGCTCCCGCTGATCGGCATCATGGTCGGCCGGATGCTGGCCGGGCCCCCACCCACGTCTTCCGTGCACGAGGGGCTCCCGCCCCCCGTTCCCCCTGGCCAATCCCGCTTCACTGCGCGCCGCGCGGCCTGGGCGGCCGGCCTGCTGATCGCGATCGCGGCGGCCTTCGTGCCGCTGGCCTGGCCGGTCGCGGTGCTCGCCGCGCTCGGGGCGCTGGCGGCCTGGCGCTGGCTCGGCCCGCGAACGGTCGTCAACGCCGCGATCGCCGCCCTGGTGCCGGCCGTCATCCTCATCCCGTGGACCTTCCACCTGGTCGCGAGCCCGTCCGCGTTCTTCGGCGAGGCGGGCCTGGTCAGGCCCGGGCTGTCCGCTGCCGGCCTGCGACCGGAGTCGCTGCTGCTGCTCAGCCCGGGCGGCCCCGGGCTGCCGCCGGCCTGGGTCACCGCCGGGCTCGTGCTGCCCGCGTTCTGCGCCCTGCTCACCCGCCGGCGCACCGCCCTGGTCTACGCCGGATGGGGCATCGCGCTGTCCGGGCTGGTCATGGCGCTCGTGGTGAGCCGGGTCCGGATCGTGCCGCCGCAAGGCGGCACCGCCGTCAGCGCCTGGCCGGGTATCGCGATCGCGATCGCCGCGGCTGGCCTGCTGCTGGCGGCCACGCCGCTGATCGAGGTGGTTGCCCGCCCCCTGGGCGGGGATCTCGCCGCCGGCCGGCGGCTCGGCACCGACTGGCGCTTTCTCGCGACGGTGGCCGGTCTCGCCGTGGCGGTCTCCGCGCCCGCGCTGGCAGCCGGGTACTGGCTGGCTGACGGGCTCGGCGGGCCGGTGGCCGCGGCCGGCCCGCAGATCCTGCCCGCCTTCGTGGCGGCTTCGTCGGCCGGCCAGGACCGGGCCAGGACGCTGGTGCTCCGGCAGGATGGCGGGGCGCTGTCCTACGCCGTCCTGCGCGATGCCGACCCGGTGCTCGGCGAGCCCGAACTGGCCGAGACCCCATCCTCCACGCACGCCCTGGACGGCGTCGTGGCCTCCCTGGCCGCCGCGGGCGGCGGCGACGCAGGGGATACCGGGCACGCGCTGAGCCAGTTCGACATCGGTTACGTGCTGCTGCCCGCCCCGATCGACGAGCCGCTGGCGCGCCAGCTTGACGCGGCCGCCGGCCTAGAGCCACTGACCCAGGCGTCCTCGTACTACCTGTGGCAGGTGTCCGGGACGGTAGCGCGCGTCAGCGTCCTGGGCGCGGGCGGCACCGCCGTCCCGGTCCCCTCGGGGCCGGTCGGCGTGAACACGGTCGTCGCCCCGGACACCTCCGGCACGCTGGTGCTGGCGGAGCCCGTGGGCGGCTGGTCCGCGACCCTCAACGGAAAGCCGCTGACCAAGCTCGCGGCGCCGGCAGACGGGTGGGCGCAGGGTTTCGTGCTCCCCGCGGGCGGCGGCCGGCTGGTCATCAGCCGCAACCAGACGGCCCGGGACGTCAGCCTCGGCGGCGAGGCGGCTGCCCTGGTCGTCGCGTTCGCGCTGGCTCTGCCGGGCACCCGGTCGTCGGTCGCCGCGGACTCCGCTGCCGTTCCCGCCACCGGCCGGCGGCGGGAACACGCCGAGGGCGCGCGGTCGACCCGCCGCAAGCGGCGGCCGCAGGTCGCGATGGCCGGCGTCACCCGCACCGAGGACCCCGGTTCCGCCCCGGACGCCAGCTACAGCCCGGACGCCAGCTACAGCCCGGACGCCAGCTACAGCCCGGACGCCAGCTACAGCCCGGACGCCAGCTACAGCCCGGACGCCAGCTACGCCCCTGACCGCTACTCCGGCGCTGACACGGGATACGACGCTGACACGGGATACGACGCCACGGAGGGCGCTGGGTACGGCGCCGCGGAGGGCGCCGGACTCGGGGCCACGCAGGGTTTCGCCCCTGAGCCCTGGGCCGCGGTCGGAGCGGCGCGTACCTCGGCGTACGGCTCTGAGCCTGCGCTGGGCGGCGGGCCGCACATCGACGAGGGTCCGGCGCCCTGGGTCGGCTTGCCCCGGGCAGGCCGGGCCTCAGGAGGCGACGCCGGCGCCACAGCCCGTCACGCCCCGGCCCCCGCATCCGCATCCGCCCCGGCCCCCGCATCCGCCCCGGCCGCGGCATCCGCCCCGGCCCCCGCGCCTGCGACCCCGCGGCGCGGTCGCGGCGGCCAGCACGCGGCCCGGCACGGGAAGCCGCCGCGACGTCGGCGGGGCGGCCCCGCCGACCGGCCCGAGGACTCGTCGTGAGGCTCGTCCATCTGGTGCCGGCCGGTGCGGTCCTGGCGGCGCTCGGCGTCATCGCCGGCGCCGCGCAGCTGACCCATCCCGCGGTGCCGCGCCCGGGCTCCGCCGCCGCCGCGACCAGGCAGGTCGCGGTGACCTCGGCCGCCCGCGCCTGCCCGCCCGCCCAGGGCAACGGCTCGGGCCCGGTCGCGCTGATCGCCGATGCCGCGACCGCCGCTGGCCCTGCGGGACCCGCGACCGCGGGTCAGCCGGGTCAAATGGGTCAAGTGGGTCAAATGGGCCAAGTCGAGCTGACCGCGCTGCCGCCGGTCGGCGTGCCGCTGCGCGCGACTGGTCCCGTCCTCGCGCAGAGCCCGGGTGCGCTCTCCCTGCTGACGGTTCCCGCGGGGTCACGTACGCCCAAGAAGGGCGCCTCGGTGGCGGAGGGCTGGTCGGTGTCCGCGAGCGGCACCATGGCCCAGGCCATGGAGGCCGAAGTAGCGCAGAGCTCCGGCTTGGCCGGTGTCCGCTGCGGCGAGCCCGGTTCGGACATCTGGTTCGTGGGACCCGGCCAGCAGAACGGCGCGTCGCAGATCCAGCTCGACCTGATGAACATCGACTCGCTGGCCGCCAGCGTGGACGTCAGCACCATCACCGACGCCGGCCAGGCCCAGGCGGGCAACGACACCGGGATCACGGTCCCGCCGCACCAGACCGTGACCGAATCCCTCTCCTCGATGGGCAGCGGGTCCAGCGTGGTCGCCATCGAGGTGCACACCAGCATCGGCCGGGTGGCGGCAGACGTCTCCGAGGGCTCGTCCCAGGGCACCGCCAGCTGGCTGCCCAGCACGGCCGCGCCGTCCACTCAGCTGGTGATCCCGGGCGTACCGGCGTCCGGCAGCGCCGCGGGGCTCTTCCTTGCCGTCCCCGGGACCTCGAGCGCCAAGGTGAACGTGCTCGCGATCACCCCCCAGGGGAACCTTCGCCCGTTCGGCTCCCAATCCATCGACCTGCCCGGAGAATCGGCTTCCTACCAGGCGCTCACGCCGCTCGGCGGCACCGCCGCCGCGCTCGAGATCACCTCGAACGTGCCGGTCGTCGCCGGGGTGCTGGTGCCCGGCAGTGGCGCGGGCGCTCTCACCGCCGCCGCCGCGCCCATCAGCGAGCAGGCGGTCATCGCCGGAAACACGACCGGATCGGGCCTGGCCGCCTCGGTCGTCCTGTCCGCCCCGGCCGGGGCGGCGCGGGTCCGCCTGACCGAGATCGCCCAGGCCAGCACCGGCGGTACCGGCGGTACGGGCGGCACCGGAGGCACCGGAGGCACCGCCGCGACCGGCAGCCAGGTCGTGTCGGTCCGGGCCGGGCACACGCTCGTCGCGCCCGTCACGGCACCGCGGGGGGCCAAACGGGGATCCGCGTTCGCCGTCGTCATCACGCCGCTGGCCGGGTCCGGCCCGCTCTACGCCGCCCGGGTGGAGACGCAGGGCCAGGACACCATCGTCTCCATCCTGCCGGCCGCCAGCGCCCTGACCACGATCAGCCTCCCCCCGGTCCGCAACTCCTACGACGCGATCTCGCCCCCGGGGGGGTACGGGGGGGATGGATCCCCCCCGTGATCGGGGGTTCCGGGGGTCGTCCCCCGGGCTAGCACAGCACGGCAACTCAGCCGTAGCCGGGATCGATGATCTCCGGGTCTACCCCCAGGATCTCGGCGAACTCCTCGACGACGACATCGAAGACCAACTCGCTCAGCTCGTCCTCGTCTTCGGCCCGGGCGAGCAGCGGCCGCCGGAACAGCACGATGCGCGGTCCGGTGGCGGGGTTTCCCGGGTCGCTGGTGTCCGGCGAGCCGCGGACGATGCGGGCCAGCGGCACGCCGTCATCGTCGCCGGTGTCGGCGTCGGGGACCTCCTGAACCGCGAATTCCACGTCGGAAAGCTCAGTCTCCCAGCGAGGCTCGAGCCGTGCTACCGCCTCAAGCACCAAGTCGTCGAACTGCTGGGCGCGGCTCCGGTACAGCGGGACGCCGGGCGGCACCAGCCGGCCGCGCAGCCCGCGCCCGTGCCGGTCCCGCCGCCGCGGCCGGACGCCAGGCCCGGGCCCGGAACCCGGCCCCGGTCCGGAGCCGGAACCTGGCCTGGAGCCGCCTTCACTGGTCTGCACAGTCACCGAGCGTATCCGATCAGGACGCACCCCGGATAGCGGTCCCATCCTCGGGCCGGCCCGGGCAAGACGCGCAAAACACGACACGATCGCGGCACGAAGCGCGGGTGGTGGCGTTACCGCCCGCGGACAGATACCGTCACGGTTGTATCCGACGCCATCCCGGGCTACGGGACACGGTTTCCAGGGTGATGTGAGCGAGGTGAGCTGGTGCGGTCTCGTTGCTGCTCGCGCACCGCATGCAAGCATCCTCCCGTCTATACGCTGACCTATGTGTACCGTGACTCCACCGCGGTCCTCGGCCCGCTGGCGGCCTACGTCGAGCCGCACTGCTACGACCTGTGCGAAAAACACGCCGCGCGGCTGACCGCGCCGCGCGGCTGGGACGTGGTGCGGCTGCCGGTGGAACCGGTCCAGGACCGCGCCGACGACCTGGAGGCGCTCGCGAACGCGGTGATGGAGGCGCAGCCGATGGCGCGGGCCGAGAAGGAGCCTGTCGGCCAGGGGGTCGAGGTCGGCCGCCGGGGCCACCTGCGGGTGCTGCGCTCCGGGCCGCCGCAGGACCGATAGGCTCGGCAGTGCCGTCCGCACGACGCGCGGCGGCACCGATCGAGTCACGGGAGGGCAGGTCCCGCATTGGGTGATCTTGCGAGCATCGTCAAGGCGTACGACATCAGAGGGGTCGTGCCTGACCAGCTTGACGAGGGCGTAGCGGAGGCGGTCGGCGCGGCGTTCGCCCAGCTGACCGGCGCCGACACGATCGTGACCATGCACGATATGCGCGCCTCCTCGGGCCCGCTGTCGGATGCCTTCGGCCGCGGCGTGGCGTCGCAGGGGGCCGACGTGGTGGCCGGCGGCCTGGGCTCGACCGACATGCTGTACTACGCCAGCGGCGATCTCGGCGTCCCCGGCGCGATGATCACGGCCAGCCACAATCCGTCGCGGTACAACGGCATCAAACTGTGCCGTGCCGGAGCGAAGCCGGTAGGGATCCAGACCGGCCTGAAAGAAATCAAGGATCTGGCCGAACGAGGCTCGGTTCCCGCATCGGTGCCCGGCACCGTCACCCGGCGGGACCTGCTCTCCGGGTACGCCGACTACCTGACGAAGCTCGTCGACATCTCCTCGATCAGGCCGCTGACGGTGGCGGTGGACGCAGGCAACGGGATGGCGGGCCACACCGTGCCGAAGGTCTTCGAAGGCCTGCCGGTCACCCTGATCCCGCTCTACTTCGACCTCGACGGCACGTTCCCGAACCACGAGGCCAACCCCATCGAACCGGAGAACATGCGCGACCTGCAGCGCGCGGTGGTCGAGCATCACGCCGACATCGGGCTTGCCTTCGACGGCGACGCCGACCGGTGCTTCCTGGTGGACGAGCGCGGCCGGATCGTCTCGCCCTCGGTGCTCACCGCGCTGATCGCGACCCGGGAGCTGGCCCGTGAGCCGGGCGCGACGATCATCTACAACCTGATCACGTCCCGCGCCGTGCCGGAGATCGTCTCGGCCGCCGGCGGCGTCCCGGTGCGCACCCGGGTCGGCCACTCGTTCATCAAGGCCGAGATGGCGCGGACCGGAGCGGTGTTCGGCGGCGAGCACTCGGGGCACTTCTACTTCAGGGACTTCTGGTACGCCGACTCGGGCATGCTCGCCGCGCTGCACACGCTGGCCGCGCTGGGCGAGCAGCCGCAGCCGCTGTCCCGGCTGCTCGCCGAGTACTCCAGGTACTTCGCCAGCGGCGAGATCAACTCCGAGGTGGCCGACCAGGCCACCTCGACCGAACAGGTCAGGCAGGCCTTCGCCGGCCGGCCCGGGGTCAGCACCGACGAACTCGATGGGCTCACCGTCAGCGCCGGCACCTGGTGGTTCAACCTGCGGCCGTCCAACACCGAGCCGCTGCTCCGGCTCAACGTCGAGGCGGACACCGAAGCCGCCATGGCCGCCCTGCGGGACGAAGTGCTCGGCGTGGTCAGGCGCACCACGGGCCATTCCGAGCTCTGCTAGCCCGGGGGGCGACCCCCGGAACCCCCGAGAAGGGAGATTCTCATGCGCATCGATGACTGGCTCCTTGACATCCTGGCCTGCCCGGAATGCCACGCGCCGCTGCGGGCCGACGAGGACGCCAGCGAGCTCGTGTGCACCAGCGCCACCTGCGGCCTGGCCTACCCGGTCCGTGACGACATCCCGGTGCTGCTCGTCGAGGAGGCCAGGCGCCCGGGAAACACATCGTGAGCGACGACCTGGACGGCTGGGGCGGCGCGGACTTCGTCCTCGCCGCGGATCGGCTCGATACGCCCGACGTCATCGAGGCGGCGGATCCCGCGGACATGCTGCGGCAGGTAGCCTCGGCGGCGGCCCAGGTGCGCACCGCGCTGCGGTCGTGCGCGGAGACCGACCTGTCGGCCTTCGCCCCGGACGCCAGGCCACGCGCGATCGTCGTGGCGGGCATGGGCGGCTCAGGCCTGGCGGGCGAGATGCTCAACGCCATGACCGGGCTCAGCAGCCCGGTCCAGGTGGTGATCTCCCAGGCCGAGCGGCTGCCGGGCTGGGTCGGCGCGGCCGACGCGGTCATCGCGGTGTCCTGCTCGGGCACCACCCCGGAGACGCTGGCCATGGCGGCCGAGGCGGCCAGGCGCGGTTGCCGGCTGGCTGCCGTCGGCACCGAAGGCTCCCCGCTGCACCGCATCGCCGAGCAGGCCCGCGCCGCGTTCGTCCCGGTGGTTCCGGCCGGGCTGTCGCGGTCGATGTTGTGGGCGCTGGCCATCCCGCTGCTGGTGATCGCCGATCGGCTGGGCGTGACCCGGATCGGCCCGGACGTCTACGAGCTGGCGGCGAGCCGCCTGGAGGAGGTGTCCCGCCAGTGCCGCCCCGCCAGCGAGTCGTTCGTCAATCCGGGTAAGTCACTGGCTCTCGACCTGGTCGGCACGTTGCCGGTGGTCTGGGGAACCTCCGTGCTGAGCGGCGTCGCGGCGCGACGGTTCGCCAGCCAGCTCAACGAGAACGCCAAGTACCCGGCGATCGCCGGGGCGCTGCCCGAGGCGGCGCACAACCAGGTCGCGGCGTTCGACGGGCCGTTCGCTCCGCGCTCGTCCCGGCTGTCCGCGCCCAGCCGCCAAGAGCAGGGCCGCCCAGAGCAGGGCCGTCAAGAGCCCAGCCGCCCAGAGCCCAGCCGCCCAGGGCCGGGCTCGTCGCTGACCAGCCCGGATGACATCGCCGATATCGGTGGCCTGGCCGACTGGGACCCGGACTACGAAGAGTCCGGGCAGGCCAGCGGCTTCACCGCGCTGCGGCTCGTGCTGATCGCCGATCCCGGTGAGAACCAGCGGGTCGGGGCGCAGCGGGCGGCGGTCACCGAGCTCGCCGGGCAGCGCGGGGTGGGGATGTCCGAGCTCGCCATGGACGGTGAGCATCCGCTGGTGCGGCTGGCCGGCGTCATCCAGCTGACCGATTACGCCAGCGTCTACCTGGCCATCGCGTCCGGGATCGACCCAGGCCAGACCGTGGCCATCACCGATCTTCAGGCGCGAATCGAGTAACGCGAGTGCGGGTTCCCTGGCGTGAAATGAGGGCGGTGGTGGCCGCCTTCGCCGCCAACCTGGGCATCGCCGTGATCAAGTTCGTGGCCTTCCTGCTCACCGGGTCCGCGTCGATGCTGGCCGAGTCCGTGCACTCGGTCGCGGACACGGGCAACCAAGTGCTGCTGTTCGTCGGGCGAGGCCGGTCCATCCGGCCGCCGTCGGATGAGCACCCGTTCGGCTTCGGGCGCGAGCGGTACTTCTACGGGTTCGTCGTGTCGGTCATGCTATTCACCGTCGGCGCGGCCTTCTCGGTGTACGAGGGCGTACACAAGATCCGCTACCCGGAGGCGGTGCGCTCGCCCGCGATTGCCTTCGGCGTGCTCGCCCTGTCCGCGGTGCTCGAGGCGTTCTCGCTGCGCACTGGGATCAGGGAGGCGAACCAGGTCCGCGGTGACCGCAACTGGGGCACCTTCATCCGGCGGAGCAAGGCGCCGGAGCTTCCCGTAGTCCTGCTGGAGGACGTGGCCGCCCTGATCGGGCTGGGGTTCGCGTTCGCCGGGGTGGCGCTGTCGGTGGTCACCGGCAACGGCCGGTGGGACGGCGCGGGCTCGCTGGCCATCGGCCTGCTGCTCGCGACGGCCGCGGCCATCCTGGCGGTGGAGATGAAGAGCCTGCTGATCGGCGAGTCGGCCAGTCCCGACATGCAGCGGATGATCGTCGCCGCGCTCGAGGACGGGCCGCAAGGGGTCCAGGTCATCCACCTGCGCACCGTGCACATGAGCCCGGATGCGGTACTAGTCGCCGCCAAGATCGCGGTCCCCGAGAGCGATGCCGCCAAGCAGATCACGGCCGGCATCGACGCCGCCGAACGCCGCGTGCGTGCCGCCGTCCCCATCGCCACGACGATCTACCTCGAGCCCGACATCTACCGCCCGCAGGAGGCCGACCGCACCGACCCCTCCATCCGCGCCGTCCTGCGCAGCCATTCACCTCGCCCCCCGCGCCGCGACCGCCCCAAGAACACCAGTAATCCCGACAGCCCCGGGGACCTCGACCCGGGCAAGCTCAGGGGACCCTAGACCTCAGCCTGACGGCAGGGAACTGGTTCCAGTCGGCGGCGCATTCTTCCCTGCTAGGCCGCTCGGCCCCGAGCCAGCGAGCCAGCGAGCCAGCCGCTCAGCCGCGGGACAGCAGGCGCAGGGCCCGCTCCTTCTCGAAGTCGAGGGCCCGGCCTGGGGTGGCGGGAATGCGGCCGAGCCGGCGGCCGAGATCAGCGACGGCGGCCCGGACCGGCGGCTCGGCGAGCACCCGCAGGCCGAACGCCAGCGACGCGGGGCTGATGTCGTAGCGGCGCTCGAGTTCGAGCGCGGCGGCCACGGCCTCCAGGTCCGCCTCGCTGAACTGCCGGTGCGAAGGCCCGGGCGGGCCGTCCGCAAGAGCCCGCGCTAGCTGGTCGCGGACCGGCGGCAGGAGGCCGAGATTCTCGCGGTAGCGGAGCATGCGAGCCGACGTGCCGAGCCGCCGGGCGGCCTCCGAGATGCGCATGAACGCTGATTCTAACAATTTCGTGTCAAGAACACTCCATAACAAGTGCGACGACCACCCAGCCTCCCGTAGCGTGTGAACAGATACGAGCCGACTTAGGGAGAACGCATGTCCGTGGATCAGCTTCCGTACCAGGTTGCCGACCTTTCGCTTGCCGCCTTCGGGCGCAAGGAGATCCAGCTAGCCGAGCACGAGATGCCCGGGCTGATGGCGGTGCGGGCCGAGTACGCGCCCAGCCAGCCGCTGCGCGGGGCCAGGATCACCGGCTCCCTGCACATGACAGTGCAGACGGCGGTGCTGATCGAGACGCTGGTCGCGATCGGCGCGCAGGTCCGCTGGGCCAGCTGCAACATCTTCTCCACCCAGGACCACGCGGCCGCCGCGGTCGCGGTCGGCCCGGATGGCACCCCTGATGACCCGAAGGGCATCCCGGTCTTCGCCTGGAAGGGCGAGACGCTCGAGGAGTACTGGCACTGCACCGAACTGGCGCTGACCTGGCCCGACGGCGACGGCCCGAACATGATCCTGGACGACGGCGGGGATGCCACCTTGTTCGTGCACAAGGGTGCCGAGTACGAGAAGGCCGGCGGCGTCCCGTCGCCTGCCGCCGAGGACCCGGAGGAATGGGTGATCATCCTCGACCGGCTCCGCAACTCTCTGGCCGACCACCCGGGCAAGTGGACGACGGCCGCGCACAGCATCAAGGGCGTGACCGAGGAGACCACCACCGGCGTGCACCGTCTCTACGAGATGGCCCGGGCCGGGTCGCTGCTGTTCCCGGCCATCAACGTCAACGACTCGGTGACGAAGTCCAAGTTCGACAACAAGTACGGCTGCCGTCACTCGCTCATCGACGGCATCAAGCGCGGGACCGACGTGCTGATCGGCGGCAAGGTCGCGGTCGTGTGCGGCTACGGAGATGTCGGCAAGGGGTGCGCCGAGAGCCTTCGCGGCCAGGGCGCCCGGGTGATCGTCACCGAGATCGACCCGATCTGCGCGCTGCAGGCGGCCATGGACGGCTACCAGGTGGCGACGCTGGAGGACGTGCTGGAGACGGCGGACATCTTCGTCACCGCCACCGGCAACCGTGACGTGATCACCGCTGAGCACATGAGCCGGATGAAGCACCAGGCGATCGTCGGCAACATCGGCCACTTCGACAACGAGATCGACATGGCCGGGCTGGCGAAGTGGCCGGGTGTCCGCCACCTCAACATCAAGCCGCAGGTCGACGAGTGGACGTTCCCCGGTGAAGAAGGCAGGGCCGGGCAGGGCATCATCGTGCTGTCCGAGGGCCGCCTGCTGAACCTGGGCAACGCCACCGGGCACCCGAGCTTCGTCATGTCCAACAGCTTCACCAACCAGGTGATCGCCCAGGTCGAGCTGTTCACGAAAAACGACGAGTACAAACTCGGCGTGCACACGCTGCCCAAGCACCTGGACGAGAAGGTGGCCAGGCTGCACCTGGACGCGCTCGGCGTCAGGCTCAGTCAGCTGACCAAGGAGCAGGCGGACTACATCGGCGTCCCCGTCGACGGCCCGTACAAGCCGGAGCACTACCGTTACTGACATCGCCGACACGGGCCTCGCCGCCGAGGGTGAGGCCCGCATCCGTTACGCCGAACGGGCCATGCCCCTGCTGGCCGCCCTGTACGAGCGATTCGACAGGGAGCGCCCCTTCGACGGGCTCGGCATCGCCGCCTGCCTGCACATCACGGCCGAAACCGCGATGCTGGTGCGGTTGCTGCGGGCGGGCGGCGCAGCCGTCTCGCTCGCGGCTTCCAACCCGCTGTCGACTCAGGACGACATCGCAGCGGCGCTCGCTCATCGGTACGGGATAGCGGTCTTCGCCCGGGCCGGGATCGACCGGCGCGGCTACTACCGCCATATCGAAATGGCCCTGAACGAGGCGCCGCACGGGCCCGACCTGGTCATCGACGACGGCGGTGACCTGGTCAACACGCTGCACACGCGGGCCGCGGCCCTGCTGCCCAACGTCAAGGGCGGCTGCGAGTCGACCACCACGGGCGTGATCAGGCTGCGCCGGATGGCTGCCGAGGGCGCGCTCGCGTTCCCGGTGATCGCGGCCAACGACACCGCGACCAAGCGCATGGTGGACAACACCTGCGGGACGGGCCAGTCGGCGATCGACGGCATCCTGCGCGCCACCAACACGCTGCTGGCGGGCAAGACCGTGGTGGTGGCCGGGTTCGGGGCCAGCGGCCGCGGGGTGGCCGAGCGGGCCCGCGGCTTCGGCGCCCAGGTCATCGTCACAGAGGTCGACCCGGTAAGGGCGCTGGACGCGTCGCTGCGCGGCTTCCGGGTGCTGCCGATGGCCCAGGCCGCGCCGCTCGGCGAGGTCTTCGTCACCGCCACCGGCTCTGTCGACGTCATCAATGCCGAGCACCTCTCCGTCATGCGCGACGGCGCGATCCTGGCCAACGCGGGGCACTTCGACGTGGAGATCGACGTGCGCGCGCTGGCCGGGCTGGCCAAGGCCGTGCACGTCGACGTGCGGCCGCACGTCGACGCCTATGACCTCGGCGACGGCCGGACCCTCCTGCTGCTGGCCGAAGGGCGGGTGGTGAACCTGGTCGCGGCCGAAGGCCACCCGCCCGAGGTGATGGACCTGGCCTTCGGCATCGAGGCGCTCGCCCTGGCCTGGCTAGCCGGCGCTGTGCTAGGCAACACGGGTGACAAGCTCCCGGCCGGCGTGCACGAGGTCCCCGCGGACATCGACGCCGAGGCCGCCAGCCTGGTCCTGGCTACCACGGGCACGTCGATCGACACGCTCACCCCCGTACAGCTGTCCTACCGGGAGTCCTGGCGCATCGGCTCCTGAACGTTCGGCTCCTGAACGTAAGGCCCGGCTTCCGGCCTGGGCGGGCACTCCGATGGGCGCTGTGCTGCCGTTACCTGGCCCGCCCTTTTCCGCGGCGCCGGAGGACGGCCACCGGGACAGGAACATCCATCCGACCAGCCCGATCGGATACACAAAGTACCCCCACCGGGTGGCTGGTGCCAGCGTGAACATCACCGTGAGCCCGAGGGCGAGGCGCCATGCCGCAGCCCGCGGGCCGGCCGGCGGGCGGACGATGAGCGAGACGGCGAAGCCGAGCCCGGCCGCGACCAGCAGGCCGACCGCGGCCCAGTGGCCCGCCATCCCGGTCATGGCCAGCAGGTGCCCGGGCAGCGGGCTGGCCGCCGGCGTCTTGTGCTCGGTCAGGCCGAGCGGGAACAGCACGGTGTTCTGCAGGAACGCGTAGGGGTGAGCCAGGGCCGTGGGCGCCATCGCGATGGCCAGGACCGCGGCCACCCCGAACGTGACCGCGACGAAGCGCCAGGCGGACCTGACGGCGTCCCGGCGGGCCAGCATCGCGGCGAAGACCGGGATCGCGGGCCAGGCGGTCGCCTTCATCGCGCACGCCACGCCGAGCGCCCCGGCCGCGCGGAGCAACCCCGACGGGCGGGCGATAAGCGCCAGGGTGAGCAGCATCAGCGCGATGACCGGCGGGTCGGTGATGCCGACCGCCAGCGGGAACGCGATCACCGGGGAGGCGGCGAAGAAGACGGTGGACAGCAAGATGTTGTACCGGCACGAGTCGCAGTGCCGGTGCGGCGCCGCGACCATGAATGCCGCCCAGATCAGGGCGATGGAGACCGCCGTGAGCCACAGCCGGGGGTCGGCGAACAGGCCGGTCGCGCCCAGCGCCTTCGGCATGCCGAACACCACCATGACCGGCAGGTACGGGTTATAGGACAGCCAGTTGTCCAGTTGCCCTTGCAGTAGATACGGCGTGCCGTGCTGCAGTAGCAGCGCCGCTGACCGCGAGATGACCTGCACCTCGGGCGTCGGCGCGACCCGGGTGACGAGCCAGGTGACCGGTGCGGCCAGCGCCCCGGCCAGGGATACCAGCATCGGCCAGATGACCGGCACGTTCATGCGCCGGGTGAGCCAGATGATAAGCGTCGTCACCCCGTAGCCGATGGCCGCCCAGATGGCCCAGGTCCGGTCGGCGTGCCCGGTGTCCACGGCCAGCGCGATAGCGTAGACGGTGAATGCCCCGTTTGCGGCGAGGAGCCGGTTCCGGCTCAGCCAGTGCTGGTGGACTAGCTCTGAGTGATGGCTGGCTTCTACCTGCGTTCGTTCCTTCTCTATCTGCGTGCGTTCCACTGTGCCGGTACCCGCCCGTCCACGCGATATTCCCCTGTTGTTCGTCCAGCTGCGGCCATGGAAGACCGGTTGAACTGCCCCCGAAAGCAGATAAATCAGCCTATCACTCAGGTGTTACCAAGCTGCCTTTCGGGTTGCAGACAGGTGTCTCCGCTACGGCAGTTTCCAGTCGACCGGCTCGGCGCCTTGCTGCTCGAGGAGCCGATTGGCCCGGCTGAACGGATGGGATCCGAAGAACCCGCTATTGGCCGAATACGGGCTCGGGTGCGCCGACTCGATGCGGCCGAGGCTCGTGTCGCTGGCCTGGGCAAGCAGCGGCACCAGGGTCCGCGCGTCGCGGCCCCACAAGATCGCGACCAGCGGCACCTGCTGTGCCATCTTCCGGGCGGCCAGCGCCCGGATGGCCTGCTCGGTTACTTCCTCCCAGCCCTTGCCCCGGTGTGAGCCCGGCTTGCCCGGCTGGACGGTGAGCACCCGGTTCAGCAGGAGCACGCCGCGCTCGCTCCACGGGGTCAGGTCCCCGTTCGCCGGCGCGGGGTACCCGAGGTCCGCGGAGTACTCGGTGAAGATGTTGACCAGGCTCGGCGGCAGCCGGCGAACCTCGGGCGCGACCGAGAAGCTCAGGCCGACCGGGTGCCCGGGCGTGGGGTAGGGGTCCTGGCCCACGATGAGCACGCGCACGTCGGCGAATGGCTGCTTGAACGCCCGCAGCACGTTCTCACCCGAAGGCAGGTACCTGCGCCCGGCGGCGACCTCGGCCCGCAGGAACTCGCCCATCGCGGCAATCCGGTCCGCGACCGGCTCGAGTGCCTCGGCCCAGCCCGCGTCGATGATGTTGCGCAACGACTCCGCCATGGGCAGCACTCTAGCCCCGGCCACTGACAGGACGAAGGTCAAGCCCCTTCGGGCCGAACGAGTCTGGCCTCACGCCCCGGTCCCGCCCCTACCGTCATTCTGGCGCGCGAGGTTGGCGGGCTACGGCGGCGGCGAACGCGGCGGCGTCGCGGGGCGCAGCGCCGCCCTGGTCGTTGTTGAAGTAGACGTACACGTCCAGGCCCTCGGCCTCCTGGGGCTCTTGGGGCCAGGTCGCCGCGATCCGGTCCGCCCAGGACTGCAGCGACGACTCGCGGTAGCGCGGCCAGGGCGCGCCGTCGCCCTCGTGGAACCGCAGGTAGCCCCAGTCGGCCGTCCGCCACAGCGGGGTGACCGTTGCTCCCTTCCGGTCCGCCCAGCACAGCGCGGCGTTCCTGGCCGCCAGCACGTCCCGCACGTCGCCGGTCCACCACGACTCGTGCCTGGGCTCGACCGCGACGCGGATTTCCGGCGGGAAGTGGCCCAGGCACTCATCGAGCAGATGCGGGGCGCCCTGCAGGTCCGGCGGCAGTTGCAGGAGCACCGGCCCGACCCAGGGAGGCCGGCCGCCGAGGCCGGCCGCCGCGTCGAGCAGCCTGCGCACCGGCTCGGCCGGGTCGCGCAGCCGCCGCACGTGGGTGAGGTAGCGGCTGGCCTTGACGGTCATCACGAAGTCGTCGCCGACTCGCTCCCGCCAGCCCGCGAAGGTCTCCCGCGGCGGCAGCCGGTAGAAGGTCCCGTTGTTCTCGACCGTGGCGAACTGGCTCGCGTAGTACTCCAGCCAGCGCCGTTGCGGGACGTCCGGCGGGTAGAACGTGCCCCGCCAGTCCCGGTACTGCCAGCCTGAGGTCCCAACCAAAATCAAGGTGCTCTACTTTCTCGGGGGGACGCCCCCCCAGACCCCCCCGCTCCTGGGGGGAACCCATCCCCCCAGACCCCCCTTGGGGGGCACGCCCCCATACCCGCGCTGCTTCCCGCCGCTCCAGCCTGCCGCTTTCGCCCGCTGTTCCTGAGGCGGACCCCCTCCGGCCTGCGGCGTACCCCTGCTGCCCGCGGACGAATTGGGTTTGATTTACCCAGTTGCCGGAAAAGCTATCCGTGAACCGGTGTCAGCAGCTGGTAAATGGGGGTAGCCTGCGTCCACGCAGTGTCAATCACATGGAACGATGGGGCCCATGAAAGGACGTGTTCTTGTCGTCGATGACGACGCCGCCCTCGCCGAGATGCTCGGGATCGTGCTTCGCGGTGAGGGTTTCGAGCCGACTTTCGTCTCCGACGGCGACAAGGCGGTCGAGGTTTTCCGGGATTCCCGGCCCGACTTGGTGCTCCTTGACCTGATGCTGCCGGGCTCCGACGGGATTGACGTATGTCGTCAGATCCGGGCCGAGTCCGGAGTCCCGATCGTCATGTTGACGGCGAAGACCGACACCGTAGACGTGGTCTTGGGCCTTGAATCCGGCGCCGATGACTACATCATGAAGCCGTTCAAGTCCAAGGAGCTGGTCGCCCGGGTCCGGGCCAGGCTGCGCCGGACCGACGAGCCCGCGCCCGAGATGCTCCAGATCGGCGACATCGACATTGATGTCGCCGGCCATTCGGTGAAGCGTGACGGGGAGACGCTCAACCTCACTCCGCTCGAGTTCGACCTGCTGGTCGCGCTGGCCCGCAAGCCGAGGCAGGTCTTCACCAGGGAAGTCCTGCTCGAGCAGGTCTGGGGCTACCGGCACGCCGCGGACACCAGGCTGGTCAACGTGCACGTGCAGCGGCTGCGCGCGAAGATCGAGAAGGATCCCGAGCATCCCGAGATCGTCGTGACGGTCCGCGGCGTGGGCTACAAGGCGGGGCCTGGCTGAGTCCAGGTTCATGAAGGTGGTAGCGGCACGTACGGGCAGGCAGGGTAACTGGATCACTGCCTTCCGCCGCTCGGCGTTCGGCCGGGCCATCATCCGGCGGTTGCCGACCCGGTTCAAGCGCTGGCTAAGGGCTGGCCGCCGGTGGCAGCGCGGTGCTGTGGCGCAGGTGAAGATGCGCTGGCACCGTTCGCTGCAGCTGCGGGTGGTATCGACCACCCTGGTCCTATCCGGCCTCGTCATCGCGGTGCTCGGCTTTTTCCTGGTCCAGTCGGTCGCGGCCGGGCTGCTCAACTCCGCGGAGAACTCCGCGGACACACAGGTCAGGAACGGCCTGACGTCCGCGCTCGGTCAGTCCACCGTCAACCTGCTCGCCCAGCCGCTCTCCGGCGACGCGAGCGCGGCGAAGACCACGGCCCGGGCGCTGCAGGAGGCGAGCGGGAGCACCGGCAGCTACTACCTGGTCTTCATCCAGCTGACGAACATTCCCGCGGCCACGGTGCACTGGGTCGCCCCAACCAACGTCAACATCGGCCTGACCATCCCGCCGACCCTGATCACCAAAGTGACGGCCGAGCAGCAGAGCCAGCGGTACGACAACCAGAACATCAATACCGCGCCGCCGGTTTTCGAGCCGACCACGCTGGTCTACAACACCGGCCAGGAAAGCTCGGTGCCCGCCCTCGCCGTCGGGGTGCCGATCGGCACGTATTACCAGCTGTACTACGTGTTCCCGTTCGCCCAGCAGCAGGCGACCCTGCTGCTGGTGCAGCGCATCCTGGTCGGCGTGGGCTTCGCGCTCGTGATCCTGCTGGCCGCGATCGCGTCGCTGGTGACCCGGTGGGTGGTGCTGCCCGTCCGGCACGCAGCCCAGGCGGCTCAGCGCCTGTCGGCCGGGCACCTCGAGGAACGCATGGAGGTGCTCGGCGTGGACGACCTTGCGGCGCTGGCGACGTCGTTCAACGAGATGGCGGCCAGCCTGCAGGGCAAGCTCCGTGAGCTCGAAGAACTCTCCAACGTTCAGCGGCAGTTCGTCTCGGACGTGTCGCACGAGCTCCGGACGCCGCTTTCGACCATCAAGATGGCCGCCGACCTGCTTTTCGAGTCCCGCGCGGACCTCGACCCGGCCGGCGCCCGGTCCGCGGAACTACTGCAGAGCCAGTTGGAGCGGTTCGAGTCGCTGCTCGTGGACCTGCTCGAGATCAGCCGGTTCGACGCGGGCGCGGCCACCCTGGACACCGAACTCGTCGACGTGTGCGACCTGGTGCGGCGTTCGGCCGACGACGCGCAGCAGCTAGCCGAGCGCCGTGGCAGCCGGATCGAGTTCCGGCTGCCCGCGACCGGGTGCTTCGCCGAGGCGGACCGCCGCCGGGTGGAGCGCATCCTGCGCAACATCCTGGTGAACGCGGTCGAGCACGGCGAGGGCAAGGACGTGGTGGTCACCACGGCCATCGACAGCGATGCGGTCGCCGTTTCGGTCCGGGACTACGGCGTGGGGCTGCGGCCGGGCGAGGAGCAGAAGGTCTTCGACCGGTTCTGGCGGGCTGACCCGGCTCGGGCTCGTACCACCGGCGGTACCGGCCTAGGCCTGGCCATCTCGCTGGAGGACGCGCGGCTGCACGGCGGCTGGCTCCAGGCCTGGGGCGAACGCGGCAAGGGCTCGGTATTCCGGCTTACCCTGCCGCGTGTCGCCGGCCAGATACTCGTCGGCTCGCCGCTGCCGCTCGGCCCGGACGAGGTGGAGATCGCCACCAGCCTGAGCGGCGGGAATCCCTACCCCGCCAACGAGATCACCGGAGTGATCTCGCGTGGCTAGGACCGGCTGGGGGACAGTCCGCCTTGGGGCAGTCCGCCCAGGGGCTCGGCGTCTAGGGACAGTGCGCCTAGGGACAGTGCGCCTAGGGACAGTGCGCCTAGGGGCTGGGCGCCCGGGAACCGGGCGGCGGTGGCTGGCCCGCGCTCGCCTGGCGTGCGTGCTCATGGCCGTGGTCGCGTCCGTGGCGGGCTGCGTGGGCATGCCCAACAGCGGCTCGCCGGGCACGTTCAGTGCTACCCCCCAGGCCACGACGCCGGATTTCAACTTCATCGGGGCCATCCCGGCCGGGCCCGCGCCGAAGTGGACGCCGAGCAGCATCGTGGCCGGATTCCTCAATGCGAGCGCCAGCTACCCGAACTATTCCAATGTCGCCGAGGAGTACCTGGTCAGCGCGGCGGCCAAGAAGTGGAATCCGGGTTGGTCGGTCCAAGTGGTCGACAAGGTCGACGTGCCCCGTGACGCCGACGTCCAGAGTGACGGCCGGCACGCCACGGTGAACGTCTCGGGCACGGTGCAGGCGTCGTTCAACGGATCGGGCCAGTATGTCGGGGCTCAGCAGAGCGGCGGGGACGCCCAGGTGAACCAGCAATTTCACTTGGTCAAGGTGAACGGCCAATGGCGGATCACTAATCCGCTGCCCCAAGGCCGGATGCTGACCCAGCCCGATTTCGCATCGGTCTACAAGCCGCAGGATCTGTACTTCTTCGACCCGAGCGGACAGGTGCTCGTGCCCGACTCGGTGTTCGTGCCGGTGGGAACCTCGCCGACGTTCCTGGTGACCAACCTGGTCGGCGCGCTCCAGAATGACCCGCGGTCACAATGGCTGAAGACTGACTCCAATCCGGTGCCCCCCGCCATCACCGAGTTCCCCTCCGGAGCCTCGATCAACGTGGGCGTTGTCGGGACTACCGCGACGGTGAATCTCGGCGGGACAGCGGCGGCGGCCACCGATTCCGCCACCCGCGAGCAGATCGCCGCGCAGCTGGTCTGGACCCTGACCGGGCAGCAGGAAAGCCTGCCGATCCAGGCGGTCGACCTTGAGATCAACGGCAAGCCGTGGATACCGTCCAATCCTCCCTGCGGGGGCGCCGGCGGCCAGAGCCAGGGTCCCGCGCAGAAGCTGAGCATGTACAGCTGCTACAACCCGTATCCGGCCGCGGCCTCGACCAGCTTCTACTACGTCGGCAACGGGCAGGCCTGGTCACGGTGCGCCTCGGAGTCTCAGGTGACCGCGGGCTCCATCAGCTCGGTTGTCGCGGTCTTCGGCCGGACGGGTGCGGTCAAGCTCAACCAGACGTGCGGGGGCTCGGTGCAAGCCAATTCCCCGACCATGCCGCCGTCTCAGCCGCACAGCGTACCTGCCCTGTCCCGGATGGCAGTGTCGCCCGGCAGCCAGTACGCGGCGGGCATCACAGCGGACGGGAAGACCGTCGACGTGTGGGCGTCGGGCGGCACTAAACCATCCAATTCCATGACCACGTCGGGTGTCACCGCGATCAGCTGGGATCGCAGTGGCGACCTGTGGCTCGCCGAGGGCGGCAGCACCTGGGCGATCCCGCAGACCAGCAACGGCAGCAGCAACGTTCCGATCCCTAACGCCTTCGGCGGGAAGATCATCGGCCTGGGCATTGCCCCCGATGGCGTCCGGGTCGCCGCCATCGCGCAGATCGGGTCGGAACGCCTGCTTGAGCTCGCGGCCATCGATCGTGACACCCAGGCCTCCGGCCAGCGGGAAAACCCCACCACACGCACCTCGGTCGGACCGTCGTCCATCGGAGAGCCGGTCCGGCTCGGCCCTAACATCACCGATCCCCTCGCCCTGACCTGGTACGACGCCGACGACCTGCTCGTCCTCGACGGCACGAGCAACGGGAGCGTGCTGTGGGAGGTCCCAGTAGACGGGCAGCCGGCCACCAAGTTGCCTGGCGTCCTGCCCGGCGCGATATCCATCACCGCGAATGGGCCTGCGAACGTCCTAGTGGTCGGGCTGTCGGACGGCCAGATGGAGGTTTCGGCGAGCATCGAGGGGCCCTGGCAGCCGCTCGGGGCCAGCGGTCAGAACCCAGCCTTCCCGCTCCCTGTGAACCCCGTCACAGCGCAACCGTAGCCGCCTCGGCCGCCCAGGACGAGCGGTGCCAGTGATCTAGCGGTCGGCCGCGCTCACGCCCGCATCTCACGGCGAAAGGGGCCTCCGGCCGCACCGCCCTTGACGTTACGGAGTCGTTATGTTACAATTTGCGATTGGTCGCCTACAAGTCCCTCCTGACATTCACGCTCCGGCGAGCTAGCGTTCATTTATGGCACTCGCCCGGGCCCGTGGTTGCGCCGGGCGTGGCTCCCCGCTGGGGCGCCACGTCAGGCAAGCCGATGCCAGCCGCAGGCGAAACGGCCCACGTAAGGCGACTTCTCGTCGACTGATCACGGTGCGGCTTAGGAGTAAGTCCTGCCTCGCCGGGAGATACCGAGTCTCCCGGACCGGGAGAAGGGCAGTAGTGGCCACAGAGCCGCGAACCCCTCAGCAGGCGAATGTGGGGTCGAAGACCAGGTCGGCCGGGCGGGTGCCACCCACCTCACGCAGGCACTGCTCAATCGGGTCGCGCTTCGTCGGATTGGGCAAAATCGGATTGGAAGGGGGATCGAGATGGAAGTCATAGTCAGGGGACGCCACATCACCGTCCCGGCACGTTTCCGTCAGCACGCCGCCGCCAAGCTAGCCAAGCTAGAAAAGCTCGACCAGAAGGCGGTACGGATCGATGTGGAGGTCTCCGAGGAGCGTAACCCGAGGCAGTCTGATCACCGTGAGCGCGTCGAGTTGACGATACGGTCCCGCGGCCCCGCGATCAGGGCCGAGGCGGCCGCGGATGACAGGTACACCGCCCTCGACCTCGCCTTCGCCAAGCTCGAGTCCAGGCTCCGCCGAGCCGCCGACCGGCGCAAGATCAAGCACGGCGACAACAACCCCACGGTACGGGTGCCGGGCGTGCTGGCCGCCGGGGCGCCAGCGGTGGGTTCCGCGCCGCTGGCGCCCGCCTCCGCGCCGCCGCTGGTCACCCCCGCCATCAACGGCGACGGCCGGGCCGAATCCGAGGGCGGCCTCGTCCCCATCCAGATGGAGGGCGACGTCCCCATCCAGATGGAGGGCGACGGCCCGCTGGTGCTGCGCGAGAAGGTGCACGCGGCCCGGCCGATGACCATCGACCAGGCCCTGCTCGAGATGGAACTCGTAGGGCACGACTTCTACCTGTTCCATGATCGTGAGTGCGACCGCTTCAGCGTCGTCTACCGCCGTCGCGGCTACGACTACGGGGTGATCCGCCTGGTCGAGGAGTAATCCCCGGCCGTCCGGGGCCGGAATTTCCCTGGCGCAATTTCACGATGTAAGCCGGGCACGGTTTGATGGGATGGTGCCCGGCTTGCATCGTGGCCCCAGGTCGGTAAGAGTCGGATCACATGACGTTCGTGCCGATCAAGGTCAGCCTGGCTGCCTGGTGAGGCTGATGCAGGCGATGTTCCCCGAGGGAGGCAACGAAGTGAGCGCCATGAGCGACAGGGCGGTGGCTGCTGCTCGGCGGTCGGACGGCAGCAAGGGGCCTGAGCCCATCCGGGTGCTGATCGCCGATGATCATGCATTGTTCCGGCGCGGCCTGGAGATGGTCCTGGAGGAAGAGGACGACATCGATCTGGTCGGGCAGGCGAGCGACGGGACCGAGGCGGTGACCGTGGCCGGTGAGTCGCTGCCCGACGTCGTGCTCATGGACATCCGGATGCCGAAGAGCAGCGGCATCGAGGCGTGCCGGGCGACCAAGGAGGTCGCGCCGAGCGCGAAGATCGTGATGCTGACGATCAGCGACGAGGAGGAGGACCTGTTCGAGGCGATCCGGGCGGGCGCCAGCGGCTACCTGCTGAAGGACATCCCGCTAGACGAGGTGGCCGAGGCGGTCAGGGCGGTGCACGGCGGCCAGTCGCTGATCAACCCCTCGATGGCGGGCAAGCTGCTCAGCGAGTTCGCGACGCTGGCCAAACGCGACTCCGAGGAAGAGCAGGCGCAGCACGTCGCCCCGCCCAAACTGACGGACCGCGAGATGGAGGTGCTCAAGCTCGTCGCGCGCGGCATGAACAACCGGGACATCGCCAAGGAGCTTTTCATCTCGGAGAACACGGTGAAGAACCACGTCAGGAACATCCTGGAGAAGCTGCAGATCCACTCCCGGATGGAAGCCGTGATGATCGCCGTCCGGCAGAAGCTGATCGAATTCAGCTAGCGGCCGCCCCGCCATCGCCCGCGCCGGTTTGCCTGCGATTTCGGGTGCTATAACCCCCGCAACTGCTGACAAGCCGAGGGCCGCCGACTGTGCCGCTAGGTGCCGGCTAGGGCGGCTGCGAGGCGTGCGGCATGCGCGGCGGGCTCGATCTGCTCGAGGCGGACGTCGTCGCAGCCGACCCAGGTGGCTGCCTCCCGCAGGGCCTGGGCCATCGGTTCGGCCGCGGTGGCGCGTTCCAGCGAGACCTTGCGCGCGACCAGGGTCCTGCCTTCCCTGGCCGGATCGACCCGGCCCGCCAGCCGCCCGCCTGCGAGCAGGGGCATGGTGAAGTAGCCGTGTACCCGCTTGTGCTTCGGCACGTACGCCTCGAGGCTGTGCTCGAAGCCGAACATCTGCCGGGTCCGCCTGCGGTCCCAGATCAGCGAGTCGAACGGCGACAGCAGCGTGACGCGGTTCCGGCCGCGGTACCCGGCCGACGCTTCGGCCAGGGCCGCCGGATCAGCCCAGCCCCGAGAGTCCCGAAGACCCCGAGAGTCCCGAAGACCCCGAGAGTCCCGAAGACCCCGAGACGCCCGGGACCCTGGAGCCGCGCCCGCGATCGCGACCGGAATCAGGCCGGCGGCCAGCGCCGCGTCGGCCACCAGCCGCGTGTGCTGGGATTTCTCGCTGGTGAGGTAGTTCAGCCGGTGATAGTCGACCAAGTCCGCGTGGGTGACCACGCCGAGCGCCCGGGCGGTGACCCCTGCCAGGTAGGCCAGGCATTCGGGGTCGGACGGCTCCGCGCCGAGCAACTCCTCCGGCAGCACCCGCTCGGGCAGGTCGTAGACCCGCCGCCAGCCAGTCCGCCGCACGCAGATGACGTCGCCCGTATCCAGCAGCCATTCCACCGCGATCTTGACCTCTGACCAGTCCCACCAGGGGCCGCCCGCCTTGGCCCCGCCCAGCTGGGTCGCGGTCAGCGGCCCCTCGGCGCGCAGCCGGGCCAGCACCTTGTCGCAGGTTTCCTGGTGGATCTGGTGCCAGCGCACGCCCCTGGCCCGCAGCGCGCGGCGGCGGAAGGCGAAATACGGCCATTGCTCGATCGGCAGCACGCTGGCCGCGTGCGCCCAGTACTCGAAGGCGGCGGGCTTGGCGGCGTGCCAGTAGGCCTGCTCGATCTGCTGCCTGGGGACCGGACCGAGCCGCGCGTAGGCGACCAGCTCATGCGAGCGCGCCAGCACGCTGATCGTGTCCAGTTGCACGGCACCGACCTGGCGGAGCATGGCGCCAACCCCCGCCCGGGACCGGTTCCACGAATTCGCGCCCAGGAACCCCTGGGCGCGCAGTATCATCCGGCGGGCCTCATCGGGGGCAAGCGTCACCTCAGCCGCGGGAGCGTCCAGACCCATGACCGACAGCGTAACCGGCGGCTGTGACATTTCCGGGCGCCCCGGAAGGCCGGCGGAGAAGATGAGCGAGGGGGAAAGCCGGATCGTTCGGGATAAATCTATTTAGTACCAGTCGTCCAGGATGTGCGCGGTCCCGGCCATGATGCAGCCGATGACCGCGATCCCGGCGCCGGTCCAGAAAAGCCACCACTTCGGGCTGGGGACCATCGCGACCCCGCCGACGACGAAGCCGACGATGATGATCGAGACCGCCACCCAGGAGGCCGGCCGGCCGTGGTGCGCCTCGTGCCCGTACGACCCGCCCGTCTGCGCGTCAAGGCCGTGCGCTCCGGTGTTCCCCGCGGCGTCCGCCACAGTCCCCGATGCCGCCTGCTCGGTCACTCGAAGCTCCTCTCCTCGTTAAGGCTCCTACTATTCTCCCGGAAGTGCCAGACTAAGCACCAGCCGGCCCCTCTTGGCGCCGCTCACGGGGCTGCCGACCTCGCGGGTTCGCACGCGACTCGGTTTGGTGTCTCATCTCGCCTACGATGACATGTTGAGGCGGTGAACGGGAGCCGGATACGGTCACCGGCCATGATTGAGGTCAGACGATCCGCGAGGAGCGCGACGAGAAGTGCCACCCATCCTTGATAGTGTCCTTCGCGCCGGCGAAGGCAGGATCCTGCGCAAGCTGAAGCGGATCAGCGAGCAGATCAACTCCATTGAAGGCGACTTCGTCGCGATGAGCGATGCCGAGCTGCGTGGCCTGACCGATGAGTTCCGGCAGCGGTACGCGGACGGCGAGACGCTCGACGATCTGCTGCCCGAAGCCTTCGCCGCCGTGCGCGAGGCCGCCAAGCGCACCCTCGGCCAGCGGGCCTTCGACGTCCAGCTGATGGGCAGCGCGGCGCTGCACCTGGGCAACATCGCGGAGATGAGGACCGGCGAAGGCAAGACGCTCACCGGCGTGTTCCCGGCCTACCTCAACGCGATCGCAGGGCAGGGCGTCCATGTCGTCACGGTCAACGACTACCTGGCCAAGCGCGACTCCGAGTGGATGGGGCGGGTGCACCACTTCCTCGGCCTCGAGGTGGGCGTGATCCTCGCCGATATGGACCCCCCCACGCGCCGCAAGCAGTACGCCGCCGACATCACCTACGGCACCAACAACGAGTTCGGCTTCGACTACCTGCGTGACAACATGGCCTGGCAGCTCGAGGACTGCGTGCAGCGCGGCCACAACTACGCGATCGTCGACGAGGTGGACTCGATCCTGATCGACGAGGCGCGCACGCCGCTGATCATCAGCGGCCCGGCCGAGCAGAGCCCGCGCTGGTACACCGAGTTCGCCAAGATCGCCCCGCGGCTGCGCCGCGGGGAGGACGGCGAGGGCGACTACGAGGTCGACGAGAAGAAGAAGACCATCGGCATCATGGAATCGGGCGTCGAGAAGGTCGAGGACTGGCTCGGCATCGACAACCTCTACGACCCGGTCAACACGCCCCTGGTCAGCTTCCTGAACAACTCCATCAAGGCCAAGGAGCTGTACAAGAAGGACAAGGACTACGTCGTGATGAACGGCGAGATCCTGATCGTGGACGAGTTCACCGGCCGGATCCTGCACGGCAGGCGCTACAACGAGGGCATGCACCAGGCCATCGAGGCCAAGGAGGGGGTGGCGATCAAGGACGAGAACCAGACCCTCGCCACCATCACCCTGCAGAACTACTTCCGGCTTTACGACAAGCTGTCCGGCATGACCGGCACGGCCATGACCGAAGCCGCCGAGTTCCATCAGATCTACAAGCTCGGCGTGGTCCCGATCCCGACCAACAAGCCGATGATCCGCGGCGACCAGGCCGACGTCATCTACCAGACGGCCCAGGCCAAGTTCGAGGCGTGCGTCGAGGACATCGCCGAGCGAGTCCAGGCCGGGCAGCCGGTCCTGGTCGGCACCACCAGCGTGGAGAAATCCGAGATCCTGTCCCGGATGCTCAAGCGGCGCGGCGTCCCGCACGAGGTGCTGAACGCCAAGCACCACGAGCGAGAGGCCACGATCGTCGCCCAGGCCGGGCGGCGCGGCGCGGTCACCGTGGCCACCAACATGGCCGGCCGCGGCACCGACATCATGCTCGGCGGCAACCCCGAGTTCATCGCCGACGCCGAGCTGCACCAGCGCGGCCTGTCCCCGGTCGAGACACCGGAAGACTACGAGGCGGCCTGGCCGGAGGCGGTGGCGAAGGCCAAGCGCGCGGTGGCCGAGGAGCACGAGGAGGTCGTCGCGGCGGGCGGCTTGTACGTGCTCGGCACCGAGCGGCACGAGTCGCGGCGCATCGACAACCAGCTGCGCGGCCGGTCCGGACGCCAGGGCGACCCGGGCGAGAGCCGGTTCTACCTGTCGCTCGAAGATGACCTGATGCGGATGTTCAACTCCGAGCGGGTCGGGGCCATCATGGAACGGCTGAGCATCCCGCCGGACGTCCCGGTCGAGTCCAAGGTCGTGACCCGTGCCATCAGGTCCGCGCAGACCCAGGTCGAGCAGCAGAACTTCGAGATCCGCAAGGACGTGCTCAAGTACGACGACGTGCTGAACCGCCAGCGCAAGGTCATCTACGGCGAGCGCCGCCAGGTGCTCGAGGGCGCTGACCTGCACGAGCAGATCCGCGAGATGGTCGACGAGGTGACCGCCGGCTACGTCGTGGGCGCCACCGGCGAGGGCTATCCGGAGGAGTGGGATCTGGACAAGCTCTGGCGGGCCTTCCGCCAGCTGTACCCGGTCAGCATCTCCATCGACGACGTCATCGAGGAGGCGGGCGGCGACCGGGCCGGGCTCACCGGCGAGTTCATCACCGAGGCGGTGATCGCCGACGCCCAGTCCGCGTACGAGCGGCGTGAGCAGGAGTTCGGTTCGGAAGTCATGCGTGAGGTCGAACGCCGCGTGGTGCTGTCCGTGCTCGACCGGAAGTGGCGCGAGCACCTGTACGAGATGGACTACCTGCGCGAGGGCATCGGCCTGCGCGGCTACGGCCAGCGCGACCCGCTGATCGAGTATCAGCGTGAGGGCTACGACATGTTCAGCGCCATGATGGACGGGATCAAGGAAGAGTCCGTCGGGCACCTGTTCAACCTGGAAATCCAGATCCAGGAGAACCCGATCGTCGAAGAGGGCGGCGCGGCCGGTGGCATGCCGCCCGGCGCTCCGCCTGGCCCGGTCCCCGGTGCTGCCGCTCCTGGTGGTGCTGCCGCTCCTGGCGGTGGTGCTGCTGGCGGTGCCTCTCTCGGTGGTGCTGCGCCTGGCGGTGCTGCGCCTGGCGGTGCTGCGCCCGGCGGTGCTGGTGCCGGCGGTCGTGGTGCCGGCGGTCGTGGTGCCGGCGGTGGCCGGGGCGCCCAGGGCGGGACCGCGGCGCCCAGGCGGGACGGTCGGGTCAGCGGCGCCCAGGCGCCCAAGCGGGACGGCCGGGCCAGCAGCGGCGCCCATGCCCGGCAAGCCGGAACCGCGCCCGAGGGCCAATCCGCGCCCATCCCGGCCGGGCTCGCCCCGCGCCGGCCGCAGCGGCTGCAGTACTCGGCCCCGTCCGTCGACGGCGGAACGCACGTGGAGACCAGCCAGGGCCCGGCCGGGAACGACGACTTCGCCCACGTCGGGCGTAACGATCCCTGCCCCTGCGGTTCTGGCCGCAAGTTCAAGCGCTGCCACGGCGACCCCCGGATGCGCCCGGACGCCTAGCCGCGGGGCCTGCGGTGCCGCGATCGCGCGGATGCCGGATTAGCCAGTCTCGATTTCGGTGCAGAGCCATCGCGCTGGGCGGGCCGGCCGGCCAGGCGCGGGCTGACGCGCGGGCATGTGCTCGAAGCGCATGGCCAGCGCCCGCGATCGCGGGCCGAAGCTGATGATGACCGTCATCTCCACGACCGAAGCCGCGGGCTGCGACGCCACGATGCGCCGGATTCTGGGTCGCTGCTCCGAGGCGACCAACTGGGTGAGGTCACCGATCTGGGCCCGCACGCGGTCCGTCGTCCAGCCGACGGTCTGCCTCAGCGGCCGAGAGCCCGCCAGTATCTCCACGATCACCTGGGCGAATTGCCTGGGCAACACGGTGGCCTGGCCCGGTGCCGGGGATAGCGCGGCCGGCCCGGATGCTCTGGCCGGTGCGGGCGCGCGGCGACTGATGTGCGGGTTGGTCGTGGCCGCTTCGCGCGCCGCCGGGCACGCGGCACCGTGGCTCTCGCAGTCGTACGGTGGCCAGCCCGCGGGGACCGTGACGAGCCGCAGCCCAGGGGATGCGGGCGGCTCGCTTGGGCTGGGGTGGCCGGGTGGAACCAGTGGCTCGGGCGGGGTCGGGTGGCCGGGAGCGGCTAGTGGCTCGGGTGGGATGGGGTGGCCGGGAGCGGCTAGTGGCTCGGGCGGGGTGCGCTGGCCGGGGGCGGTCGGCGGGTCAGGCGTGAGGATGCTCGACGGCATGTTTCGTCTTCCAGATCCGGAGAATGCGAACGGCCGCGAACGCCCTGGCGGCCGCGTTCGCATCAGGCTCCGGCTGGACTCGTTTGTACCTCAGGCCACCGACATTTCGGCGTCCTGCCTGGTTACGGATCTTTCACGGGCTGGACAAGCGACGTTCCCCCGTTAGACGAATAAGCGTTTAAAATTGTTATTGTGATTAATGGTACGGAATTCCGGGGTGTCATCACGGACTGGGGCGGAGTGCTGACGACCCCGATCCCGACCACGGTCCAGGCCTGGATCCAGGCGGACGGCATCGACTGGGACAGCTACCGGACCGTGATGCGGGCGTGGGTCTCCGATGCCTACGACCCGAACGGCAGCCGGAACCCCATTCACGCGCTGGAGCGCGGCGAGTGCTCGGGCGCCGAGTTCGAGGAGATCCTGGCCGCTCAACTGTTCCGCGTCGACGGCGGGGCAGTCGCGGCCGAGGGGTTGCTGCAGCGCATGTTCGCGGCCAGCGCGCGGGTTCCCGCCATGTACGACATGATCCGCGCGCTGCGCGACGCCGGCCTGCGTACCGCGCTGCTGTCCAATTCCTGGGGGTGCGCCGAGTACCCGCGCGCGGACTTCCCTGGCCTGTTCGACACGGTGGTGATCTCCGGAGAGTGCGGCATGCGCAAGCCGGAGGAGGAAATCTTCCTGCACACGGCGAAGATCCTGGGCCTGGAGCCGGAGCAGTGCGTCTTCATCGATGACATCGAGGCGAACGTGGCCGCCGCCGCCGCATGCGGCATGACCGGCGTGCACCACACCGAGGCGGCGCAGACCGCGGCGGCGCTGCAGGACCTGCTCGGCGTCACGCTCGACGGTCCAGGTCCAGGTCCAGGTCCAGGTCCAGGTCCAGGGCCAGGGCCAGGTCCAGGTCCACGGCCAGGTCCAGGTCCACGGCCAGGTCCACGGCCAGGGCCAGGTCCACGGCCAGGGCCGGCCGGCCCTGGACCGGTAACCCCTGGGGCTGGCAACACGATGCGGTAACCGGCGGGCGCGATGCCGCCGATCCGGACTAGCCTGTGGGGCGTGGCGGACTATCCGCATCCGTCCAGCCAGGGTCGTTCGGCGAACATGAAGGCCAACCGGCGGACGGACACCAAGCCAGAACTGGCGCTACGGCACGCCCTGCACCGGCTGGGCTACCGTTACCGCAAGGACTACCGGCTCGATCTGGACAGCGGCAGGCGGGTCCGGCCGGACATCGCGTTCACCGCGCGGAAGGTGGCCGTCTTCGTGGACGGCTGCTTCTGGCACGCCTGCCCGGAGCACGGGTCCAAGCCGAGGGCCAACGAGTGGTACTGGGGCCCGAAGCTGATCAAGAACGTCGAACGCGACCGGGTGAACGACGCGGCGCTGATCCTGGCCGGCTGGACCGTGGTCCGGCTCTGGGAGCACGTGCCACTCGACGAGGCCGTCAGGACCGTGGTCACCGCCCTCACCGCGAGCGGCGTGGCCGACGCGCCGGGCCCGGTCAGCACACCCGGCCCGGCCGACGGGCCGCCGGAGCCGGACCACGACCAGCCCCGGAACCAACCGGGCGACGACTCGCTTAGCTGAGGCCCGGCCGACTGTGGCAGACTCTGGGGCACCATGCGCGTGTTCCTGCCTTCGACGCTTCCGGCGCTGGCCCAGGCTCTGCGAGCCGGCCAGGTCGGCCCCGGCCCGGTGACCGGGTTCACCGTAACGCCCTCGCTGCGTGAGGCGTACGCGAGCGGTGACGAGGAAGAGCTCGAGTACGTCGCGATGACCGAGGCTGCCCGCGCCTCGCTCCGGATGCTGGCACAAGATCCGGCCGCGCCGCCGCGCCGGGTGGTGCTGGCCGCCGAGATCCCAGCCGAACAGGTGAAGCTGGACGCACGAGACAAAGAGCCCGCCCGGGTGCTGATTGGCGAGGCGGTCCCCGTCAAGCGCCTGGCCTCGGCGCACGCGGACGACGCGGAGGCCGGCGCCGACGTGCGCGCCGCGGCCGACGCACTCGCCGCCGCCGACGCCGGCGACGAGGACGCCAGGTTCGCCGTGGACGGGGCAGAAGGCCACGAGCTCGGCTGGTACGCCACCCAGGAACTGCCCTACCTGGCCGAGTGACCGGCCCCAGTGACCGGCCCCAGTGACCGGCCCCAGAAACCGGCCCCAGAAACCGGCCCCAGAGACCGGCCCCAATGACCAGCCGGGATGACCAGCCCCAACCTGGCCCGCGAGGCGTGCGACGATACAGGTATCCACAACACTCGATGAACGCCAGGAGCGATCGTGATGGACGCCGTCTCCAGGATCCCTGTGCCGGTCAACGAGCCGGTCAGGCAGTACCAGCCGGGCAGCCACGAGCGGACCGTGCTGGAGAGCAAGATCAAGGAACTCGCGGGCCAGCGGGCCGAACTCACCATGACCATCGGTGGTCAGCAGCAGATGGCCGCGGGCGAGAAGATCGACGTGGTCCAGCCGCACAGCCGCCGAAGCGTGCTGGGCCAGCTGGGCAACGCGACGGACGTGGACGTGGCCGCGGCGATCTACGCGGCCAAGCAGGCGGCCCCGGGCTGGCGGGCGCTGGCCTTCGAGGACCGGGCCGCGATCTTCCTCAAGGCGGCGGAACTGCTCGCCGGCCCGTGGCGCGCCACCCTGAACGCCGCCACCATGCTGGGGCAGTCCAAGTCGCCGTTCCAGGCGGAGATCGACGCGGCCTGCGAGCTGATCGACTTCTGGCGCTACAACGTGCACTTTGCCCGGCGGATGATGAGCGAGCAGCCGGAGTCGGCGCCCGGCACCTGGAACCGGATGGAGTACCGCCCGCTCGAGGGTTTCGTGCTGGCCATCACGCCGTTCAACTTCACCTCGATCGCCGGCAACCTGCCGACCGCGCCCGCGCTGCTCGGCAACGTGGTGGTGTGGAAGCCGTCGCCGACCCAGCAGCTTTCGGCGCACTACCTGATGCGCCTGCTCGAGGCGGCCGGACTGCCACCCGGGGTGATCAACCTGGTCACCGGGGACGGGCACGCGGTGTCCCAGGTCGCGCTGACCCACCCTGACCTGGCCGGCATCCACTTCACCGGCTCCACCGCCACCTTCCAGCATCTGTGGCGCACCGTCGGCGAGAACATCGGGCGGTACCGGAACTACCCGCGGCTGGTGGGCGAGACGGGCGGCAAGGACTTCGTGATCGTGCACCCGTCGGCGGACGCCGCCAGCCTGGCCGCCACGCTGATCCGGGGCGCGTTCGAGTACCAGGGGCAGAAGTGCTCCGCGGCCTCCCGCGCCTACCTGCCCGAGTCGCTCTGGCGCCGCACCCGCGACGATTTCGTCGCTCAGGTCGGGTCGCTGACCATGGGCGACGTGGCGTCCGACCTGTCGCTGTTCATGGGCGCCGTCATCGACGCCCGGGCTTTCGCCAAGCACGCCGCCGCGCTGGACCGGGCCAGGAACACGGCATCCATCACTACCCTGGCCGGAGGCAGCGCCGATGACACCGAGGGGTTCTTCGTGCGGCCCACGGTGCTCGAGGGCTCCGACCCGGCCGACGAGATCTTCACCACCGAGTACTTCGGCCCCATCCTGGCCGTGCACGTTTACCGTGACGAGGACTACGCCGAGATGCTCGCCCAGGCCGCGGACGTCACGCCGTACGCGCTGACCGGCTCGATCCTGGCCACGGACCGCGCGGCGATCGCCCAGGCCACCGACGCGCTCAGGTACTCGGCGGGCAACTTCTACATCAACGACAAGCCCACCGGCGCGGTGGTTGGCCAGCAGCCGTTCGGCGGTGCGCGCGCGAGCGGCACGGACGACAAGGCCGGCTCGGTCTTCAACCTGATCAGGTGGGTGTCCGCCCGCGCCATCAAGGAACTCTTCGTGCCCCCGTCCGACTACCGCTACCCGCACATGGGTTGACGTAAAGCCGGTTGCGCCGGAGGTCAGGCGGTTCCCGGCGGTCCGGGGAGCCTAAGCGGGGGGCCTGCGGTGCTCAGGGACGCGACCGTAACCCCTCGCCATCGGTGGTTCGACCGAGCTGGAGTGCTCAGCCACGGCGGTGCGGCCCCCGCTCACTTCGGCTCGGCCGCTCGGCGCCGGTTGTAGAGGCGGATGGCCCAGAGGTAGGCCACGACAGCGATGCCGATGCTCCAGGCGATGGCGGCGATGGCGTGGTCGCCAATCGCGGCGCCGCTGAGCAGTCCGCGCACGGTGTCGGCGACGGGGGTGAACGGCTGGTACTCAGCGAACTGGCGCAGGCCCGCCGGCATGGTGGCCGTGGCCACGAAGCCGCTGCTGAGGAACAGCAGCAAGAACAGGATCATCGGGGTGTTGCTGGCGGTCTCGACACTCTTGGCGGCAAGCCCGAGCGCGACGGCCAGCCAGATCAGCGCGAAGGCGAACAGGACCAGTATCCCGATCGCGGCCAGCCAGTGGAGCGGTCCGGCAGCAGAGCGGAATCCGAGTCCGAAGGCGACCCCGATGAGGACGGCGATGGCTACGAGGATCTGGATCAGGCTGCCGAGTACGTGGCCGGTGAGGACCGAGGCACGGGCGATGGCCATGGTGCGGAACCGGTCGATGATCCCGCCGGTCATGTCCATGGCGACCATGATCGAGGTGCCCTGGACGGCTGAGGCCACGGTGATGAGCAACAGCCCTGGCACCACGTAGTTGAGGTAGGCGCTGCGCCCCTCGTGGGCGCCGAGCCCAGCGCCGAGCTGGCCGCCGAAGACATAGACGAACAGCAGCAAGAGCACGATGGGTATGCCGATGAGCATCACGGTCATGGACGGGTAGCGGAGCTGGTGCTTGAGGTTGCGGCGCAGCATGACCCGTGAGTCGCTGAGCGTGTAGGCGAGCGTGGTCATGACAGCGGTACTCCTTGTGGTGCGGGGTCTCCGTTGAGCTGCGCGGTGACGTGGCTGCCGGTGACGGCGAAGAACACGTCGTCGAGGTCCGGGGTATGGATCGACAGCCGTTCGACGGAGATACGGGCTTCGTGCAGCTCGTCGAGCAGGCCCCGGAGCGAGTCGACGGTGCCGTCGGCCGGGACCTGGAGGACGAGCTGGTCCTGGTCGGGTGCGGCTGCCGGAAGGAGCTCGCTCGCCGAGTGCAGCAGGCGGGGATCGGCGAAGTGGAGCCGGACGTGGCCGCCGGGAATGCGGCTCTTCAGCTCGGCGGGGGTTCCTTCGGCGACGATCCTGCCCTGGTCGAGCACCGCTATCCGGTCGGCCAGCTGGTCCGCCTCGTCGAGGTACTGGGTGGTCAGCAGGATGGTCACACCGGACATAGCCAAATCACGGATGATCTGCCACATGGTGCGACGGCTGCGCGGGTCCAAGCCGGTCGTGGGCTCGTCGAGGAAAATCACCCGGGGCTTGCCGACGAGGGTCATCGCCAGGTCGAGCCGTCGTCGCATCCCGCCTGAGTAGGTCGACAGCAGCTTGTGAGCGGCGTCGGTGAGGTCGAACTGCTCCAGCAACTCGGCCACCCGCCGCCGCCCAGCCTCGCGGCCGAGGTGGCGAAGGTCGGCCATCAGCTGCAGGTTCTCGGCGCCGGTGAGCAGGTTGTCCACGGCCGAGAACTGACCGGTGACCCCGATGACGGCCCGCACCCCGTCAGGGTCAGTGACCACGTCGTGGCCGACGATGCGCATAGATCCGGAATCGGCCGGGATCAGGGTGGACAGGATGCGGACCATCGTGGTCTTGCCGGCCCCGTTGGGGCCGAGAAGCGCCAGGATCGTCCCCTCCTCCACGGCCAGGCTCACCTTGTCGAGCACCAGATGGTCGTCGAACGACTTGCACATGTCCTGGGCCACGATCCCGCTCGCAGCGGACACGCTTGTCATGGCGTTCTCCCTCCTTGCCGTGTGGTCGGGTCGCCGGGAAGCTCGCCCGCGGCACGCAGCGCCTCCCGTTGCGCAATCCACTCCTGCTCCAGGAGCGGGAGCCGCCCGACCAGGAAATCGGAGAATGCCGCCCACTCCAGCAAGATCGCTTTCCGCTCAGGTGGCGCCTCGGCCAGCAGGCGCAGACCCTCTCGGGCGAGTTCGGCCATCTCCCGGTACTCGGAGACGTCGAAGCCCATCGCGTGGGACGACGACATGTCGATGCGTACCCGGTCCATCCGCTCGCCGGCAGCCCGGGAGCGCTGGATGAGCCCGAGGTTCTCCAACGCGTTCACGGCGCCGGCGATCGCGCTCCGGCTCGCCAGCAGGGCGTCGGCCAGCTCGCTGATGCTCTGCTCGCGCGGGTCGCACACCGCCAGATAGCCGATCAGCCGGCCCACCACCGGGGCCATCCCGAAGCGCCGGGCATACAAGCGCCCGGCGTGGTCAGCGAACGTGATCTCACCGTCACTTGGCATGCCACCTTCATACACAAAATCCTGAGATAACACAAATTTGTGTTATCTCAGCATCGCCACACAGCGCCCAGACGTCGACGGGATCGAGATGCGCCTGCACTCGACGACGCTGTACTCGTCGCTGTTCCGCTACGACGACGAGATCATGGTCAACCCGCATGCCTACGGGGAACCCGCCTTGGATGACTCCCATGGCGGGGCGTGCTGCTGCTTGTGGCGCCCCTTAACCGCCGCTTCCGCGCCGGGCTGCACTAGCCTGTACCAGAGTTGACCTGACTCCGGGTTGACCGGTCGCACGGAGGACGCCATTCACCGCCTGGTTCTGTGGAATATCGACCTGACCTTGGTTGATGTCGCCCGGGTGACGAGGGCGGCGTACGCCGAGGCGTTCCCGGCGGTAACCGGCCGGCCGCTGATCAAGCTGCCGCAGGTAGCGGGCCGGTCGGAGTCGGAGATCTTCTTCGACGCGCTCGCGGTGAACGCGGCCGACGTGAGCGCCGGCGGTTCGGCCGAAGGCCTGCTCGAGCCGTTCAGCGCGGCGCTTTTCGCCGCCCTGGAGGCCAGGCGTGACGACCTGGACCGCGACGGGCAGTTGCTGCCCGGCGCGGCCGAGGCGCTCGAGGCCGTGGCCAAGCTCGACGAAACCGTCCAGACCGTGCTCACCGGCAGCAGCAAGCCGAGCGCCATGCTGAAACTGCGCGCGTTCGGCCTGGACGGTTTCGTCGATTTCGACATCGGCGGCTACGGCTCCGAGGCCTATCCCAAGGGCACCCTGCTCCGGGTGGCCAGGCAGCGGGCGGCGACCAAGCACGGCGTTCCCTTTGGTGAGGGAGCCACCGTGTACGTGGCGGACTCGCCCCGTGACGTGGACGCGGCCAGGATCGGCGGCGCGCGGTCGCTCGCGGTGGCCAGCGGCCGGGCCAGCGCGGCCGAGCTGCGCGACGCTGGGGCCGACGCGGTGCTGCCTGACCTCACCGACACGGCCGGTCTGACCGCCCTGATCGTGCGCCTCACCGAACCGCCGCTTCGGTAAACACCGCACCCGAGGCGTAGAACACCGCACCCCAGGCGCCGATTTATCATGATCTGTGCCACAACAGGCTTCATTGGGGCCTGCCGGGCGTTGCCAGGCGCGCCAGGATGGCACGATGCTGAAGGCATGGAAGCGAGCGAGGGTGATCTGCTGAGCCGCGGTTACGGCGCGGTGCTCTGGGAGCCGGACGACAAGACGGTCCGCCAGGCCCGGGTCACCCGCTTCATGAGCTGGCTGGAGGCCCGTCACCAGCTGCACCTGGGCGGCTACGAGGCCCTCTGGCAGTGGTCGGTGTCGCAGCCCGGGGAGTTCTGGTCGGCGGTCTGGGACTACTTCGAGGTGCTCGGCGACCGGGGCGAAGGACCGGCCCTGGCCGGCGAGGTCATGCCCGACGTACGGTGGTTCGACGGTGCCACCCTGAACTACGCCCGTAACGCGCTGCGGACCGCGTGGACCGATCCCGGCCGTACGGCGATTATTTTTGATTCCGAACGAGGCCGGGCTGGGAGCCTCAGCTACGCTCAACTCGCCGCCGAGGTGGCGCGGGTGGCCCGTGGCCTGCGCTCGCTGGGGGTCGGTCGCGGCGACCGGGTGGCGGCGCTGCTGCCCAACGTGCCTGAGGCGGTCATCGGCCTGCTCGCCACCGCGAGCCTGGGCGCGATCTGGTCGTCCTGCTCGCCGGATTTCGGCGCCCGCAGCGTGATCGACAGGTTCGCCCAGATCGAGCCGAAGGTGCTCATCGCCTGCGACGGCTACCGGTACGGCGGCAAGGAGTTCTCCCGCGCCGCGATGCTCCGCGAGGTGGTGGAGGCCCTGCCCGGCCTGTCCGCGGTGGTGCTCGTCAACCTGATCTCTGCTTCCTCGGGGGGACGACCCCCCCAGACCCCCCCGCTCCTGGGGGGAAACCTTTCCCCCCAGGCCCCCTCGGCCCCCCAGGCCCCCTCGGCCCCCCTTGAATGGGGGGACCTGGGCACGGGGGGAAACCGGCGCGAGCCGGAGTTCGAGGAGGTGCCGTTCGCGCACCCGCTCTGGGTGGTCTACTCCTCGGGCACCACCGGGCTGCCGAAGCCGATCATGCACGGTCACGGCGGCATCGTCCTCGAGCATCTCAAGGCGCTCTCGTTCCATCAGGACCTGCGGCCGGGCGACGTCTTCACCTGGTACACCACGACCGGCTGGATGATGTGGAACTACCTGGCCGGGGGGCTGCTGGCCGGCCTGACGATCGTGCTGTACGACGGCAGCGCCACCTACCCGGCCACGGACCGGCTGTGGCGGCTGGCCGCCGAGCACGGCGTCAACTACCTGGGCGTCGGGGCGCCCTACCTGGTGGCCTGCATGAAGGCGGGGCTGCGCCCGGGTGAGCAAACCGACCTGTCGCGCCTGCGCGCCATCGGCTCGACCGGGTCGCCGCTGCCGCCCGAGGCGTTCGGCTGGGTGTACGAGCAGGTCAAGCCGGACCTGCTGCTCGGGTCCTTCTCGGGCGGCACCGACCTGTGCACCGGCTTCGTCGGGCCGTGCCCGCTGCTGCCGGTGCGGGCCGGGGTGATCTCCGGGCGCTGCCTGGGGGCCAGGGTGGAAGCCTACGACGAGGACGGCAAGCCGGTCACCGGCCAGGTCGGCGAACTGGTGATCACCCAGCCGATGCCGTCGATGCCGGTCGGCTTCTGGAACGATCCCGGCGATGTCCGGTACCGGGAGAGCTATTTCGACATGTACCCGGGGATCTGGCGGCACGGCGACTGGATCGAGGTGCTGCCCGACGGCGGCTGCATCATCTACGGCCGCTCCGACGCCACGCTCAACCGCGGCGGCGTCCGGATGGGCACGAGCGAGTTCTACCGCGCGGTCGAGGGCTTTGATGAGATCAGCGATAGCCTGGTCGTGGACACCGGCCGGCTCGGCGCCGAAGGGCGGCTGATCCTGTACGTGGTGCCCGCCGAAGGAGCTGAGCTCGACGATGACCTGAAGAACAGGCTCCGCGCGGTGCTCCGGGCGCAGCTGTCGCCCCGGCACGTGCCCGACGAGATCCACCAGGTCCCGGGCATACCGCGGACGCTGTCCGGTAAGAAGCTCGAGGTTCCGGTGCGTAAGATCCTGCACGGCATGGATCCGGAACGCGCGGCCGACCTGAACGCGCTGGCCGACCCGGATGTGCTCAGGTACTTCGGCAGGTTCCAGGGTTCCGGGGAAGGTGCCGATTCACCCCGGTTACGTAAAGAAACTTCTCCGTCACAATGAGGTGGCAGAGTTCTCCGGGGCCAAGGTAGACCGGGATTGAGGTAAGACGGCGGATCAGGTTGTGGACACGAAGGAGTGGACGCGATGCCGGACGGTTACACGGATGAAGCCAGGGACGCCCTGCTGGCCAAGGCGCGCGAGGCGTGGAAGGACGATCCTGCCCTAGACGCGCAGGCTCTGGGCGACGGGAGCGGCGGCGACAGCATCTCCTGCTACCTGCGCGCTTATTACCAGCGCCTCGCCACCGAGGACCTGGCTCCGCCGTCGCGGCTGGCGGCCGTGGCCGAAGCGCACGCCCGGCTCGGTGTGCGCCGGCCGCAGGGCCGGGCCCTGGTTCAGGTCCGCGAGCCTGACGACGCGCACCTGAACCCGGTAAGCCGGTCCGGGCTGGTGGTGGACATCGTCACCGACGACATGCCCTACCTCGTCGACTCGGTCACCACCGAACTGAACCGGCACGAGGCCGAGATCCTGCTGATCGTGCACCCATTGCTCCGGATACGCCGGGACGTAGCCGGCGGCCTGCGCGGGATCCTCGGGGTATGCGCGGACGACGACCCGGCCGCCACGGCGGACGAGCAGACCGAGGCCTGGATCCACGTCGAACTGGGCCCGCCCCGGGACCGGGTCACGGCCGAGGCGCTTGCCGCCGACCTGCGGCACGTGCTGGACGACGTGCGGGTGGCCGCCGAGGACCAGCTGAGGATGGGCGTGGTGGCCCGTCGCCTGGCCGACGACCTCGGCGGGGAACCAGGCAGCGAAGAGGCCGAGTACGGCGACCTGCTGCGCTGGCTGAGCGGCGGTAACTTCCTTTTCCTCGGTTACCGCGAATACGACCTGCTACCTGCCGAGGACGGTGCCGCCCTGCGGGCCGTGCCGGGAACCGGGCTCGGCATCCTCCGTCATAACCGGCCAGGCCGGGATGCGGTGCGCAAGCTGTCGAGCCAGGTGGCCAGGAGGGCGCAGGACCCGGACGAACGGCTGGTCCTGGCCAAGGCGAACTCCAGGTCCACCGTCTACCGGGCCAACTACCTGGACTACGTCTCGGTGAAGAAGCACGGCGCAGACGGCACGGTCACCGGGGAACTCCGGTTCGTCGGCCTGTACACGCACGCGGCGCACACCGCGCCCATCACCGGCATTCCCGTGCTCAGGAGCAAGCTGGCCCACGTCCTGGCAACAGCCGGGCTCCCGCCGGACAGCCACGACGGGAAGGACCTCGTCGAGATACTCGAGGATTTCCCGCGCGAGGAGCTGTTCGAGATCTCGGCGGACGAGCTCACCCCGATCGCCCTCGGCGTGCTGCGGCTGAGCGAGCGCAAGCAGACCCGGCTGTTCATGCGCCGGGACCGGTACGGGCGGTACATGTCCTGCCTGGTGTACCTGCCGCGGGACCGGTACACCACCCGGGTCAGGCTGCGCGCGCAGGGCATATTGCGGGAGGCGCTGCACGGGGCCTCGGTGGACTACAGCGCCACCGTCGGCGACTCGGCCCTGGCCCGCCTGTACGTGGTGGTCAGGGCGGAGCGGGGCCAGTCCGTGCCGCGGGTGGACGCGGTCGCCCTGGAGCGGAAGCTGGCGGCGGCGGTCAGGTCGTGGGACGAGGACCTCGCCGTCGAGGCGATCCGGGTGCTCGGCGAGGAGCGGGCCAGCACGCTGGCCGCCCGGCTGGGCGCGAGCATCCCCGAGACGTACAAGGCGGACGTCACCGCCGCGGACGCCGTCGACGACCTTCTCACGATGCTCGAGCTGCGCGAGTCGGGGAAGGAATTCGCGGTGCGGCTGGTGGAGCACCCGGGGCGGTGGACGCTGGTGGTGTACCGGTCGGGCACGCCGATCACGCTGTCCGAGGTGCTGCCCCAGCTGCAGCACATGGGGCTCGAAGTCGTCGACGAGCATCCGTACCACTTCCGCGGGAACTCCAGCGTCGGCTCGTTCTGGACCTACGAGTTCGGCCTGCGGCCGCCGGCCGCCGCCGCCTCCGGCGGCCTGCGGCAGATCTTCGAGGACGCGCTGACCGCGCTGTGGAACGGCCGGACCGAGGACGACGGGTTTAACGCGCTGGTGGTGACGGCGGGCCTGACCTGGCGCGAGGTAACCCTGCTGCGCGCCTGCGCGAAATACCTGCGCCAGGCCGGGATGCGGTTCAGCGAGGACTACGTGCAGCGGGTCCTGCGGTCGAACGGGGCGATCACCCGGCTGCTGATCCGGCTGTTCGAGTCCAGGTTCGACCCGGCCAGGCAGAACGGCGCCGGCGAACGCTGCGAGGCCATCACCGAGGAGCTCCGCGGCCAGCTCGACGAGGTGGTCAGCCTCGACCATGACCGGATCCTCCGGTCCTACCTGGCGGTGATCGACGCGACCCTGCGGACCAACTACTACAAGCCGGGGGAGTCTGCCAGGGGGGGCCGGGGGGATGGGTTCCCCCCGGGGGCGAGCAGAGACGTCCCCCCGGAGTATCTCGTGCTCAAGCTCGACCCGGGCAGCGTGCCCGGGCTCACCTCACCGCGGCCCAAGTTCGAGATCTTCGTCCACTCGCCCCGGCTGGAAGCGGTGCACCTGCGCTTCGGCCGGGTGGCGCGCGGCGGGCTGCGCTGGTCGGACCGGCTCGAGGACTTCCGCACCGAGGTGCTCGGCCTGGTCAAGGCGCAGGAGGTCAAGAACGCGGTCATCGTCCCTTCCGGGGCCAAGGGCGGCTTCGTGTGCAAGCGCCTGCCCGACCCTTCCGACCGCGAGGCCTACCAGGCCGAGGTGCTGGCCTGCTACCAGACGTTCATCGCGGCGATGCTCGACGTGACCGACAACATCGAGGCCGACAAGGTGGTGCCGCCGCCTGGTGTGGTCCGCCGGGACGGCGACGATCCGTACCTGGTGGTGGCGGCCGACAAGGGCACCGCGACGTTCTCCGACACGGCCAACGAGATCGCCGCCAGGTACGGCTTCTGGCTCGGCGACGCGTTCGCCTCGGGCGGGTCCGAAGGCTACGACCACAAGAAGATGGGCATCACCGCGCGAGGCGCGTGGGAGTCGGTGAAATGGCACTTCGCGGCGCTCGGGCTGAACCCGGACACCGATGACTTCACCGTGGTCGGCGTGGGCGACATGTCCGGCGACGTGTTCGGCAACGGCATGCTGCTTTCCCCGCACATCCGGCTAATCGCGGCCTTCGACCACCGGCACGTGTTCATCGATCCGGATCCCTACCCGGAGGCCAGCTTCGCCGAGCGCGCCCGCCTGTTCGCGCTGCCCAGGTCCTCGTGGGCGGACTACGACCGGGCGCTGATCTCGCCGGGCGGAGGGGTCTGGCCGCGCAGCATCAAGTCGGTGCCGGTGTCACCGCAGGCGCGCACCGCCCTCGGCATCGACGCCACGGTCACCGCGCTGTCCCCGGACGAGCTGATCTCCGCCATCCTGGCCGCCCCCGTCGACCTGCTCTGGAACGGCGGGATCGGCACCTACGTGAAGGCCGGCTCCGAGTCGAACGCCGACGTCGGGGACCGGTCCAACGACGCGGTCCGGATCAACGCCACCCGGCTGCGCGCCCGTGTCGTCGGTGAAGGCGGCAACCTCGGCTTCACCCAGGCGGCCCGGGTCGAGTACTCACTCGGCGGCGGGCTGATGAACACCGACTTCATCGACAACTCGGCCGGGGTCGACACCTCCGACCACGAGGTCAACATCAAGATCCTGCTCGCCGACGCGATCCGGGACGGAGCCATCCCGGCGGCTGGCCGGCATCAGCTGCTGAACGAGATGACCGACGAGGTGGCCGCCCTCGTGCTCCGGCACAACTACCGGCAGAACATGGCGCTGGCCGTGGCCAGGTCCCAGGCTTCTTCCCTGCTGCACGTGCACGCGCGGTACCTGCGCAAGCTGATCAGGGACAAGCGGCTCAACACCGAACGGGACGTGCTGCCCGACGAGCGGGAGATCGCCGAGCGCCGGTCCTCGGGTCACGGCCTGACCAACCCCGAGCTCGCCCTGTTGCTCGCGCACACCAAGATCGCGGCGGGCGAGGACGTGCTCACCTCGAGCCTGCCCGACGACCCGTACCTGCGCCGCGTGCTCGACGGCTACTTCCCCGCCCCGCTGCAGGCCAGGTTCACCGACCGGATGGAGGCCCATCCGCTCCGCCGGGAGATCGTCACCACCTCGGCGGTCAACGAGATGATCGACACCTCGGGGACCACGTTCCTGTTCCGGCTGATCGAGGAGACCGGCGCGTCAGTGCCCGACCTCACCCGGGCCTGGCTGGTCGCCCGCGAGGTATTCGACATGCCGGCCTTCTGGCGCCAGGTGGAAAGCCTGGAAGGCCAGGTCGGCATCGAGGCTCAGATCACGTTGCTCCTGGAGGGGCGCAAGCTGACCGAGCGCGCGGTCCGGTGGCTGCTGCACAATCGCCGGCCGCCGTTCGACATCCAGGCGACCGTGGGCTTCCTGGCCGATGGCGTGCGGACGGTCCGTTCGGGCCTGCCAAAACTGCTCACCGGCCGGGACCTGTCCGGTTTCGAGGACCGCCGGAACTCCTACCTTGACCTGGGCGTGCCACTCGACCTGGCCGAGCGGGTCGCGGCCATGGTGCCGACGTACTCCGCCTTCGACATCGTGCAGGTCGCCGCCTCCGCCAGGCGGGGGATCGAGGAGACCGCCGAGGTCTACTTCGACCTGGCCGACCGGCTGCAGATCACCCGGCTGCGGGACCGCATCACCGCGCTGCCGCGGGAGGACCGCTGGTCCACGATGGCCCGGTCCGCGCTGCGCGACGACCTGTACGCCTCGCACGCCTCGCTCACGCAGGATGTGCTCGGGGTCAGCGGACCCGAGGTGCCGCGGTCCCCCGAGGAGCGGCTCGCCGCGTGGGTGTCGCGCAACGAGGCCGCGCGGGCGATGGCCGCCCAGACCCTCGGCGAGATCTGGGAGAGCGAGCGCTTCACGTTCACCACCTTGTCGGTGGCGCTGCGGGCCGTCCGTACCCTGGTGGCCGCCAGTTCGCTGCCCGTGTAATCAGGGGGGCTCCATAATCAGGGGGACTCCATAATCAGGGGGGGCGACCCCCCTAACCCCCCCGATTCTGGGGGGAAACCGTTTCCCCCAGACCCCCTCGGCCCCCCTTCGGGGGGTAGTGCCGGCCCTGCGGGGCCGGTGGGCCGGCGGGCGGGGCCTGCGGGCCGGCGGGCGGGCCCTGCGGGCCGGCGCTCAGACCCTGTGGGCCCGACCCCCTGTGCCTCAGTAGGCGTGGCCGTAGGTGGGGGCGCCTTGGGCGGCTATGACTTGGAGCTTGGCGTTGTGGGCGGTGGCCGGCGGGTCGATCGCGGCGAACTCGTAGGTCCAGTTGGCGTACACCGCGTGGTAGCCGACCTCGGTGGGCGCGGCGAGTAGCGGGGTGAAGGCGGGGGGCACCGGGATGGGAGACCCGGCCGCCAGGTTGGGGTGCTCGTTGCTGGTGTTCAGGTACATCCCGTAGAGCACGAGGGCTCCGCCGCCGGTCAGCCGCAGTTCGAACTGCGGGAAGGCCGCGCCCTGCAGCAGCCACTGGTACTGCAGGCCCCGGGCCTGCGCCGCGGCTGCCTCGGCGGCCTGCGCCGCGTAGAGCCCGGTCGTCTGCGGCCCGTCGCTGACCACCGCCGCGGCCGGGCTGGCCGGCCCGTCGTCCACCACGGCCGCCTGGGTCGCCCCTACCACGTCCGGGCGTATCAGCAGGCTGGGGTCGGTGGTGGTCACGTCTACGGCGTAGCCGTCGCTGTCGCGGGCGATGGCCGGCAGTGGCCGGCCAAGCACGGCCGTGCCGCTCAGCGTCCAGGGCAGACTGTTCTTGGCCTTGGCGAATACCATGAGCGTGCTGACCGCGGGGCCCAGCCGGCCGCCGGTGTCGGTTCTCCTCGGCACCGCCACCAGGAACCACTCCGGGTAGGTGTCCAGCGACGGAACGTAGAACGTCGCCTTGCCGTACCGATACCTCGGGACCGGCGTGCCCGCCGAGGCCAGGGCCGTGTACTGGCCCTTCACCTGAGCCCACTGCGCGGCCGTGACGATCGAAAGTGCTTGCGTCGTGTTGCCCGCGGCTGCGGCCGCGTCGCTGGCCGTCAGGTACGAGCCGTAGATGGCCTCCGCCGCGGCCAGGGAAACGCTGTGGCTGGCGTGGGTGACCGCGTCCGCGGGCATGGCCGGGGCGCAGCCCTGCACCCCTAGCAGCGTAACCGCAGCTAGCGCTACTGACCCGATCGCGATACCCGCCCAGGTCCGTCGCCTTCGGTGTGTCACGCTAAGGCAGAATACCGGGTTTGGGCCCCGGGTTTCGCGCGCCGGGTAGGGATGCGGGCTCCGCCTCCGCCACTCGCGTAGGCTAACCGGCATGGCAGGTACCGATCCCGCTGATGAGATCGCGGCACTGACCTCGACGCTCGACAGCATAGAGGCGGTGCTCGATCCTGGCGAAATGCAGAGGGAAGCGGCCGATTTGCGCGAACAGGCCGCCGATCCTGGGCTCTGGGCGGACCAGGATCGTGCGCAGAAGGTGCACAGGCGCCTTTCCTACCTGGAAGCAGAGCTAGCCAGGCTGGCCAGCCTGCGTCAGCGCCTGGAGGACACCCAGGTGCTGTTCGACCTGGCCGAGGGCGAGAGCGACGAGCCCACCCGCATCGAGGCAGCGGGCGAGCTGGCCGCGCTCCGCACCGAGATCGACCAGCTCGAGGTCCGTACCCTGCTGAACGGCGAATACGACGCCAGGGAAGCCCTGATCTCGATCAACGCGCAGGCGGGCGGCGCGGACGCCGCCGACTTCGCGGAGAACCTGATGCGGATGTACCTGCGCTGGGCGGAGCGGCACAAGTTCCCGACCGAGGTGTACGACACCTCGTACGCGGAAGAGGCGGGGATCAAGTCCACCACGTTCGCGGTGAACGCACCCTATGCCTACGGAACGCTTCGCGGCGAGCACGGTACGCACCGGATGGTCCGGATCTCCAAGTACGACAACCAGGGGCGCAGGCAGACTTCATTCGCCGGCGTGGACGTGATGCCGGTGGTGGAGCAGACCGATCACATCGACATCAGCGAGGACGAGATCAGGGTGGACGTGTTCCGCTCCAGCGGCCCGGGCGGCCAGGGCGTGAACACGACCGACTCGGCGGTCCGCATCACCCACCTGCCTACCGGGATCGTGGTCTCCTGCCAGAACGAGCGCAGCCAGATCCAGAACCGCGCGTCGGCGATGGCGGTCCTGCAGGCCAAGCTGCTTGAGCGGCGTCGGCAGGAGGAGGCCCAGGAGATGGCCGCGCTGCGCGGCGACGGCGGCCGCGCGTGGGGAACCCAGATTCGCAATTACGTCCTCTACCCGTACCAGAACGTCAAGGACGTTCGGACGGGGATGGAGACAGGGAACGCCGTGGCGGTGCTGGACGGGGAGATTGACGAGTTCATCGACGCCGAGATCCGCTGGATGCGCCAGGCCGGCCGGTAGGCGTGGGCCAGCCTTTGCTTACCCGGCGAGGTGCATGGCCAGCAGCAGCAGGACGCTCAGCACCAAGATGGCCGCGATGATCAGCTGCGGGCTTGCGCTTGAGTGGTGGTGAACGTGGTCTCGA
>Ga0208565_1000094_pt1 | contig 73492 bp, 63 predicted proteins | sample Sb_taG_7_FD_187706 | JGI IMG/M metagenome (GOLD analysis project Ga0208565, IMG submission 187706) | Peat soil microbial communities from Weissenstadt, Germany - Sb_50d_2_FS metaG (SPAdes) (version 2) | ecosystem: Environmental > Terrestrial > Soil > Wetlands > Peat | place: Germany... | reverse complement strand
GGCATCTTCCAGCTCACCCACGCCTACCGCCTCGTGCGCCTGCTGCATGATCGCGGTCACCAGGCCGGCATCCACGCGGTCCGCGTACCTGTACCCGGCCAGGAACCGCACGTTGGCCAGCAGCACGGGCACCTCCCCCGACCAGATCTCGTGCCGCCATCCCCGGGCGGTGAATACCTCCCCGGCCCAGCCAAGCGCGTCAGCCACCTTCGGGACCGCCAGCTGATCGGCAGGCTTGACGTTGACCACGCGCACGCCGCCGTCACGTCCGATGAGCAGGAAGTCCGGGACATGCCGCCGCGTCCGCCCCTGGAACGGCGCCGCGACCAGGAACGGCTGCGCCGCGATCGCCGTCACCTGAGAGTCGAAATCGGCTAGCAGCAGCCGCGCCAGCTCAAGCCGGCTCTCATAGACGACGTGCCCGCCGGTCGTTGCCGACCAGCACCAGCCCGAATAGTGGGCCTGGCCCTGCCGCCACCGGAACACCCGCCACGGCCGCCCGGCCGCCAGCATCTCCGCGGGAACCAGCGCCAGGTCAGCCGTCGACTCCTTCCCTGCGGCATCCCTGAAGCTCACCGCTGTATGGCCCGCCATCCAGCCTCCTCGCACGTTGCGTGCAGGGGAGGCAACGCTACGGCAGGAAGCTGGTCAAACCCGGCAACGCCGCGCCGCAGAACATCTTCACCGGACCCCTACAGGGCTGTCGCTTTCCCGCTGGATCTGGAAGAAGGGCGACTTCAGGACGAAGCGCGCCGCCAGCATCAGGGCCAGCCCGACTCCGATGACACCGGCCAGTGACCAGAGCTGCGCTGCGGGCGCTGCCTGCATCGACCTGACCACCACCCAGCCGAGGAATCCGGCCGCGGCCAGCGGGAGCACGCCGAGGACGACCGCGTCCCATGGCCGACTGAAGACGCGGCGCCGGTAGTAGACGATGGCCGCCAGGGCGGTCAGGATATAGAACGCGGCGTACAGCAGGCCGGTCACGTTGATCACGTCGTTGAAGGCGTTCTGCACCGACGAGGTCAGCAGGTAGAGCCAGGTCAGCCCGAGCAGGATCAGGCCAGCGACCAGACTGGCCGCAACCGGCGTGGCAAACCGGGGAGAGACGTTGGCGAGGAACTCGGGCAGCACCCGGCGGCTCGCCATCCCGTAGACGATCCGCGCGGTCAGCACGATGCCGGTGCCGGTCGCGGCGATCACCGACAGCGCCAGGGCGAGCGCCATCACCTTCGCCCCGCCGCCGCCGCCAAGCACACCGGCGACGTACACGAGCGCGGCCGGCCCATTGGCCTGCAGCCTGGCCGGCGATACCACTCCCTGCAGGCCCAGCTGCGAAAGCGTGTAGATGATCGCGACGAGTACGACCGCCAGGATCGCGGCCCGGCCCGGATTGCTGCGCCGGTGCCTGACTTCCTCGTTGACGTAAATGGTGCCGTCCCAGCCGGTGTAGATAAACACGGCAAGCAGGAACCCGGCCGCCAGGCTGCCGTGCCCGCCGATCCCGCTCAGGCTGAACCAGCCGCTGGACATCGGGAAGGTGCCCGGATGGTGGCCGAGCACAGCCACCAGGCCAGCTATCGCGAAACCGATCAGGATCAGGTACTCGGCCAGGCCCATGCCGACCTGAGTGCGCGCGGTAATCCGGATGCCGACCACCGCGATCACCAGCATCGCCAGGCCAACTGCGGTCGCGATCGCCAGATCCGGCCAGGTGCTTGCGGAACTGGCGCCGAACACGGCGAGCACCGAAGGCCCGATCACCACGACCGGGCTGAGCGTCCCGATCAGCGTGCCGGCCACCATCAGCCATCCGGTCAGGAAACCGAGATACGGGCTCATCGCGCGGCCGACCCACTCGAAGGACGCGCCGCAGTTCGCGCTCCACAGGTTCAGCCGCCGGTAGGCGTTGGCGATGATCAGCATCGGAATCGCGGTCAGGACCAGGACCAGCCCGCCGGCATAGGCGGTGGCCGCGGCTAATGCCGCCAGGGTCAGCCCGACCGACACCGCAGGCCCGGACGTGGCCATCCCGATCACCGTGTCCTGCGCCACCCCGATCGCGTCGGGCTCGAGCCTCGTCGCTGGCACCGGGACGGTTCCCGATAAGGCGGTTAACGAGGGCTGATCCGTCATCTTGCGCTCCTTCGACTCTAGTAGTCGTGCTCTAGATGCTCTCATAGCAATGTGGCGTTAACGTACCATGCCGCTTGGAGTGGCTGGTGCGGCGTGGCTGGTGCGGCGTGCCGGATGTCCCGCACGCTCGATTTCCGGCTGGCCCGTGCGGTCCGCAACGGGCAGCGGAACCCGACCCGCTCAGGCGTCTAGCTGGCCGACTAGCTCAGCCCGCGGGGAAGCTGGCGGACGGTGACCGAGCCGAGCCGCAGATCGCGGACCAGCTGGCCGATCACGGCCTCGCCGTCGATCGCGCCGCAGCTGAACAGGTCGATCGCGATCAGGTGCTCTTCCGGCCAGGTGTGAATGCTCAGGTGCGACTCGGCCAGAATCAGCACCAGCGTGATCGCGCCGTTGGGGAAGATCACGTGCGACGCGTCGAGCACGTGCCCGGCACCGGCGTCAACGGCCGCGACCGCCACCGCGGTCAGCCCGGCCAGATCGTGCACCGGCGAATCAGCGGCGCTGGTCGCGTCGACGGCGTACAGCACCTTCGGCGAGACGGCCTCTTGGCGCCGCAGCTCGGTGTACCTGCTCGCCGGTTCCATGCCGGGCATGATGTGGGAGGATACCGCAGGGCTGGCCAGCCAGCCGGACGCGGCCGACCCGCTCCGGCGGCGGCGGCCGGAATCGATGAATCAGCTGATGGATATTGACGCAATCGCCGCCGAGGTCGCGGTCGCTGTGGGTCTGGCCGAGGGTGCCTCTGGTGTCCGTGACATCCTGCGCGTGATCGCCCGCGGCGAGCCAATCGCGACCAGCCAGATCAGCAGGCAAGCAGAGCTTCCTGTCCCGCTGGTCACCGCCGTCTGCGGCGAGCTGCGCACGCGCGCCGTGGTCGACCGGTCTCGGCCGGTCCGGCTGACCGAGCAGGCCCGGGCGGCACTCGGCTCGGCCGGCCTCAAACTCGACCCGGGGTGTGACTGCTGCGGCGGTCTGGGCCTGCGCATCCCGGCCGAGCTCGGCGGGCTCAGCAGCGAGCTTGACCAGGTCGCGGCCGGCGCCCCGGCCGCACGGCTGGAGCTTGACCAGACTCATTGCACGATCGAAACGAAAATCCACCGGGTACTGCGGATGCAGCAGGCCGGTGCGCTCGACGGCAAGCGGATCGTCCTGCTCGGCGATGACGATCTCATCGCGGTGACCATCGCCAGGTTCGCGCGGCTGACCGGCGGCGCGACCGCGATCCGCCGGCTTACCGTGATCGACGCCGACCCGGCGGTGCTGACCTGGACTGCCGAGCAGACCGCCGACGTGGGCATCACGGTCGATCTGGTCGAGCATGACCTGCGCCAGCCGCTGCCGCCGGACCTGCGAAACGCATTCGATGTTGCCTGCACCGACCCGCCGTACACGGTGCCAGGAGCCGAGCTGTTCCTGTCCCGCTCGGTCTCCGCCCTTGAACCACGTCCAGGTCAGCATGTGTTCTTCAGCTTCGGCGCCCGGCGGCCCGATGAGACGCTGCGCACGCAGCAGCTGATCGCCGGGCTGGGCCTGGTGATCCGGTCGCTGACACCGAACTTCAACACCTATCTCGGTGCCGGGATCCTGGCCGGAACCAGCCATCTCTATCACCTGCGCAGCACCGCGGCCGTGGCCCCGCTGATCAGCGGCGAGTACGTTGGCCCGTTGTATACGGCCGATACCAGAACGGACCAGAGCCGACCGTACCGGTGCGCCGGCTGCGGCGCGGTGTACCAGGTGGGCAGGACCGGATCCGATCAGCAGGCCGCGCGGTGGCCCCAGATCGCCGACCTGCAGGCAGCCGGCTGCCCGGCCTGCGGCGGGGTCACCTTCCGTCCGTTGCCAAGGCAGCAGCGGTGAGCGGCGAACCCGCGACCACTGGCGACGCCGCGGTACCCGGCGACGCGGCGCCGGCGGCCAGCGACGGGCCGATCAGGCCGCACGCCGCCGGGCGCGGTTATCTGGTTCGCGACGCGCGGCCGGAGGATCTGGACGTGATCGCCGGCTTCGAGGTCGACATCGCGGTGGTGTCGTTCGGTTCTGAGGCGATCACCGATCCGCAGCTGCACCGGCGGCGGGTGGCCGGCGCGCTCGGCAAGCCAGGGGAGATCACCCTGGTCGCCGTGGCGGCCGGGGCGCCTGACATCGCGCTCGGCTGGGCCTGGCTGACCGCCCGCACGAACTCGCTGACCGGCGCCAGGTACGGTAACTTCCGGTCGCTCGCGGTCGCCGAGGTGGACGACCGCGGCCTGATCGGCGAGCTGCTGATGACCGCGATCCTGGCGGCTGCCGAGGAAGCGCGGTTCACCCAGCTGACCGGCAAGGTGCATGCGGCCAACCTCGGCATGCGGGCGCTTTACCGGGCCTTCGGATTCACCGCGACGCACATCACGATGGAGAAGCGGATCGAGATCGGGCAGGACCCAGGGCCGTGATCAAGTGCGTGGTCTGGGACATCGACAACACCCTGCTTGACGGCGTGTACCTGGAGTCGGGCCAGCGGCTGCCTGCGGCGGACCCGGCGATGACCGGCGTGCTGGCCGAGCTGGCCCGCCGGGGCTTGCTGCACGCGCTCGCCAGCCGGAATCCGCCGACCGCCGCCGGCTATGTCGAACAGCTAACCGGGCACCGGTTCGCTGCCGCCCAGTGCGGCTGGGGCAGCAAGTCGGCCGCGATCAGGCGGATCATCGCCGAACTCGGGGTGGCTGCCGATGCCGTCGCCTTCGTCGACGACGACGCGCTGGAACGGGCCGAGGTCTCATTCGCCCTGCCGCAGGTCATGGTCCTGGCTCCCGAGGACATGGCCGAGGCCGTGAGCTGGCCTGCGTTCAGCCCGCCAGTGCTCACCGAGGAGGCCCGCCGCCGGGGGGAGCTATACCTGACCCGGCGACTGCGACAGGAAGAGGCGAAGGCGTTCGGCGGGTCCCGCGACGACTTCCTGCGCTACTGCCAGACCCGGGTGGTGATCGCGGCGGCCGGTACCGCCGATCTGCCCAGGCTGCACGAACTCTCGGTCCGCACCCATCAGTTCAACTCCGCAGTCGCACCGGTCAGCGAGGATGCGCTTGCCGAGCTGCTCGCTGCGGCCGACCACCGGGTGATGACGGTTCGGCTCGCCGACCGGTATGGCGATGACGGCCTGGTCGGCGGCTGCGTCATCAGCACCGGCCGCGCGACGGCTGGAGCGGTCGAGCCCGGCCGGTGCTGGGATGTGCCGCTGCTGATGATGTCGTGCCGCGCGCTGGGCCGCGGCGTCATCGACGCGCTGCTGGCCTGGCTCTGCCGCGCCGCCAGGCGGGCCGGTGCCGACCTGGTCACAGTGCCCTGCGTGGTGAACTCGCGCAATGTGCCGCTGCGGATCGCGCTCGCCGGCGCGGGCTTCCGGGCCGAGACCGCCGCCGCAGGCACGGCCGCTGTAACCACCACCGCGGCCGATCCGGGCGGGCTGGCCGATCCGGGCGGGCTGGCCGACCCGGCCGGATCCGGGCCGGTCAAGGTGGCTGTCTACGCGCGACGGCTGGATGAGCCGCTGCCCGACCTGCCGGACTGGGTAACGGCGAGCGGGCCATGACCGACCTGGCTCTCGTCGGCGATCAACTCAGGGAGATCCTCGCCGAGCTGACCGGAGATCACGGAATGCTCACCGTTCCCGGTGAGACGGCCCTGCTGCGCGACGGCATCGGCCTGGACTCACTCGGCGGCACCATCTTGCTGACCGAGGTGCGCCGCCGCTTCGGGGTAGACGTGGCCGACGAGGACCTGAACCTGGACAGCCTGGCCACGCTCGGCACGCTGGCCGCCTTCATCGCCGCCAGGACGGACCGGCGAATCTAACAACCAGTGATCACCTCGGACCGGAGTAGCACATGATCCTTGACGCCCTTGGGGTTCCGATCGTGCTCGCCCCGCTGGCAGGCGGACCATCAACACCGCAGCTGGCAGCTGCCGTCAGCAACGCCGGTGGCCTGGGCTTCCTGGCCGCCGGCTACCTCACAAGCACCGCGCTGCGGGAGCGGGTGGCGCGAACCCGCGAACTGACCAACTCGCCGATCGGTGTCAACGTCTTCGTTCCAGGCCCACAGGCCGCCTCCGGGCCAGTAGCGACGTATGCGGCCACACTCGCCGATGATGCTCGCGCGGCCGGCGTGCACCTTGGGAGCCCGCGATTCGACGACGACGACTGGGCAGCGAAGATCGGCTTGCTGACCGCGGCCCCGGTGGCCGTGGTGTCCTTCACTTTCGGCTGCCCTGACCGTGACCTGATCGACCGTCTGCAGCAGGCCGGCAGCGAGGTGTGGGTCACCGTCACCGGATCCGCCGAAGCACTGCACGCGGCGAGCACGGGGGCGGATGTGCTTGTCGTGCAGGGGACGGAGGCTGGCGGGCACCGGGGTAGCTTCCGCGACGATCCCGCGCAGGACAGCACCGACGGCATCGGGCTGCTGGCGCTGCTGCAGCTCGCCCGAGCCCGGGTCAGCCTCCCGCTGGTAGCAGCCGGCGGCATCATGACCGGCGCTGGTATCGCCGCTGTGCTGGCCGCCGGAGCGCAGGCGGCGCAGCTCGGCACCGCGTTCCTGCGCTGCCCGGAGGCCGGGACGGCCGATGTGTACCGCCGCGCGCTGGCCGGACCGGCGCCTACCGCCATGACCCGTGCATTCACCGGGCGGCTTGCCCGCGGCATCCGTAACCGGTTTCTCGACCACCACAGCGCGGCCGCTCCGGCCGCTTACCCAGACGTCCATCACCTGACCTCGCCGTTGCGCCAGGCCGGCCGCGACGCAGGCGATCCTGATCTGATCAACCTCTGGGCCGGGCAGGCGCACGAACTCGGTCGCGAGCTGCCGGCCGGCGATCTGGTCCGCCTGCTGGCGGCCGAGGCGCGGGTGGCCGCGCACGAGGCGCTGCGGCTGGCCGGTACGCGCACCGAGCAGGCCGACCCGTCGTGAGGGGACACCGCCGCCGCGTGCGGGGACACCGCCGGCGGCGCCCGGCGCCTGGACTGCGAGCCAGCGCTGCTGCGACGATGGGTGCCCGAACGCGGCCGGCCTGCGGCCGCCAGGCAGGAAGCGGTCACCGATGTCACTGGAAGTCAAGCGGTTGCACCTGGCTCGGCTGCGAGGTCCCGACGGCCTGGAGTGGCCGGTCCACGGCTTCGTTGTCACGCACCCCGGTGGCGCGGTGCTGGTGGACACCGGCGTCGGCGGACCCGCGGAGCTGCTCAACGACTGGCGGGTGGTCAACCGCTCGGTCGCTGACGCGCTTGCCGACCTGAACATGACCCCGGCCGACATCGGCCTGGTGATCAACACTCACCTGCATTTCGACCATTGCGGCCAGAACGCCGTCTTCAAGCACGCAGCCTGCTATGTCCAGCGAGCGGAGCTGAGCCGGGCGAAGCGCGAGTCAGCTGAGCTGTACGACTGGTTCGATTTCATGAACGCACGGTTCGAACTGCTCGACGGGGACACCGAAGTGCTGCCCGGGCTTACCGTGATCACCACCCCCGGACACACCGTGGGCCACCAGTGCGTGCTCGTTCAGTCCGGTGACGAGTCCGACCTGCTGATCGGGGATGCGGCATACACACCACGGCAGTACGCCGATCCGGCCAGCGAGAAGCTGCCGCCCGGTCAGGCCAGCGATCGGCAAGCCTGGCAGGGTTCGCTGCTGCGGATCAGGACCCTGAGCCCGGAGCGAGTGCACTTCTGCCACCATACCGACGTGGTTCACGGCTGACCTGGCAAGGTAAGGAGGCCTGATCCGGAGCATGCGGTACGACCAGGATGTGCTCGCGGCTGGACGCCGACCTCCGGGGCAAGGCCAGGTTCCGCGGGTAACCGCGGAGCCAGGCCTGGTGGTCGAGGACGCGGCCGGTGACTTCTGCGGTGCCGTGGTCGGCTGGGAGAAGGACGCCGTCACGCTGGAAGATCGGCACGGCAGGCAGCGGGTGTTCCCGCTGCGGCCGGCCGCCTTCCTGCTCGACGGCAAGCCGGTCACCCTGGTCAGGCCAGGCAGCGCCGCCGGGTCAGGCAGCGCCGCCGGGTCAGGCAGCGCCGCCGGGTCAGGCAGCGCCGCCGGGTCAGGCAGCGCCGTCAGGCCCGGTGCACCTGGCCAGGCCGCCCGAGCCGGCCGGACCGCGTCGGGATCGATCGCCGCTCCGCCGAGCCGGGCAAAGGTCGCCCGTCCGAGCCGGATCTATGTCGAGGGCCGCCATGATGCCGAACTGGTAGAGAAGATCTGGGGCGACGACCTGCGCGACGTCGGCGTGGTCGTCGAATACCTAGGCGGCATCGACGACCTGCCCGCGATCGTGGCTGACTTCGCACCAGGCCCGGCGCGCCGGCTCGGCGTGCTGGTCGATCACCTGGTCACCGGGTCAAAGGAGAGCAGGATCGCCGCTCGGGTGCGATCGCCACACGTCCTGATCGTCGGGCACCCCTACATCGACGTGTGGGCGGCCGTCAAGCCGTCCGTGCTCGGCATCGGCGGCTGGCCGCCGATTCCGCCTGGCTTGCCGTGGAAGGAAGGAGTACTGCGGGCCATCGGATGGCCGGACGAGACCGCCGCGGCATGGCAGCGGATCTTGCGCTCGGTGACATCCTTCACCGACCTGGAGCCTGAGTTCCTCGGCCGGGTCGAGGAACTGATCGACTTCGTCACCGCGCCAGGTATGCCGTGACCGAGTTCGGCGCAGTCCGGACACCAATATCGGGACCAGCCATACTCCGCCCGCAGTTAATCGGCGCAGGCAGTGGCATACCGCACGGACGGTGGCATACCGTATGCGACAGTCAGCCACTTCGATGATCGCCGGTTGCCCCGTCGATCAGCTCGCGGATGATGTCCATGTGACCGGCGTGCCGCGCGGTCTCCTCGATCATGTGAATGAGTACCCAGCGCATCGTCACGGCATCTCCGAACCAGGCTGTGCCAACGTCATCGACGTTCACTTCGCCAATCACCCGGTCTGCCGCTGACCGCGCTCGGCCATAAAACTCCACGATGTCCGTGGTGCTCTCATCCGGCCCGACTCGCAGGTCGGCATCGGGGTCGTCCTGATCGAACGGGAGCGGCTCAGTCTCGCGCCCGAATGTCGCGCAGAACCACCCGTACTCGACCGCCGCGAGATGCTTCACCAGCCCGAGCAAGCTGGTGCCTGACGGTGTCATCGGCCGTCGCAGCTGCTCGTCATCCAGCCCATCGAGCTTCCAGAGCACCACGTCGCGGTGCCGGTCGAGGCTGACCTGCAGGCTCTCCTTCTCGCCGCCCGTGAACGGCACTCGCTGACCCATAGCCGGACCCTAGCAACCCGGTCCGACATTCCCCGGCCGCACATTGGGGTCCGATTCAGCCGCCGGACCGGCAGGTAGGGTTAGCCGCAAACGCGGGAGGTAGCCGATGACCGCTGTGTTCGCCGTCGATGCGTGCCGCACGCCGGTCGGGAAGATCAAGGGGGCGCTCGCCGCGGTCCGGCCCGATCACCTCACCGCCGAGGTGATCGGCGCCCTGCTGGCCCGTAATCCGTGGCTGGACCCGCAGTCGATCGACGACGTGTACTGGGGTGCGGCCAACCAGGCTGGCGAGGATAACCGGAACGTCGCCCGGATGGGCGTGCTGCTTGCCGGGCTGCCGGTCGAGGTTCCCGGTGCCACGGTGAACCGGCTTTGCGGCTCGGGCATGGAAGCGATCTGCTCGGCAGCCAGGGCGATCGCGGCCGGTGACGCTGACATCTGCATCGCCGGCGGGGCGGAATCGATGACCCGAGCGCCGTTCGTTCTGCCGCGAGCGGCAGAAGTCTTCCCTCGCGATGCCGGCCTGGCCGACACCAGGCTCGGGTGGCGTCTGGTCAGCCCGCGAATGCGCGAGCTGTACCCGCCGATCACGCTAGGGGAGACCGCGGAGAACGTCGCTGAGAGATACGGGGTGGACCGGGCTCGCCAGGACGAGCTTGCGCTGCGCAGCCACCTGCGGGCGGCAAGCGCCCGCGATGCCGGGCTGTTCGGGCCGGAGATCGTCGCCGTGCAGGCACCACACGGAGCAGTGACCCAGGACGAAGGGATCAGAGCCGACCTGACCGCGGCCGAGCTGGCCGGCCGACCGCCAGCGTTCCGGGAGGGCGGCACGGTCACCGGCGGGAACTCCTCGGGTCTCAACGATGGCGCCGCCGGGCTGTTGCTGATGTCGCAGCGGGCCATGTTGGCAGCCGGCGCCGAGCCGCTGGCCAGGTATGCCGGAGCGGCGGCCGCCGGGGTGCATCCCGACTACATGGGCATCGGCCCGGTCCCGGCGATGGCCAGGGCGCTTGCCAGGACGGGCTGGAAGGTCGGCGATCTGAAGCTGCTCGAGGTCAATGAGGCGTTCGCGGCGCAGGCGGTCGCGGTCATCGATCAGCTCGGCTGCGACAGCGAACTGGTCAACGTCAACGGTGGCGCGATCGCCATCGGTCACCCGCTCGGCTGCTCCGGCGCCAGGATCACCACCACGCTGCTGCACGAGCTGCGGCGACGGGGCGGCGGGCGGGCGGCTGCGACCATGTGCATCGGCGTCGGCCAGGGCATCGCCAGCCTCTGGGAAGCGGACTAAGCCGATCTCGGGCGGTCCGGACTCCGGCCGTGCGGCCTCGGGCGGTTCGGCCGGCTGGTTGACCGGACTCTCGCGGCCACGCCAGCCGACTACGACGGCGATCGCCGGAAAGATCAGCACCGACATTACGCCAGCCCCTACCAGCGCCGCCGCGTTCGCCGGAAGCATAACGCCGTCGCTGAGGCCGATCTCGGCCAGCGCGACCAGCAGCGGCATGGTGGTCGCCGTGATAAACGTCATCTCGACCCGCTGCCGCAGTGGCATCGAGCGGCGGTAGACCAGCAGCGACGGCAGCCCGCGGACGACCAGCAGCAGGACGAAGAAGGCGAGGAGCCGCAGCGGGTCCGCCAGGATCGCGCCGATGGCGAGCGTCATGCCGGACACGACGAAGAAGACCGGGATGAAGAAGCCGTAGCCCACGGCGTCGAGCTTGTCCTCAAGCGGAGCGTCATCGACGCCCATCCGACGGGTCCAGGTGCGCAGCACCATCCCGGCCAGCATCGCGCCGAGCACAACATCCAGGCCGAACCGCCCCGCCGCGACAAGCAGCAGCAGAAGCAGCACGATGGACCAGCGCAGTGTGGTTTGCGCGGTCGCCCGCCGACCTTGCCGGATGAGCGCCCGTAGCCTGGCGTCCCCGATGATCCTGGGCAGCACGCTGAGCAGGATCGCCGCCAGACAAACGGCCAGGATGGAGGCGATCGCCACGAACTCGCCCCGCCGGCTCAGGAACAGCGAGATCGCGATGATCGGAAAGAGCTCACCGACCGCGCCCGCGGCCATGACGTAGCGGCCGAACTGCCCGGAGACCATCGCGTTGTCGCGCAGAATAGGCGCCACGATGCCAAGCGCGATGGTTGTCAGGGCAAGCCCGATCGGCACGAAGTCACGCACGAATCCGGTAGCGCCCAGGCTGGCCACGGCAGCGACCGCGATCACGCAACTCATCGCCCAGCCCGCGATGGCAAGTCGGCCGGCGTGCTGGCGCAGCAGCGCAGGATCGAAGTCGTACCCGGCGAGCAGGAACAGAAATCCCAGCCCGACGTTCGAGAGCAGCTTGATACCGGGTGTATCCGCCAGGCCGAGGCCATGCGGACCAATCAGGATCCCGGCGACGATCAAGACAACGACCTGGGGGATCCGCAGCGCAGGGACGGCGGCGACGATGATCGGTGCCAGCGCCGCCACCAGCGCGACGGCCAGCAGCGTTTCAAGACCATGTGCGTCCATTCCGGGATCCCCTCAACCCGGGCCCATGGTGTTCGCGCACGGTGCGCCAGCCGCAGCAGCACGGCACGCCACTGCACCAAGACCCCCGTCGATGCCGCACCGCGTCCAGGTGCGCAGGCGAGGACGCCGCCTGCGCCAGGATCGAAGGCGCCCGCGCCGCTGCGCGACTGAGATGAAGGATGCCCGTCCCCGGCGGATGCTATTCCGCGTTCAGGCACCGGCCATGGCGCGACCTGGCGCCCGGGCCGGCCGGAGCGTGGCCGCAGCGCGGCCGGCGGCCTCCCGCCTGCGGCGCCGCGCACCGTATGCTGGACTAGCTCAGATCGGGCATCAGGTCGTGATCCCGGCCAACGGCCAGCAGCCGACGGCCTGAGCAGCCGGCCTGGCTAAGGCCGGATCGAGTCTCCGGCGGCCTGAGCAGCCGGCCGCGTGATGCCTGCGGCGGGGGAGGAAGCCGGTGATCCTGGGCCATGACTGAGCAGGGCGGGCAGGACGCTGCGCAGCGGGTGCTGACCATCCCCAATGTGATCAGCTTCGCGCGCCTGGCTGGCGTGCCGGTCTTCCTGTGGCTGGTGCTCGGTCCGCGTAGCCAGGCGGGCGACTGGTGGGCGGTCGGACTGCTGTTCGCCGCTGGCCTGTCCGACTGGCTGGACGGGAAGATCGCCCGTGCCCTGAACCAGCAAAGCCGCCTGGGCCAGTTGCTCGATCCAGCCGCCGACCGGCTCTACATCCTCGCGACGATCATGGCACTCGCCATCCGGGCAATTATCCCGTGGTGGCTGGTCGGCATCCTGGCCGCCCGCGAGCTGCTGCTGGCCGGCGTGCTGGTTGCCCTGCGCGGTCGCGGTTACGGACCACTGCAGGTGAGTTTTGTTGGCAAGGCGGCGACACTTAGCCTTTTTTACGCATTTCCACTACTTTTTCTTGGCTCACACCAGACTACGTATGCGACCGCGGCACGGGTGTTCGGTTGGGCATTCGCGCTCTGGGGAACTGGACTGTACTGGTGGGCCGCTGTGCTCTACGTCGAGCAGGCCCGCCGCCTGTTTGCCGTCGACCGGGCGGGCAGTGGCACCGAGGCGACGGCGCGCTCGGGGGCCAACGGGGCGGCCCCGGACTGATCAGGCGGCCCGTGCGCGGTCTTAACTGAAAGGAGCGCTGGCAACGGTGAGGGCTGTAGTCATGGCAGGCGGTGAGGGTACCCGGCTGCGTCCGATGACCGCCAATCAGCCCAAGCCACTGCTGCCGGTGGTCAACAAGCCCATCATGGAGCACGTGCTGCGGCTGCTGCGCCGGCACAGCTTCGACGAGACCGTCGTGACGGTGCAGTTCCTGGCCTCGATGGTGCGCAACTACTTCGGCGACGGCGCAGAGTCCGGCATGAGCCTGCAGTACGCCACCGAGGACATCCCGCTTGGCACCGCAGGGAGCGTCAAGAATGCTGAGGACGCGCTGCGCGACGGGCCGTTCCTGGTGATCTCGGGCGACGCCCTGACCGACATCGACCTGTCCGACCTGGTCCGCTTTCACAAGGACAACGGCGCGCTGGTCACCGTCGCGCTGGCCAGGGTGCCCGATCCACTGGAATTCGGCATCGTGATCGCGAACGAGGATGGCCGCATCCAGCGCTTCCTGGAGAAGCCGACCTGGGGCCAGGTCTTCTCCGACACGGTCAACACGGGCATCTACGTGATGGAGCCTGAGGTACTGAAGCAGGTGCCGTCCGGCGAGGCGGTGGACTGGTCAGCTGACGTCTTCCCGCGACTGCTCGAGCACGGTGCACCGGTCTACGGCTGGGTGGCCGACGGGTACTGGGAGGACATCGGCACCCACGAGGCGTACCACAAGGCCCAGGCGGACGTGCTGTCCGGCAAGGTCAAGGCCGACATCGACGGCTTCGAAGTCTCACCAGGCGTCTACGTGGCCGAGGGAGCCGAGGTCGATCCTGACGCCATCCTCACCGGCCCGCTGTGCATCGGCGATTACGCCAAGATCGAGGCGGGTGCGCAGCTACGCGAGTTCACGGTGATCGGCAGCAATGTCGTGGTGAAGGAGGGCGCATTCCTGCATCGCGCCGTCGTGCACAACAACGTGTATGTCGGCGTCGGGGCCACGCTTCGGGGATGCGTCATCGGCAAGAACACCGACGTGATGGCGTCGGCCAGGATCGAGGAGGGGGCGGTCGTCGGGGACGAGTGCGTGATCGAGGCCGAGGCTTATGTCTCGGCTGGCGTCAGGGTCTACCCGTTCAAGACGATCGAGGCTGGCGCCGTGGTCAACACCAGCGTGATCTGGGAATCCCGCGGCCAGCGCACGCTGTTCGGCCCGCGCGGGGTGTCCGGCCTGGTGAACGTGGAGATCACGCCCGAGCTCTGCGTGCGCCTGGCCAGCGCCTACGCCACCACGCTGAAGAAGGGCTCAGCGGTCACCACCTCGCGGGATGTCTCCAGGGCCGCGCGGGCGCTGAAGCGCGCGGTGCACGGCGCGCTCAACGCCAGCGCTATCAACGTGGTCGACCTGGAGGCCCTGCCGCTGCCGGTCGCTAGGTTCGAGACCGCCCGCAGCGAGTGCAGCGGCGGAATCGCGCTGCGCACCACACCGGGAGACCCGCAGTCGATCGACATCATTTTCCTGGACGAGCGCGGCGCCGACCTGTCCGAGGTGGTGCAGCGCAAGCTGGAGCGGGTGTTCTCGCGGCAAGAATTCCGGCGTGCGTTCCCCGGCGAGATCGCCGAGCTGACCTATCCGCCCCGGGTGATCGAGGCTTACACCCGCGAGCTGCTGAACTGCGTGGACATGACCGGCGTCCGCGAGGCCGGCCTGAAAGTGGTGGCCGACTGCGCGGGCGGGACCGCCTCGCTGGTGCTGCCAGGCCTGCTCGGCCGGATCGGCGTCGAGGTGCTGACCGTCAACAACCGGCTGGACGAGGCCACCCCCACGCAGTCGGTAGCCCAGGTCAGGGCGGACCTGCACCGGCTGGCCGAGCTGGTCTATTCATACCGCGCCGCATTCGGCGTCCGATTCGATCCGGTCGGCGAGCGGATCACGCTGATTGACGACAAGGGGGTCCTGGTCAGCGACGATCGCGCGCTGCTCGTCGTGCTCGACCTGGTGGCCGCCGAGCGGCGGACCGGCCGGGTCGCGCTGCCGGTCACCACCACCAGGGTTGCCGAGGATGTGTGCCGTTATCACGGCGTCCAGGTCGGCTGGACGCCGACGTCCGCACACGGCCTGTACGAGGCAACCGCCGATGACGACGTGATCTTCGCGGCCGATGGCCGGGGCGGATTCGTCGTTCCCGAGTTCTCCAGGTCACTTGACGGCATCGCCACCTTCACCAAACTGATTGGCCTGGTGGCGAGGACCAGGCTGACGCTCAGCCAGATCCATGCCAGGATCCCGGTGGCGCACCTGCTCAAGCGCTCGATTCCAACCCCGTGGGCGGCCAAGGGCAGCGTGATGCGAACCATCGTGGAGGCTGCCGGGGACCGGTCCATCGATACCACCGACGGCGTTCGGGTGATCGAGCCCGATGGCGGCTGGGCTCTGGTACTGCCCGATAACGCTCAGGCGATCACCCATTTGTGGGCCGAGGCAGCCGACAGCGACCGGGCTCAGGCGCTGCTTGACGAATGGGCCGCGGTGGTCGAACTGGCGGGCCATGAGCGGCACGGGTCCAGCTGAAGGCCGACGCGGCAGCACCCAGACGTGCGACAATTGCCGTCATTAGGCGTTGATGGCGATTGCGTCAGGCGGGGGTCGGCGCAGGGTCGGAGGTGTGCACCGTGATCTGGCGGAGGCGCCGTAGTCGGCAGATGGCCGCGGCAAGGACAGTCGGCTCGGGTCGGCCGGACGTACCCTTCCCGCCGGAGACTGCGGCCCGGATGACCCAGGGAACTGCGCCGATGCAGACCAGCCAGCGCACCGTCGGCAGCACCGGGCATGCGTGGCGGATGGACCAGCGGCACCTGCCGCCGGTAGCTTGGAACGCACCAGCTGAAGTAGCCAGGCCGGGCGCTCGCACGGACGGCCACTCTGCCGGGACCTTGCGGCCGACTTACGGGAGGCTTGGCAGCCAGATGCCCAGCGTCTATTGCACCGGGTGCGGTGAGGCCAACCCCGAGACTTCGCGGTACTGCTCGCAGTGCGGCAGGCCGCTGACCCGGGCCGGGGGAGAGCGAGCCACCGAGACCACCTCGATGATCTTCACCGGTGCTGAGCCTGCTGACCTGGACACCGGTGACGAGTCGGTCGCAGACGCCGACGCGCTCGATGCCCTGCCGCCGGGAACGGCGCTGCTGGTCGTACGGCGCGGCCCGAACGCGGGCAGCCGGTTCTTGCTGGACAGCCCAGTGACTGAGGTCGGCCGGCGGCCGGACAGCGACATCTTCCTCGATGATGTGACCGTCTCCCGGCGGCACGCCGAGTTCTATCTGCAGGACGGGCGGTTCGCGGTCCGCGATGTGGGCAGCCTGAACGGCACCTACGTGAACCGGGAGCGGATCGAGCACGCCACGCTCACCGGCGGCGACGAGGTCCAGATCGGCAAGTTCCGGCTGGTCTTCCTGCAGGGCCATCGCTCATACTCCGAGAGCGGCGGGTAGGCGCGCGGGACGGGGAATGAGCGGTCAGTTTGCACACGCATACCTCGGCATTGGTGAGGTGCTGGTCGAGCTCCGTGCGGAATTTCCCGACATCAGCGTCTCCAAGATCCGGTTTCTGGAATCGGAGGGATTGATCACGCCAGCGCGGTCCCCGTCCGGATACCGCCGATTCGGCCCGGCTGATGTGGAGCAGCTGCGTTTCATCCTCACCGCTCAGCGGGATCAGTATCTGCCGCTGCGGGTCATCAAGGAGCGCCTGGCGCAGCGCACCTCGGCCAGCCAGCGCGCCGGCAATGATCGGACCGAAATGGTCAGCAGGCGCGATCTGCTCGATGCGGCCGGCATCGACGATGCTCAACTCGCGGAGCTTGAGGCACACGGCCTGCTCCGGCGGGTCGGGCGGCTGTACGGCCAGGACGCACTCGACGTAGCCGCCACCATCTCGGCACTGGCGTCCTACGGGGTCCAGGCCAGGCACCTGCGCACGGTCCGGACCGCGGCGGACCGGGACACCGCGCTGATCGAGCAGGTCGTGGCGCCCACGCTGCGGCAGCGCAGTCCGGACGCCAGGCAGGCCGCCGGACGCACCGCGCGAGAGATCGCCGCGCTGCTGCTCCGGCTGCACCGTGCCATGGTCGAGTCGGCGCTTGCCGAGGCCGGGCTGCCCGGCGACGAGCTGCCCGAGCCGGAGTCCGGACCAGGGCCGCTGGCCGAGCTCGCGACCGCGGTGCAGGACCACGGACTGGCCAGACGCGGCGTCCGGGGCGCGAGCGCGTGACCTCGACGCTGCCCAGCGCGGGCGAGGGCGGCCCGGCCCGGGTCGGCGCGGGCGAGCGCGGCGGCGGTTGGACTCGATCGGGTGCCGGCCCATCACGGCGGCGGGTGTACGTTGACAGGGAATGCCCTGGGCGCGGGCGGGAACAAAGGCTGACATGAGGCGCAGGTGAGGACGGAGTCGCCGTGAGGGAGATGGAGGTCGTGGGCGTTCGGGTGGAAATGCCCACGAACCAGCCCATCGTGCTGCTCAAGGAGACCAGCGGAGAGCGGTACCTGCCGATCTGGATCGGGCCGATGGAAGCTACGGCCATTGCCTTCGCGCAGCAGGGCATGGTCCCGGCACGTCCGCTGACCCATGATCTGATGCGCGATATCCTGCAGGCGCTGAACGTCGAGCTGAAGCAGGTCAACATCACCGCGCTGCGGGACGGGATCTTCTTCGCCGATTTGGTCTTCTCCAACGGCACTACGGTGAGCGCGCGGCCGTCGGACTCGATCGCGCTGGCGCTGCGGACCGGTACCACGATCTTCGCCAACGACGAGATCCTCGACGAGGCCGGCGTCTCGATCCCGGACGAGCAGGAAGACGAGGTCGAGAAGTTCAGGGAATTCCTGGACAACATCACGCCAGAGGACTTCGGCAGCGCCACTTAAGCCGGGGCTCAAGGTTCCGTGCGCGACGCGCCGAGGAGATCGTTGACGAGTCATCGCGACGGGCCTAACGTGCGAAACGTGTACCCGGTGACCGTGGCGCCGGGCCGGAGGTGGGCGTGGCGGTTATCAGGGGCGACGGGCAGGGCGAGCGACGCGTAGCTGCCCAGCTAGCCGGCGAGCAGGGACTGCTCTTTGACGATGAGCTGACCCCGCTCACCGAGGATGTCGGCTACCGGGGACCGACCGCCTGCGCCGCAGCCGGAATCACCTACCGCCAGCTTGACTACTGGGCCAGGACCGGCCTGGTCGAGCCGAGCGTGCGGCCAGCCAGCGGCTCGGGTTCGCAGCGGCTCTACGGCTTCCGCGATATCCTCGTGCTCCGGGTGGTCAAGCGATTGCTTGACACCGGCATCTCGCTGCAGCAGATCCGCTCGGCCGTCACCTACCTGCGCGAGCACGGCGCCGGTGACGTCGCCAGGATCACCTTGATGAGCGATGGCGTCAGCGTCTATGCCTGCACCTCACCGGACGAGGTAGTCGATCTCCTGCAGGGCGGCCAGGGAGTGTTCGGCATCGCGCTCGGCCGGGTCTGGCAGGAGGTCGAGGGCTCGCTGGCCGAGCTCCCGGCCGAGTCGGCCGAATCCGCCGAGCCTGGCCGTCAGGCGGCCGTCCCGCTCGACGCCGATGAGCTGGCTGGCCGTCGCGCCAGGAGAATCAGCTAGCTCGACGGCCAGCGCGACAGGCCGCGCCGGGTTTTCGCTGCCTGATTCGCTTGTCGCCGATGCCTCGCGTTATGTCGTGTTAAGGTACCACCCGTGCCTTCGATCATCTCGGTACGCGAGCTGCGCAAGTCCTATGGGGACGTCGTCGCGGCGGACGGAGTCAGCTTCGACGTCGAGGCCGGCGAGTTCTTCGGCATCCTCGGTCCGAACGGAGCCGGGAAGACCACCACCCTGGAGATCATCGAAGGACTTCGCCAGCCGGACGGCGGTGTGGTCACCGTCTTCGGGCAGCCGGCCTGGCCGCGCAACCCCGGACTGCTGCCCAGGATCGGCGTGCAGCTGCAGGCGTCGTCCTTCTTCGAGCGGCTGACCGCCCGTGAGCAGATCCGCACCTTCGCTGCGCTCTACCGGGTGCCGGCCAGCCGGGCGGACGCCATGCTCGATGTCGTCGGCCTGACCGACTCAGCCGGGACCAGGACCGAGAAGCTGTCCGGCGGCCAGGCGCAGCGGCTGTCGATCGCCTGCGCGCTCGTCCACGACCCCGAGTTGCTGTTCCTAGACGAGCCGACCGGAGCGCTCGACCCGCAGGCCAGGCGGAACCTCTGGGACCTGCTGCGCCAGATCAGCAGTTCCGGGCGCACCGTGGTGCTGACCACGCACCACATGGACGAGGCCGAGTCGCTCTGCGACCGGGTCGCGATCATGGACCATGGCCGGATCCTGAAGGCCGGCCCGCCCGCGGCGCTGGTCCGTGAGATCGACCAGCCGCTGCGGATCAGCGTCCAGTCCGGCCTGATCTCAGCCGATCAGGCAGGCGCGCTGGCCGCCGCGGGCAGCGACCAGACCGGCCACGACGGTGGCCGTCAGGTCACCGACGACGGCGTGTCGCTGACGATAGCGACCAGGGATCCGGCCGCGGTGCTGGCCGGACTGGCTGACCGGGACGCGCTGACCGGCCTGCGGGTCCAGGGCGCCACGTTGGAGGACGTCTTCCTGAGCCTGACCGGCAGGGAGTACCGGGCATGAGGAACCAGGGCTTCGCTAGCTTGTCCCGCGCAATGTTCCTCGGTTTCGTCAGGGATCGGTCGGCGCTCGTCTTCTCGATCCTGCTGCCCGTGCTGTTCCTGGTCTTCTTCGGCTCGATCTACAAGAACTCGACGGTCGGCAAGATCAACGTGATAGAGGTGGGCAAGGTCGCCCTGATCGACCAGGCGCAGGCGCACGGGGCATCTGCCATCTTGAAGGTGACCAGGACCGACAGCCTGAGCAAGGCGCTGTCCGACGTGCGCACCGGCAGCCAGGACGTGGCGGTGATCCAGCACGGCGACACCCTGATCGTGCGCTACTCGGTCGCCGACCAGACCAAGGACAGCATCGTCAACTCCGTCCTGTCCGCGATCGTGCAGGACGCCAACCAGGCAGCCACCGGCCAGGCGCCCAGGTACACGATCGCCGCGAGCCAGGTCGAGGACAAGTCGCTGAAGGGGATCCAGTACGTCACGCCGGGCCTGCTCGGCTGGGCGCTTGCCTCGGGCGCGGCCTTCGGGGCCGCGATCACGCTGGTCAGCTGGCGGCAGAACAAGCTGCTCCGCAGGCTCCGGCTGGCACCGGTCAGCACCGGGTCCGTGGTGGCCGCCAGAATCTGGATCAGCGTCGCGGTCGGCCTGATTCAGATGGCCGTGTTCCTGGCGATCGCCACCCTGCCGTATTTCGGGCTTAAGCTCAGCGCGGCCTGGTGGATGGGGGTCCCGCTGGTCGTCTGCGGGATCCTGGCCTTCATGTCGATCGGCCTGCTGATCGGGGCGTTCGCCAAGACCCAGCAGGCCGCTACGTCGATCGCCAACCTGATCATCTTGCCGATGGCCTTCCTCGGCGGCGCCTTCGTGCCGCTTGACTTTGCGCCTGCCTGGGTCAGAGAGGCCTCCTATGTGATGCCGCTGCGCTACCTGGTGACCGGTTTGCAGAATGTGATGGCACGGGGCGAGGGACCGGCTTCCGCTTTGCCCGCCATCGGGATTCTGCTCGGGTTCACCCTGGTCGTCAGCGGGATCGCGGTTCGCGTATTCCGGTGGGACGACATCTAGCCCGGATCCGAGTAGGCTCAGGGACCGCTAACGACACCGTCCGGGAGAGTCCGCGCGCAATGCCAGCGCGTGGCGCCGAAGGGGCAACCTCCCCGGAACCTCTCAGGCAGCAGGGACCGGACGGGATCAGCGACTCTGGAGTCTGCGCGGCGACAGAGGGGGAGGCGCTCGGTTCCGGCTACCCGCCGGGATCGCCCGCCGGCCACCCGATCCATCGCTCCCGCTAGGAGGCTCCGGTGAACTTCGCGCAACGGCATATCGGCCCAGACTCAGCCGACCAGCAGCGGATGCTAGCGGCGGTCGGCTACACCTCCCTCGACGATCTGACCACGGCCGCGCTGCCGGCCGACCTCGCCTTGAAGCAGGCACTCAGCCTGCCCGAGCGGCTCACCGAGGAGCAGTCCCTGGCCGAACTGCGTCGGCTGGCCAGCCGCAATCAGGTCGCCTGCTCGATGATCGGGCTTGGCTACTACGGCACGATCACCCCGCCGGTGATCCGCCGGAATGTGCTCGAGAGCCCGGCCTGGTACACCGCCTACACCCCGTACCAGCCGGAGATCTCCCAGGGCCGGCTCGAAGCCCTGCTCAATTTCCAGACGATGATCGAGGATCTGACCGGGCTGCCGGTGGCCGGAGCCTCGATGCTTGACGAGGCGATCGCGGCAGCCGAGGCGATGACGCTGGCCCATCGCGCGACCGGGCGGGGTCGGATCTTCCTCGCCGACGCGGACTGCCTGCCGCAAACCCTGGCCGTGCTGGCTACCAGGGCCGAGCCGCTTGGCTTCGAACTGGTCACCGGCGAGGTGAGCGCCGAGCTGATCGAGGCGCAGCCCGCCGGGGAGTTGTTCGGTGTGCTGCTGCAGTACCCGGGTGCCAGCGGAGCGGTCCGCGACCTGCGGCCGGCCATCGAAGCCGCGCGCGGCCGCGGCGCGCTGACCGCGGTCGCCGCCGACCTGCTGGCGCTGACTCTGCTCACGCCGCCTGGTGAGCTCGGCGCCGATATCGCAGTCGGGAGCACCCAGCGGTTCGGCGTGCCGATGGGGTTCGGCGGCCCGCAGGCCGGCTACATCTGCGTCCGCGACGAGCTAAAGCGGCAGCTGCCGGGCCGCCTGGTCGGGGTGTCGGTGGATGCCGACGGTCATCCGGCCTACCGGCTGGCCCTGCAGGCCAGGGAGCAGCACATCAGGCGGGAGAAGGCGACAAGCAACATCTGCACGGCCCAGGTCCTGCTCGCCGTCGTCGCCGCGATGTACGCCGCATACCACGGCCCTGCCGGGCTGACCGCGATCGCGCGGCGGGTGCACGCAAAGGCGGCCGGCCTTGCCGCCGCGCTGGTGCGAGCCGGTTTCGAAACGAAAAGCCAGGCGTTCTTCGACACGGTCACGCTGATCGTGCCGGGCGCGGCTGCCGCGGTCGCCGACCGGGCCCGAGCCGCTGGCTACAACCTGTATCTCGCCGGGCCCGACCTGGTGCAGGTCGCCTGCGACGAGACGACGACGGACGCGCAACTGGCGGATGTGGTCGCCGCGATCACCGGTGGGCACCGCGGCCCGGTCCCGGTGGGTGACGGCGAACTTGAGGCGATCCCGGCCGACCTGCGGCGGACGAGTGAGTTCCTCACCCATCCGGTGTTCAGCGCACACCGCAGCGAGACATCGATGCTGCGTTACCTGCGCAGGCTGGCGGACTTCGACCTGGCACTTGACCGCTCGATGATCCCGCTCGGCTCGTGCACCCTGAAGCTGAACGCGACCGCCGAGATGGAGCCGATCAGCTGGCCGGAGTTCGCGAACATCCACCCGTTCGCGCCAGCCGAGCAGGTGGCCGGCTATCTCGAGCTGATCGCCGGCCTGCAGGACGCACTGACCGAGATCACCGGGTACGACGCGGTGTCACTGCAGCCGAACGCCGGGTCGCAGGGCGAGCTGTCCGGGCTGCTCGCGATCCGGCACTACCACCGGTCAAGGAACCAGCCGGACCGGACGATCTGCCTGATCCCCGAATCGGCGCACGGCACCAACGCGGCCTCCGCTGTGCTGGCCGGCCTGAAGGTGATCGTGGTCAAGTGCGGCTCGGACGGCGCGATCGACCTCGGCGACCTGCGGGCCAAGCTGGACACCTACCCGAGCACCGTTGCAGCGACCATGCTCACCTACCCGTCGACCAACGGGGTCTTCGAGGCAACCGTGGGCGAGGTCTGCGACCTGGTGCACGCGGCTGGCGGGCAGGTCTACGTGGACGGCGCCAACCTGAACGCGCTGGTCGGGCTGGCCAAGCTGGGCGAGTTCGGGGCCGACGTGTCGCACCTGAACCTGCACAAGACGTTCTGCATCCCGCACGGCGGCGGCGGCCCTGGCGTCGGCCCGGTCGCCGTCGCGGCGCATCTGACGCCGTTCCTGCCCAGGCACCCGATGCTGCCGGATATCGCCGTCGTCGGCCGGACCGCGGGCTCGGCCGGCGACGCGGCAGCCGTGCGGACCGGCCCGGTGACCGCCGCCCCCTACGGCTCGGCCAGCATCCTGCCGATCTCCTGGGCTTATATCGCGATGATGGGCGCCGACGGGCTGCGCCGGGCGACCCAGGTCGCGATCCTGAACGCCAACTACATCGCCAACCGGCTGAACGACTACTTCCCTGTGCTCTACACCGGCCAGGGTGGCCTGGTCGCGCACGAGTGCATCCTGGACCTGCGCCACATCACCGCCCAGACCGGGGTCACCAACGAGGACGTGGCCAAGCGGCTGATCGACTACGGCTTCCACGCCCCGACGATGTCGTTCCCGGTCGCCGGCACGCTGATGGTAGAGCCGACCGAGAGCGAGAGCCTCTTCGAGCTCGACCGGTTCTGCGACGCGATGATCGCGATCGCCGGCGAGATCGCCAAGGTCGGCTCCGGCGAGTTCGACCCGGCGGACAACCCGCTGCGGAACTCCCCGCACACCGCCTCGATGCTGATGTCGTCGCAGTGGCAGCACCCGTACTCACGAGCCGAGGCCGCCTATCCGGCCGACGGTGACCGGCGCGGCAAGTACTGGCCGCCGGTCCGCCGGATCGACGCGACCTACGGCGACCGGCACCTGGTCTGCGCCTGCCCCCCACCCGAGGCCTTCGACGACTGAGCCGCTCCGCAGCTGCCGCGTCCATGATCATGGGCCTGAGTCCGCTGACACTGGCGGGATCCAGCCCATGATCATGAGGGGCTGCGGCTGGTTGGGATGGTCCGGCCCTTCCATTCGCCGCTCCGGCCTGCATAATGCCGCTGGGCGGAGCTGACGGTCATCGCCGCGTACAGGACCGCGATCAGCGGCAGGCACGGTGCCCGCAGCGCCGACAGCTTGTTGAGGCGGAGCATCGGCAGGTAACTGATCGACATCAGGGCCCAGCCGGCCAGGCCAGCCGCCGCCAGCCAGGCCGCCTGCTGGCCGTGGCCGGCGGGGTGGCTCGGATTACTTCCGCTGACCAGCAAGGCACCGCCGGCCAGCGCGGCGGCCACTGGCAGCAGATACAGCCACGCCAGCCCCAGCACCGTTCCGACCAGCGCCACCGGCGAGTAGCGCAACTGCGTGTAGGCGCTCCTGGCGACCATGTCCCAGACTTCGGCCAGCCCGGGGTACTCCCGGCAGCTTCGCACCTGCGTCGTCAGCCCGAGCCAGCAGCCCGCCGCCGGATGCGCCTGTTTCAGCAGGCGCCCGAGCGCCACGTCGTCGATCCGGGCGCCGCTGATGCGGTCAAGCCCGCCCGCCGCCTCAAGCGCCTGGCGGCGGACCAGCATGCAGCCCCCGGCCGCGGCCGCGGTGCGCGACCCGCGCGTATTCACCAGCCTGAACGGATAGAGCTGGGCGAAGAAGTACACGAAGGCCGGGACCAGCAGCCGCTCCCAGAAGGTGTCGGCCCGCAGCAGCGCCATCTGGGAGACCAGCACGAGATTCCCGGCCTGCGCGGCCCTGACCAGATCGGTGAGCGTTCCCGGCGCGTAGCCGATGTCAGCGTCGGTGAACAGCACGTACTCGGCGTCTCCCGCCGCCCGCACGCCCTGCGCCATGGCCCACACCTTGCCGGCCCAGCCGGCCGGGGCAGCAGCGCCGACCACGATCTGCAGCCGGTCGGCCGGCCAGGAACCGTCGGCGCTGCGCTGGGCCTGGCGGCGCAGGCCGGCCGCGACCTCGGCCGTGCCGTCGGAACTCTCGTCATCGACGAGCAGGATGGACAGCCGTCCTGGGTAGTCAAGCGCGAGCAGCGTCGGGAGGGTCTGCGGCAGGACCGCGGCCTCGTTTCTGGCCGGCACTACGGCCGCGACGTCAGGCCAGCTGGCCGGGATGGCGCCAAGCGCGGGCAGCCGCTGATCGGTGCGCCAGAATCGGCCGTGCCCGGCGAGCAGGTAGACCCAGCCGAGCACGGCGAGCCCGGTGGCAGCGAGGGCGATCGGCATCAGCACAGCCTGGCACAGGCCGGTTCGGCCGCAGCCGCGCGGCAGGTTCCTGGCGCGAGCTTGGCCTCCCGTGCCACCCTCGTCCAAGACCGACTCACCCTGCTGGAGGGCTCCGATGCACGTTCTTGATGGCGCGGCCAGCTTCACTAAGCCCGACCCCGGCGAGACCACGCACTGGATCGAGCACCTGCGGGTCAGCGACCTCAGCGTCGGGACCTACTCGATCCCGCGCGGCGGGCTGGACGACCAGACGCCGCATTCCGAGGACGAGATCTACGTCGTGACGGCCGGGCGGGCGTGCTTGCAAGCCGGCCAGGACCGGGTCACGGTCGGCCCAGGCTCGGTGATCTACGTCCCGGCGGGCCAGCCGCACCGGTTCGCCGACGTGGCCGAAGACCTAGTCGCCATGGTGCTGTTCGCCCCGGCGGAGGGGTCACGGCGGCCCGCCGACGGCTGAGGGGCCCGTCCTCCATGATCACGCGGTTCTCTCAGTCACCTGCACTGAAAGAACCGCGCGCTGACTGATGTCGATGGCGTCAGGCCACGCGGTCGTTGCGTCAGCCCGAATAGAGTTGCTGCGTGGCAGATCCGGCAAGCTATCGTCCGGCCCCCGGCTCGATCCCTGAGTCGCCCGGGGTCTACCGGTTCCGCGACGCTCATGGCCGGGTGGTTTACGTCGGCAAGGCCAAAAGCCTTCGCTCCCGGCTGAACTCCTACTTCGCTGACTTCGCCGGCCTGCATCCGCGTACCCAGTCGATGCTGCAGGCCGCCGCCGGAGTCGAGTGGACCGTGGTCTCCACCGAGGTCGAGGCGCTGCAGCTGGAGTACTCCTGGATCAAGGAATTCGATCCCCGCTTCAACGTCAGGTACCGCGACGACAAGAGTTACCCGTACCTCGCGGTCACCATGAATGAGGAGTACCCCAGGGTCACCGTGCTGCGCGGCGCGAAGCGGCGCGGGGTCAGGTACTTCGGCCCTTACTCGCACGCCTGGGCGATCAGGGATACCGTCGACACGCTGCTGCGGGTGTTCCCGGTGCGGACGTGCTCGGCCGGCGTCTTCCGGCGAGCCGGCCAGATCGGCCGCCCCTGCCTGCTCGGCTACATCGGCAAGTGCTCAGCTCCCTGCGTCGGCCGGATCGACGCGGCCGAGCACCGGCTGCTGGCCGAGGAGTTCTGCGACTTCATGGCCGGGCAGACCGGGAAGTTCACCAGGCGCCTGGAAGCGGAGATGCGCCGGGCCGCTGAGGCCGAGGAGTTCGAACGGGCCGCGAGGCTGCGCGATGACCTGCAGGCGCTGCAGCGAGCACTGGAGAAGCAGGCCGTGGTGCTGCCCGACGGCACCGACTGCGACGTGATCGGGCTGGTCGAGGACCAGCTTGAGGCCGCGGTCCAGGTCTTCTACGTGCGCGGCGGCCGGGTCCGCGGCCAGCGCGGCTGGATCGTGGACAAGGTTGAGGACGTCAGCACAGCGGAACTTGTCGAGCACTTCCTCGGCCAGGTCTACCGCGAGGACCCGGTCTCCGGCCAGCCAGATGCCGCCGCGGACGGCAGCAGCAGGCGCGGCGAGCCGGACCGGCCCGATCCGGCGGCCGTGCCGCGTGAGGTGCTGGTTCCGGTGCTGCCACCGGACGCCGATTCCGTCCAGGAGTGGCTCGCGGTCCGCCGCGGCGGCAAGGTCAGCCTCCGGGTTCCGCAGCGCGGTGACAAGCGCACCCTCCTTGACACCGTCGCCAGGAACGCGGCCGAGTCGCTGACCCTGCACAAGACCAGGCGGGCCAGCGACCTGACCACCCGCAGCCAGGCCCTGCACGAGATCCAGGCAGGGCTCGGCCTGGATGAGGCGCCGCTGCGGATCGAGTGCTTCGACGTTTCCAACCTGCAGGGCACCCATGTCGTGGCGTCGATGGTGGTCTTCGAGGACGGCCTCGCCCGGCGATCGGAGTATCGCAAGTTCGCGATCAAGACCGGGACGGACGACCTGGCCGCCATCTACGAAGTCGTCACCCGCAGGTTCCGCCGCTATCTGGCCGAGCGCGAGGCCGAACCCGCTGAGCCTGGCGCCGACCAGGCAGCCCAGGAAGACGGTGCGCGCCGCAAATTCGCCTATCCGCCCAGCCTGCTGGTGGTCGATGGCGGGGCCGGGCAGGTTGATGCTGCGGTGCGGGCACTCACCGATCTCGGGATCGCGCACGTCGCCGTCTGCGGTCTGGCGAAGCGACTTGAGGAGGTCTGGCTGCCGGGTGAGGACAGCCCGGTTATCCTGCCGCGTAGCAGCGAAGGCCTTTACCTGCTGCAGCGAGTGCGGGACGAGGCGCACCGGTTCGCGATCACCTATCACCGGGCCAAGCGCACCGCGGCACAGACCCAGAGCGAGCTGGACGCGCTGCCGGGACTCGGTCCGGCCCGGCGGGCGGCGCTGCTCCGGCATTTCGGCTCGGTACGCAAGCTGCGCCAGGCGACCGCCGAGCAGGTCGCTGAGCTGGACGGCTTCGGTCCGCGGCTCGCCGAGATGATCGTCAGTGCCCTGCACGGACCGGACCGGACAGGCCAGAGCACGGTGAGCCAGCACGCTGGCGAGCCAGACCCGGGGGGACAGCCGAATGGATCATCAAAGTAACACCGGCGGTGCGGCATGACGCCGGGCGGCGGCGCGCCCGAGATCGTCATCATCACCGGGATGTCCGGCGCCGGGCGATCCACGGCGGCCAAGTCACTTGAGGATCTCGACTGGTTCGTTGCTGACAACCTCCCGCCCGTGATGCTGCCCACCATGCTGGATCTGGCCCGCCGGGCGCGGGGACCGGTGCCCAAGGTCGCTGCCGTGGTTGATGTCCGCAGCCGGGCGTTCTCCTCCGATCTGAAGTCAGCGATCGCGGAGCTCAATGTCCTCGGCGCGCACCCCTATGTGGTCTTCCTCGAGGCCAGCGACGAGACGCTGGTGCGCAGGTTCGAGAACGTCAGGCGGCCGCATCCGCTGCAGGAGACCGGCCGGGTCAGCGAGGGCATCGCCGCCGAGCGCGAGCAGCTGCAGAGCCTTCGCGCGCAGGCGGATCTGGTGCTTGACACGACCGCGCTCAACATCCACGACCTGCGGTCCAGGATGCGCGACGCGTTTGGTGCCGAGGACGAGACCGCGATCCGGGTAACTGTGCTCTCCTTCGGCTACAAGTATGGCCTGCCGGTCGATGCGGACATGGTCGCCGACTGCCGGTTCCTGCCGAATCCGCACTGGGTGCCTGAGCTCGCGCCGCAAACCGGCCAGGATCAGGCGGTCAGGGACTATGTGCTGGGCCAGGCCGGCACCGCCGAGTTCCTGCGCGCGTACACCGATGTGCTCAACGTCACGCTGGCTGGCTACGAGCGGGGCGGCAAGCACTTCGTGACGCTCGCGGTTGGCTGCACCGGCGGCAAGCACCGCAGCGTTGTCATCGCCGAGGAGATCGCGGCCAGGCTGGCCGAATCGTGGCCTGGCGTTCAGGTCGCACACCGCGATCTCGGGCGTGAGTAAACCGGGCGCCACCGGGCCGACCGGGAGGCCCGCACCCGGCCAGCCTGCCCTGACCGGGCTGGCCGAATCCGGGCTGGCCGAATCGGGCCGTCCGGCCCGGCGCCGGGTGGTAGCGCTCGGCGGCGGGCACGGCCTGTTCGCGTCGCTGTCGGCATTGCGGCGGGTAACCCGCGACCTCACCGCGATCGTGACCGTTGCCGACGATGGCGGGTCAAGCGGCAGGCTGCGCCGCGAGTATGGCGTGCTGCCGCCCGGCGACCTTCGGATGGCGCTTGCCGCCCTGTGCGGAGATGACTCCTGGGGGACGACCTGGAGCAAGGTCGTGCAGCACCGGTTCAGCGGAGAAGGCGAGCTGGGCGGGCACGCGGTGGGGAACCTGCTGATCATCGCGCTCTGGCAACTGCTTGGTGACACCGTGCTCGGGCTGGACTGGGTGGGCCGGCTGCTCGGAGCGCATGGCCGGGTGCTGCCGATGGCGTCCGTGCCGCTCGAGCTTGTTGCGCAAGTGCAGGGAATTGACCCGGAGTTTCCGCTCCGGATCAGCACCGTTCGGGGCCAGGTCGCCTGCGCGACGACGACCGGGCGGGTACGGTCGATGTCATTGGTTCCTGCTGACCCGCCCGCCTGCTGTGAGGCCGTGCAGGCCGTGGCGGAGGCAGACTGGGTGGTGCTCGGGCCAGGCTCCTGGTTCACCAGCGTGCTGCCGCACCTGCTGGTACCTCAACTGGCCAGTGCCCTGATCGCCACCCAGGCGCGCAGGCTGGTCACGCTGAATCTGGCGCCCCAGCCCGGGGAGACCGACGGGTTCTCCCCGCACGCCCACCTGGAGGTGCTTGCCAGCCATGCCCCGGACCTGACCTTTGACATCGTGCTCGCCGACCGGGCCGCGGCCGGGGGAACTACGGCCGAGTTGCACCGCGCCGCCGACCTGCTCGGCGGTCGGCTGGTGCTGGCCGACCTGGCCATGGCCGACCGGCCGGATCGTCATGATCCGCGGCGGTTGGCCGGAGCCTTCGCGCAAGTATTTGAGGGGGAGTGAGTTTGATTGGCGCTGACCAGCCTGGTAAAGGATGAACTCAGCCGGATTAACGTGCTCAAGCCGTGCTGCCGAAAGGCCGAGGTATCGACACTGCTGCGGTTCGCCGGGGGCCTGCACCTGGCCGCGGGCCGGATCGTGGTCGAAGCCGAACTGGACACCGGAGCCGCGGCACGCAGGCTACGCAAGGACATCACCGAGATCTTCGGCCATTCTTCTGACCTGATCGTGCTGGCGCCGAGCGGGCTGCGTAAGGGCAACCGCTACGTCGTCCGGGTGCACAAGGAGGGTGACAGCCTGGCCAGACAGACCGGGCTGGTGGACAATCGGGGCCGACCGGTGCGCGGCCTGCCCAGGCAGGTGGTGGCCGGAAGCACGTGCGACTGCGAAGCCGCCTGGCGCGGCGCGTTTCTCGCTCACGGCAGCCTGACCGAGCCCGGCCGGTCCATGTCCCTCGAGGTGACCTGCCCGGGCCCGGAGGCGGCCCTGGCGATGGTCGGCGCGGCCCGACGGCTGAAGATCCAGGCGAAGGCCAGAGACGTGCGCGGGGTCGATCGGGTCGTGGTCCGCGATGGCGATGCGATCAGCGCCATGCTCACCAGGCTCGGTGCCCACGACAGCGTGCTTGCCTGGGAGGAGCGCAGGATCCGCCGCGCCGTCCGTGGCACGGCCAACCGGCTGGCTAACTTCGACGACGCGAACCTGCGGCGCAGCGCCCGGGCGGCGGTCGCCGCTGGTGCCAGGGTCGAACGGGCACTGGAGATTCTCGGCCCCGACGCGCCCGAGCACCTGATCGTGGCCGGCCAGCTGCGGATCAAGCACCGGCAGGCCAGCCTCGAGGAACTCGGTCAGCTCGCCGACCCGCCGCTGACCAAGGACGCCATCGCCGGGCGGGTCAGGCGGCTGCTTGCGCTCGCCGACAAGCGGGCGATGGAACTCGGCATCCCGACCACCGAGGCCCAGCTGACGCCGGACATGCTCGCTCCCTGACCGCCCGCAGCGGGACCCGCGCGGCGTTACCGACGCGACGTGGCAAGGGACTCTGGTCCCGGCCAGCCGGGCATGTCGACCCTGCGCCCGGCCGCGGCCCGATGTTAAGGTGCGCGTGGCGCGTGATCAGCGGAGGACAACGATAGGCGCCGCCGACCGCAAGAAACTTGGTCGGCCAGTGCCAGCTTGAGGGGAGCATCGCGGTGACTGTCCGCGTAGGAATCAATGGATTCGGTCGGATTGGACGGAACTTCTGGCGCGCCGTCTATGCTGACGGCGGGAGCAAACCGGGCATTGAGCTCGTCGCCGCCAACGACCCCGGCGGCGACATCGCCACGTTCGCGCACCTGCTGAAGTACGACACCCTGCTCGGGACCCTGGGCATGGACGTGAGCGTGAGCGACGATGCCATCCACGCCGGGCCGCATCAGATCAGGTGGTTCGCCGAACGGGATCCGGCCAGGCTGCCCTGGGCCGAGCTTGGCGTGGACATCGTGGTCGAGTCCACCGGGCATTTCACCAAGGCCGCCGATGCCCGCAAGCACATCGAGGCCGGCGCCAAGAAGGTGATCATCTCCGCGCCGGCCAAGGACGAGGACGTCACCATCGTGCTTGGCGTCAATGACCATGCCTACGATCCGGCGGCACACGACATCATCTCGAACGCCTCCTGCACCACGAACTGTGTCGCGCCGATGGCGAAGGTGCTGCTGGACAGCTTCGGCATCGTCAAGGGCATGATGACCACGATCCACGCCTACACCAACGACCAGGTGATCCTGGACTTCGCGCACAAGGATCTGCGCCGGGCGCGGGCGGCTGCACAGAACATCATCCCGACCACCACCGGCGCCGCCAAGGCCACCGCGCTGGTGCTCCCGGCTCTGAAGGGCAAGATGGACGGGATCTCGATGCGGGTGCCTGTGATGGACGGATCGGTCACCGACCTGGTCGTGCAGCTGGAGCGCGAGGTCACGGCGCAGGAGGTTAACGCGGCCTTCCGGGCTGCGGCCGACGGGCCGCTGAAGGGCTACCTGCACTACACCGCCGATCCGATCGTCTCATCCGACATCGTCGGCACGACATACTCGTGCACCTTCGACTCGCTGCTGACCATGGCGTCCGGCGACCAGGTCAAGGTGATCGGCTGGTACGACAACGAGTGGGGCTACACCTGCCGCCTGGTGGACCTGACCGCGCTGGTGGCTGCCAAGCTGCCCGGCCAGTCATGAGGGGACTTGACGACCTGGCGGTCGACGGGCGGGTGGTGCTGCTCAGATCCGACCTGAACGTCCCGCTGAGCGGCAAGGAGATCACCGACGACGGCCGGATCAGGGCCAGCCTGCCCACGATCAGGAAGCTGGCTGACCGCGGCGCTAAGGTGCTGATCTGCGCCCATCTGGGCCGCCCCAAGGGGGACGGCTACGCCGAGCGCGAGGCCGGCGGCCCTTCGCTGCGCCCGGTCGCCGACCGGCTCGCCGAGCTGCTCGGCAGGCCGGTGCCGCTGGCCGCCGACGTGGCCGGCCCGGCCGCGGCGCAGATCGCCGCCTCGCTCAACGACGGCGACGTAGGGCTGCTGGAGAACGTCAGGTTCGAGCAGGCCGAGACCAGCAAGGACGATGCCGAGCGAGCCGGGCTGGCGGCCAGGCTGGCGGCGATGGCCCAGCTGTACGTGGGGGATGGGTTCGGTGCGCTGCACCGCAAGCACGCCAGTGTCTACGACGTACCCGGCCTGCTTCCGCACGCCGCGGGCGAGCTGGTGCTTGCCGAGGTCGCCGTGCTCAGGCAGCTGACCCACGACCCGCAGCGGCCATACGTGGTGGTACTCGGCGGCGCCAAGCCGTCAGACAAGCTCGCCGTGATCGCGAACCTGCTCGACAAGGCGGACCGGCTGATCATCGGCGGCGGAATGTCGTACACCTTCCTGGCCGCCCAGGGGCACGAGGTCGGCAAATCGCTGCTTGAAGCCGACCAGATCGACCGGGTCAGCGGCGTGCTGGCGGAAGCGGCCGAACGCGGCGTGGAGATCGTGCTGCCGGTTGACCTGGTCGGTGCGACCAGCTACGCCCCCGGCGCTGAGCACGATGTCTTCCCGGTGACCGGGTTCCCGGCCGACCGGGAGAGCCTCGACATGGGCCCGGCCACCCGCGCGCTGTTCGCCAGCAAGATCGCCGACGCCAGGACGGTTTTCTGGAACGGCCCGGTCGGGGTGTTCGAGTTCCCTGCCTTCGCCGCCGGCACCCTCGCGGTGGCCCAGGCGATCAGCGCCGTGCACGGACTGACCGTGGTCGGCGGCGGTGACTCCGCAGCGGCCGTTAGGCAGCTGAATTTCCCTGACGCAGCGTTCAGCCACATCTCGACCGGGGGCGGGGCCAGCCTGGAGTACGTCGAGGGCAAGACGCTGCCCGGACTCGTCGCCCTTGAGGATGCCGGATGAGCGCAGGCACCAAGCGAAAGCCGCTGGTGGTCGGCAACTGGAAGATGCATAACAACCACCTCGAAGCACTCGCCCTGACCCAGAAGCTGGCGTTCCGGCTGACCGCCAAGGACTTCGACGCGGCCGATGCGGCCGTACTGCCGCCGTTCACCGCGCTGCGCAGCGTGCAGACCCTGGTACAGGGCGACAAGCTGCGGCTGCAGTACGGCGCGCAGGATGTCTCGCCGCACTCCGACGGCGCCTACACCGGGGACGTGTCCGGCCGGATGCTGGCCAAGCTCGGCTGCAGTTACGTCCTGGCCGGGCACTCCGAGCGGCGGCAGTACCACGGCGAGGACGACGCGCTGATCAACGCGAAGGTGAAGGCTATCTTGGCCAACGAGCTGGCCCCGGTGCTGTGCGTGGGCGAGCCGCTGCCGGTGCGGCAGGCCGGCGACGCCATTGCCCACATACTGGCCCAGCTGGACGGTGGCCTGGCCGACCTGGCCGGCCACCAGCTGGCCAGCCTGGTGATCGCCTATGAGCCAGTCTGGGCGATCGGGACCGGCGAGGTAGCCAGCCCGGCCGACGCCCAGGAGGCCTGCGCAGCGATCAGGGAGCGGCTTTCCGCCAGCCACGGTCCCGAAGTGGCCGCCACCGTGCGTATCCTTTATGGGGGGTCAGTGAAACCCGACAACATGCCCGCAATCATGGCCCAGCCAGATATCGACGGCGCACTGGTCGGCGGGGCGAGCCTCGATCCTGAAGGATTCGTGAGGATCTGCCGGTATCGTGAGGCTGGCGCTACCGCCTGATCAGTCCGCCCGGAGGGACGAGCAACAAGTGGTTATCGCATTCTCGGTCGTCCTGATCATCACCAGCCTGCTCATGGTGCTGCTGGTGCTGCTGCACAAGGGCAAGGGTGGCGGGCTGTCCGACCTGTTCGGCGGCGGGATGACATCCTCGCTCGGCTCATCGTCGGTGGTCGAGCGGAATCTGGACCGCATCACCATCTTCACGGGGATCTTGTGGTTTGTCTGTATCGTCGTGCTCGGCCTGCTACTGAAGTAAACGACCGCGCCGCACCGCGACCCGACAGCCGTTAAGATCACCGTTCTAACGAGGAAAGAGGCGATCAGTGAGCAGTGGTAACGCCATTCGCGGCAGCCGGGTTGGTGCCGGGCCCATGGGGGAAGCGGAGCGTGGCGAGGCGGCACCGCGGGTACGAGTGTCTTTTTACTGCTGCAACGGCCACGAGACGATACCCAGTTTCGCAAATGACGCCGCGATCCCCGACCTGTGGGACTGCCCGCGCTGCGGCGTGCCAGCCGGCCGGGATTCGACCAGTCCGCCCAACCCGCCGCACGCCGAGCCTTACAAGACCCACCTGGCCTACGTGAAGGAGCGCCGCTCGGCCGGCGACGGCGCGGCGATCCTCGCCGAAGCGCTCGACCGGCTGCGCAAGGGCGCATAGCCGCACGATCACTGATCTGAGCGCTGATCGGCCCGCAGGTACCTGCAGAGCAGATAGCCGCTGTCCTCGAACACGCTGGCCAGGCGTAGCCCGGCTAGGCCCACCGCGCCCGCACCTCGCTGGCCGCCGGCCGGTGCGGTAATGATCCGCTCCGACTGACCGCCTTCCAGGACCGGGCTGACGGTCAGGCACAGCTCGTCGAGCAGGCCCTCGGCGGTCAGCTCACCCAGCAATGTGGGTCCGCCCTCGACCAGGATCCGGCGATGGCCAAGCTCTGCCAGCGCGGCGACAGCGGCCGCCCCGGTCACCGTCTGCTCGCCAGCGACGATCACCTGCGCCGTGCTGGCCGCTGCGCGGCGGCGCGCGGCCGGAGCCAACTCGGTGGTCAGCACGATCGTCCTGGCCAGGCCCGCGGCGCTGGCCAGCAGCCGACCATCGAGATCCAGGTCGAGCCGCCTGCTGACGACCGCGATCGGCGGCGTCGGCGCTCGGCCAGTTCGCAGCTGCGGCCAGACCTCGGTGACCCGGACCTGGGCGTAGCGCTCGGCCCGTGCCGTGCCAGCGCCGACCAGGATCACGTCGGCCAGGCTGCGCAGCACAGAGAAGACCAGCCGGTCCGCCGGGCCGGACAGGCCGCCGGTGCGGCCAGCCACCGAGGCAGCGCCGTCGGCGCTGGTAATCATGTTCGCGCGGATCCACGGCCGGTGGGCGGCAGCGGACACCTCGCCGTCGCCGGGGCGGGACGGGCCGCCCGGACTCGGATAGGCGTAGCGGTCGGCCAGATCGGCCAAGGCTCTGCTGGTGCTGGGTTCAGGCGTTGCCGACGGCCGGATCGGCGTGCCAGGACCGGACAGCTCGGCCTGGCCGGCCGGGAGGATCAGGCGCACGGGAGGTAAGTCAAGCACCACCGACGCCAAGATCGTGAAGAGTTGGCCACGTTGGCCGAGCAGATCTGCGGCCAATCCGATCAGGTGGGGGCGAGTCCAGCGTCCGGCTTGACGGCGCGCAGCACGACGATGGACCTGGCTCCGACCAGCACCGCCGACCCGGCACCGACCACATCGGCGGGCTCGCTGATCGGTGCCGCGCTCGGACCGGTCAGCACCAGGCCAGGCTCCGGGTCGGCGGCCGTCACAGCCGTCCCGGTGTGCACCACGACCTGCCATGGCGCATCCGGCGAGCCGATCGGCGCGGGCACGGTGAAGGTGACCGGATCACTGTGCGCGTTGATCAGCAGCACGAAATCGTCGTCCGTGATCCGCTCGCCGCGCGGACCAGGCTCGGTGATCGCGTCGCCGTTCAGGCAAACCGCGAGCGCCCTTGAGTAACTGGCATCCCAGTCAGCGCCGCTCATCTCCGCACCGGACGGGGTCAGCCAGACGATGTCCCGCTGACCGTCTGAGGCCCAGTCGGCTCGCCCGCTGAAGAACCGCCTGCGCCGGAACACAGGATGGGCCCGGCGAAGCGCCGACAGCGCGCAGCCGAAATCGATCAGGTCGGAGTGCTTCGCCGCCGCTTCCCAGTCCAGCCACGACAGCTCGTTGTCCTGACAGTAGCTGTTGTTGTTGCCACGCTGAGTCCGGCCGAGCTCATCGCCTGCCAGCAGCATCGGGATACCTTGGGAGAGGAAGAGCGTCACCAGGAAGTTCCTGATCTGCCGCTCCCGCAGCTCATTGATCTCCGGGTCGTCGGATGGCCCCTCAGCGCCGCAGTTCCAGGATCGGTTGTCGTCCGAGCCGTCGGAGTTGTGCTCGCCGTTGGCCTCGTTGTGCTTGTGGTCATAGCTGACCAGGTCGGCCAGGGTGAAGCCGTCGTGGCAGGTGACGAAGTTGACCGAAGCGACCGGCCGCCTGGCGCTTGTCTCGTACAGGTCGGCCGAGCCGGTCAGCCGGGAGGCAAGCTCGGGCAGCTGACCAGGCTGGCCGCGCCAGTAGTCGCGCACCGTATCGCGGTACTTTCCGTTCCACTCGATCCACTGCGGCGGGAACCTGCCGACCTGATAGCCGCCCTCGCCCACGTCCCACGGCTCGGCGATCAGCTTGACCTGGGAGACCAGCGGGTCCTGCTGCACCAGTTCGAAGAAGGCCGACAGCCGGTCGACATCGTGCAGTTCCCTGGCCAGTGCGGACGCGAGGTCGAACCGGAATCCGTCGACGTGCATGTCATCGATCCAGTAGCGGAGCGAGTCCATGATCAGCTGAAGGGTGTGCGGGTGCCGCACGTTGAGGCTGTTGCCGCAGCCGGTGTAGTCCAGGTAGACCGACGGATCATCGTCGGCCAGCCGGTAGTAGGCGGCGTTGTCGATGCCGCGGAAGCTGAGTGTCGGTCCGAGCGCCCCAGCCTCGGCGGTGTGATTGTAGACCACGTCGAGTATCACCTCGATGCCGGCCTGGTGCAGTGTCTTGACCATCGACTTGAACTCGGCCACCTGGCCGTGACCGGCGGTACCTGACGCGTATCCGTGATGCGGCGCGAAGAAGCCGATCGTGTTGTAGCCCCAGTAGTTGGTCAGTCCCCGCTCGATCAGGGCGGGCTCGGGCACCGCCTGGTGCACCGGCATCAGCTCGATCGCGGTCACGCCTAGTCGCTGCAGGTGCTCGATGATGGCGGACGACGCCAGGCCGGCATAGCTGCCCCGCAGTTCGGGCGGCACCCCGGGATGGCGCAGCGTCAGGCCGCGGACATGCGCCTCGTAGATCAGCGTCTCGTGGTAGGGCGTGCGGAGCTGCTGATCGCCAGCCCAGTCGAAGTACGGATTGATCACCACATTCCGCGGTATGTACGGAGCGCTGTCGTCGGTGTTCATTGTCGCCGGGTCACCATGAACGTACGAGTAAAGCGCCGGGTGCCAGCTGACCTCGCCGTCCACGGCCTTGCCGTAGGGATCGAGCAGCAGCTTGGCTGGGTTACACCGCTGGCCGCGGCGTGGTTCGTACGGACCGTGCACCCGGTAGCCGTAGCACTGGCCGGGCCCGACGCCGGGCAGATAGCAATGCCAGACGAGGCCGTCCACCTCGGTCAGGCCGATCGACGTCTGGTTCCCTTCATTGTCGAACAGGCAGAGCTCGACCAGTTCGGCGACCTCGGAGAACAGCGCGAAGTTGGTGCCCGTGCCATCCCAGGTGGCACCGAGCGGGTAGGCAGTTCCAGGCCAGACGCGCATTCAGCAGACCTTACCGTTAACCGGCGGGACGGACCCGGCCGAGCACGGCGGCCAGATCGAGTCCGCCGGGCAGCATGCCGAACGGGACGCCAGGGCCGCGCAAGCCTGCCGGTCCGCTGTCGGCCGCCGGTCCGCCGTCGTCAGACGGGCCCAGCCTGGACGCGCAGAAGGCGTCACTGACCGCTGCCGGGGCGTGCCGCACCAGCAGCGCCGCCTGTAGGACCACGGTCGCCAGGCCCGCCAGCCTGCGCGCCCGGTGCTGGGCGGTGACCGGGTCAGCCGCCGCGACTTCGGCCAGTTCGGTCTTCAGCCCGGCCGCTGCTAGGTCCAGCCTCCGGCTGGAGCCGGCCGCCAGGTCGATCTCGGCCAGCAGCGCGTCGACGCTACCCGGCGAGCGGGCTAGGGCGCGCAGCAGATCGAGTGCCGTCACGTTGCCTGATCCCTCCCAGACCGAGTTCAGCGGCGCGTCCCGGTACAGCCTGGGCATGATGGACTCCTCCACGTAGCCATTGCCGCCCAGGCACTCCAGCGCCTCGGCCGTCACGGCCGGCGCCCGCTTGCAGACCCAGTGCTTGGCTGCCGGGAGCGCGAGCCTGAGCAGCGCCGCCTCGGCCTCGTCACCGCGGGATGCCCGGTCGGCCGCCCCGGCCAGCCGGAAGGCCAGCGTCGTCGCCGCCTCAGCCTCCAGGGTGAGGTCGGCGAGCACGGCAGCCATCGCCGGATGCCGCACCAGACTGGCGCCGAACGCCCGACGGTGCTCGGCGTGGTGCGCTGCCTCGACGCACGCCTGCCGGATCGCCGCGGCGCTGCCAAGCAGGCAGTCCAGCCGGGTGGCGCTGACCATCTCGATGATCGTCGCCACCCCGCGGCCTGGCTCGCCCACCGGCCAGGCAACGGCCCCGTCGTACTCCACCTCTGCGGATGCGTTCGACTGATTGCCCAGCTTGTCCTTGAGCCGCTGCAGGTAAATCGCGTTCCGGCTGCCATCGGGCAGCACCCGGGGGAGCAGGAAACAGGTCAGCCCAGGCTCGGCCTGCGCCAGGATCAGGAACAGGTCGCACATCGGCGCCGAGCAGAACCATTTGTGCCCGGTGATCAGGTAGCTGCCATCGGCCGCTGGCTCGGCTCTGGTGGTGTTCGCCCGAACGTCCGAGCCACCCTGCTTCTCGGTCATCGCCATCCCGGAAAGCAGCCCGGTCTTGCTCTCCGGCGCGCGCAGCCGGCGATCGTAGCTGGTGGCCGTCAGCAACGGCTCAAGGCGCCCGGCCAGCTCAGGGGCGTGCCGCAGCGACGGGACCACGGCATAGGTCATCGAGATAGGGCAGCCGTGGCCCGCCTCAGCCTGGGTCCAGACGTAGAACTTCGCCGCCCTGGCGACGTGCGCGCCTGGCGCCGAACTGGCCCATGGGGTTGCGTGCAGGCCGTGGCCAACCGCCGTCCGGATCAGCTCATGCCATGCCGGGTGGAACTCCACCTCGTCGATCCGATGCCCGTACCGGTCGTGGCTACGCAGCACCGGCCGGTGCGCATTGGCCAGCCTGGCCAGTTCGATCACGTCCACGGAGCCAGCCAGGGCTCCCAGCTCATGCAACTCGGGCAGCACCCAGCTCGCGCCCTGGCTGGCCACCCCGGTCAGCAGCGCCGGATCATCGGCGACATCGTGCCCGGCTAGCGGTGGAACCTGGTTCGTGACGTGGTGCGTTGCCTGCCCTGGGCGCAGACCGGCGGTTGGCAAGGTCAGAGGTGAATTCCGCACTCGGTCTTGGCGGTCCCCGCCCAGCGTCCGCTGCGCGGGTCAGCGCCAGGAGCCACCTGCGCCGTGCAGGTCCGGCAGCCAATCGACGGGTATCCGTCGTAGACCAGCGGGTTAACCAGCACGCCGTGCTCGGCGATGTACGCGTCGACCTCCGCCTGCGTCCATTCGACGATGGGATTGACCTTCACCATCTCCCGCCTGGCATCCCACTGGACCACCTTGGTGTCCGTCCTGGCGTCGGTTTCTGCTCTGCGCACGCCGGTGATCCAGGCGTCGTAAGGTCCGAGTGCGCGCTCAAGCGGCACGACCTTGCGCAGGTAGCAGCAGAGGTCAGGGTTGCGCGCGTACAGCTTCGGGCCAAGCTCGGCATCTTGCTCGGGCACGGTCGTCGGTGGGGTCACGTTGATGACATTCACCGGATAGACCACCGCGACGGCGTCCCTGGTCCCGATCGTCTCGGCGAAGTGGTAGCCGGTGTCAAGGAAGAGCACGTCGATGCCGGGTACCTGGCGGGACACCAGATCGACGATGACGGCGTCCGTCATCGACGACGTAATGCAGACCCGGCTGCCGAACGTCTGTGCGGCCCAGCTGATCACCTCGTCAGCGGGCGCACCCTGCAGGGCCTGCGCAGCATCGGCTGCCAGCCGCTCCATCGTGCGGGCCTCCTGCTTGTCAGCGGTCCTGGGGTCTGTGCCGCCACGATCGGGCTGGCGCGGTCCGGCCGGCCGGGGTGCCGGGTGGCTCATGCGGCTTCCCCGGTAACAGAGTAGGTCCAAACGTCGCAGATCGCACGCGTAGTCGGAATAGCTCGGTAAGTCACGGCCATCTCCTCCCGCCTGCCTCGCTCCCGGGTATCGGGTCGCCGGTCGGCCTTCCGGCCGCGCTTGCGACCTCCCGTCGCTCCCGTGCGCTGTCGCGTCTGGCCAACCCTAATGGCAGCCCTGATATTCCGGCCTGCCCGTCTCGGCGATCGGAAAACCCGCCAGGCTAACTCTGGCCGAAGCGGCGGCTAGCCCTGCCTGATCCAGTCGAGCGCGGGCTCGGCCTGCTGGGCCGCGCTCGGTTTGTGCTGGCAGTCGCACCAGGTACCGCCCTTGCAAGACTCATGCTCCAGGCGACGGCACGATGGGCAGATCATGTTCTCAATTCTCGCGGTGATCCAGCTGGCTGACCCAGTCGGCCCGGCTTGAGCGCGGCCCCAAGCTCGCGATCAGGCCGCGTTGGCGTTGGCTCGCCGCATCCGGCGACGCCGCTCCGCGGACCGCTCGTCTTCATTCAACCCGCCCCAGGTGCCGTACTTCTCCGGGCGGCTGACCGCATAACCGAGGCAATCTGACCTGACGGGGCAGGATGCGCACAGCGCCTTTGCCTTGCGCTCGCGAATGTCACGTTCCGGCTGCCGCTCACCGTCCGGGCCGAAAAACAGCACAACATCCTCGCCGTGACAGGCTGCTCGGTCCTGCCAGCCCCAGTTCGGCCGCTGCAACAGTACGGCCGGACGGCGTACCTCAGACATGAAAGCTCTCCTCAACCAGCTCGCCGTGTTAACACTCGCCTAGCGGAGCACACGGCTCGCTGGACGCAACAAAATCGCGATGCGGCTTTTCGGCCCCGTCGCATCATGCAAACGTCTCGCAGCGCTGAAGTGTTCCCTCGGCAAAGCCCGGTTGGGAGGTTTTAGCCCAATACCGGCGGTCTTCGCCTGATGCCGGAGGCCCGCGCCCAGTTACCGGGAACCGGATCCTAAGCCGCAGCCAGACGGAACCAGCGGCTAGATCATCACCCGGCGGGCTGGCAGGGCCACCAAGCCGCAACGTCAGCGCACCGCGACATCATCATCCCATCGGGGATCGGGCGGCAGGGCGAAGATTACGATTCTCGCCCGATCCGCCGCGCAGTGTAATCAAGGCGGGTTCTGATCTGGCGGCCGCCGACTCCGTCGTCAACGTCGGCCGGGCACCAATGCACTGCATTGGCTGGACAACGATTCGCCCCTGGAGCGACGATAGGCAGCATGTCGGAGCCGGATGCCGTTCCTCTGCCCCGCGAGGGAGAGGTCTTCTTCGATGTCCGGGGGGCCGCCCGCAGTATGCGGCTCAGCTGGTACGCGGACAGCAGAGTAGCCGTGTTCAGCATCTGGCAGGGTGACCGGTGCACCGGAACCTTCCGCTTGCCGTTCGGGGATCTGGCCAGGATGGTGCAGACGCTCCAGCACGGGCCCCAGCCCGCGGCCACCGCGATGGGCAGCCCCAGCCGACCAGGCGGGGCAGGTCAGCCGCCGTACGACCCTGGAAGCTACCCGGCTCCCGCAGCCAGCGACCCGGCCAGGGATGCCTATCGTTATGCCGATCTTCCCGGCCATCCCAGCTATGCCCATGCCACCGGATACGCCGACATTCCCCACAGCGACCTGCCTGGATACCGCGACTCGGCTGGCTACGACCGCACCGGAACGGATTACCGGAATCCTCCCGGCCTCGGCGCGGGCCCGGACTACGGACACCTTCCCGGGCACGGCGCGGGCCCGGACTACGGAAACCCTCCCGGCCACGGCGCGGGCCCGGACTACGGAAACCCTCCCCACCACGGCGCGGGCCCGGACTACGGAAACCTCCCCCGCCACGGAGCTGACCCGGACTACGGAAACCTCCCCCGCCACGGAGCTGACCCGGACTACGGAAACCTCCCCCGCCACGGCGCTGACCCGGACTACCTTGGGGTTCCCGGTCACGGCACCACCGGTGGGATTGCCAGCTCCGCAGGGTTCGCCAGCACCGCGGGGTTCGCCAGCCCGGCGGGGTTCGCCAGCACGGCGGGCTACCCAAGCACCGCAGGCCATGCTGGCACCGCGGGCTACACCACCCATCAGGATCGCGATCTGGCTGGCTATCGGGCCGTCCCGACCAGCGAGACGCGGCGTTACCGCGACCTGCCTGGCTCTGCCGATCTGCCCCCATACCCTGGCCGGCCGGATATCCCCGACCTCCCCAGTTACCCGCGCCAGCCGGAATACGCGCCCGATTACGCCGGCCCGTCCGGCTATCCGAGCGAACTGGCCGCGCCAAGCGACCGCGACTACGACCATATCGAGCCAGCTGATTTCGGCCGGGCAGGGCGGACATTCTCCGGCGTCGCCGGCCAAAGCCAGTGGCTGGCCGCGCCAGCGGTCACGACCAACTGGGGGATGACCAGCGACGAGCCGGACGGGTTGGCCGACTTCCCCTCCGTCCCGGCCAAGACCGGGCCCGCTCCCTCCGATCGCGGACGGTCCAGCGGTTACTGATGGGCTCCTTTGGCAGCGGGCTTAAGCGCCAGTCAGCATGAGCCGGTTGTTACGCGTTCATTCAGCGCTCTGAGAAATTGCCTGACCACCGACTGTTATGAACCTGAGGCAGGCGGGAATATTGTCGCGGTTGGGGAAGGGGGAAACACACGTGGCACAGAAGGTCTCCGTCACATTCGCTTGTGACTACGACTCAAAAGAGATTCCCAACGGCGAGCACCTGACTCGATCGTTCAGCCTCGATGGCCGGGACTATGAGATCGATCTCTGCGAGAAGCACAGCCAGAAGTTCGACGAGGTGGTCAAGCGCTTCGCGGACCGGGCTCGCAAGGTATCGACAAAGATGGGCAGGACCAAGCGGAGGACGACGGCGCATCGGCGGCGCAGCGCTGAGATCCGTGCCTGGGCAAAGCGCTCTGGCATGGATGTCAGCGATCGCGGCCGGATTCCGGCGCAGGTCATTGCCAAGTACGAGGCAAATCACTGACCACCGCCTGGTAGCGATTAGCAAGTGGCCGGCACCTGATTGGTGCCGGCCACTTGCCGCCTCAGCGATCGCACCCCACGGATCGGCTAGCCAGGCCTTGCGGATCAGCGGCAGTCTCGGACAGCTTGCGTGGTGGCACGGGGCTGACTGCCGCCGCAAGCACCTGCCCGTTGGGCAGGTAGACCGGCCCGTCATCGGTCTGCAGATGGACGTAGGTAATGCTGAACTCGGTGACCGTACCCTCGATCGTGCCGGATAGCGCACCAGCCCTGATCCGCACCCGGTCGCCGACCCGGAACGGGCGGGCAAATTGGAGCATCACCCCGGCGAAGAGGTTGGCAAGCGACTGCTGCGCGGCGATGCTGAGCAGCACCCCGGTGATCGCCCCGCCGAGGACCAGCTGCTGGACCTTGAAGTTCAGCATGTCAAGTCCGGTCAGGGCCACTACCACAATGCCCGTGAGAATCATGACATACCGGATGATCGTGCTGTAGGCAACGCCGAGCACGGGTTCGATCACCGCTCTTGCCCAGCGGGCAATCGCGAAGGTGAAGATCAGGCCGAAGAAGCAGAAGGCGATCGCGCCGCAAATCTGGATGGCATGGCCGGTAGTCAGCGGCACCAGGGAATTCACCTTGGCCGCGTCCCCGGCGGTCCTGATGTCAAGCGGAAGGCCGGCCCAGTGCACCGCAGCGGCAGCCGCCGCCGCTAGCACGAACGCGATGATGGCTTGCAGGGGCCGGTTGCGCGTCTTGGTCGGGACGACGGCGCCAGTCGGGTCGGTCTGCTTTACTCGCTGCCTTGTCACGGGCCAACCGTACCGAGACCGGGAACATGCGTGGTCCCGGAGTCCGGTGTTGCTGACCGGACTCCGGGACCACTCGGCTGCGGGACGCAGCTAGCGCGCCCACCGCCGACGCATGGCTAGCGCGGCACGGCCTACAGGTTGAACATTGGCTTGCCGACCGGCAGGACTGGCCTGCCCTTCATCCCGGCGATCACGCCAGCGGCCGAGGTGTACCACGCCACCGCGGCCGTCACGATGCCGACATAGCCGCCGATCTTGAAGATATTGGTGTTGGCGTTGAAGACACCGATGAACAGCAAGATCTCGGTGATCTCCAGGGTCAGGAACACCCCGAACACCGCGTAGTTGATCTGGCTGCTCCAGATCATCATGTAGGTGTTGAAGATCGCGAAGGCCAGCAGGATCCAACCAAGATCCTTTCCTGGCGTTGGGACGAACTTGGCCCACAGGCCGACGCCGATCCAGAAGGAGCCGTACGTCCCGAACGCCGTCGCACCGAACACGTTCCTGTTCTTGAACTCCCACATTCCGGCCAGCAGTTGGGCCACGCCGCCGTAGGCGAACGCGAAGCCGAGGAACGCGGCTCCGCTCGAGTTCTTCATCCAGCCCGCGTTGGCGGCCGACAGCAGGAAGGTGGTCAGCGCGAAGCCGGCCAGACCGAGCGGTGCCGGGTCCGCAACGGCTAGGGCCGGGGCGGCCGGAGTCTCGTCACTAGTGCTCACGTACGTCCTCCTTCAGGACGTTGGCGCCGTCCCGCGACAGCCATACCGGGAACGGCGGCAGGGGGGATCGAAAGGTACTGCAAATGACAGACACGACATCGCTGGCCATGAAGTCCATACGACGCGGAACCGGCTGAGGCCGTCATATGTGCCTCTGGGCGCGGCTACTAGCCAATAAGTGCCCATATTCCGGCCCTTCTCCTTCCACTCCGGCTGACTCATCAGACCCAGATGGAAGATCTGCACTGAGCGTAACTCTAGTGCGCCGGTTTCGGGAGATCCAGATCTGCAGGAATGTGCCGGATCTCACGAGCAGGCACGATCTGGCCTGGAACTGCCGAGCAGGCAGGACCTAGGGCGAGGCGAGCCTGCTGAGCTGAACCGGAACCTCGGCGGCCGCTGCGCGGTCGAGCAGGTAGAGCGTCTGCTGCCTGCCTCGCGCTCCGGCCGCGGGCACCTGAACCTGCCCGGCGCCGGACAGCGCCAGCCGGATCGCCCCGGCCTTCTCCGCGCCGGAGGCGAGGATCCATACGTCGGAAGCCGACCTGATGGCCGGCAGGGTCAGCGACAGCCTGGTCGGCGGCGGCTTCGGCGCGCCGCGGACGGCGACCACCGTCCGGTCCTCCTCATACAGCGCAGGCAGCCCAGGGAAGAGCGACGCCACATGCGCGTCCGGGCCGATGCCAAGCAGCAGCACGTCGAAGGTCGGCACCCCGCCGCGATCCTGAGGCTGCGCCGCCGTCCGCAGCCAGCTCGCGTACCGCTGCGCGGCAGCCTCGGGCACCGCGCCGTCCGGGCCGTCGGGACCCGGCATCGGATGCACCAGGTCCGGCCTGATGTCCACGTGATCGAGCAGCGCGCCGCGGGCGCCGGTCTCGTTCCGGTCCGGGTGCCCGGTGGGCAGGAAGCGCTCATCGCCCCACCAGATCTCGATCCGGCGCCAGTCGACCGCGTCCCTGGCCGGTGCCGCGGCAAGCTCGGCGAGCACCTGGGTGCCGACGCCGCCCCCGGTCAGCACCAGCGAAGCCATGCCTTTCGCCGCGACCGCGTCGACCAGCCTGGTCACCAGCCTGGCGGCAACCGCCTTGGCGAGCAGCTCGCCGTCGCGGTGGATCAGCAGCTGTGGAACTGAGATGGCCGCTACCCCCTTCCGGCCGCGACGCCCGCGGCCAGGACGGCCAGCGCCTCGCCGTAGACCTCGTCAGGATCGAGCCTGCGCAACTCCTCGGCAAGCAACTCGGAGGTTTCCCTGCGGTGCAGCGCGACGAACCGGTCAGGCTCTCCTGGCCTGGTCAGCGTGGCGTTCCTGCCATCGGGCCTGCTGATGCTGATTTCGCCGTCGGACCCGGAGAAGGCGACCCCGGTGATTCCGGGCCCGGTTGAGACATCGCAGTGCACCGGCACGCCGAGCCGGCCCGACAGCCAGGCAGCCATCAGCTCCGCGCTCGGGTTGTCCGCCTCGGCGCTGACGGCAGCGGCGGAGATCACCCCGAACGGCCGGTCAAACGTGGCGGCCAGCAACGACCGCCAGGGGGTCGTCCTGGTCCAGGATAGGTCGGTGTCACCCGGCCGGTAATCGGCCGCGAGCCCTTGCAGCGCATCATGCGGTGCCGTGCTTGCCGCCGCGTCGGTGATCCGCCGCTGAGCGAGCTGGCCGAGCGGATCGATGGCCGGCGCCGACGGCGCGGTATCTGGCCACCAGGTCACCACCGGGGTGTCAGGGACAAGCAGCGGTGTGACCACCGAATCGGCATGCCTGCTCAGCTCGCCGTAGATCCGCAGCACGACCATCTGTCCTGCGGCGCTCTCGCCGACGGTGATCTCGGCGTCAAGCCGCGAGGACGAACGGCCGTCCCTGGCGATCACGCCAAGCACCCGGCACGGGTGCTCCCGGCCGGCCTGGGTTGCCGCCCGCACCGCATCGTGCTGACCGGACTCGTCGGTCATGATGATCAGATTCAGCACCACACCGGTCGCCAGGCCGCCGAGCTGCTGGCTGGCCCTGAGCAGCTCGGTCCTTACCTCGCTTGTTGTGGTGTCGGTCAGCTCACGCCGCATGGCCGGTCTCCTCTCCGCACCGGCTAAAGCCGTCGCCAGACCCGGCCATCGCGGGCCATCAGTGCATCAGCGCCCGGCGGACCGCTCGAGCCGGCCGGGTACTGCTCGGGCTTCCCGCTGGCCGCCCAGAATTCCTCGATCGGATCCAGGATCTTCCAGGACAGCTCGACCTCCTCGTGCCGGGGGAACAGCGGCGGATCGCCGACCAGAACATCGAGCAGCAGCCGCTCGTAGGCCTCAGGGCTGGCCTCGGTGAACGACTCGCCATAGGCGAAGTCCATGTTCACGTCCCGCACCTCCATCGCCGAGCCAGGCACCTTGGAGCCGAACCGCAGCGTGATGCCCTCATCCGGCTGGATCCTGATCACCAGCGCGTTCTGGCCAAGCTCCCTGGCGTCGGTGGCGTTGAACGGCAGATGCGGCGCGCGCTGGAAGATGACAGCGATCTCCGTCATCCGGGTCGGCAGCCGCTTGCCCGTGCGCAGGTAGAACGGAACACCGGCCCACCGTCTGGTGTCGACGCCGAGCCTGATCGCCGCGTAGGTCTCGGTGCCCGAATCGGCGGCGATCCCGTCCTCCTCAAGGAAGCCGCGCACCGGAATCCCGCCCTGCCAGCCGACCGCGTACTGGCCGCGAGCCGTGCCGACGGCCAGGTCAGCGGGGATCTGCACCGCCGACAGCGCCTTGCGCTTCTCCGCGCGCAGGTCGTCGGCGGCGAACGAGACCGGCTCCTCCATCACGGTCAGCGCGAGCAGCTGCAGCAGATGGTTCTGGATCACATCCCTGGCCGCACCGATCCCGTCGTAGTAGCCGGCCCGGCTGCCGATGCCGACGTCCTCGGCCATGGTGATCTGTACATGATCCACGTACCGCCGGTTCCAGATCGGCTCGAACAAGGTGTTGGCGAACCGCAGCGCCAGCAGGTTCTGCACCGTTTCCTTGCCCAGGTAGTGGTCGATCCGGAAGACCGAGTGGGGTGGGAAGACCGTGCCGAGCATGTCATTGAGCTCTTGCGCACTGGCCAGGTCGTGCCCGAACGGCTTCTCGATGACCACCCGGCGCCAGCCGCGCACCGAGCTGCCGCCGTGCAGGCCGGACCGCTCAAGCTGGCGTACCACCACAGGAAACTGACTGGGCGGGACAGACAGGTAGAAAGCGACGTTGCCGCCGGTGCCGCGCTCAGCGTCCAGCCTGCGCACCGTGTCGGCGAGCCGGTCAAAGGCATCGGGATCGGAGAATTCGCCGGCCACGAACCTGACGCCCTCGCATACCTGCTGCCAGACCGCGTCGCGGAACGGGGTGCGGGCGTATTCGCGGACCGCGTCGTGGGTCAGCCTGGCGAAATCCTCATCCACCCAGTCCCGGCGGGCGAAGCCGACCAGCGAGAAACCCGGGGGCAGCAGGCCGCGGTTGGCCAGGTCGTAGATGGCCGGCAGCAGCTTCTTGCGGGCCAGGTCGCCGGTGACGCCGAACATGACCAGCACGCTCGGCTCGGCGACCCTGGGGATCCTGCGGTCCCGCGGATCGCGGAGTGGATTGTTCATTGGCCGGCGGCCACCGGCTGCCTGGTCCGGCTGGCGTCCATCTGATCGCTGATCGTGCCAAGCAGTTGGTGCCAGGAGTCGGCGAACTTCCGCACGCCCTCGTCCTCAAGTACGGCCACCACGTCGGCGTAGCTGATGCCGAGCTCCTCCAGGTCGGCCAGCACCTGCCTGGACTCCTGGTAGGTGCCGGCGATGGCGTTGCCGCGCAGCACGCCATGGTCCTCGGTGGCATGCAATGTCGCCTCTGGCATGGTATTGACCGTGTGCGGCGCGGCCAGCTCCTCGACGTACATGGTGTCCCGGTAGGCCGGATCCTTGGTGCTTGTCGAGGCCCACAGCGGCCGCTGCACCCGGGCACCGCGGGCGGCCAGCGCGGTCCACCGGGGGTCGGCGAAGCGCTGCTCGAACATCTGATAGGCCAGCCGGGCGTTCGCCACCGCCGCCTTGCCGCGCAGTGCCATTGCCTCAGGTGAGCCGATCGCGTCCAGCCTCCGGTCCACCTCGGTATCCACCCGGCTGACGAAGAACGAAGCGACCGAAGCCAGCGAGGTAACGTCGGCCGCCTCCTCAAGTCCGGTCATGAAGGCATCGATGACCTGCCCGTACCGCTGCAGCGAGAAGATGAGCGTGACGTTGATGCTGATCCCCTCGGCCAGGCAGGCGGTGATCGCCGGCAGCCCGGCCAGCGTGGCCGGGATCTTGATGAACAGGTTCGGCCGGTCCACCTGCCACCACAGGGCCCGCGCCTCAGCGATGGTCTTGGCTGTGTCGCCGGAGATCCTGGGATCCACCTCGATCGATGCCCGGCCGTCCACCCCGCCGGTCGCGTCATAGACCGGCCGCAGCACGTCGCACGCCCACCGGATGTCGTAGGTGGTGATCGCCCGAGCCGCCTCGTCCTCGCCGACACCGCGAACTGCCAGGTCAGCCAGCTGCTCGTGATAGAACGTCCCGGCCGACATCGCGTGATCGAAGATCGTCGGATTGGACGTCAGCCCGCTGACATGATGGTCCTCGATCAGCGCGGCCAGGTTGCCGGTGGACAGCCGTTCCCGGCTGATGTCGTCCAGCCAGACTGCCACTCCGCTGGCGGTCAGCTGCCCCACGATGTCGCCTGATTGCGAAGTCATGACTGGTCCTTTCTGACTGCCGCGCTCGTCCTGGCCAGGCTATGCCGGGCGGCCGCGGCGACGGCGTCCGGCGTGATTCCGAATTCGGCATAGAGCTTGCGGTAATCGGCCGACGCGCCGTAGTGCTCCAGGCTGATGCTCTCGCCGCGGTCGCCGACGTACCCGCGCCAGCCGAGCGAGATTCCGGCCTCGACACTGACCCGTGCCTTGACATCGGGCGGGAGTACCTGATCGCGGTAGGCCTGATCCTGCTCGGCGAACCACTCAAGGCACGGCATGGAGACCACCCGGGTGGGGATCCCGTCCTGCTGGAGCGCCGCGCGGGCATCCAGGGCGATCGCCACCTCGCTGCCGGTCCCGATCAGGATCACCGCCGGCTCGCCGCCGGCCGCCTCGGCCAGTACGTACCCGCCGCTTGCCGTCCCTTCGGCGCTGGCCAGACCGGTGCCGCGGTCGAACACCGGCAGCTTCTGCCTGGTCAGGCAGAGGCCGGCCGGGTGATCCGTGCGCTCCAGGATGGTCCGCCAGGCCACCGCGGTCTCGTTGGCGTCGGCCGGCCGGACGACGTCGAGACCGGGGATGGCCCGCAGCGCCCAGAGATGCTCGACCGGCTGGTGGGTCGGCCCGTCCTCGCCAAGTCCGATCGAATCGTGCGTCCAGACGAACGTCACCGGCAGGCCCATCAGCGCAGCCAGCCGCACCGCCGGCCGCATGTAGTCGCTGAACACCAGGAACGTGCCGCCGTACGGCCTGGTCAGCCCGTGCAGCGCGATCCCGTTGAGAATCCCGCCCATGCCGAATTCCCTGATCCCGAAGTGCAGCGTCCGGCCGAACAGGTTGCCTGGGAACATCTTGGTCTGGTGCGCCGGCGGGATGAACGATGGCTCACCGGCCATGGTCGTGTCATTGCTGCCCGCCAGGTCGGCCGAGCCGCCCCAGAGCTCAGGCAGCACCGGTGCGAGCCCGTTAAGAACCTTGCCTGATGCGGTTCTGGTGGCCATCTCCCCGCCGTCAGGGGCGAACGCCGGGATCGCAGCGGCCCAGCCTTCCGGCAGCCTGCGCGCCGCGAGCCGGTCAAGCAGGGCCCGGCGGTCTGGGAAGCGCTGCGACCACGCGGTGAACCGCTCGTCCCACTGCGCGTGCGCCACCTTGCCGCGATCGGCCACCTCGCGGGCGCGGGCGAGCACCTCGTCCTGCACCGGAAAGGTGACCGCCGGGTCGAAGCCCAGAATCTCCTTGGTGGCCGCGACCTCGGCTGCGCCGAGGGCCGAGCCGTGCGCCTCGCCGGTGTTCTGCTTGTTCGGGGCCGGCCAGCCGATGATGGTGGACAGCGCGATCAGCGACGGTGCGGCGGTGTGGTCCCTGGCCGTGATCAGCGCCTGGTACAGGGCACCGACGTCCTCGCGGTAGCCGCCTGGCTGGCGCCAGTTCACCCGCTGCACGTGCCAGCCGTACGCCTCGTATCTGGCGCACACATCCTCGGACTTGGCGATGGCCGTATCGTCTTCGATCGAAATGTGGTTGTCGTCGTAGAGCACCACCAGGTTGCCGAGCTGCTGATGCCCGGCGATCGATGAGACCTCGTGGCTGACGCCCTCCTCAATGTCGCCATCCGAGGCGAAGACGTAGATGTGATGGTCGAGCAGGCTCTGCCCCTGCGGTGCGTCCGGGTCGAGCAGGCCGCGTTCCCGGCGGGCAGCCATCGCCATGCCGACCGCGTTGGCCAGGCCCTGGCCAAGCGGGCCGGTGGTGGTTTCCACCCCGGCGGTCAGGCCATGCTCCGGGTGGCCGGGGGTCAGGCTGCCCCAGGTTCGCAGCGCTCGCAGATCGTCCAGGGTGAGCCCGTACCCGGACAGGTAGAGCTGAATGTACAGCGTGAGGCTGGAATGACCGCAGGACAGCACGAACCGGTCCCGGCCGAGCCAGTGCGGATCCGCCGGATCGTGCGCAAGGACGCGCTGGAAGAGCAGGTAGGCCGCTGGCGCCAGGCTCATCGCGGTACCAGGGTGACCCGAGCCCGCCTGCTGGACCGCGTCCATCGCGAGAACCCGGATCAGATCCACGGCACGGGCGTCGGCCGCCGACCACTGCAGTTCCTGGCTGTACTGGCCGCTCGCTGTTACCTCAGTCACTGTCGCCTCAGGCCTCTCTGCGCGGGCTGTAAACCGGAATGCCGACCCAGAACGACCCTATCGCCGGCCCGGTGACCGCTCGCGGCGCGACCGTCCGGTCACGGCGCCAGCGTGTGCAGGAAGGCGAGCAGCTCGGCGCTGACCTCCGCCGGGTGGCTGACGTTCGACGCGTGCGTGCCGCCATCGATGACGGCCAGCTTGGCCGGGCCGCCCAGGGTGTCCCGCAGCTGCTCCGCCTTGCTGAGCGGGATCGCGGCATCCGCGCTGCCGTGCACGATCAGGGCCGGGCAGCTGATCTCGCCGAGCCTGCCGGTGATGTCGTCGCGGTCCATCAGGCAGCGGAAGGCGAGGGTGAACTGATCGATGTCGGCGGCCGCCCACTTGGCATACCAGTCATCCCACGTCCCAGGGCCGAGGATGATCGCGGAGACGAGCTCCTGGACCGGGGCTGGACCCTGCGCCCGCCAGGTCTCGTGCAGCTGCTCGTAGCCCGCTCCCATGGCCGGGTCCTCCAGGCCGGCCTGGGTATCGATCAGGATCAGCCCGCGAACCCGGTCCGGTGCCAGCAGCGCGGCACGCAGGCTGAGGAATCCGCCCTGAGACATGCCGCCGAGCACCGCGCGCCGAGCGCCGAGCAGATCGAGCAGTGCGAGCAGATCCTGCGCCGAGTCCCAGTAGCTGAACGGGCCGGGCGCCTGGGTCCCGCCGTGACCGCGCTGATCCCAGGTGATCACCCGGAATTCCGGTGCCAGCGCCTGAACCTGCGGCTCGAACATGGACTGGTCCATCAGGATTCCGTGGCTGAGCACCACGACCGGCCCGGCACCACCGGTGTCGGCGTAGCTGATCTCGGTCCCGTTGACGGCTGCAGTGAGCATGCCCGAAAGCTACCGCAGCGGCGCCCCCGGCGGATAGCCTCGCGACCTCGCGCTTCAGGCAGGCTGGGTGTTGTCGATGATCCGCAGGTACGTGGTCGGCGGCGGGAAGCCGGACTGCATGTTGGAGAGGCTCATGACCTCAGGGTCGTCCGCGCCGGGGTGCCCGTGGCTCACTACCAACGGATCCGCGTAATGGCAGCCGCCCTGCAGCAGCATCACTGCGTGAATGCCCGGGGGGGCTCCGAACACGACAAGATCACCGCGCCAGGTCTCATTAAGGGCGATGTGCGGCAGGTGATCGAGCAGCGTGCCGGTATAGCCGCTGCCGTCGTAGTTGTTGCCGTTGGGGTCCGGTGCGCCGGCCCACATGGCGAACATAGTCACGATGCCGGAGCAGTCGGTGGTTAACGGCAGGTGCCTGACCGGCAGGCTGACCGGGATCGGCCGCACCTCAGCGTAGTAGATCTCATCGCGGTTCTGATGTGCCCAGTAGCCGAGCGATACCAGGCTCTTGCGGACGGGCATCACGCCGAGGGGGGCGGAAAGGTTCTCACCGATTGCGCTCATGACCTATCTCCAATCGGGTCGGGTTGGCAGGATTCGAACCGCTGGCCGGGCACGGCGCCATCCGTGGCCCGGCACTGGCGCTGACCGGCAGCGTGCCCCGGTCACGCAGCGCGAAGTACAGCCGCAGCGCGGCGATGCAGATCAGCGCCGTGTTCGCGACGTGCACCCAGACCAGTCCGGTGGGCAGCCCGGAGAAGTACTGGGCGTAGCCGATCGCCCCCTGCAGCCCGATCAGGCCGAGCACCAGCCAGGCCAGCCGCACCACCCGGGCCGGTGCCTGCGTCAGATGCACGCAAAGGATCAGCATGACGGCCACGGTGCCAAGCACCCAGCCGACGTCCGCGTGCAGCTGGGTCACCGCGGTCAGCGACATGAACGCAAAGCGCGGCACGTTAGCCGCTCCGGCCAGCGGGCCGGTCCCGGTCACCAGCGTGCCGACGCTGAACATCACCGCGGCCACCACCAGCAGCGCTGCGGCGACCGCCCGCACCAGCGGCTGGACCAGCCACCTGGGTGGCTGAACGGTTTCGGTGCACCGGACCTGCAGTGCCACCGCGGCGCCGAGCACCGGGATGGTGGCCAGGTAGTGCAGCGACACCCAGAACGGGTTCAGCCCGGTCCGCACCACGATTCCGCCGACGGCCGCCTGCACCGCTATCCCGGCAGGCTGAGCGGCGGCGAGCCAGATCAGGTCGCGGCGCCGCCCGCCAGCCTGACCGTCCCTGAACCGCCAGGCTGCGATGAAGACAGCTATCGCGACAACAAAGATCAGCACGGTGACCAGGCGGTTTCCGAACTCGATCCACCGGTGGATCAGCGGATCACCGGTGGCTCCGGTCGCCGCGAAGCTAGCCGACGTGCACTTGGGCCAGGTGGTGCAGCCCAGGCCTGACTGGCTCAGCCGGACGGCGCCGCCGGTCGCGATGATGGCCGCCGAGGCGACCACGCCGACCAACGCGATCCGGCTCATGGCCAGCCTGGACGGCTTGAGTATGACGTCGGTCCACCGCGCCGCGCTGGCCAGCCAGGCACCCGCCGCGGTCCGGCCCGGATCAGACGGCTGGGCAGCTTGCCTTCCGACTGGCTTGGTGGACACGGACCCCATGGTAGGACGCAAGCCGCAGCTTCGGGTACGGCTCGCCAGCTAGGCGGTAGTTACGCCTGCGGCGCCTGCGAGCCCTGGCCAGCGCCCAGGGTCGCTCCGCCGCAGGCTATGATCACGCAGCCGATCGCCAGCCACTGGACGGCCGACAGCGCCTGCCCAAGCAGCATCAGGCCGATCAGGGCGGCGACGGCAGGCTCCAGGCTCATCGCGATACCGAAGACCCTGGCCGGAACGCGCCGAAGCGACTCAAGCTCGAACCGGTAAGGGATCACCGACGACAGCAGTCCGACCGCTAGCCCGGTGAGCAGCACGGCCGGGCGCAGCAGCTTGATCCCGCCGCTGATCACCGCTGGCGGGGTCACTACCAGCGCCGCGATGACCATGGCAAGCACCAGGCCGGACGACCCGGTGAACCGCCGCCCGGTGGACGCCGACAGCAGGATGTAGGTCGCCCAGCAGGCGGCCGCCACCAGCGCGAACACCACGCCGGCCAACGCCGGATGCCCGGCAGCACTGGCTGCGGAACCCAGACCGGCCTGGCCCACGCCGGACTGGCCGAGCAGGGCCACCCCGGTCCCGGCCAGGCCGACCCAGAGCAGGTCGATCAGGCGCCGTGACGACGCCACCGCGACCGTCAGCGGTCCGAGGAACTCGATGGTCACCGCGATGCCGAGCGGGATCCTGGCGAAGGCCTGGTAGAAGGAGTAGTTCATGATCCCGAGCGTCAGGCCGAACCCGGTGATCAGCGCCGCATCCCGCCACGCACGGGCAGCAACGATCCCGCGTACTGTCCTGACGGCGGGCCTTGCGCCGAAGCCGACCAGCACCAGGGCCGCCATCCAGAGCCGCAATCCGGTCATCCCGGCCGCCGTGACCTGGCTGAATGTGCGCCCGGCGAGGCCAGCACCGAACTGGACGCTGATGATGCCTGCGCCGATCAGCAGCGGCGCGGGCACCCGGCCGAGCGGCTCCCGGCCGCGGGCAGGGCCGGCCGGAACGGCCGGCGAGGCCGCTGGCGAGGCCGGCGTGCGTGGCTGCGGAGCGCTGATGGCGCTACTCCCAGCGGAAGGTGCGAGCCGCCAGGCTGATTCCGGCGATCGCCCAGAGCGCGAGCACCAGCAGGTCGCGACCTGGCAGGCCAGCACCGGCTTGCAGCACCGAGTGCAGGCCGTCCGACATCGCGCCGGACGGCAGCAGTCGCAGCACTGGCCGCATCCCGGCCGGGAATCTGGTCAGCGGGAAGATCACGCCGCCGATGCCCAGCAGCACCAGGTAGACCAGGTTGGCCGCGGCCAGAGTCGCCTCGGCGCGCAGGGTCCCAGCCATCAGCATCGCCAGCCCGCTGAAGGCCGCGCTGCCAGCCGCCAGCACGAGCAGGGCCCAGACCACGCTCGCCGCGGTCAGGTGCGGCGCCCAGCCCAGCGCCAGGCTCACCGCGACGATCACCACGACCTGCCCGATCTCCACCACGCCGACCGTGACGGCCTTGGCCGCGATCAGGCCGCTGCGGGAGAGCGGCGTCGCTCCGAGCCGCTTGAGCACGCCGTACCTGCGTTCGAAGCCGGTGCCGATCGCCAGGCTGGTGAACGAGGTCGACATGACCGCGAGCGCCAGGATCCCTGGCGCCAGGAAGTTGATCCGGCTGCCGCGTCCGAAGCTGATCAGCGCCTCGGAGCTGAAGACCACAAGCAGCAGCACCGGGATGATCAGGGTGAGCAGCAACTGCTCGCCGTTGCGCAGCAACGTGCGCAACTCAAGGCCCGCCTGGGCGGCCACCATCCGCGGCACCGGCGCCGCTCCCGGCGCCGGTGCCGGCCAGTCTGTGCTGCCCTGGCCTTCGACTATCTCGGTCACGGTCGCAGCTCCCGCCCGGTCAGCTCAAGGAACACGTCCTCCAGAGTCCGGCTCTCGATCCGCAGGCTCTGCGCGAGCACACCCTGGTCGGCGCACCACGCGGTGACGGCGGCCAGCAACTGCGGATCCACGCTGCCGGCCAGTTCGATCAGGTAGGCACCGGCCGGCGATTCCTTGGCCGCGCTGCCTGGCGGCAGCGCGGCCAGCAGACTGGCGGTGTCAAGCCCTGGCTCGGCCCGAAACCGCAGTTGCCCCTGCGTCCCGGTCAGCTCGGCCGGGGTGCCTTCGGTGACCAGCCTGCCGTGGTCGACGATCACCACGTGATCGGCCAGCCGCTCGGCGTCCTCGAGGTAATGCGTGGTCAAGATGATCGTGCTGCCCGCAGCCCGCAGTCCGGAGATCAGGTCCCAGGTGGCATGCCTGGCCTGCGGGTCAAGCCCGGCCGTCGGCTCGTCAAGGAACACCAGATCAGGGCGGCCGATGATGGCCGCGGCCAGCGACAGCCGCTGCTGCTGACCGCCGGACAGCCGGCGGAACTGGGTCCGAGCGGATTCGGTCAGACCCAGCTTGGCGAGCAGCAGTCCTGGGTCGATCGGCTGAGCGTAGAAGCGGGCGATTACCCGCAGGTAATCGCCGGCCTTGGCGCTGGTCGGGATGCCGCCAGACTGCAGCATCACGCCGATCCTGGGCCGGAGCGCCTTCGCGTCGCGCACCGGGTCAAGCCCGAGCACGCGCACGGTGCCCGCATCAGCCCGCCGGTAGCCCTCGCAGATCTCCACGGTGGTGGTCTTGCCTGCTCCGTTGGGCCCGAGCACGGCCGTGACCTGGCCTCGCTCGGCTCGCATCGACAGCCCAGCCAGCGCGGTGGTCGGGCCGTAGTTCTTGACCAGGCCGCTGATCTCAACGGCCGGCTCGGTAGTCACGCTGGCGAGTCTAGGGGAGCGGGCGAGATTGTCCGCCAGCGAACTGCAGTGGGGGTGTCGGACATACGGTGACTCCGGGCCCGCGCCTAACCACAGGCGGCCAGGCCGGCCGCACGGCGACTCCGGGCCTGGGCATAACGCCCTGGCCCGGATCACCGTGTGCCCGGCCAGTTATGTTATTCGGCGGAAGATCGGCTGGGGGGGCGGCAGGCGTCCGTCCGCATTGGCCTCGCACTGACTGCGGATACGCCCTGCCAGGTCCGGGAGAAACGGGTCTAGGCCGACTCCGAGCTCCCGGCAGGCTCTGGTTAGGACGGCCAGGACAGCGTCTAGGTCGCGGGCGGCTTGCTGGTCACCGTCCGCCTGCGCCTTGGCGATGTCCCACGGCCTGATCTGGTTGATATAGCGATTTGCTTCATCGGCGATGGACCAGACTGCGCTGGTCGCCTTGCGAAAGTCGAAGTTGGACAGGGCGGTGTCTATGCGACCTGGCGCTTCGGCGATCGCGGCCTCGACGCGCTGGGAGCCGGGGGCGGGATGCGTCGTGGTGGGGACTGCGCCGGAGCGGTAGTGGTGGGTCATGGTTATTACGCGGTTGATTAGGTTGCCTAGGTTGTTGGCTAGGTCGTCGTTGGCGCGGGCGATCAGGCGGTCGATGGTGAAGTCGGTGTCGCCGATCCGCGGTACGTCGCGCAGCAGCCACCAGCGGACGGCGTCGGTGCCGTACCGCAGCGCTAGTGCGGCCGGATCGATCGGGTCTCCGCTGGACTTGCTGATCTTGCGGCCGTCAACGGTGAGGTAGTCGTGCACCGCGATGTCGGTCGGCAGCGGCAGCCCGGCCGATGCCAGCATGGCCGGCCAGTACACGGCGTGGAACCTGAGCACGCCCTTGCCGACCAGGTGGATCCTGCTGTCGGCGCCGGTCCACCAGCACCGCAGGCCCGCGTCATCGGTGCCGTACCCGGGCGCGGTCAGGTAGTTGCCTAGCGCGTCCCACCACACGTAGATCACCTGGTCGGGATCGCCGGGGACCGGAATGCCCCAGCCGCGGGCGCGCGCGGTTGACCGGGAGACGCTGAAGTCGGCAAGCCCGCCTGCGATGAAGCCGAGCACCTCGTTCCGGCGGCCGGCCGGCTCGATTCTGAGCCGGCCGCCGTCGATCGCGTCGTGCAGCAGGCCGGCGTAGCGGGACAGCCGGAAGAACCAGTTCTCCTCAGCGACCTGCTGTGGCTCGGTTCCGTGCTCGGCGCACCGGCCATCATCGAGCTCGGCGGCGGTGTAGAACTGCTCGCAGCCGACGCAGTAGAGCCCCTGGTACTGCCTGCGGTAGAGATCACCGGCCTGCGCGCAAGCCCGCCAGAGCCGCTCGACACCGACCCGGTGCCGCGGGTCGGTGCTGGTGCGGATGACGTCATCGACAGACAGCGACAGCGGACCGCCGAGCGCCACGAAGGCGCTGGCGTTGGCGTCGACGAACTCCTGCACAGCGATCCCGGCCGCCTGCGCCGCCAGCACGTTCTTCAGCGAGTTGTCGTCGGTGCCGGTCTGGAATCTGACCCGCTCGCCCCGGCCGCGGCGGTGCCTGGCGAGCACGTCGGCCTGGACGAGCTCAAGGGCGTGGCCTAGATGGGGGCGGGCGTTGACGTACGGGATGGTGGTGGTGATGTAGGTGTGCGGTGCGGTCATCGGAACCTCCGGGAGTACCAGGGGCACCGACCGCGCAGCAAAGCCGAGGCCCCGGATCAGGGCCTCGGAAACGATCATCCGTGCAGCGTCAGCGGCCCCGCGAGCGGGGCATCATGACCTGAACCGCGGACGTCGTCATGCGCCCATGGTAGCGCGGCAGCCCGGCATCCGGCATCCGGCCAGCGGCGACCCGGCTACTGGTTCTCGGTTCCTGCGGCGGTGACGAACGCGGCAAGCAGGTCAGACTGAACCAGGCGGCTTGGCTCGTGCATGTACATCATGTGGCCGGACTCGTAGTAGCTGAACTCGATGTTGCCAGCTAGCTCAGCCGGGATGGCCAGGTGCGCGAAGTCGTGCTCGGCAGCGAAGTACGGCGTCGCGACATCGTAGTAACCGCAGGCCACATGCACCCGCATGTGCGGGTTAGTCCGCATCGCCTCGGCCAGCTTGTCCAGCACGTACACCTGCTGTGCCTCGAACTCCTTGAAAGACCAGGGATACACCCGCTCGGTCAGGATCTCGTAAGGCAAGTCACTGGCGTAACCAAGCTCGGCGCGCACGTAGTGGTTGAGCGCAGCGGTGTACGGTCCGGTGATGGCATCGATCGAGGGGTCGGACGTCCATTGCTCCCGGCCGTAGTCGGCATCCCAGCCAAGGAATCTGCCGTCGATCCGGCCGATGGTCCTGCGCTGGTCACGCAGCAACTCGGTCAGGAACCTGACGTGCTCAGGCCGCAGATTGACCCGGTCCACGTAGTCCTCGCTGAGGCCGGTCAGCGCCGCGACCCTGGCGACCGCGGCCGCCCGCTCCGACGCGGTCAGCCGCGAGCCGCGGCCAAGCACCCGCCGGTACTCGGTCTGCGCATACTCCTGCGCCTCGTCGAGCACCTCACGCAGCGGCCGGTCCCCGTGCCTGCCGTGGTAGTGAGCGACGGCCGCGTAGGTCGGCAGGTAGAGCACGTACGGGTCGTCGTTACCACCGCCAAATCCGCCCGAATTGCCATCCAGGAAGGCCGAGATCAGGATCAGGCCGTTCAGGTACATCCCGTACCGCTGCTGCAGGTGCCTGGCGAGTGCGGCCGCGCGCAGCGTCCCATACGACTCACCGCACAGGTACTTGGGCGACATCCAGCGGCCGTTCCGCGTGGTCCACAGCCTGATCACCTCGGCGACCGAATCGATATCGCCGCCGAACCCGTGGAAATCCTTCGGCTTCTCGCCCTTGACCGCACGCGAGAACCCGGTCGAGACCGGGTCGATGAAGACCAGGTCGGAGTGCCTGAGCAGGGTCTGCGTATTGTCGGCCAGGCCGTACGGCGGCGGCAGCAGCGCGCCGGCGTCACCCATCAGCACCCGGCGCGGGCCGAGCAGCCCAAGATGCAGCCAGACGCTTGACGACCCTGGACCGCCGTTGAAAGCGAAGGTGACCGGACGGCGGCCGGCCGACCAGTCATCGACCGTATAGGCGGTCATGAAGACCTCAGCCTTCGGCTGCACGCCGTCGAACTTGTCGTCGGTGTGCTCCTCCGTGCGCAGCACGATCCGCCCGGCCGTCACCGTGTAGCTCAGCTCGCCGCCATCCACCGAGATCGAGTGCACGGTGGTGATCAGGTCGTCGACTGGCTCGGCTGGCTGGCCGGCCGACTGGCCTTCCGCAGCACTATCGCCGGCTCCGTTGCCTGGCTGGGCTGCCGGATCGGTGTCCTGCCCGCCGACCATTCCGGCTCTACCCTGATCGCCAGCGGACACCTCTGTACTCCTTCGCGGTGTGAGTCCCGACGTGCAGGCTAGTGGCATCAGGCCAGCGGGGCCGAATCGCACCTGGCGCCGGCGGCTTCGCCGCGCAGGAAGCACTCCAACCTCAGGCCGACGTCATCCGGCTCGCAGCCGCCGCGACCAGGGCCAGGAAGATGCCGGGATCCTGGCCCGCCTCCGGGTGCCACTGCACGGCCAGGGCGAACGGGTGCTCATCCGGATCAAGCTCGAACGCCTCGATGGTGCCGTCGGTGGCCCATGCGGTGGCGGTCAGACCAGCGCCAAGCCGGCCTATGCCCTGGTGGTGATGGGTCGGCACCACGGCAACCTTGGCGCCGTCCGGCCCGGCGTCGGCGAAGCCGACGATCGCGGCTAGCCGGCAGGACGGTGCCACGGTGACCTCGTGCGCGCCCATCTCGCCTGGTTTGGCGGAGTGGTGCCCGTCATGACCGACCACATCGGGCAGGTGCTGGATCAGGCTGCCGCCGAGCGCGACGTTGATCAGCTGCATCCCGCGGCAGATCCCGAGCACCGGCAACTTCGCCGAGATCGCCCGGCGGAACAGCGCGAACTCGGCGGCGTCGCGCTGCGGGTTGACCTTCGTCCTGGGATCCGGCGGCTCGCCGTAATGCGCGGGCTCGACGTCGGGCCCGCCGGAGATGATCAGGCCGTCCAGCCGATGCACGACGTCGTCGATCCCGGGCACCGGCGGCAGCAGCGTGGGGATGCCGCCGGCCGCGGCAACCTGGTCAACATAGTTCTGCGGGAGCACGGCGGCCGGCCGGTCCCAGACGCCCCACTGGGCCCGCTCAAAGTAGGCGCTGATCCCGATCAACGGCCGCTGCGCCGCCCTGCCGCCGCTCATAGCGGGGTCACGTAGGCGCCGGCGATCCCGCCGTCCACCAGGAACTGCGAGGCCGTGATGAACGAGGCATCGTCGCTGGCCAGGAAGGCCACCGCGGCGGCGATCTCCTCGGGTTCGGCGAACCGGCCGACCGGTACGTGCACCAGCCGCCGGGCGGCACGCTCGGGGTCCTTGGCGAACAGCTCGCGCAACAGCGGGGTATTGACCGGCCCAGGGCAGAGCGCGTTCACCCGGATCCCCTCCCTGGCGAACTGCACGCCAAGCTCCCGGCTCATCGCCAGCACGCCGCCCTTGGACGCGGTGTATGAGATCTGCGAGGTGGCCGCGCCGAGCACGGCCACGAACGACGCGGTGTTGATGATCGAGCCCTTACCGCGGGACAGCATGTGCGGGATCACATACTTGCAGCACAGGTAGACGGAGGTCAGGTTGATCTCCTGGACCCGACGCCAGGCGTCGATGCCCGTGGTCAGGATGGAGTCGTCATCAGGCGGTGATATGCCGGCGTTGTTGAACGCGATGTCGATCTGACCGAACTCGGCGGCTACCTGATCGAACAGCCGCCGCACATCATCCTCGCTGGCTACATCGGCGGCGATGAAGGTACCGCCGGTCTGCTCGGCGGCCGCCTGACCCGCGGTCTTGTCGATGTCGACGGCGACGACCCTGGCGCCCTCGGCGGCCATCCGCCGCGCGCTGGCCAATCCGATCCCGCTGCCAGCTCCGGTGATGACGGCGACCCGGTCCTGCAAGCGCTCCATGGGGGCTGCTCCTCGATCCTGTGCTAGTCCGCGGTGGAGATGAAGACGTTCTTGATCTCGGTGAAGGCGTCGAGCGCGTCCGGGCCGAGCTCCCGGCCCAGGCCGGACTGCTTGAACCCGCCGAACGGAGTCCAGTACCTGACCGATGAGTGCGAGTTGACCGACAGGTTGCCGGTCTCCACCGCCCTGGCCACCCGGATCGCCCGGCCGACATCCCGGGTCCAGATCGAGCCGGACAGGCCGTACGGCGAGTCGTTGGCGATCCGCACGGCGTCGGCCTCGTCGTCGAACGGAGTGACGGTGACGACCGGTCCGAAGACCTCTTCCGTGTACGCCGGGGCGTCGAAGCTGACCGGCGCGAGCACGGTGGGCGGGAACCAGTAGCCGGGCCCGTCAGGCGCGCTGCCCCTGATCGCCACCGGCGCATCGTCGGGAACATAGGACTGAACATGGGCCCGGTGCCCGGCCGAGATCAGCGGGCCCATCTCAGTTCCCGCCGAGCTAGGATCGCCGACTTGCACGCCGTGCACCGCTGGCTCGAGCAGTGCCATGAACTCGTCGAGCACCGACCGCTGCACCAAGATCCGGGACCGGGCGCAGCAGTCCTGCCCGGCGTTGTCGAACACCGCGTACGGCGCGGTGGCCGCCGCCCGCTCGATGTCGGCATCGGCGAAGACGATGTTGGCGCTCTTGCCGCCGAGCTCGAGAGTCAGCCGCTTCACCTGCCGCGCGCAGCCGGCCATGATCTGCTGGCCGACCTCGGTCGAGCCGGTGAACACGATCTTGCGAACGGCAGGGTGGTCGACCAGCCGCTGGCCGACCACCGATCCCTTTCCCGGCAGCACCTGGAGGACGCCCTCGGGCAGCCCGGCCTCCAGGGCAAGCTCGCCGATCCTGATCGCGGTCAGCGGCGTCATCTCGGCCGGCTTTGCGACCACCGTGTTCCCAGCGGCCAGCGCGGGAGCCATGCCCCAGGACAGGATCGGCATCGGGAAATTCCACGGCACGATCAGCCCGACCACGCCGAGCGGCTCGGCGAAGGTGACGTTCAGGCCGCCGGCCACCGGAATCTGCTTGCCGCAGGTCCGCTCCGGCGCGGCCGCGTAGTACTGCAGCACGTCGCGGACCTGGCCGGCCTCCCAGCTGGCCGCCCCGACCGGATGCCCGGAGTTGGCCACCTCAAGTGCGGCCAGCTCGTCGACATGCGCGTCAACGGCCGCAGCGAACCGGCGCAGCAGCGCGGCCCGATCTCCTGGCGAGACCGCCCGCCAGGTTCGCTGCGCCAGCTCGGCCGCGACGATCGCGGCGTCGGTCTGCTCCGCCGATGTGCCTGGCACGGTTCTGACCGGCTGTTCGGTCGCCGGATTCAGCACGGTGTAGTCAGCCATAACCAGCCCCTGCCGCTCGCCACGTGTTCACCTTCATCCTCACCCGGCCGGATCAGCCAGGCACCTGCGCCACCTGGAAGGCAGGCGACCGCAGCCCGGTCGGCTATAGCCGCTCGAAACAGCGCCGCAGCTCCCAGTCGGTAACCGCTGAGTCGAACGCGGCCAGCTCGACCCGCGCGTAGTTGGTGTAGTGGCTGACCACATCGGCGCCGAACGATTGTTGCGCCAAATCGCTCTTTTCCCACAGCTCAAGTGCGTCACGGAGGGTATGCGGGACCTTCGGCCCGTCGTCGATGTAGGCGTTCCCGGGGAAGGCCGGCTCAAGCGGTAGCTCGTTGTCGATGCCGTGCAGGCCTGCCGCGATCATCGCGGCCACCGCCAGGTAAGGGTTCACGTCTCCGCCTGGAGTCCGGTTTTCCACCCGGAGTGACAGTCCGTGCCCGACCAGGCGGAGCGCGCAAGTACGGTTGTCGACCCCCCAGCGGACCGCGGTCGGGGCGAAGCTGCCTGGCACGAACCGCTTGTAGGAGTTGATGTTCGGCGCGTAGGCGAGCGCCAGGTCGCGCATCGCCGCCAGCTGACCGGCCACAAAATGCTCGCCGAGCCTGGACAGCCCGTGCGGACCTTGGCCGGCCATGATCGGCGCGCCTTCGGTCGTCCGCAGCGACAGGTGGATGTGGCATGAGTTGCCCTCGCGCAGGTTCGGCTTGGCCATGAAGGTCAGCGCCATGCCGTCTTGCGCGGCGATCTCCTTAGCCCCGGTCTTGTAGACCGAGTGGTTATCGCAGGTCGTCACCGCGTCGGAGTACTTGAACGCGATCTCGTGCTGGCCCAGGTTGCACTCGCCCTTGGCCGACTCGACGTACAGGCCGGCCCCGGTCATGCCGTTGCAGATCCGCCGCAGCAGCGGATCGATCCGCGAGGTGCCGAGGATCGAGTAGTCGACGTTGTACTGGTTCGCCGGGATCAGGTCACGGTAGCCCTTGTCGGACGCCTGCTCGTAGCTGTCGCGGTAGACGATGAACTCAAGCTCGGTGCCCGCCAGCGCCACCCAGCCGCGCTCGGCCAGCCGCTGCGTCTGAGCCAGCAGGATCTGCCGCGGTGAGGCGACCACGGGAGCGCCGTCCAGCCAGGTCAGGTCGGCCAGGACCAGAGCCGTGGCCGGCAGCCACGGCAGCCGGCGCAGCGTCGCCGGGTCGGGTCTGAGCACGAAATCGCCGTAGCCCCGCTCCCAGGAGGACATCTCGTACCCGCCGACGGTGTTCATCTCGATGTCCACCGCGAGCAGGTAGTTACAGCCCTCCGCGTAGTGCTCGGCCACCTCGTCGAAGAAGTACTCCGCCGACAGGCGCTTGCCCTGCAGCCGGCCCTGCATGTCGGTGAAGGCGAGGATGACCGTGTCTATCTCGCCCGCACCGACTGCCGCCTGCAGCTTGGCCATGCTCAGCATGCCCGGCCTGGCGGCGCCATCGCCGCCGCCGTGACTTTCCGTCATCTACCAGTCCTATCCGAGACTCGGCGCGGCGGATCGGATCCGCCGCGCACTCCGCGCCTGGTCAGACCTGCTCGAGCTCATGCTCGATCGCGGCCAGTTCCTCGGGCGTGCCCTGAACCTTCGGCCCGGTAAACCAGTTCTTCGCCGACACCGCCCAGTAGATCCCGGCATACCCGATCACGACGATCACGGCGACAACCGAGTAGTTGAAGGTGTTGAGGTCGAGAGTGCCTCCGCTGGTGACTGGCCCGAACTGCGGCAGCATGAACAGGATCGTGATGAGAACCACCCAGACCACGGCGGTCCAGCCGATCAGGTAGCTCCACCTGCCCAGGTGCCACGGCCCGCGCTTGAAGCTCTCGCCCTGGCGCAGACGCAGGAACGTCGGCAGCACGTAGGCGATGTAGAGGCCGATGACCGCGATCGAGGTGACGGCTCCGTACGCCGTGTAGTTCCACAGGTACGGCAGGCCGAGGATCAGCGCGCCGACGGCCGCCAGCCAGATCGCATTCGTTGGCGTGCGCGTACGGTGATTGACGCGGTGCCAGAACGCCGAGCCCGGCAGCGCGCCGTCCCTGGAGAAGGCGTAGATCATCCGCGAGTTCGCGGTGACCGAGGCCATGCCGCAGAACAACTGGGCGCCGATCGCGACAAGCAGCAGCAGCTTCGCGCCGGTCAGGCCGATGGCGTCGTGCCAGATCTGGGCCGGGGCGGCGACGCCGGCGGCCGCCTCGCCAAGGTACAGCTTGCCGCCGATCGTGCCCTGGATCGCGAAGGTCATGCCGATGAGCAGCACCCAGCCCGCGGCGAGCGAGACGAGGATCGACATCACGATGCCGCGCGGACCAGCGGTGGCGGCCTTGTGCGTCTCCTCGGTCATGTGCGCCGAGGCGTCGTAGCCGGTGAAGGTGTACTGCGCCATGAGCAGGCCGACCGGGAGGATGTACCACCAGCCGATGTTCAGGCCGCTGTTGTTGAACAGGCCGGTGAAAACGTCCTTGGCTGGCAGGTGATGCGCCGGGGCGAACGCCACCACCGCGACGATGATGAGCACGCCGGTGATGTGCCACCAGACGCTGATGTTGTTCAGCAGCGCCACCAGCCGGATGCCGAACTGGTTCAGCAGGCCATGCACGAACAGCACGATCGCGTAGATGACGATCGTCTCCCAGCGCGCCGTGCCCAGGCCCCATTCCAGGTTCAGGAACGCGTTGATGAAGAACGCGGCGCCGAAGTCGATGCCGGCCGTGATCGCGACCTGACCGAGGAAGTTGAACCAGCCGGTGAACCAGGACCAGGCCGGGCCCTTGTTCCTGGCCAGCTTGGCCGCCCAGTAGTAGAGCCCGCCGGCGGTCGGGAAGCTGGAGCAGACCTCGGCCATGGACAGCCCGACGAGCAGCGTCATGATCCCGACGAAGGGCCAGCCCCAGACGATGACGGCCGGGCCGCCCTCATCCATCCCGAAGTAGTACAGGGTCAGGCAGCCGGACAGGATCGAGATGATCGTGAACGAGACCGCGAAGTTCGAGAATCCGGACATGCGCCTGCGCAGTTCCTGGGCGTAACCGAGGCTGTGCAGGGTTTCCTCGTCGCTCAGCGGGGTGCCTGCGGACGTTGGATCGTTGACCGACACGACGTGCTCCTTGGGTCACGGGCTGGTCTGGGAGTCAAGCTCGGATCTGGCGGCAGCCGAGGTTTAATGGTTCAATATCAGACCAATGATGGTCCGGTCAGGGCGATTGTCAAGAGCCAGGGCCAGAAAGATCAGCAGCGACCGGCAGACTCCGGCGCGTGGGGGTGGGGAGGCCCGCGTGCCGGACTTGGCGTGCGCAGGTCACCGTCAACGTGCAGGTGCGGCGGGAGTGAGCAGGCGGGAGTGAGCATCGGCCTTGATCTGGGCGGCGTGCTGCGCCCGGTGCGGGAGGGCAACGCGTTCGAGGAGACCGTCGAGCGCCTGCTCACCGTGATCAAGCTCGGCCTGATCGCGCCAGGGGAGCGCTTCCCGCCGGAGCGGGAGCTGGCCGCTCAGCTTGGCATCAGCCGCCTGACCCTGCGCGAGGCCATCCACGAGCTGCAGCAGGCGGGATATGTCGAGTCCAGGCGCGGCCGGTTCGGCGGCACGTTCATTACCTACACCAGGCCCGCGCCCACCGTCGGCGAGCTGCGCCGCCTGGCCCTGGAGCACGGCGATAAGCTGACCGACGCGCTGACCTTCCGGTTCGCGGTGGAGACCGGCGCGGCCGAGGTACTGGCGCAGCAGCTGGCCGACCCGGGCAGCCATCCGGCTGAGCCTGGCGCACCCGATCAGCGCGAGGTTCTGCTGGCCAGGCTGCACGACGTCAATATGGCTGGTCCGCAGGATTACCGGCGGCTTGACACCGTCTTCCACCTGTCCATCGCCGAGCTGACCGGGTCGAGCATGCTCGCGGCGGCCTGCACCGACGCCAGGATGCGGCTGAATGATCTGCTCAACGCGATCCCGGTGCTGAAGCTCAACATCACCCACACGGCCGTCCAGCACGCGGCCATTGTGGCCGCGATCCTGGCCGGTGACCCCGAGCGGGCCCGCAAGGCGGTCGCCGAGCACCTGGCCGGCACCGGCGCCCTGCTCCGCGGCTTCCTCGGCTAGCCAGGTATGTCCGCGATCCGGTCGAAGGCCAGCACCAGGCGCTCGGGGCCGCGCAGGTTGAAGTTGGGCTTGTAGGTCAGGGCCGCCTCGTCAAGTTCGGGGCCGATCACCCGGGCCGCGAACTGCCGCAGCGCGATCGTGGCCTCAAGCCGGGCCAGCGGAGCGCCCAGGCAGAAATGCGGGCCAGCGGCGAACGCCAGATGCTCCCGTGCGTCGCGCCTGATGTCGAACCGATCCGGCTCGGTGAACACCTGCGGATCCCGCCCGGTCGCGGCCAGCAGGAGCAGCAGCACGGCCCCGTCTGCTGGCTCAAGCTCGCCGATCGTCAGGCCGTTACGGGCAATCCGGCCGGTGAGCTGTACCGGCGGATCGAACCGCAGTGTCTCCTCAATCGCGGCGGCGGCCAGCTCAGGGTCGGCGATCAGCGCCGCGAGCTGGTCCCGGTGCCGTAGCAGGGCCAGCGCGGCGTTGGAGATCAGGCCGACCGTGGTCTCGTGCCCGGCTACCAGCAACAGCACGCAGGTGGCGATCAGTTCGTCTTCGGTCAGCCGCTCGCCGTCGTCCTCCGCCCTGATCAGCTTGGTCAGCAGGTCGTTGGCCGGACTGGCCCGGCGGGCGGCGATCAGCTCGCTGAAGTAGGCGGCGAATTCAAGGCCGGCCCGCTCGGCCTGCGCCTGGAGCAGCGCCGAATCGGCGGCGCCGAACTGTGGCTGCACCGAGTGAGCCAGCTTCGCCGACCAGGCGGCGAACGTCGCCTGGTCGCCAGGCGGCACGCCGAGCAGCTCGGAGATGATCCGCACCGGCAGCGGATAGGCCAGCTGGCTGACCAGCTCGATGGTGTTCCCGGCAGCGGCCGACAGCAGCTCGTCGGTGATCTCGGTGATCCTTGGCGCCAAGGTGGCCACCACCCGGGCGGTGAACGCCTTGGCGACCAGCCGGCGCAGCCGGGTGTGGTCCGGCGGATCAAGCGAGAGGAACGATCGGGTGCGCGGCGCGTCCGGCCGGGAAAGCAGTGACCGGTCCCGCTCGCTGCTTGCCCGCGGGTCACGCAGAATGCGCGAGCAGTCCCGGTAGCGGCCGAACACTGCCATCGCGCCGTCAAACTCGACGAACGGCGACGCCTCGCGCAGCGTGGCGAACAACGGATACGGATCGGCGATGACTGCCGGGTCGGCCAGCCGGGCCAGGGCGGCCAGTCCAAGCTGCGGCGCGGCGGTCACCGGTCAGCGTCCCGGCCGGCCGGCAGCGACCTGGGCCGGATCAGGCATGCCCATCGGGTTCGGGAACGGCAGCTCGGCCGCGCAGGCCAGCACCAGCACCTCGCAGCCGTCGATGTCCGCGGCCAGCAGCGCGGCGAAATGCCCGTCGCCGCGGTGCTCGCGCAGTGTCGTTGCCGCCTGCCACAGCCGGGCGAGGTGGTCGTCAGGTACCGGCAGCGTGGTGTTCGCCGCGGCCAGCATCCGGCCAGCGCAGTCCAGGTCGGCCACTACGGCGGTGAGCAAATCGGCGGCCTGTGGTATCGCGGCGTCAAGGTCACCGAGCACCCGGCGGAGCGCGGCCACGGCTCCGGCCGAGCGGACGGCGAGCGCCCGCGACGGCGAGACGATCTGCCACACGGCCGGCAGAACTCGGCTGACCATGTCCGGCGCGAAGTTGTAGAACGATGCCACCACCGGGGCCGCCGTGACCGGGCCAAACGGCGCGGCCCGCCCGGCGAAGTAGCCGCGCCAGAAGCCGCGCAAGCCCGCCTCCTCGAACGCGGCCCGAGCCTGCGGCGCGAAGTAGGTCAGCGTGTGCACTGACTCGAACAGCGTCCACATCCGGCGGGCCAAGGCGGCGGCGTGCTCCATAGCTCGACATTAAGCGTTTCGCTCGCGCCGACCCAAGTCAGCCACCCAAGCGCGGTGCTGGTCGCCTGGACCAAGTCAGGGGGCCGTTTGCGGTGCGGTAACGATTTACGGCACAATGATGTTGTGAAATACGTGGGACAGGTATCCGGGCCAGCGGGCTCCGAGGTCGGCGGACGTGCGTCGGGCTCTGAGCAGAGTACGCGTGCCCGGATTGCCCGGCTGATCCTGGAGAACGGCCCGGTGACCGCCGCCGGATTGGGCACCAGGCTTGGCCTGACCCCGGCTGCGATCCGCCGTCACCTTGACCATCTGCTGGCCGACGGCATGATCGAGACCAGGCTGGCCCGAGTTTACGGCAACCGCGGTCGTGGCAGGCCGGCCAGGATGTTCGCGATCACCGACGCCGGCCGGAGCGCCTTCGAGCACACCTACGACGATCTGGCCACCAGCGCGCTGCGATTCCTCGCCGAGCGCGCCGGGCCAGGCGCGGTCACCGAGTTCGCCCGCCGCCAGGTCGCCGAGCTTGAGCGCAGGTACCGGCCGGTGGTCGAGTCCGCGCCACCGGCAGGCCGGGTCAAGGCGCTTGCCGAGGCGTTGTCCGCGGACGGCTACGCCGCGTCGGCCACTGCGATGCCCGCCCCTGGCGGCGGACAGCCCGGCGGCGAGCAGCTCTGCCAGCACCACTGCCCGGTGGCGCACGTCGCCGCCGAGTACCCGCAGCTCTGCGAGGCAGAGACCGAGGCGTTCGGCCGCCTGCTCGGCGCGCCGGTACAGCGCCTGGCGACGATCGCGCACGGCGACGGAATCTGCACCACCCACGTCACGTCCCTGTCCCTGGCAGCACAGTCCCATTCAGCACAGTCCCATGCAGCACAGTCACATGCAGCACAGTCACATGCAGCACAGTCACATGCAGCACAGGCGCCGCGGCCCGCCCGCGGCGTCCCAACAAGTGCCATATCAGAGGTCGGAGGCCTGTCCGCATGACCACAACCGCGCATCCCGAGCTTGACGGCCTGGACCGATACAAGTTCGGCTGGGCCGACTCCGACGTGGCAGGCGCAGCCGCCCGCCGCGGCCTGTCCGAGGAGGTCGTTCGCGATATCTCGGCCAAGAAGGGCGAGCCGGACTGGATGCTGCAGCTGCGGCTGAAGGGCCTTGAGCTGTTCCGCCGCAAGCCCATGCCCACCTGGGGCTCGGACCTGTCCGGGATCGACTTCGAGAACATCAAGTACTTCGTCCGGTCCACCGAGAAGCAGGCGGCCAGCTGGGACGACCTGCCAGCCGACATCAAGAACACCTACGACCGGCTCGGCATCCCCGAGGCCGAGAAGCAGCGCCTGATCGCCGGCGTGGCCGCGCAATACGAATCTGAGGTTGTTTATCACAAAATAAGAGAAGATCTAGAAGAAAAAGGTGTTTTGTTCCTAGACACTGACACGGCGCTGAAGGAGCAGCCTGAGCTGTTCCGTGAGTACTTCGCCACGGTGATCCCGGTCGGCGACAACAAGTTCGCCGCGCTGAACACGGCGGTCTGGTCGGGGGGATGCCTGACGGCGGATGCGCGCATCAATGTCAAGGGCAAGGGCCTAGTCAGTATCGCGGACGTCAAGGAGGGCGACGAAGTCTTCGGAACTAATCTTGACCGCGAGGTCGTTCGCGAGAAGGTGCTGGCTCATATGGAGAGCGGCGTCAAGCCGGTCTATCAGCTGCGCGTGGCGGGCCGCACTCTCGAGGCCACGGGTAACCACAAGTTCCTCGTCGCAAGACGCATGGCAGATGCTTTGGGTCGGGTTCGCTGGACAGCCGTGTGGGTGCCACTCGACGAAATTGAGGTCGGCGAGCCGATCGCTGTTGCCCGGCATCTGCCCGACGACGGCGAAGTCATGGTGATGCCGCAGCCGGAGGAATACGTCAAGAATCGCTCGCGTCAGCGCTTGGGCTTCCCAGTCCTGAGCGACGTAAATCTGTGCTGGCTGCTTGGACTGTGGTTGGGTGACGGACACACTGCTGCTCCACACCAGCACATGCGTCAGGTGTCATTCTCGGTTCCGGCAGACGATCCTGTTCACGGCGAGGCGATCGACGTCGTCAAGCAGGTCTTCGACGCACATGTGACACTGGTGAAATGTGGGTTCGTCGTAAGTTCCAAGGCATTCGGTACGTGGCTCGACGATTTGGGCTTCTCCGGCCATGCAAAGACGAAGCGTCTGCCGGAGTGGATCTACGCCCTGCCGCACCGCCAACAGCTGGCTATTCTTGGCGGCCTCATCGACGCCGACGGCTGGATCGAAAATGACGGTGCAACAATGTCGATCGAACTCGCCAACCGGGAGCTGCTCGAAGACGTGCGGCAGCTTGCTATCGGCTGTGGCCTATATGCGGACGGCCAGCTGACCGAGCGCACCCGAACGAACATCTTCGCTGATGGTCACCTGAGCACAGCTACCTGCTGGCGCCTGCGTGTTCAGGGTGATCTCAGCCGAGTCGGTACTCGCAATCCGGCCAAGAAGGGATCAGCCGCCTCTAAGGGCCGCGGTCCGCGGTATATCGCATCGACCGGGCTCAACTTCTCGTCGTTGGCGACTGAAACTGTAGGGTTTGCCGTCCTGCGAGAGAAGGAGTTTGTGGGCGACAAGCCAACCTACGACATCCAGGTCGTAGGACTGGAGAACTTCGTGGCCAACGGCATCGTCGCGCACAACAGCTTCATCTACGTGCCGAAGGGCGTGCGCGTCGAGATCCCGTTGCAGGCCTACTTCCGGATCAACACCGAGAACATGGGCCAGTTCGAGCGGACGCTGATCATCGTCGACGAGGACGCCTACGTGCACTACGTCGAGGGCTGCACGGCGCCGATCTACTCGTCGGACTCGCTGCACTCGGCGGTGGTCGAGATCATCGTCAAGCGCGGCGCCCGCTGCCGTTACACCACCATCCAGAACTGGTCGAACAACGTCTACAACCTGGTCACCAAGCGGGCCGTAGCCCAGGCTGGCGCGACCATGGAGTGGGTTGACGGCAACATCGGCTCCAAGGTGACGATGAAGTACCCGGCGGTCTACCTGATGGGGGAGCACGCCAGGGGCGAGACCCTCTCGGTCGCGTTCGCCGGGTCCGGGCAGCACCAGGACGCCGGAGCCAAGATGGTGCACTGCGCGCCGAACACCTCGTCGTCGATCGTGTCCAAGTCGGTGGCCAGGGCAGGCGGCCGGACCTCCTACCGCGGCCTGGTGCAGGTGCAGGAGGGCGCGGCGCACTCCCGTTCCACGGTCAAGTGCGATGCGCTGCTGGTTGACACGATCAGCCGGTCGGACACCTACCCGTACGTCGACGTCCGCGAGGACGACGTGGAGATGGGGCACGAGGCAACCGTCTCGAAGATCTCCGATGATCAGCTGTTCTACCTGATGAGCCGCGGCATGACCGAGGACGAGGCAATGGCCACGATCGTCCGTGGCTTCGTCGAGCCGATCGCGCGCGAGCTGCCGATGGAGTACGCGCTCGAGCTGAACCGGCTGATCGAGCTGCAAATGGAAGGAGCGGTCGGCTGATGTTGGGCCCCCGGGGGGTTCCGGGGGGTCGCGCCCCCGGACTAGCACTGCAGGGGGCCGTAGAGTCGGCGGCCCCCCTCTCGAGGCTGCACGGCCAGGGCTCTTTCGACCCAGCGGACTTCACGGTCCCGACCGGGCGGGAGGAGCAGTGGCGGTTCACGCCGCTGCGGCGGCTGCGCGGACTGCATTCCGATCTTGGGGCTGGCGATGGCAAGGTGACAGTCGCAGTCGATGCCGCCCCCCGGGTCGCCGTTGAAGCTGCGCAACACGGCGACCCGCGACTCGGCACCGCCTATCTGCCCTCGGACCGGGTCAGTGCACGTGCGTTCGCATCGTTCGGCGAGGCCACGGTCGTGACGGTCCCCTCCGGCGCTGAGATAACGCAGCCCACCTGGATCACGGTCCGGGGCGAGGATGCGGCCGGGCCGGCATTCGGGCATCTGCTGATC